>LFIK01001126.1_pt1 | contig 20809 bp, 18 predicted proteins | sample 643401 | NCBI WGS metagenome assembly LFIK01 (sample SAMN03777447, study PRJNA286221) | soda lake metagenome | biome: soda lake; feature: Kulunda steppe; material: water; isolation source: sample T5-Br brine of Lake Tanatar-5 | place: Russia: Kulunda steppe | collected 2010-07
GACCCGGCGCGTATCTTCGCCCCTGGCGAGCCGCAACAGGCGCGGTCCGTCATTGCCGGCAATGCGCATGAGATCTTCCAGCGAGCGCGTCGCGAGATCCGCGATTCGGCGAATACCGGCGCGCGCCAGCCGCTCCTGCGACACCTTGCCGATGCCAGGCAGGATCCCGACGGGTTTCTCTGCGAGAAACGCCTGCGCCTCGGCCTTTCCGATGATCGAGAAGCCGCGCGGCTTGTTCTGGTCGGAGGCGATCTTGGCGAGGAACTTGTTGTAGGACAAACCCACCGAGACGGTGATGCCGATCTCCTTTTCGACGCGCCGCGCGAAACGCGCCAGGGTCAGGGCCGGACTCGCCCCGTGCAGGCGCTCGGTTCCGGTGAGATCGAGGAAAGCCTCGTCGATCGAGAGCGGCTCGACGAGCGGTGTCAGCTCGCGCATCATCTCGCGCACCTGCCGCCCCACCTCGGCATAGAGCGCCATGCGCGGACGGATCACGACGGCGTTCGGGCACGCCTCCAGCGCCTTGAACATCGGCATGGCCGAGCGCACGCCGTCAATGCGCGCGATGTAGCAGGCCGTAGAGACGACACCACGCCGCCCTCCCCCGATGATCACCGGCTTGTCGGCCAGATCCGGATTCTCGCGCTTCTCGACGGCGGCGAAGAAGGCGTCGCAATCGATATGGGCGATGCCGAGAGTGTCCCGCTCCGGATGAACCAGACCGCGCGGCGACCCGCAGGAGGGGCAGCGCGGGCGCGCGCCCGCCGGGACCGGCCCGCTCCACAGGCAATCCCGGCACAGAAACGGGCCCGGCATCGCCATGGCGCGGCCTATTCGAAGGGTGGCGGCGCGAGCCGCGCATGGGCTGCGACGATCTGCTCCGGCGAGACCTCCATCTCCTGCGCCACCGCTACGAGCAGCGGCTCGTAGGTGACCACGTGATCGAGCACCGCCTCGAAAAAGCGCGGGGAGTTCGTCGCCTCGCGGATCGAATCCGGACGCAGGCCGGTCAGGTCGAAAAACCGCCCGAGGCGCTCGTCATCCGCGACGATACGCCCGAAAACGGCAATTGCCGTCTGTTGCGCCTGTTCTTGCGAAGGAAGCTTCATGGGAAATCCGATTCGGTTTGCCATTCGTTCACGTGTACCGATTTACTATGTCACACGGAACGGGTGAATGCCGGCATCAGGGATTCGGGGCGTCCTGCCGGCGCAAACGGGGATCGACCCATGCAGAAGACGGTTCTGATCGTCGAAGACAACGAGCTCAACATGAAGCTCTTCAACGACCTCCTCGAGGCACACGGCTATGCCACGCTGAAGACGGCGAGCGGAATCGAGGCGATGGAACTCGCCCGGGCGCACCATCCGGATCTGATCCTGATGGATATCCAGTTGCCGGAAGTCTCCGGCCTCGAAGTCACCAAATGGCTGAAGGAAGACGAGGCGCTCAAGGACATCCCCGTCGTCGCCGTCACCGCCTTCGCCATGAAGGGCGACGAGGAACGGATCCGGGAGGGCGGCTGCGAGGCCTATCTCTCGAAGCCGATCTCCGTCGCCAAATTTCTCGAAACGGTCCGCACCTATGCGGATGCGGGCTGAAAGGACACGTGATGACCGCCAGAGTTCTCGTGGTCGATGACATCTTCGCGAACGTGAAGCTTCTCGAAGCGAAGCTCACGGCGGAGTATTTCGATGTCGTGACCGCCATGAACGGGACCGACGCCCTCGCAATCTGCGAGCAGGGGTTGTGCGACATCGTGCTGCTCGATGTGATGATGCCCGGCATGGACGGGTTTGAGGTCTGCCGGCGGCTGAAGAACTCGCCCGCGACGGCGCACCTGCCCGTCGTCATGGTCACCGCGCTCGATCAGCCAAGCGACAGGTTGCAGGGCCTCGATGCGGGCGCCGACGATTTTCTCACCAAGCCGGTCGATGACACCGCGCTGCTCGCCCGGGTGCGCAGCCTGGTCCGGCTCAAGGCGGTGACGGATGAATTGCGCACCCGCGCGCTGGCCTCGCGCGAATACGGGCTGATCGGTGATCCGCTCGTGCTCGCCACGGCCGAGACGGGGCTCGATTCGCGCATCCTGCTGATCGACGATCGCCCATCCTCTTATGAGCGCCTCAGCGCCTCGCTGTCGCAATACCATCAGGTGACGGTGGAAACGGATGCGCAGCAGGCCGTCGCGCGCGCGAACGAGGAGGATTACGACCTCGCCATCGTCAGCCTCGATCTCGAAGGGGTGGACGGTTTGCGGGTCTGCTCGCAGCTGCGATCCGTGGAGCGCACGCGCAATATCGGCTTGCTGATGCTCGCCGAAGCCGATGATCGCAGCCGCGTCCTGCGCGGGCTGGAGATCGGCGTGAACGACTTCCTCACCCGCCCGGTCGATCGCAACGAATTGCTCGCCCGCGTGCGCAGTCAGGCGAGGCGCAAGCGCTTCTCGGACCGGCTGCGCGATGCGGTGCAGGAATCGATGGAGATGGCCGTCACCGACGCGCTGACCGGCCTGCACAACCGGCGCTATCTCGATACCCAGCTCGCCGCCCTGTTCGACGAATCCCTGCGGCGCGGCAAGCACCTCTCGGTGCTGGTGATGGATATCGACAAGTTCAAGCCGATCAACGACACCTATGGCCACGATGCCGGCGACGAGGTCCTGCGTGAATTCGCCAAGCGCGTCCGCTCGCAGACGCGCGGCATAGACATCGTGGCGCGGTTCGGTGGCGAGGAGATCGTCGTGGTCATCCCTGATACCGGGCTTGATATCGCCAGGATCGTTGCCGAGAGAATCCGTTCGAGCGTGGACGACGACCGCTTCTCGATCCATCAGGAGGCACGCCGGATACCGGTGACGGTCTCGATCGGCGTCGCCGCGCGCCAGCCGGGCGACACATCGGCCCAGGACATGCTCAAACGCGCAGATCTCGCCCTCTACAAGGCCAAGGAGGGCGGGCGGAACCAGGTGGTCTCCGCAGCGGCCTGAACGGGCTGTGCAGGCAATCCCCTTGCCGCTTCGTCAGGTGCGGCCTAGCCTCGATTAACCGGAGCCGGGAACGGTTCCGGTGAGCAGGTCGAGCAGGCATCGGGCACGGGGACAGGACCATGAGCGCGCGCTTCACACTCCACGGCATCTGGCTGTCGGGGCCGACCTACAAGGTCGCCCTGATGCTTTCGCTCTGCGACGAGCCCTTCGACTACGTACACATGAACCTCGCCGCCGGGGCGCACAAGCAGCCCGCCTACATGGCGCGCCAGCGCTTCGGGCAGGTGCCGCTGCTGGAGGATGCCAATAACGGTCGATGCCTGTCCCAGGCCGCCGCCATTCTCGAATATCTGGCCGACCTGCGCAGCCGCTTCGGCGGCGCCAGCCTCGACGAGCGTCTGGCCATGCGCGAATGGCTCTACTGGGATTACGACAGGCTCTCTCCGGGGATATATCGCTCACGCGGGATCAAGATGGGCTTCCGTTCGGTGAACCAGCAGGTCGCCGAACTGTATTTCGCGGAAGGCCGCGCCGCGTTGCAGGTGTTGCAAGACCATCTCGCCCGGCGCGACTGGATCGTGGGCGAAGCGCCCAGCATCGCTGATATCGATATCTACGGTGTCGTCTGCTACGCTCCGAAAGGCGGCTTTCGCATGGAGGATTACCCCGCCGTGACCGCCTGGATGGAGCGGATGCGCGCCCTCCCCGGCTTCGGCGAGCCGCGAGACCTGCTCCCGCGCAGCGATCGCCTGAGCGCATGAACCCAAATGGCGCGAACCAGCCTGAAGCTGACGATCCGCGAGGCCCGTGCCGAGGATCTCGAAGCCGTGATCCGCTTGCATGAAGCCGATACGCTCGGTGGTCACGGGGATGCGTGGAACGCGGATACGCGTCCCGGTTACGAAGCGGCTTTCGAGCAGATCACGGCGTCGCCCGTCTCGGCGCTCTTCATCGCCGAGGCTGAAGGGGTGATCGTGGGAACCTTCCAGGCCACCCTGATCCCCACCATCACCGGAGGCGGACGCCCGCGTGCGAAGGTGGAGAGCGTTCAGGTCGAGGCCGGGCGGCGCGGCATGGGTATCGGCGCGGCGATGATGGCCCATGCGGAGAACTGGGCGCGCGAGCGTGGCGCCGCTTTCGTCGAGCTCGGCTCCAACAAGGCGCGCAAGGACGCGCATCGCTTCTACGAAAGGCTCGGCTATACCGCCAGCCACGAGGGGTTCAAGAAGCGCCTGTAAGCTTTAGCGCCTCAAAGGAAATTCACCAGCGACAGGCGCGAGAGCATCGAGGTCGTCTGATAGCTCGCCTGCAAACGCGTCTGCAGCGTGAGCAGCTTGGCGGCGACCTCCTCGGTACGCGCATCCTCGATGTCGCCGAGTTGGTCGCGCAGCATCGCGCCGGTAGCCTTGTGCTGCTCATCCGCCGTCTTCATCTGCACCTGCGCTGCGCCGAGTTCGATACCGATCTGGCTGATGCTGGGGGATTCGGGAGGATCCAGAGGCATGCTGGTGCGAATTTCACGCATCAGCGCATTGACGTGATCCCCACTGCCCGCAGGGAATTCCGCCACGGCGACTGCGGCGAGCTGCTTGAGAAGCTGCTTGAATCCCGGTTCGTTGGCCTGCGCGCCCATGGCAGCGCTGCGGCCCTGATCGATCTGGACCGTGCTGGTTGAGCGCGCGTCAGCGGGATCGCCATCATCGCCGAAATACCATGTTTCATTCTCGAAATAATCGTTCACAGCCTGGACAACATCCAGAGCCCATTGCTCCGGATCGCCGGAAGGCGGGTTTCCCACCTCATCCCGCAATTCTTCCATCATCGTCTCATAACTCACCACCGGTCGCTCATCATGCTCCCGGCCCGAGAACAGATAGCGCCCGTTGATATCCGCGTTGAGCATGTCGATGGCGAGCTTGAGATCGCCCTGCGCCATGATCTGCTCCTGCGGCACGCCGCCGCCGAACACGTTCGAAGCGGGTGCAACCAGCATCGAGCGGGTGCGAGCCGACACCTTGTCCAGCCCCTCCACGCTCTGCATCAGCATCGACATGCGCAGATTGGCGTCCTTGATGTTGTTCTGGAAACTCTCCAGCCCGTTGAGCTTGGCGCGCATGTCGAGGGCCGGGCCGCGCTTGACGCCGAGGCCGGCATAGCTGTCGGCGCGCCGCCCGGTGGAGAGCTGGCGTTCGAGATCCGAGCCCTGATTGCGCATCTGCACGAAATGATCGGCGCTGCGGCGGTTGGTGAAGGCGCCCGGAGCAAAGGGTGCGAGGGTCATGATTCAGCCTCCTCAGATCCGCATCAAGGTGTCCATCATCTCGCGCACGGCGGTCATGACGCGGGCATTGGCGCCATAGGCCGTCTGCAGCTGCACGAGCTGAGCCATTTCCTGGTCGATATCCACCCCGGCCGTCTCGCTGAAGCGGCTCTGGATGCTGTTGAGGGCGACTTTCTGGCCCTCGTCGAGACGCTTCGCCGTCTCCGTCGCCGCGCCCTGCATCTCGACGATACGGCGCGAGAAATCCGTGACCGTCGTCGTCACCGGCGCCGCCACACCACCGATCCCGCTCCCCGGCGAGAAGATCTGCCGGCGGTTGGTCAGGGCGTCGAGGACGGCCTGGGGCCGGGACTGATCGCCCTGCGGGGTGTTGCCGTCTGATTTGACCAGCAAACTGGCATCCGACAGAACTTGCGGAGCAACGGCGATGCTCTGAGCAAAGCCGGTAATCTGATCACGCTCTCCCGTGAAGGCTTCATTGCCCCTGCCGCGATCGACGAAGAAGGGGAACTGGTCGGTCCCGTTCTGATAACCGGTCTGGGTCGATGAGCCGCCGAGGACGTTCAGGGGGAGACCCAAGGGTGACGATATAGTAAGCTCATCGTCATCAGCACCGCCAAGTGCCGCACCTACCTCAGTCATGCTATCCAAGATTTGGCGAAGTTCCTCCAGATCCTCACCGGAAACCCGATAGAACTGCCCGTCGAGGGTGAACTCCACCGTTGCCGGCTCGTCCGTTTGCTCGAAGGCCAGCGTATTCCCATCCAGCTCCGCCGGCCTGTCCGAAAACGCCCGCGCCAGGCCAGCGGCCATTTCATCGAGCTGCAGCTGCGCCTGGACGAGGATGTCGTCGCGCATTTCCAGAGCCGCGGCGATCTCGCCCGAGCGGAAGGCGCCGCCTGCGATCAGATCGAAGCTCGCTCCGGACCCGGTCTCGGCGCGGATGACGCCGACGCCGGAATTCGTTGAATCATAGGTCATACCCGGATCGAGCGCCGGGCGGCGATCGAAGCTGAGGGTCGTCGGATCGATGCCGTCGAACAGGGTCTGGCCCGACGGGGTACGGATCATGATCGAGCCGTTCTGACCCTTCTGGACATTGATATCCATCAGGCCGGCGAGCTCGTTGATCATCCGGTCGCGCTCGTCTTCCAGCGCCGCGCTGCCGCCACGCAGGTTCTCAGCCGTAATCTGGCCGTTGACCTGGGCGATCCCCTTGAGCAACTCGTTGGCGCGCGTCACCGCAGCGTCGATGCGCCCCTCGGCCTGGCTGCGCAACTCCTGCACGCCGTTGGCGATGCTGCCGATCCGCCCCGCCAATGTCTGGCCGCTCGCGAGAACCGCCTGACGGGACGCGAAGCTCGACGGGTCGTTGGCCAACGCGGTGAGCTTGTTGGTGAAATCGTTCATCGCATCGTCGAGCGAGGAGGCCTCGCCCGGCGCGCCGAACAGGCGATCGAGCGACGTCGCAAACTCTGCACGCGTCTTGGCGTAGCCGGCACCCGAGGTTTCGGTGTTGAGCTGACGCACGAGCAGATCGTCCATCACGCGCTTGACCGCACCGGACTGGACGCCGGCACTCTGCGCGCCGTTCAGCGTCTGGACCGGCTGGATGATCTTGCGGGTATAGCCGGCGGAATCCGCATTCGCGACGTTTTGCGAGACGAGATTGATCCCGGTCTGCGTCGTCCGCAGACCGGATACGGCCGCACTCAAAGCCGACATCAACGACATGGCCCGTACCTCCTGGGGGCTCGCCCGTGTCGGATTCGGCTTCTGACACAGGCAATACCGGACTTCTTCCGGCAACCTTCATGCCAGCCTGCAACCCTTTAGGAATCCTTGCATGGACCCGGGAGAGAGCGTCCCATCCCGGCAAAAACCGCCGTTTGGAGATGATTGGCCGGCAATTCCTGCCGGGTGGGTTAAAGCCGGGTTAACGAGGGCGCGTGGCACGCTCACCCGCATTTTCCTGCGCCCGCGTGAACAGATCACCCGCCACATCGGAGAATTTCGGAGCCGGCTGGGCGATGAAGGGAAGCGGTCGGCACACCGCGATGGCGGCCAGCCCGAACCGGGCGGTCATGGCCCCGTTCAACACACCCTCCCCCAGCTTGGTCGAGAGCCGCGCCGCCAGCCCGTGCCCGACGACCTGCTGGAGCACGTCATCGCCCATGGCGATCCCACCGGTCACCGCGAGGTGATTGATCGCCGCCCGCGCCAGCCGCAGGAAGCCGACGAGCCCCGGCCTGCCGCCATAGATCGCCGAAATCCGCCCAAGCAGCCGCGCTGCGGCATAGAGCACGAAGGCGATGTCGATGATGGCCCGGGGAGACACGGCGGTCACCACCGACACACGCTTGGCCAGTTGCGCGATTTCCCGCCGCGCCCGCCTGTCATGCTCCGCCAGCAGAGCCCGCTCGGCGATGGCGAGGCGGTCACGCGCCTCCAGGATCGTCTCAGCGACACGCTCGACTTCGGCCCGCCCCCTCGCTGTATCCGGGCGCCGGGCATAGAGCGCGACGAGCTGGTCCGTGACCTTTCGCGCCGCATCCGCATCGTCATCGGCGAGGGCACGGGATGCGCGCTCCCGCAGATGCTCGATCCGCCGCTCACGCCACAACCCGGAGAGCTCTCGCCCGAGAAGCGCGACGAAGGCTGCAAGCGCGATCAGCGCCAGCCCCAGCCCCAACCATCCGAGCCATGGCGCGAGTGCGAAGAGATCGCGCACCAGCCCCTCCGCCCAGAGCGTGAGGCCAAGCATGAGCAGGGCGAAGATGCTGCCGAGGAGCAAGCTGCCCCACGGGATCCGCCTGCGACGTCCCATCGGGATCCCCGCCCCGTCTGCAGCCTCGATGATCGCTTCCGGCTCGGGTTCGATATGCACACGCCGCGCACGCATGTCCCCTTCCGCCCGCCGGGTGGCGCCCTCCTCACCCCCGATCGCGACATCGGGATCGTCGAAGCGCCAGGCCTTCGGTTTCCTGTGGTCGTCCCGGGTCATCCGAAGCGGTCTCCGATGAGGAATTCGAGGGCGCGGTCGAGGCGGATATGCGGCAGTCGCATCGGCCTGCCCGGCAAGGCGGCGCGGGCCGGCGGCGGGCGAAAGCGCGGGAAGCGCAGGCTGCCGGGCGGAACGCCCCCCTCCAGCACGGATCGCGGGTCTTCAGGAAGCTCGCCGGGGAAGATGGCCGCCTGTGCCGTGCCGTCGAAGACGCTCTCGCCGATCCGCTCCCCGGCTTCGGGCGTGCCGGCGACGGCGCGGGCAACATGACTACCGTCGCGCACCGTCGTCTCATGGGTGGCGCGAACGGAAGCGATCGCCACCGCGCCGACCTGCGCGCCGGCTGCCTCGACCCGGCGCATGGCACGCTCCACCAGATGCCGCAGGATGGCCTCAAGCCGCTTGTGCTGGCTCTGATGCAGATGGTCGGCCTTGGTCGCGGCAAACAGGATACGCTCCGTGCGCGGGGCAAAGAGCTGGCTGAGAAAGGTGTTGCGCCCCACCCGCATCGCCAGCAGAACTCGATCGAGCGCCTGTTCGAGCTCGCCGAGCGCAGCCGCACCGCCATCCATGGCCGAGAGCACATCGACGAGCACGATCTGGCGATCGATATGCTGGAAGTGATCCCGGAAGAAGGGCCGCACCACATGGGTCTTGTAGGCCTCGAAACGCCGGATCATCAAAGCCGCGAGGCTGTTCCGCCTCGCCACATGATCCGGCTTCAAGGCCAGTGGCGCGAAGGTGAGCGCCGGCGAACCGGCGAGATCACCCGGCATCAGGAAGCGACCGGGCGGCGTCGTCGCGACCGCCTCCGGACCGGCGCGCAACGCCGCGAGATACGCCTTGAACGCCTCGGCGAGTTTGGCCATGGCCGCCTCGTCCGCCGGCGCATCCGGATCCATTGCGTCCATCATCGCCAACCAGGACCGCGCGATGCCCGCCCGGGCGGGGTGGCGTGCCGCCGCGATGGTCTCTCGCGACCAATCCGCGAAATTTTCCTCGATCAGGGCGAGATCGAGCAGCCATTCGCCGGGATAATCGACGATGTCGAGCGTCAGCCGGGAAGGGCCGCCCGGCAGGAACGAAGCGGCTCGCTCATATTCGAGCACGAGGCGCAACTCGCTGATCTGCGTGGTCGAATGCGGCCACAGCCGATCCTCGATCATGCGGGCGAGATGCGCTTCATAGGCGAAGCGCGGCACGGCGTCATCCGGCTGCGGCGCCAGCTTCGCCCGGCGCAGGCGCCCCTGCGCGCTCACACCGAGGGCCGGCAGATCGCTGTCACACAGCAATTGATGCACCAGCGCGGTGGTGAACACCGTCTTGCCGGATCGCGCCAGCCCGGTCACACCAATCCTCAGCACGGGATCCACGGCGCTGCGTGCGGCGTGGCCGAGATTGCGGAAAGCATCGATGGCGGGGCTGATCAGCGGAATATCGGGCACGGTTTCGCATGGACTGTGACGGGTCGCCCCAAGGTAGGTGCGAATCCTCCAACATACCAGTGTCGCGGCCATGCCCTCGCCGTTTCCGGTTCGAATCTGCTAAGGCTTGCCGACAAGGAAAACGACGGGAGCGTGAAACCATGGCCGATATCGAGATCCGCAAACTCCACCGCAGCGACCGTGCAGCCTGGGAGCCGCTCTGGGAGGGCTATCTCGCCTTCTACAACACCTCCGTGACGGAGCAGGTCACCCAGACGACCTGGGACCGGCTGCATGATCCCGCCGAACCCATGTATGTCCTCGGCGCCTTTCTCGGCGACGAACTGGTGGGCATCGTGCACTACATCTTCCACCGCTCGACATGGACGATCGGCGATTACTGCTACCTGCAGGATCTCTTCACGGTCCCGCAGGCGCGCGGCAAGGGTGCAGGGCGCGCGTTGATCGAAGAGGTCTATGAACGCGCCCGTGAAGCCGGGGCGGCACGGGTCTATTGGTTGACGCAGGAAGACAACGCCCAGGCGCGCATCCTCTACGACAAGGTGGCCGATCTTCCCGGCTTCATCCAGTATCGCAAGATCTTCTGACCAGCTTTCGCGCCCCGGAGCCCCCTCCCCCATGAGCGACGCAGCCCCGCCATCCACCCGGCCCTTCCTCCACGTGACGCGATCGGCGGCGGGACGGGCCTGGGCGCATCGGCTCGATGCGGAGGCGGAACTCGTCGCGAGCGCCATCGCGCAGTCCCACGGCCTGCCCGATATCGTCGCGCGCGTGCTGGCGGGGCGCGGCGTCGCGATCGACGCCGTCCCGGGATTCCTCGCCCCGAAGCTGCGTGACCTGATGCCCGACCCGCATGTCCTGCGTGACATGGATGCCGCCGTCGCTCGTCTCGTACGGGCCGTGCGCAACCGCGAAAACGTCGCCATCTTCGGCGATTACGATGTCGATGGCGCCTGCTCCGCCGCCCTGCTCGCCTCCTTTCTGGAGGCGCAGGGCGCGCGCTGCCGCATCCACATCCCGGACCGGATCACCGAAGGCTACGGGCCCAATGTCGAGGCGATCAGCGCGCTGGCCGATGGTGGCGCGACGCTCCTCGTCAGCGTCGATTGCGGCACGGCGAGCCATGAGCCCTTCGCCCATGCCCGCGCGAAGGGCCTCGATGTGGTCGTGCTCGACCATCACCAGGCGCCGGAGCACCTGCCCGAGACGCAGGCGCTGGTGAATCCCAACCGGCAGGACGACCTTTCCGGGCTCGGCCATCTCTGCGCCGCCGGCGTCGTCTTCCTCACGCTGGTGGGGCTTGCCCGGGCGTTGCGGGAGACCGGACAGGCGGGCAACGCGGGCAGTTTCGACTTGATGGGTGCGCTCGACATGGTTGCGCTTGCAACAGTTGCGGATGTCGTTCCCCTGATCGGGCTCAACCGCGCCTTCGTCCGGCAGGGCCTCGCGGTGATGCGCAAACGCGCGCGTCCGGGCCTGACCGCGTTACTCGACGTTGCCGGCTTGCAAGCGGCGCCGCAGGCCTGGCATCTGGGATTTCTCGTCGGTCCACGGATCAATGCCGGCGGTCGGATCGGCGATGCCGCGCTCGGTGCGCGGTTGCTGATGACCCCGGATATCGGCGAGGCGCGCAGCATCGCCGAGGAGCTCGACCAGCTCAACCGGGCGCGTCAGGCGATCGAGCAGGATGCGGTCGCCGAAGCTGTCGCCCAGGCGGAGCAGAGCTGCCTCGACGACGCGGATCGCGCCGTGCTGATTACGGCGGCGCCGGACTGGCATCCGGGCATTGTCGGGCTCGCAGCCGCCCGGCTGAAGGAGCGCTTCCGCCGCCCGGCTTTCGCCTTCGCCATCGACGCGGAGAGCGGCCTTGCGACGGGATCGGGCCGCTCAGTGCCCGGCGTCGATCTCGGGCGTGCGGTGCGTGCTGCCGTCGAGGCCGGCGTCGCGGTCAAGGGCGGCGGGCATGCCATGGCGGCGGGGGCGACGATCGCCGCAGATGCGCTCGGGCAATTCCAGCTTTTCATGGAGGACAGGCTGCGCCGCGACACCGCGCTGGCTCAGGCGGGAGACAGCCTGATGATCGATGCGCGCCTGAGTGCCGGCGGCGCCGACATATCCCTGCTCGACGCACTCGACCAGGCCGGCCCCTATGGCTCCGGCTGCCCGGAACCGGTCTTTGCTCTGGCGGAGCATCGCGTCGTCAGTCTGCGCGAGGTCGGCGATAACGGCCATATCAAGACGCGTCTGGCGGCAGGCGACGGCACGACCATCGACGCCATCGCCTTTCGCGCCGCCCAAGCGCCTCTGGGGGACCTCCTGCGCGCGCAGACAGGCGCCCGCCTGCATGTGGCGGGAACCCTCACGCGCAACGCCTGGGGCGGACGCGAACGCGTCGAAATGCGCATCATCGACGCCGCCCTGCCCGGGTGAAACGAAGCCTGCGAAAAAATCGTTCCGGCCCGAAACAGGCTCTTGCCCCCCGCCCGAATCCCTTCTATACACCCCCCGTCGCCACCACGGCGACCCGCGCCCTTCGTCTAGCGGTCTAGGACGTCGCCCTTTCACGGCGAAAACACGGGTTCGAGTCCCGTAGGGCGCGCCAGCAAAATCAAGCACCTCACCTGCACCAGCATCGAAGACGTCGAACAGGTGGCCATGACGTGCCATTCATCATGCCTGTCGCAGATATCTGAATTTCGGGGCCAGCTCACACAACCTGCCGAGGCTCGACAGCCAGGGCCGCGCGCACCAATGCGCGACACCGGTACCCAGCCATCAGCCCAGAGAGGCGCCATGGTCGCTTCCTCGCGCCCGGCAACATCATCGCTCACGACAGTGCACGTGTCTCAGGCGGCCTGACCCGCCTCGAGCTTGCCCATGCGATGGTCACGCAAATTGAGCACCATGGCAGCCCCGGTCACCACGAGCCCGACGATGATGGTCTGCCATCCCGGGGTGATCAGCAGGATCGCGCCGCCAAAGGCGAGGAGGCGCTGGAGGAGCGTCAGTTTCGTGGCAAAGTAGTTGATCGTCGCGGTGGCCAGCGCGAGCACGCCGATGGCCTTGACGATGGCGACGACGACGATCTCCAGCGGCTCGCCCTCCATCAGAAGCTGTGGCGAATAGATGAACATGTAGGGGATGGTGAAGGCCACCCAGCCGAGCTTCATCGTATCGGGCACACAGCGCGTCCAGCGCACTTCCGCAATCGCCGCAGCCGCATAGATCGCCGTACAGACCGGCGGGGTGATCGTGGCGAGAATGGCGAAATAGAAGGCGAAGAGATGCGCGTGGAGCGGCGGCACGTCGAGGGCGACGAGAGCCGGCGCCGCGAGCGCGGCACTGAGCACATAGGCAGCCGTCGTCGGCATGCCCATGCCCAGAATGATGCAGGCGAGCATGCCCATGATCAGCACGAGGATCAGCGACTGCCCGCCCATCATCACCATCATGTCGGTGAACTTCACCCCGATTCCGGTAGCCGAGATCATCGACACCACGATCTGCGCGACGAAGGCGAGCACCGCCATCATGGCGAGGCTCACCCCCGCCTTGCGCAGGATCTCGAGGAAGATGAAGATCTTGTCGCGGAGATTGTTCTCCCAGTTGAAGGCGAAGAAGACGATGATCGTCGCGAGCACCGCCTGCGACCCGGCATAAGCGATCGAATAGCCGGAGATCAGATACCAGATCAACAGCGCGACCGGCAGCACGAGTTGCAGGAAGAACATCACCGTGAAGGTGGCGCGCGCCGAGGGAATCCGTTCGGCGGGAACGGGGGCGATGCCCTCCTTGCGGGCCGAGAGGTGGATGACCCAGAAATTTCCCAGATAGAAAAGGATGGCGGGAATGATCGCCGCGACGACGATGGTGAGATAGGGAATACCCACGATCTCCGCCATCACGAAGGCACCCGCCCCCATGATCGGGGGCATCAGCTGGCCGCCGGTCGATGCGGTGGATTCGACCCCGACGGCGAATTCGCGCCGGTAGCCGAGATTGCGCATCATCGGAATGGTCAGGGAGCCGGTCGCGGCGGCATTGGCCATGCCCGATCCCGAAATCGTTCCCATCAGGCTCGAACCGACGACCGAGACCTTTGCAGCACCGCCGACCTGCCGCCCGGCTATGACGAGGGCGGCATCCATGAAGGCGCGCCCGCCCCCCGTTCCCATGATGATCAGACCGAACAGAATGAAGATCGAGATCACCGTGGCGGACAGGCCGGGCAGCATCCCCCACAAGCCGGAATCGGCCATGAAGAGCCGGCTCACCATCCGGTCCGCATTGAAGCCGGCATGGCCCCAGGTGCCCGGTATCAGATGCCCGAGCATGGCGTAGCCGAGCGCGAATCCGGCGAGGATCACGAGGCTCCAGCCCAGAACCCGCCGGCACGCCTCCAGAAACACACCCACGGCGAGGATCGTCAGCCACATGTGGTGCTGATCGGGAAAGAGCCGGGCGCGGAACATGTCCTGCCAGTTCAAGAGGACGTAACCCATCGGCAGGATCGCGGCCAGGATCAGAAGCCAGTCATACCAGGGCAGCCGCCCGTCAACCCGCCCGCCACCGCTGCGCAGGCTGTAATAGGCGATGGCGAGGACGGCGCCGAACAGGCCGTGGGTGGCGCGCTGCTGCATATGGGGCAGATTGCCGAAGAAGGCCGTATAGAGATGAAAGCACGAGAAGGCGATGGCGACGCCGGCGAAGAGCTTTCCCTGCCAGCCGGTCAGCATGCGGTTGCTGCTGCCTTCTTCCTCGATGCTGGAATCGACCTGGGGCTTGTCCGCTTGTTGCGATGCGGAGTCATCGGAGACGGGGCTATCGGTATTGCGGCTCATGACGGCATGCCTCGGCAGATCGACGGGATCGGGTGCGCGCATCACGAGGACGCGCGAAAGGATGCGCGCACGGCGTCTTCAAAACGCCTCGCATGCGCGAATCCGTGCCGGATGCTGTTGCACCCGGCACGGGTCATGGGAGCTTCTCAGCCTTCGTATTCAGGCGGAATCACCTGCTCGGGAACCTCGATGCCCTGCTCCTTGAGATAGCGCACCGCGCCCGCATGCAGCGGAATCGGCGATCCCAGGGTGAGTTCGAGGAAGTCGGGCGGGTTGCCGCCGGGATAGAAGGTCGCGATCTCGTCGGCCTGTTCCAGCGTGGTCTTGATCAGGTCGTAGGCCATCTCCTCGGTGAGGGAATCGGCGCGGGCGAAATAGCCGTAGGCGAGCCCCTTCGAGATCACGGTATCGGGCTGGTTGGCATAGACGTCCGGCGGCACGTTGAAGGTGAGCGCGAGCCCGCTCTCGAGGATGGTCGCCGCCTGCTCCTCGGTGAAGCCGATCACGGTCAGATCGATCGTGGCCTGGAGCTCCTCGATCAGCGAATCCGGCTGGTCGATGGTGCCGGAGGTCTTGAAGAACCCGTCGATGCGCCGGTCGCGGAAGAAATCCGCCGCGTCGTTCATGCCCGCGAGCTGCCAGTCCGGCTCGATCCCGAGCTCCTCGAAGATCGCGAGCGTGACCGCTTCCGTCGCGGTGCCGAGGCCACCGGGATTGATCCGCTTGCCCTCGAGATCCTCCATGCTGGAAATCCCGCTATCGGCGTGCACGGTGAGTACGTTGGGCGTGGCCGAGAGAATGGCCAAACCGCGCAGCTGCGGGTTGGCACGGCCTTCCCAGTCGCCGGTGCCGTTCATCATGTCGGGCAGGGCGAGGAAGTTGGCGATGCCCATCTCGACTTGCTCGGCATGCACCATGGCCTGGCTGTCGGCTGCACCGCCCGTCTCGACGACGGAGATGTTGAACGCATCGCTGTTGCGGTTGGCGAGTGTCGCGAGGCTCGCATAGAAGCTGTACCAACCCGATGACGACGCGGTCGTGGCGAAGCCGATCTGCTCCTGGGCCTGTGCAGGCGTCGGCGCCGCCAGACCGAGACCGGCAATGGCGACGGCACTCCCCAACAGCATCGTGCGCAGGCTCGTGGCCTTGTTCGTGAAAGTCTTCATGGTTCCTCTCCGTTGGTTCCCGGATTCTCCCCCGGGCCGAACGCCCGGGGATCGTCACTGCCCGCCGCCTTTTGCAGCGTGTCGAGCAGGCGTTCTGCGGTTTCGAGGTAATGGCTGCGGATGATCTCCTCGGTGGCCATCGATCGATCCGTCTCGATCGCCTCGATCACGGCCTGATGCCGCGCCTTGATGTGTTTTGCACTGTAGAAAGTTCCCGCCGTGCGACTGAACGTCATCTGCAGGGGGCCGTTGGCGTTCTCCCAGGCCGCAAGCAGGACCGGCTGCTGCGCCGCGACCATGATGACACGATGCCATTGCGTATCGTGCTGGGCGACGGCGAGCCAGTCACCGCGATCGGCCGCTTCCTGCATCGCGTCGAGGATGACGTCCATGCGGCTGCGATCCTCCCCGGAGAAGCCGTCGGGGATGAGTCGGGCGGCATAGCCTTCGATCACGCCGCGCAAGCTGTAGAGCTCGTACAGTTCCCGCGGCGAGTGCTCCGCGACCCGGCTGCCGCGCCAGAAATCCGAGCGTACGAGGCCCTCGCTCTCCAGCCGCCGGATCGCCTCGCGCACCGGGGCGCGGCTCGATCCGAAGCGTTTGGAGAGTTCGGATTCGGTCAGGCGCGTGCCCGGGGCGAGCCGCCCTTTCAGGATCGCATCGCGCAATTGCCGATGGATCCGGTTCTGACGGGTTTCGTCGCCGGCCCGCGCATCGAAATCCAGTTGAAGTGAACCGGAACCCAAATCACGCCCCCCGATCTGGCACATACGATCCGGCCCGGATGCCACCGCGCCTCTTGTCGATTGTCGACAATCTGAAGTTCGACAATCCGGCCATGCTTGTCAAGCGCTGCAGCTCAAATCACGCGCATACGAACGCAATCCCCGATCAATGCTCGGCTGCCAGCCTTCGCGACGTGTATGGCGACACGGAGACCGATCGCGCCTGCCTCAGGGCCTGGCATCGCAGTCTGCGACCAGGCGGGCTCCTCGTGATCGAAACGCGCGACACCGTGCGCGTTGCCGCGATCGACGAGAGCGAACGTCACCTGCAACGGGAAGACGGCGTCTTCGTGCGGGTCACCGGAATAATGACCGAGTATATCAAAACCGATTGGGCAACCAACGTGATGACGATCGATTACCGGCTCGGCGCCCAGCGCTTCGTCTCCCGGACACGCCTCTACCATCGCGACGAGATCGTGCGCATGTTGCAAGAGGAGGGCTTTCACGACATCCGCATCTGCCGCGATCTCGATCTCCACTCGGTCGAACCCGCCCGCCACACCGTCTTCCTCGCCCGCGCCTGAGCTCGCGTGGCACAAAGTACCCGCGCGCCGCATGCGCGGATGTGCATCACCGCTCAGGCTGCATCTGTGCCGAGGTTTTCATGTCGATTGTCGTGTAAGAGCAGGCGACCCATCCCACTAACAAGGGATGGTGCCCAGGAGAGGACTCGAACCTCCACGGCTTGCACCACTGGTACCTGAAACCAGCGCGTCTACCAATTCCGCCACCTGGGCTCGCCTTGCGGCGCCGGGGGTTCATACGAAGGCCGGGGCGGCGCGTCAATCGGTTTCTTCGCGGATTTTGCAATTGCCCCGCAAAGCCTTCATCCGTCCCGCATGCGGGGGATCTTGCCGTCGCCGCCCTTGTCCGGATGGATCACGGCGTAGACCGCTCCTGCGCTCATCATCACGAAGACGATTCGGATGATATGGTGCGCCGCGACGAAGGCGACTTCGGTGTGGACCGCGATCGCGACGAGGCTCATCTCGGCCAGTCCCCCGGGGGAATAGGCCAGCAGCAGGGGCACCACACCGTAATTGGAGAATTGCGCGACGGCGAGCGCGAAGGCGAGCGTCATCGCCAGCAGGATCACCGTCGAGCCCGCTGTCAGGGCAAGGATGCGCAGGATAAGCGATGGCGCCGTGCCGAGGAACCGGCAGCCGATGGTGACGCCGAGCACGACCTGCGCGCCGTTGACGATTTCCCTCGGCGGCTGGAAGTCGCTCACGCCACTGAGATGCACCAGGGCGCTGACCAGCATCGGCCCGAGCAGGAACTTCGCCGGCAGGCGCAGGAGATGCCCGGCGATCACCCCCACCACCACACAGGCGATGATCCACAATTCGGCCGAGAGCGGCGCATCGACGATCGACTGCCCCGTGCTCGCTCGCGCCCCGAGCGACACCCCCTCCACCGCCTGCACGAGGAACGGCAGGGTCATCACCACGAGCAGGATGCGCGCGGAATGCACCAGCGCGATGATGCGCCCATCGCCACCGCGCTGCTCGCCGACGATCACCATCTCGACCAGCCCGCCCGGCATGCCGGCAAAATAGGCCGTGGTGAAATCCATTCGCCCGATCTTGCGGAAATACCAGACGCAGGCGACGCCCGAGGCCGCGACGAAGAAAGCGAGGCCGATAATGGTCGGCACCCAGCCGAGCAGGCGCGAGAAGATGTCGGGCGAGAAGGCAGCTCCGAGCATCACGCCGATCACCGCCGCCATGGGCGGGCGCACAACCGTTGGCGCGGCGATCGGCAGATTCAACAGCGCCGCTAGCGTGCAGACCGTCATCGGCCCGAGCATCCACGGCAGCGGTAACTCCATCCAGGCGAACAGCGAGCCGCCGCCGAGGCCGAGGGCCAGTGCGGCTGCGAATTTCGCATAAGGAAAGCGCCCAGGCCGCATTGCGGCGAGACCGTCGAGAAAATCTTGCCAGAGTTGCTTCACGCCGCTTGCTCCGGCTGCGCGGCGACAAGGCCCGTCACCGCTCAAGCCCCCAAGCCGCACGCAACTGCGCCGGGGTGGCCGGCTTCAGGCCGACCGCCTTCAGGGCACCGGCCGTTGCCGCGACGATCGCCGCGTTGTCGGGCGCGATCGCCCCGTCTGGAAGGGCGAGATTGTTCTCGAAACCGACACGGCAATGGCCTCCCAGCAGCGCTGCGAGCGTGACGCAGCCGGTCTCACGCGGCCCGAAGGAACACAGCATCCAGTCGCGGAAGAGATCGGCGCAAGCGGCGTGCAGCGGCAGCAGATCCGCCGGGGCCGCCGGTGTCGGCGGGGCATATTTGCCGGTTACGAAGATGACCGACATGGCATCGGCATCAAACACCCCCTCCTCCGCCCAGGTCCGCGCCCGGGCAGCATCCGCCGTATCGTAGAGAATGATCTGGCCGGCAATGCGCTCGCGGGTGAGCCAGGCAGTGAAATCGGCGAAGGCGGCCTTGTCCGCATCCGTCGGCGCGAGCTCGCGCAGGGCCATGGAGATGGCCTCCGGCTTCAGGGCGCGCACCATCGCCATCTGCTCGTCGGCGGAGTAGATCCCGACGGATTCCGTCGTCGCCTGGATGACCATGTCCGGGCCGGCCTCACGGCGCGCTGCGGCGATCGCCTCGCGATAGAGATCGACATCGAGGCTGTGGCGCTGATCAGGCCGGCGCACATGGATGTGGAGCATGGCCGCACCCGCCTCGCGGCAGGCAGCGGCCGTGCGGGCCGTATCCGCAGCCGTGACGGGAAGGGCGGGATGGTCTTGCGTGGTGCGGCGCCCGCCATTGGGGGCGACGGCGATGACGGTGTTCATGGTGCCTCCGGCCTCTCATGCGCCGCAGTGGCGCAGAGGCCGGTTGTCCGAGGGGGCGGCGCGCCGTGTCAAGCGCGCCGGCACCGTTTCCCGATGTGCAACTCAGCGCTTCTTGTTGAGCGAAGCCGCCACACGGCGTGTGGCGAAACGGGGTGAAAGCCGGGTAATCTGCGCTGCGAAACGCTGCATGGCGCCGGGCACCACGATGGCATGGCCGGCGCGATAACCCTCGACACCGATCCGCGCGACGGCCTCGGCCGTCATCGTGCGCCGCTTGAAAAGCTTGGTGTCGCTGACGCCCGCACGGTCGCTGAATTCCGAATCGGTGGGGCCGGGGCAGAGCGCGGTGACCGTCACGCCGTGCTTCTTCACCTCCTCGTGCAACCCCTCCGACAGGGAGAGGATATAGGCCTTGCTGGCGTAATACACCGCCATGTTCGGGCCGGCGAGGAAGCCTGCGAGCGAGGAGACGTTGATGATGCCCCCCTCCCCGCGCGCGATCATGCCCGGAAGGAACAGATGGCACAGCTTCGTCAGCGCGGTCATGTTGACGTTCATCATCTCGAGCTGATCATCGAGCGGCAGATCGACGAAGGCGCCACCGAGCCCGTATCCCGCATTGTTGACCAGCGTGTGGACCGCGATCCCCTTTTCGCTGATCGCATCGAAAAGCGCCTTGGGCGCCTTCTGCTTGGAGAGATCGGCCTCGATCACCTCGACGATGCCGCCGTCGCGCTGGCGTAATTCTTCGGCGAGCTCTTCGAGTTTGCCGCGCCGGCGGGCGACCAGGACCAGATTATGCCCGATGCCGGAAAACACGCGCGCCATTTCCGCGCCGATTCCGCTCGAGGCCCCTGTCACCACTGTCCAGCGAATATTCGGCATCACGCACTCCCCTCTGTTCCGGTTCTCGGCAAGCTCAATCCAGGCAGGTCCGATTCAGGCAGGTCGGAGTTTGACAGGCCTGACCCGGTCACGTCCAACTTAGGCATTAAATCCGCACATCGCTACCGCCATCGCGACCGATCGGGCACGAAAGAGGGGCGATGGTGCAATGCACACGACTTCAGATTATTGCGGTGAGCGCGCGGCGCAAGCCATGGATCGCCCACAGGGGCAGGAAACCGGCGCGCGCGGGGCTCGCATCACCGAAAGTACGCCTGCCGCTGCGTCAATCACCAGAACCGCCTTTCCATCGGCGAAAAATCCGTTTATAGCCCACGGCAATCGTGACCCGCGTGCAACGCTCGCCGGGCGACGGAGCATGAGGCGGCGTCCTTTCCGACGCGCGGCCTCTTTTTTATGCCGACGTCTCCCGCATCTTGACGGATCGATCATGCCCAAACGTACGGATATCTCCTCCATCCTGATCGTCGGCGCAGGCCCCATCATCATCGGCCAGGCCTGCGAATTCGATTACTCGGGCACCCAGGCTTGCAAGGCGCTGAAGGAGGAAGGGTACCGAATCATCCTGGTGAACTCGAACCC
>LFIK01001127.1_pt1 | contig 20798 bp, 22 predicted proteins | sample 643401 | NCBI WGS metagenome assembly LFIK01 (sample SAMN03777447, study PRJNA286221) | soda lake metagenome | biome: soda lake; feature: Kulunda steppe; material: water; isolation source: sample T5-Br brine of Lake Tanatar-5 | place: Russia: Kulunda steppe | collected 2010-07
CCGCATGCGCGTGCAGGTCGCGATCGGGTACGGCGGTCGGCAGGAGATCACCGACGCGCTGCGGAGCCTCCTGCGCGACCGTGCGGCGAGCGGTGCGAGCGTCGAGGACATCGCCGCGTCGCTCTCGCCCGAGGACATCGGCGACCACCTGTACACGACGGGCCTGCCCGACCCCGACCTGATCATCCGCACCTCGGGCGAGCTGCGGCTCTCGGGCTTCCTCATGTGGCAGTCGGCGCATGCCGAGTACCACTTCTGCGATGCGTACTGGCCCGAGTTCCGGCGCATCGACTTCCTCCGTGCGCTGCGCGACTACCAGCGCCGCTCGCGCCGCTTCGGCCGCTGACGGGCGGGCAGGGCCCTTCGCTAGCCTCGCCGCTCGGGGGATTCCGGACGACAGCGGCGTCGAGCATCCGGCGACGACCCCGGCGGAGGCGACGCATGGCGACCACCGAACGTCCGGACCGCAACCTCGCGATCGAGATCGTGCGCGTGACGGAGGCCGCCGCGATGTCGGCGGCCCGCTGGCAGGGGCGCGGCGACAAGGAGGCCGGCGACCAGGCCGCCGTCGACGCGATGCGCCAGGTCCTCGACACCGTCGTGATGGAGGGCACGATCATCATCGGCGAGGGCGAGAAGGACGAGGCGCCCATGCTGTTCAACGGTGAGCGCGTCGGCACCGGCGAGCCGCCGCAGGTCGACCTCGCCGTCGACCCCGTCGACGGCACCCGCCTGCTCGCCGAGGGGCGGCCCGGTGCGATCGCGGTGCTCGCCGCCGCGCCCGCCGGCGCGCTGTTCGACCCGGGGCCGTGCGTCTACATGGAGAAGATGATCGTCGGCGCCGCGGCCGCCGACGCCGTCGACCTCGACCGGCCGCTCGCCGACAACCTCGCCGGCGTCGCGCGTGCGCTCGGCCGTGACGTCAGCGACATCACCGTCATGATGCTCGACCGTGACCGCCACGAGGAGGCGAAGGCGACGATCCGGCGCGTCGGTGCGCGCCTGCAGCTCATCCCCGACGGCGACGTCGCCGGCGCGATCCTCGCCGCGTGGGAGGAGCGCCCGCAGGTCGACGTGCTCTACGGCATCGGCGGCACCCCGGAGGGCGTCACGTCCGCCTGCGCGGTCAAGGCGCTCGGCGGCCAGATCCTCGGCCGCCTCTGGGCGCGCAACGACGCGGAGGCCGCCACCGCACGGGAGGCCGGCTTCGACCTCGACCAGCAGCTCACCGTCGACGACCTCGTGACGTCGGAGGACTCGTTCTTCGCCTGCACCGGCATCACGAACAGCCAGCTCCTCCGAGGCGTCATGTTCGACGGCATCGGCGCGATCACGCACTCGCTCGTGATGCGCTCGAAGTCGGGGACGGTGCGCACCATCGAGGCACGCCACCGCCTGAAGAAGCTGCGGGAGTACGCGGCCGTCCCGTACTGATCCCGTGCCATGCCGCACGGTCGAGGTCCATGGTGAGCGGTGACGTCGGGCGCGACACGCGCCGCGCGGTGCGAGCACCCCTCATCATCGAGCGGCTCGCGCAGGCGATCCCCGACGCGCGCATCGCGCTCGACTTCACGACCACGTGGGAGCTGCTCGCCGCGACGATCCTCAGCGCCCAGTCGACCGACGAGCGCGTCAACCGCGTCACGCCGGCGCTCTTCGCACGCTTCCCCGACGCCGCGGCGACCGCGGGCGCGACGCAGGAGGAGCTCGAGGCGCTCATCGGCGAGCTCGGCCTCTTCCGCAACAAGGCGAAGAACCTCCGTGCCGCCGCCGCGCTGATCGTCGAGCGGCACGGCGGCGAGGTGCCCGCCGACATGGATGCGCTGATCGCGCTCCCCGGTGTCGCGCGCAAGACCGCGAACGTCGTGCTCGCCAACGCCTTCGGGATCCACGAGGGCATCGCCGTCGACACGCACGTCGGCCGGCTCGCCCGCCGCCTCACGCTCAGCCGCGCGCAGGACCCCGTCGGCGTCGAGCGCGACCTGATGCGCCTCTACCCGCGCGAGCGCTGGCTCGCCGTGTCCGACCTGCTCATCCACCACGGCCGCGGCGCGTGCGACGCGCGTGCCCGACGCTGCGACGAGTGCCCCATCGAGGACCTGTGCCCGTCGTCGTGGGTCGCCGGCCGCGACGACCGCCGCTGACGCGTCTGCGGGCGCCCGACCGCACGTCGGTACCCTCGCCCCATGGCACCCCACACGCTGCTCCTCGCTGCTCCGCGCGGCTTCTGCGCGGGCGTGGACCGTGCGGTCCTCATCGTCGAGAAGGCCCTCGAGGCCTACGGCGCGCCCGTGCACGTCCGCCACGAGATCGTGCACAACACCCACGTCGTCGAGTCGCTGCGCCGCCGCGGTGCCGTGTTCGTCGAGGACGAGACGACCGTCCCCGAGGGCAGCGTCGTCGTGTTCAGCGCGCACGGCTCGCCGCCGGAGGCGTACGAGAACTCGCGCGCGCTCGGCCACGTGCTCATCGACGCGACGTGCCCGCTCGTCACCAAGGTCCACCACGAGGCGCGCCGCTACGCGCGTGACGGCAAGCACATCGTGCTCGTCGGCCACGAGGGCCACCAGGAGGTCATCGGCACGATGGGGCAGGCGCCCGACGCCATCACCCTCGTCGAGACCCCCGAGGACGTCGAGCACCTCGACCTCGATGCCGACACCGAGATCGCCTACATCACGCAGACGACGCTCTCGATGGACGAGACCGAGTCCGTCGTCGACCGTCTGCGCCGCATGTTCCCCATGCTCGAGCAGCCCAAGAGCGACGACATCTGCTATGCGACCCAGAACCGGCAGGACGCGGTGAAGGTCCTCGCCGAGCGCTGCGACCTGATCCTCGTCGTCGGCTCGGACACGTCGTCGAACTCGAAGCGGCTCGTCGAGGTGTCGCGCGACCGCGGCGTCCCCTCCCACCTCATCGAGGACGCGAGCCACATCGACGAGGCGTGGCTCGACGGCGTCGGCACGGTCGGGCTGACGTCCGGTGCGTCCGCACCGGAGGAGCTCGTCGAGGGCGTCATCGCCTGGTTCCGTGCGCGCGGTGCGCTCGACGTCGACACGGTGATGGTCGTCGACGAGGACGTGGAGTTCGCGATGCCGTCCGTGCTCGCGCGCAAGCTGCGCGAGATCTCCGGTCAGCCGCTCGATGACGCCGACGGCGCGTCCGAGGCGGAGCTCTCGTCCGACCCGGCCGACGACCCGCTGTCCGCCGACCTGCCGCGGTAGGCGGACCACAGCACGTCGCCGAGCAGCTCGCGCTGCCACGGCCGCAGCCCCGCCGCCTCGCACAGCGCGTCCGCGTCCGCAGGGTCGCACCGCACCGCGTCCTTCAGCGTCTTCGACGCGCACAGCACGCCCGCGTCGATGCCGAGCGTGTCCGCGACCTTCGACCGCGCCGCACGCAGCCGGTCGAACGCGCGCGTGTCGCGGTCCGTCCAGCGCCGGCGGTCGGGGTCGGGCGGTGGCGGGTCCTGCTCCGCCGCGTCGAGCACGACGGTGAGGAAGCGCTCGGCGTGGTCCTCCTGCATCCGACGGCGCCGGCGGGCGCGACGTGCGAGCTGCGCGGCGGTGCGCGGCGGCTCGACGGACAGCGCGACGATGACCTCGTCGTGGAGCAGCAGGTTCGGCGCGATGTCCTCGGTGCGGGCGATGTCCTCGCGCGCCTCCCACAGCATGCGCGCGATGACCTGCTGGCGCGGCGCGAGGCGCCCGACGCCACGCACCCGGCGCCAGTCGCGCGTGTCGGTGACCGCGTTGGTGAGGCTCGCGTCGAGCTCCTGCTCGAACCAGCGCATCCGGCCCGCGCCGTCGAGCCGGTCGGCGAGCACCTGCCACAGCGCCGGGAGGTGCACGACGTCGCCGGCCGCGTAGTCCTGCATCGGTGCGGGGATCGGGCGGGCCGCCCAGTCGGCGCGCTGGAACGACTCCTTGTCGCCCTCGACGACGATGCCGAGCACCTCGGCGAGCAGCGCGTTCAGCCCGATCGGGAGCCCGAGCACCGCGGCCGCGACGGCCGTGTCGACGAGCCGTGGCGGCTCGACGCCCTTCGCGGCGAGCGGGACGACGTCGTTGTTCGCCGCGTGCAGGACGCTCAGTCGCGTCGCCAGGTGCGCCTGGAGCTCCGCGAGGTCGTCGAGCACCATGCCGTCGAGCAGCACGCAGCCGCTCGGCCCGCCGACCTGCACGAGCGCGGCGTGGCGGTGGTAGCGGTCGGCGTCCGCACGCTCGACGTCGACACCGACGACGGGGAGGTCGAGGTCGGCGAGCGCCGGTGCGACGCGCGTCGGGTCGTCGACGAGCGTGATGCGCGGCCGTGGCGTCACCGGGGTGCCGCCGCCGCGCGTATCGTCCGGGTCCCTGTCCACGCGGCGAGGCTAGTGGCGTCGCCCGGAGGTCCTGCGATGTCCGTCCTGCTCTGCGTGCACCCCCATCCGGACGACGAGTCCATCGCCTGCGGGGGCGTGCTCGCCCGTGCTGCGGCGGAGGGCGTCACCACCGTCGTCGTCACCTGCACCGCCGGCGAGGAGGGGGAGAACCTCGCGGGCATCGACCTCGGTGACGTGCCGCTCGTCGAGCACCGTCGCCGCGAGCTCGCCGACGCGATCGCGATCCTCGGGGTGACCCGCCACCATCAGCTCGGCTACCGCGACTCGGGGATGGTCGGCACGCCCGCGAACGACCACCCGGACTGCTTCCACCGCGCGGACCTCGAGGAGGCGGCGGGCCGGCTCGCCGCCATCATCCGCACCGAGCGTCCCGATGCGGTCGTGTCCGACGACGCGGACGGGACCTACGGGCACCCCGACCACATCAAGGCCCACCACGTCACCGTCCGCGCCGTCGCGCTCGCCGCCGATCCCGAGGTGGACGTCGCGGGCGCACCGCACTCGGTCGCGCGCCGCTACGTGCACACGTTCTCGCGCGGACGGCTCCTCGCCGCGCACGCTGCGCTGCTCGCCCAGGGCCTCCCGTCCCCGTTCGGTGACGACGACGAGCCGGAGCCGTTCGGTGTCGACGATGCGCTCGTCACGACTCGCGTGGACGTGGGTGCGCACGTCGCGACGAAGCTCGCCGCGATGCGCGCGCACGCCAGCCAGATCGGGGCCGACTCGCTGTTCATGAACGTGCCGGACGCGATGGTCGGCGCGTTCCTCGGCATCGAGGAGTTCATCCTCGAGGACGGCGACGCGACGACCGCATCGGGGGAGGCGCTCGTCACCCCGTGACGCCGTCACGACCGGACGTCAGTGCGGCGTGCCGAACAGCCGGTCGCCGAAGTCACCGAGGCCCGGGACGATGTAGCCGCGCTCGTCGAGCCCGGGGTCGACCGCGGCGGTGACGATGCGCGCGTCGGGATGGTCGTCGAGCACGCGTCGCACCCCCTCCTCGGTCGCGACGACGGACAGGACGACGACCTGCGCGGCGCCAGCCGTGTCGAGCGCTCGTACCGCGTCGCTCGCGGAGCCGCCGGTCGCCAGCATCGGCTCGAGGACGAGCACCCAGGCGCCCTCGAGGGGCGGGACCTTGAAGTAGTAGCGCCGTGCCTCGAGGGTGTCCGGGTCGCGCTCGAGGCCGATCATCCCGACCTGCGCGCCCGGCAGCGCCTCGTGCAGGCCCGGCAGGAGCCCGAGGCCGGCGCGCAGCACCGGGACGGCGACGACGGGCACGGCCGGCGTGACGGTGGGCGCGTCGGCGAGCGGCGTGCGGACCGTGCCCTCGCGCGTCGGGATGCCGATCGTCGCGCGTGCGGCGAGCAGCGCCCCGAGCCGGTGCGCGTGGCTGCGGAAGTCGGCCGGGGACGTGCGCTCGTCGCGCAACGACGCGAGCGCCGTACCGACGAGCGGGTCCTGGGTGAGCACCTGCAGCCGGTGGTTCTCCATCCCTGTCCCTCCCGTACGGATCCCGGCTCCCGGGGCCTCACGGTTAGCCTAGGCCCGTGCCACTCCTGCGCAGTCGCCGCCCCGCCGCACCCCGCGTCGCATCGGGCGTGCGCGTCCTCGGCCTTCTCGCGTCCGCCGTCCTGCTCGCGTCCGCCTGCGCGGCGGAGGAGCCCGCGGATCCGCCCTCGCCGCCGGCCCCCGACGCCGCCGTGCCCGACGTCGGTGAGGGGCTCGTCGTCGTCCTGCCGCCGGCCGACCTGCTCGCGGTGGAGGAGCGCGACCACCTGCGCCGCGCCGTCGAGCGCGCGTTCGCGGCCGCGCTGCCCGACGACGTCGACCCTGCGACGGTCGTGATGCTCGAGCCGGCCGACGCGTCCGCGCTGGTCGACACCGTCGAGCGCGCCGTGCGACGCGTCGGTCCGGGCGGCACGGTGTGCGTGCTCGGTGCCGGCGTGCGCGAGCGGATCGCGCCGGTGCTCGCGCTCTACCCGGCGACGCGCGCCTGCCTGCTGCCCGCCGCGTCCGTCGAGGGGGACGCCGGGCTCAGCGCCGACGTCGACCTCGATGCGCTCGGCCGGGCGCTCGGTGCCGCAGCACGCACCGTCGTCCGCGGCGGCACGGTGCTGGTGCTCGACGCCGGCGATCCGATGCTCGACCGCCGCTGGTCCAGCGGCATCGAGGCGGCCGTCCTCGACCCCGGCGAGGAGCGGACCCCGGGCCGCATCCACGTCGTGCGGACCGCGGACGAGGCGCTGCGGCTGCTCGACGAGCAGGCGGCGCTGCTCGCCGACGGCATCGTCCCGGGCAGCCCCGAGGCGCTCGCCACCATCGACGTCGAGGATCCCGCCGCAGGGCTCGACGGCGAGCCGCTGCCCCCCGCCCTCGCCCTGCCACCCGTCTCCGCCGTCGTGCTCGACGCCAGCCCCCAGGCGGCGCTCCTCCTCCCCGTGCTCGCGGAGCGTGACCTGCCCGTCGTCGGCCCTCGGAGCCTCCTCGTCGCCGACGGGGTGCGCGAGGACACGGTCGTGCTGCGCTGGCGCGTCCGCTGGCACCTGCCGCTGGGCGTGCTGCTCGATGTCGTCGTCTCGGGTGGGGAGCCGGCGCCGCTCGTCGACGAGGTGCTCGTGCTCGAGGCCGGGCCGGCCGGCCGCGGCTGAGCGGTCACGCCCGCGCCGCACGCGCAGGGCGACCACCTACGCTCCCGCAGAGACGAGGAGGCGAGCAGGTGCGCAGGGCCAAGATCATCGCGACGCTCGGACCGGCGCTCGACGACCCGGTCCGGCTGCGCGCCGCCATCGAGGCCGGCGCCGACGTCTTCCGCTTCAACTTCTCGCACGGCACGGTCGATGACCACCGTGAGCGGGTCCGGCTCGTGCGCGAGCTCGGTGAGCAGGCCGGTCGCGTCGTCGGGACGCTCGGCGACCTGCAGGGCCCGAAGATCCGTCTCGGCGAGGTCGTCGACGGGGGCGTGACGCTCGAGCAGGACGCGCAGGTCGTGCTCATCGCCGGCGAGTCGCAGCTCGACGTCACCCATGAGGACGATGGCACGCCGGTGCTGCCCGTCGTCTACGCGGCGCTCGCCGACGACGTGTCGACCGGCTCGCTCGTGCTGATCGACGACGGCTCGATCCGTCTGGTCGTCGAGGACTCCGACCCCGTCACGCGGCGCGTGCGCGCGAAGGTCGTCGCCGGCGGCACCGCGATGTCGCGCAAGGGCGTGAACCTCCCGGGCGTGCAGGTGTCCGCACCGTCGCTCACGGACAAGGACCGTGAGGACCTCGCCGCCATGGTGGAGCTCGGCATCGACTGGATCGCGCTGTCGTTCGTGCGGCGCGTCGAGGACGTGCTCGAGGTGCGCGCGACGATCGAGCGGCTCGGCGGGCAGCAGCCCGTCATCGCGAAGCTGGAGCGGCCCGAGGCGCTCGACGACCTCGAGGACATCGTCGCCGCGTCCGACGCGATCATGGTCGCGCGCGGTGACCTCGGCGTCGAGATCGGCCCGGAGCGTGTGCCCGCGATCCAGAAGGAGATCATCGACCTCGCGAACCGTCTCGGCCGTCCGGTGATCACCGCGACCGAGATGCTCGACTCGATGATCCGCAGCCCGCGTCCGACGCGCGCCGAGGCGTCCGACGTCGCGAACGCGATCTTCGACGGCTCCGACGCGGTCATGCTGTCGGGCGAGACGGCGGCGGGGAAGTACCCGGTCGAGGCGGTGCGCACGATGGCGCGCATCATCGAGGTCGCCGAGTCGACCTACGACCGCGTGCGCCAGGTGTGGCCGGAGACCGCGCACGTGCTCGGACGCAGCGTCGCGAAGGCCGCCACGCAGATCGCCGACGAGGTCGACGCGATCGCGATCCTCGTCTTCAGCCTCTCGGGCTCGTCGGTGCAGCTCGTGTCGAAGTACCGGCCGAAGCAGCGCATCGTCGGCCTCACCCCTGACGAGCGTGCGCTGCGACGCTTCGCGCTCATGTGGGGCACCGACGGTGCGATCGTCCCGACGGAGGACCGCTCGCTCGACCTGATGCGCTCCGCCGACGCGGTATGCCGCGCGGGCGGGATCGGGCTCGTCGGGGACCGGGTCGTCATCGTCGCCGGCGTGCCGGGCGGTCTCGGCGGCACGAACCGGGTGATCGTGCACGAGCTCGGCGACGAGGCGAACCTCACCGTCGGCGGACGCTAGGCGCGTCGCCGGCCGGACCTGCGCAGGAGGGGAGAGGGTGGAGCTGCCGGAGGCGGCGCTCGACCAGCGCTACTGCCTGCTGACCACGCGCACGCGCGTCACCGACCGCTCGCACACCGCCGAGCTGTGGTTCGTCCCCGCTCCCGGCGGCGCGTACCTGATGTCGGGCTCGGGCGGGCTGACGAGCTGGTTCCTCAACCTCCAGACGGAGGAGGAGGGCGTGCTGCGCATCGGTGACCTCGGCTGGCAGGTGCGCGCCTCGTTCCCCGGCCGCGACGATCCCGACCGCGAGCAGGCGCTGCGCGCGTTCCACGAGCGCTACGACCGTGACGGCAAGGACCGGCTCGCCCCATGGCTGCGTGACGCGGTCGTCGCGCACCTCGTGCTCGTCCGCCAGCTGCGCTGACCCGGTCGCGCCGCTCAGGCGCCGACGTCGACCGGCGTCGTGGGCGGTCCGACGTCGAGCAGCTCGCCGAGGCGCTGCGGGAGCGCACGCGGGGCGAGCACCGCGTCGGTCGCACGCAGCTCGTCGAGCGCCCACCACCGCGCGCCATCGGTCGCGAGGTCCGTGAGCGGGATCGCGGTGACGTCGAGCTGCTCGATGCGGGCGAGGAACCAGCGTTCGGTCTGGCGCAGCCAGATGCCGCGGAACGTGAACGTCGCGGTGCGTGACCACACCCACGGTCCGAGCGGCGCGTCGATGCCGATCTCCTCGCGGAGCTCCCGTGCGGCGGCCTCCTCGTGGGTCTCGCCGGGGTCGAGCCCGCCGCCCGGCGCGGTCCACACGGTGCGTGCGTCACCCGGCAGGTGTGCGACGAGCAGCGCCCGGTCGGCCGCGTCGAGCAGCAGCACCCGGGCCGCGTCGCGTGCGATCGGGTCGTCGGCGCTCGAGCCGGACGGCTCGGCGGCGAGCCGCGGGTGCGCGGGAACGAGCCGCGACGCCACGATCGTCGCAGGGTCGACGACGTGCAGGGTCGCCGCACGGTCGACGACGATCCAGCCGTCGTCCTCGACCGACAGCAGCCGTCCGACACGGTCGGTCGGGCGCGGTCCGGTGTCCTCGTCGTCGACGAGGAAGCGCACCGACACGCGCTGCCCGACGTGCTCCTCGCCGACCTCGCGCCGGTAGGTCGCACGCGAACCGTCGACCGCGAGGCGCTGCGTCCGCTGCTCGTCGCTCATGCGGCGCTCCTCGCGCGCAGCCGCACCGGGAGCGCGAAGCGCTCGGTGAGCAGCGACGAGCGGTCGCGCACCGCCCGCTCGGTCACCGCACCGGGCGGTGACGCGAGCTCGAGCTCGAGCGCTCCGCGGCTGCGCCGCACGCCGTCGAGCACCACGCGCTGGTCGTGGGCCGCGTCGAGCGCGTCCGCGACCTGCAGCAGCGCCAGCAGATCGGCGGTCCGCTCCCGCGCGTCGGCGTCGAGCGACGCGAACGGTGGGAAGCGGCGCGAGATTCCGCGCGACGGGTGGAAGCGGACGAGCGTGAGCAGCACCGCGAGCTCGTCGGGGTCGAAGCCGCGGAGCTCCGCGTGCTCGAGCAGGTAGGCGCCATGCTCCTGCTGGCGGCGCAGCGCCAGCGACGTCCCGATCGCGTGCAGGCGTGCGGCGTGACCGAGCAGCTCGCGCTCGCGCGGCCCGTGACCGTGCAGCGCGGTCGTCGCGTCGAAGAGCCGCTCGGCGGTGATGGCGACATGCTCCGGATGCGCGTCGTCGCCGCTGAAGGTCGTGCGCAGCCAGCCGACCTGGCCCGCACGCAGCGCCGTCCCCTCGGGCACCCGCACGCGCCCGAACCGGTGGAGGAGCACACCCTCACGCAGGCCCCAGTCGCTCACGCGCACCGGGCCGTCGGGGAGCCGTGCGAGGACCTCCTCGAGCACGACCGCCGCGACGTGGAGGTGGTCGGCTCGGCGCGACTTCACGCCCGGGATGCGGCCACGCTCCGTGGTCCCGACGGCGAGCAGGTCGGCGGCCGCGTCGGACAGCTCGTCGAGGTCGAGCGGCGCCTGGTTCACCGTCGCGGGCAGCCAACGGCCGCTGCGCACGGCCAGCAGCCGTGCGAGCGAGCGCACGGTCCCGCCGACTGCGACGGTCGACGCGGGGGAATGGCCCGCGACGATCTCGAGGGCCGGCTCGAGGAGCTCGACGACGTGTGCGCGCAGGCGCGTGACCGCCCCGCGGCGCGGTGGTGCGTCGGGGTCGCTCTCGCCCGGCTCCGGGTCGAGCATCGCGCTCAGCCGGCTCGCCCCGAGCGGCAGCGACGTCGCCCACAGCGTGCGCTCGCCCGCGCCGACCGCGAGCTCGAGCGATCCACCACCGAGGTCGAGCACGAGGGTCGGCTCGTCGGTCACGTCGACGCCGGCTCGCGCACCGAGGTACGCGAGCCTGGCCTCCTCCTCGCCGTCGAGCAGCGCGAGCGGCGTCCCGGCCGCCTCGGAGATCGAGGCGATGAGGTCGTCGCGCCCCGGCCGCCGGAGCGCCTCGGTGCCGACGGCGACGATCCCCTCGGCGCCGGAGCGACGGGCGAGCTCGGCGAGCCGCTCGACGGTCGCGACCGCACGCACGCCGAGGTCGACGGGCACGGTCCCGTGGCGGGCGACGGCACGGCCGAGGTGGAGCATCTCGCGCTCGCGCCGGACCGGGTGCACGGTGCTGCCGTCGATGTCGGCGACGAGCAGGTGGAACGAGTTGCTCCCGAGGTCGAGGACGGCGCGGCGCATCACCGGTCGCCGTCGGTCATGCGGACGTCGAGGACGCGCGCCAGCAGCTGCCGCTCACCCGCATGGGTCAGTCCGGTGAGCGCGCGCTCGACGCGCCACCACTCGGCCACGTCGACCTCGTCGTCGCCCGTGCGCTCGGCAGGGTCCTGCGCGTCGTCGGCGGGGCGCATCGTGAACCAGTGCACGCGCTTGGTCGCGTCGAGCGTCGTGCCCGAGCGCGTCAGCGTGACCGGGTGCTCCGTCGTCCCCGCCTCGCCGGTCACGTGCGCCTCCACGCCGGTCTCCTCGAGGACCTCGCGGACCGCCGTGTCGACGGGCGTCTCGCCCTCGTCGACGTGCCCCTTCGGGAGCGACCAGTCGTCGTAGGCGGGGCGGTGCACGACGAGGACCCGCAGCCGACCGGCCGTGTCGTCGAGCACGACGCCGCCCGCGGCGACGACGACCGACGCGGCAGGGGCCGGGGTGGCGGGTACGGGAGCGTCGTCGGGGGTCGTGTCGGAGGTCATGTCCGGAGCGTAGGACGCTCGCTCCGCCGTCTTGCGCGCTCCTGCAGGGTCGCCTGCGTGTCGATCCCAGCGACCGGCGTGACGCGTCGCCACACGGTGTCCGCTCCGAGCTCCCATGCGAGCAGGTCGTCGCTGCGGAGCACCTCGAGCACCTCGTCGAGGCGTGCGGTGAGCCGCGGGTCGCGCACGGGTGTGAGGGCCTCGACCCGCCGGTCGAGGTTGCGGGGCATGAGGTCGCCCGACCCGATCAGGTGCACGAGCCCGCGCTGCTCGGTCCCGAAGCGGTAGATCCGGGAGTGCTCGAGGTACCGGCCGACCACCGAGCGCACCGTGATGTTCTCCGAGAGTCCCGGGACGCCCGGACGCAGCGCGCAGATGCCACGCATGAACAGCTCGATGCGGGTCCCGGCCCGTGACGCGTCGTAGAGCGCGTCGATGATGTCGGGGTCGACGATCGCGTTGGCCTTCATGACGATGTGGCCGTCGTCGGCCTCGGCCTCGCGCCGGATCAGCTCGGTGATGCGGGGGCGGAAGCCCTCGGGAGCGACGAGGAGTCGGCGGTAGTGCGGCCGGTGGGCGTAGCCGGTGAGCACGTTGAAGAGGTCGGACAGGTCCGCACCGAGCTCCGGGTCGCTCGTGAGCAGACCGAGGTCCTCGTAGATGCGCGCTGTGACGTCGTTGTAGTTGCCGGTGCCGATGTGGAGGTAGCGCCGGACGGCGTCGCCCTCGCGGCGCACGACGAGCGCGATCTTCGTGTGGGTCTTGAGCCCCACCACGCCGTAGGCGACGTGCACGCCCGCCTGCTCGAGCGCACGAGCCCAGACGATGTTGGCCTCCTCGTCGAAGCGCGCCTTGAGCTCGACGAGCGCGACGACCTGCTTGCCCGACTCGGCCGCATCGAGCAGCGCGCGGATGATCGGGCTGCCGGGCCCCGAGGTGCGGTAGAGCGTGATCTTGATCGCGAGCACGTCGGGGTCGTCCGCGGCCTGCTCGACGAACGCCTGCACCGACGTCGCGAACGCGTCGTAGGGGTGGTGGACGAGCACGTCGCGCTCGCGCAGCACCGCGAACAGGTCCGTCTCCTCGCCGGGGTGCGCCGCGAGCTCGGGCGTGGTGGTCGGCGTGTGCGTCGCGAGCTTGAGGTCCGGCCGGTCGAGTCCCGTGAGCTGCATCAGCCCGCTGAGTCCGAGCAGCGTCGGCAGCACGTGCACGTCGCGCTCGTCGATGTCGAGCTCCCGCTCGAGCAGGTCGCGGATCTCGTCGGGCATCGTCGGCCCGACCTCGAGGCGCACCGCCCGGCCGAAGCGGCGCCGGTTCAGCTCCGACTCGATGGCGAGCAGCAGGTCGTCGGCCTCCTCCTCCTCGACCTCGAAGTCGGCGTTGCGCGTGACCCGGAACGGATGGTGGTCGAGCACCTCGACACCGGGGAAGAGCCGGTCGAGGCGCGCGGCGACCACCGACTCGAGCGGGACGAGCCGGTCCCTGCCGTCGGTGCGGGGCAGCTGGATGAGGCGGGGGAGCACCGGCGGGATCTTCACGCGCGCGAAGCGCGGCTCGCCCTCCTCGTCGTGCAGCCGGACGGCGAGGTTGAGCGACAGGTTGGAGATGTAGGGGAACGGGTGCGCCGGATCGACGGCGAGCGGCGTCAGCACGGGGAACACGAGCTCCTCGAACACCCGGTCGAGGTGTGCGCGTTCGTTCGCGTCGGTGTCGGCGTCGTCGACGATCTCGACGCCGGCCACGCGCAGCGCGGGGAGCAGCTCGTCACGGACGAGCTCGGCCTGGCGCAGCGTGAGCTCGCGGACCATGCGGTCGATCGCGACGAGCTGGGCCGCCGGGGCGATCGCGTCGGCGTTGGTCCCCGCCGCGTCCGCATCGACCTGCTCGTGCAGGCCGGCGACGCGGACCTGGAAGAACTCGTCGAGGTTCGACGTGAAGATCGCGACGAACTTGATGCGCTCGAGCAGCGGCAGGTCGCGGTCCTCGGCGATCGCGAGCACCCGTTCGTCGAACTGCAGCCAGGAGAGCTCGCGGTTGAGGTGGCGCGGGTCGTCAGGATGCCAGCGCAGGATGCTGAGCGTCTCGCCGCGTCGCCCCGGCGAGCCGGGAGGGACGGCACTCGGGGCGTGCACGGGCGAGGTCGCGTCCGTCACGCTCCGACCCCTCCACTGCCACGATCGCCACCGTGACCACCAGCCCAAGGCGACGCTCCTCGACGCGCGAGGACGCTAGGGACGACGTCTGAACGGACGGTGAACGGCGCCTGACGTCCCGCTCCCGCTCGGTCGCTCCCGGTCGGACGATGCCGACCGGTTGAGGACCGGCGCTATCATCCTAGAGCGCCCAGAAGACCACCGAGGGATCAGGAGACGGGCACATGACCTACACCATCGCCGAGCCGTGCATCGACGTGAAGGACAAGGCCTGCGTCGAGGAGTGCCCCGTCGACTGCATCTACGAGGGCGACCGGATGCTCTACATCCACCCGACCGAGTGCATCGACTGCGGCGCGTGCGAGCCCGTCTGCCCGGTCGAGGCCATCTTCTACGAGGACGACGTCCCGGCGGAGTGGGCCGACTTCAAGGCGATCAACGTCGAGTACTTCAACGCCGAGCACACCCACAACGGCTCGCCCGGTGGCGCGGCCGCCGTCGGTGCGTCGGGCGTCGACCACACGAAGATCGCGGCCTGGGAGGCCTGATCCCGCAGGCGCATCCGCGCCGCACGACCTCGAGGGGCCCCGCTCAGGCGGGGCTCCTCCCGTTGTGGCCCCCGTCCTGCTTCGCCCCGTCCTTCTTGGCCGCGTCCTTCTTCGGCAGCCCCGCGCGGCGCGCGACCTTCATCGCAGCACCGAGCAGCAGCGCGTAGGCGAGCCGGTCGCGCACGACCGCAGGCTCGCCCGCGCGCTCGTCGTCCGTCCCCTGCGACGCGACGGGCGTGGGTCGGCCGGTCACGCGGCGCCAGAGCGCATCGACGACGCGCACGCTCCCGACGAGCACCGCGCCACCGACGAGCGGCCGCAGCGGCTTGGGGATGCTCGAGCCCGCGCGCGCCATCAGCCCACCGCCCGCACGAGACCGTCGACGAGTCCGTCGACGTCCGCATCGAGGTCCGCGAGCACCCGCTCGGCGCGTGCCGCACGCAGGCGAGCCTTGTTGCCGGCGTAGGCCGAGGCGGGGAGCGACGCGAGGTGCGCGAGCCGCGCCTCGGCGGCCGCGAGCACGTCGGCCGCGGGCGCGAGCACGTCGGCCATGCCGACCTCGACGGCGCGTGCCGCGTCGATGCGCTCGCCGGGGATGAGCAGCGCCTCGTGGTCGCGCGGCGAGAGCCGTGCGGCGGCGAGCTCGATGCCGAAGCGGGGGATCTCCATGCCGTTGGCCGTCTCGTTCAGCCCCCATGCCCCGCCCTCGGCGGCGACGACGTGGTCGCCGCACATCGCGAGCATCGTCCCGGCCGCGATCGCATGTCCCGTCGCAGCGACGACGACCGGACGTGGGTGCATCCACACGGCCATGAGCATGTGACCGCACGCGCGCAGCAGGACGCCGATCTCCTGCGGCGGGTGGGACACCATCCAGCGGAGGTCGAGTCCGGCGCTGAACATGCCGTCGCGCCCGCGCAGCAGGACCGGCGCGTCGGGATGCTCGGTCAGCGCCGCGGCGAGGGCGTCGCAGACCTCGGGGCGCAGCACGTTCGGTCCGGTGTCGTCGAGCTGCACGTCGAGGACGCCGTCGGCGCGGAGGGTGGCGTGCACGGTGCCGTCGCTCGCGGTCATCGCCTGCTCCTCGTGGCTGCGGTCACTGCTCCCGGGTCACCACGAGGGTAGGCCCGCCGTGTTCAGATGAGCAGGCGGGCGCTGGGGCGGGGCGCCGGCGGCTGGTGGTGGGCCCACGCGGTCGCGAGTCGCCGGACGGCCTCCGCGAGCCGCTCCTCGGGCTCGACGTAGGCCAACCGGAGCGCACGACGGTTCCCGTCGTCGACCGACAACGAGGGTCCGGGGACGAGCGCGACGCGGTGCTCGAGCGCCTGCTCGGCGAACTCCTCGGCGTTGCCCGAGGGCAGGTGCACCCAGAGCGACAGTCCTCCCGGCGGCACGGTGAAGCGCCAGTCGGGGAGCTGCTCCAGCAGCCCGCGGACGAGGGTGTCGCGCCGGGGGCGCAGCATCGCGACACGCTCGGCGCGGACCGTGTCGGTGCGCTCGAGGAGGCGGACGGAGAGCAGCTGGTCGAGCAGCGGTGAGCCGAGGTCCGCGACGGTCTTCGTCGCGAGCATGCGCACCCCCCAGTCGGGGGGCGTGTGCACCCAGCCGGTCCGCAGGCCGGCCCAGAAGAGCTTCGCCGTCGAGCCGATGGTCAGCACCGTCGCGTCGGGTGCGAGCGAGGCGATCGCGGGCGGCAGCCCGTGCGCGTCGAGGTCGAGCTCGGCCATCGACTGGTCCTCGATGACGGTGATGCCGGTGCGCTGCGCGATCGTCGCGACCTGCTCCCGACGCTCGAGCGGCATGACCGTGCCGGTCGGGTTGTGGAAGTCGGGGGAGAGGTAGACGAGGCGCGCTCCGCTGCGCAGCACGATGTCCTCGAGCAGCTCCGTCCGGGCGCCGCGCTCGTCGACGGGGAGCGGGATGGCACGCGCGCCGAAGCGGCGGAAGATGTCGAGCGCCCCTGGGAACGTCGGCGACTCGATGACCACCGTGTCGCCGGCCTGCACGGTCTGGCGGGCGATCAGCGAGATCGCCTGGTGTGACCCGGTCGTGATGACCACGCGGTCGGCGTCGGTGGTCAGCCCCCGGGCACCCATCTGCTGTGCGATGGTCTCGCGCAGCGCAGGCAGGCCCTGCGGGAGGTAGCCGTGGTGAGCGAGGAGCTCGTCGAGCTCCGGTCCGCGCGGCTCGTCGATGACCTCGCGGACCGCGCACGTCGCCGGCAGCGCGGCCACCGACAGGTCGATCGTGTCCTCCGGCAGCACGGGTGTGCCGGTCGCGGCCCGCCCGACCTGGATGTCCGCCGAGAGGAACAGGCGGCCCGTCGCGACCGCGTCGACCCGCTCCGGTGCCGGGTCGGGCCGTCGCACCCACGTGCCCGATCCCCGCCGGCTCTCGAGCCAGCCGTCGCGCTTGAGCCGCTCGTAGGCGGCGACCACCGTCGAGCGGCTGACGTTGAGCCCGCGGGCGAGCGAGCGCTCGGCGGGCAGGACGGTCCCCAGCGCCACGTCACCGCGGTCCACGAGCCGCTTGAGTCCGTCGGCGATGCGCAGGTAGAGCGGTCCGTCGCCCTCGGAGGCGAGCTCGTCGATCAGGAGACCGGCGAGTCTCGGTCCACTCTCGCGGATTGGTCGGTCCAATGTCAATCCACCTCGGGGCGCTCAGGGCCTTGCGGACGGCCGCTCAGAGGGTACTCTGCAACCAGTCGCACAGGTGGACTCCGGTCGGACCGGTCCAATCGGGACGATCACGGAGACCTGACGACCACCGCGGTGGTGCTCACCCCCCGAGCCGAACCGCGATGACAACTGAACCGTCGCGCTCAACGACCCTCTCCCAGGTCGAGCGCCACGGCGCTCGGGAAGGATCGGCGATCTCTCCCCCCTGACGGCTCTCCCACCGTCCTCGGCGCGGCCCCCCGCCGCGCCTCCAGCCGAAGCCCCCGAGCTCAGACGACGTCCCCCCGGTCACGCACCGGGGGGACGCGTCGTTGTGGGGCCCTGCGCGACCTGCTGCGTCCGCTCAGCCGGCGTCGCCGACGAGCACGCCGCGCATGTCGACGTTGCGCCACGCCGCGACGCTGAGGTAGAGCAGCACCGCACCGGCGCCGGTCACCGCGGTCGCGACGAGCCACACGAGCGCGCTCACGACCCGACCCTCGCGCCACGCGATCCACAGCCAGCCGGTCACGAGCATGAGCCCGAGGTCGACGAAGGTGACGCGTCCCCAGACGAGCGCGCCGACCTCCGCGCCCTGCTCACCGAGCGACGCGCCTGTGCCGAGCGCGATGACGATCGTCGCGAACATCGCGAGCGCACCGAGCGGCGCTGCGATGCGCAGGAACCGCACCGCCGGCGACGGCGCGCTGCCGCTCCCGGTCGCGCCGCTCATGGCTGCACCGGCGGGATGACGCCGGGCGGGAGCTGGTCGCGTCCGGCGAGCGGCGACAGCTCGAACTCCTCGCGGCCGATGCGCAGCGGCTCCATCGGCGTCCCGCCGTCGAGGTGGTCGCGCACGAGCTCCTCGACGTCCTCGACGGTCACACCGCCGTACCAGACGTCGTCGGGGGCGACGTAGACGACGGGCCCGACCATGCACGCCTCGACGCAGCCCGCGCCGACGACCTTCACGTCGGTGAGCCCCTGCCGGCCCGTCTCCTCGCGCAGCGCCTCGAACACGCCGGCCGCACCGCGCCCCGCGCACGATCCGCGCGGATGCGCCGGGTCACGCTCGTTGAGGCACACGAACGCCCAGCGCCTCGGCATCCCGCTCCTCGCCATCGGTCCCTCCTCGTCCGTCAGTCGGTCGCGCTCGACCGTAGCCGTGCGTGCACCGCTGCGAGGTCGGCGAGCGTGAGGCCGACGAGGTCGTCGCGCAGCTCGCGTCCGGGGGCGGGCGCGACCGGGCCCGCGTGCGGAACGACGAGCGCGACCATCCCTGCGGCCTCCGCGGCCGCGACGCCGGTGGGGGAGTCCTCGATGACGAGGCACGCCTCGGGATCGGCATCGAGCAGCGCTGCGGCACGCAGGTGGCTCTCGGGGGCGGGCTTGCCATCACGGACGTCGTCGCCGCACACGAGCACGTCGAACGTCGCGGCGACGGCGTCGGGTCCACCGAGCGCCGCCTCGAGCAGCGGCACGGTGAACGCACGCCACGCGGAGGTCACGAGCGCGACGCGCGGCCGCTCGGTGTGCTCGTCGACCTCGGCCGTCGGGCGCAGCGTCGCGAGCAGCTCGCGCGCGCCGGGCAGCCAGCGCCAGCCGCTCCCGAGCCCGTCCGCCGCGATCGCGACCAGCCGAGCGAGGGCCATGTCAGCATCACCCTCAACGATGGCGTCACCGAACACGTCGAGGCTCGCACGCATGCTGCGTCCGGCGACGCGCGGCCAGAGGTCGGCGGGCGCCTCGACGTCGAGCTCCTCGGCGAGCACGAGGTAGGCGGCGTGCCAGACGGCGACCGTGTCGACGAGGGTGCCGTCGAGGTCGATCAGCAGCGCCGGCAGCGCCGGCCGTGCGGCCCCGCTCACGCGGTGCTGAGCAGCACGAACGCGGTCAGCGAGTGCCCCACCCCGAGCCCAGCACCTTCGAAGCCGGCCTCGAGGTCGCGCAGCCGCTCGGCGAGCGCCGGCCCCGGGGTCGCGTCGGCGATGGCCGCGTCGAGCGTCGCGTTCCACGCGGACGCGAACGCCGCGTGCAGCGCGAGGACGTCGGCGGGGGCGTCGGGGAGCGTGAGGTCGATCCGCAGCGCCGCGGGATCGACGGGGACGTCGGACTCGGCGAGCGCGTCGACGAGGTCGCGCAGACGCGGCAGGCTCGGCGTGTACTCGCCCGTCATCGTGTGCCGTCCGACGGCGATCGAGCGGTCGACGAGCGTGACGTCGACGAGCCGCGCCGCCGCCGCGTCCGCGCTGCGTGCGACGAGGTCGGCGAGCTCCGACCCCGACCAGGTCGTCATCGGCGTCGAGCTGACGTCGACGTCGGTCGCGAAGAAGCTCATGCGGTAGTCCCAGCGCTGCTGGTCCCAGCGCTCGGTCCACTCGATGGAGTGGCGCCCGAGCACGTCGACGACGAGCAGCACGGTCCGTGGCGCGCCGTCGTCACCGAGCGCCGTCCGTGCGAGCCGCTCGACGGCGACCTCGAGCTCGTGCGGCTCGAGGTGGGAGAACGGCACGCCGGAGGACAGCACGAGCCCGTGCGGCCCGGTCGCCGGCGGTGCGGTGAGGTCGCCCGTGACGAACGTGACGCGCTCATCGTGCGCGAAGTGGTCGCGCGCGATCGTGAGCAGCCCCTCGTCGAGGTCGAGCCCCGTCGCCCGCGCGAGGGAGAGCGTCCCGTCGACGAGCGCCGGGGTCGCGAGCAGCAGGTCGAGCGCGACCCCGGTGCCGCAGCCCACGTCGAGGACGTCGAGCTGCGGGTCGAGGCCCTGCGCGAGCGCCGCGCGCAGCGCCGCGTCGAGGTGTCGGAGGAGGGCGGGCTCCTCCCACGCGCGCTTCACCCAGTCGCGCCGCGTCGGGGAGGTGTAGTGCTGTCCTGCACCGGCGTAGGCGTCGCCACCGCCGCTCGATGTGGTCACGTCCGCCCCTCGCCGTGCAGCAGCGGGGCACGGCGCCCTGCGAGCGGGGAAGGTACCGACGCTCGCTACCGTCCCTCGGGTCACGCAGCGTCGGACATGCTCGGACGACCCCCACGTATCCCGAGGAGGCACGATGAGCGGTCCCACCACGCACGTCTCGCGGCTCGTCCCACCGGGACCCACGGTCCGGCGCCCCGACGACGTCCCGGCCGCCGACGCGACGCTCGCGATGCGCGTCGACGGTGACCCGGAGGCGCTCGGCCGGCTGCTCGCCGCCGTCGAACCCCTGCGCGCCGACGCGTCCGCGACGATCGTCACCGACGCCGACGCGGAGGTCGTGCGCTTCCTGGCCGTGCTCGCCGTGCTCGAGGAGCGCGCCGCGATGCCGGACTACGACCTCGACGACCCGAGCCTCAAGTGGCACGCGAAGAAGGGCGTGAAGGCCGTCCCCAACGCGCCGACGATCGTCACCGGGCCCTCGCCCTCGGCTCCAGGGGGCGCCGCATGAGCGCGGGCACCGTCGTCCTCCCCGCCGCGCAGCACACGTTCACGCTCGAGCCCGGCCGTCCCGTCGTGATGGGCATCATCAACACGAACCCGGGCTCGTTCTCCGACACCGTCCATCTCGCGAGCCTGGATGCGCAGCTGGAGCGCGCGATGACGTTCGTCGCCGAGGGTGCGGGCATCATCGACGTCGGCACCGACTCGGGCGTCACCTACGGCGAGTCCGTCCCGC
>LFIK01001128.1_pt1 | contig 20795 bp, 28 predicted proteins | sample 643401 | NCBI WGS metagenome assembly LFIK01 (sample SAMN03777447, study PRJNA286221) | soda lake metagenome | biome: soda lake; feature: Kulunda steppe; material: water; isolation source: sample T5-Br brine of Lake Tanatar-5 | place: Russia: Kulunda steppe | collected 2010-07
AGGGAACTAATATTTCTTTCTTGGGGCACCAGCCCATACCCCAAACTCATCAACACCCACCCCCATCTGTGCTGCACTCTGGGAACCGTATCCTCAAATGACATCAACTATGCCGTTGTCAACAAATGAATCCTGCTCCCCCACCACAGTCAGAATATCAACATAGATGCTGCCTGAAACACAGCAGCAGCCCGTGTCTAAATAATCACAATCCTACCAAGATCAGGGACCTGGCTTTTGCCGATACCAAAGCAAGTTGGAAGCATGCGCACATTACTAATGATCTGATCCTCAATGCCTGCCATCCAAGAAACGAAATCAGTTAAAAGTTTGGAAACTTCCCCTTGATTGCCGACACACGCGCGCTTTTGGCCAATCAAGGGGCTCCGACCAGTCGAGATAACTTTTTATCTCTTTGCAATCCAGCCCACACTTGGTCAAAAAAGTGCCTGAATAGATGGAGTGGGCGTACACAGTTGGCAGCTGTCAGCCTGACAGCCGAATGAACACATGAATTTGAAATCTGAGATTCATCAAGGAAACAAGTAACAGGGGCTGGCACATACCATTCTGCTACCTTTTCTGCCACTGTGCACCATAACGATTATAACAGGTCATAATGCTGTAGGTGCAACAATTTTCGTAGATAACAAGATTGCAAGATTAGGGTTAACCGCGTTTTGTAGAATAACAATTAGTCAATGCTGCCTGTAGCTACCCCATGATATGATTTAGCTAGACAAAGCACATATGCAGTGCTGCCCATAGCAGCTGGATAGATGGGACTTTTTTTCTCAGTGAAAGGCCCACCCTGGTACTTGCAATTTATCATTAAGGTCGATTAATTTGAAAGGACTGATGGAACATGTCAATGTGTGCTCCAACGCGTGCATAGTCTGATGCACCGTATCAGAAAAAAATGGTTGCGACTTTGCAGGCTTTTTCATCCCTTGGATCAATTGCAGTGAAGCGTTGTGGGGACTTACCTTTGTTTCCTGTGTGCTCTGGTCATCCTGGATGATTTTGTCATGCGCAAGATGCAATGAGCTCATGCGGAGGGACACAAGCCATATGGATGGGTGGCAGCAGCACATGTCCCATCGCAGAACCGCGTCGGACACATTTATGCTTGAGGAAGAAAGCATTGGGCAGGAGAGCTCCCATCCAGCTGGACAGCCGTCCTACTCTTTCAAGAGAGAACCCTTAGGGGAACCAGGTAAGTTGCCAGTGGTCAGCCCTTTGTATGAGCTGGTCTCTTCTTTTTGTATTCTCAAGGATCCTCAAAGTCAGACAGGTGTGTCGCCCTCCCTGCATGGATGTCAACCATGTGCTTACACATGTAGAGAGCAAACTTTGCCCTGCATTGACTGAAACCTCACACTGCACCACTCTCACATGCTCGCAGGGTAATGCTCTTACAAGGGAATATGCAGCAGCAAACGGACAAGTTATGGTAATAGGCTGGAACATGCCGTTTGAATTGAATCTTCCGCAAGTCAAATCAAGTCATAGTCAATCGACCATGACTTGATTTGACTCCATTAAGCAGCCGTGACTTAATCTGAATCCATTTGAATCCATGTTCTTAAGAAAATTGACGACTGACACCAGGCGTAAGCAATCCGCTCGGTTTGATATTACTCACCTGAAAAGGATCGGGTTCACCCGCTTTATTCAAAATAATAATTTGAAATATCCATTGAACGGTTTTTCTCTTTTTCTCTTCGCGCAGCTCTCCTCGCCTAGTAGATGCGGTGGCACCCTTACCCTTTCCATTGGGAAGGTTTCAAACATGCACAGCGCTTGCAGAGGAGGTTAAAATGGACGAACGCACGGAGCCAGTTCAGGCAGCTGAGGCATCACAATCAGATCTAGTCAGCTGTTCCAGGCACACACGTAGCTCAAGCACAAACCCAGCCAGAGACACTCTGATGATGATCATCACTAGCAAGGTAGCTGCACCTCTTCAACTATGCTCTGTTGCCTCCGCTGCGGCTTCCCGCTGGCTTGTTGCCACCCATCTTTGAAGCACAGCACCGGCCTTGCCCGCCCTCTGGGCCTCTTGCGCCATGGCCACACCAGCCGCTGGATCAGGTGCAATCTGGGCTGCTGCCAGCGCGACGCCCGCGTTCAAATTTAGGGCGTCAGCCACTGGGCCTACAGGCATCCAAGCGCATGTGGCCCACCGTGCTGTGCTGCGCCGTGTGTTTGCATCTTTTTGTGCGTACATGGTATCAGAAGTGTGTACGTGTGCGCGTGCCTGAACATGCGCATGCATAAGAATTTATGTGTATTCCCCTTGGAGGTGATCAAAGGCATGTTTGGGTCATGTGCATTGTCATGCATGTCTGAATTGAACGCAGAGTGCACCCTGGCCATTTCAAGAGGTTGCACGCATGCTGTCAAGCTGATCATTTGTTGCATGCATGCTGGCAGAATGACCATCTATCGTGCGCATGCTGGCAGGCTTGTCAAGCCAACCGCTACTTGTCCTGTGTCCCCGTCAAAATCTGGGTCATCATCGCAAGGCTCTTTCTCATGAGCTGCTGCGTGCTGCAACCCACCTTGTGCGCCTCCAAAGACATCCATCAAGATCTTTGCATTCAGGGCGGCATCTCCTCCGGCAAGGTCCTTGACCTGTGACAGATGTACCGAGTGGAGTGGCTCAGTAAGGACCGTCTTCTCGTGTGTCTGCTGATGTGAATAGGCCGTCACTCATCCTTGGCAGTGTGCACTCGGGCACATCCATCCCAGCAATGGAAACTTATCTTAATCAGACTGAAGCGCTCGCAGATGCACCCACAGACGCACTCACAGACGCACACACAGACACACTCACAGATGCACTCCAGATCCACTCACAGATGCATCCATGGACGCACACACAGATGCACTCCAGATCCACTCATAGATGCACTCACAGATGCACTCACATATCCACTCACAGATGCACTCCAGATCCACTCACAGACGCATCCAGCCTGGCCAAGCTGCGAACGTACTGACCAAAAGCACACACGCCTTGACCCAGCCACGAACCCCCTGATCCAGCGCGGCTAGCACACGCCCCATTGCCCCAGCGGTCCGCCCCCCTAAATACAGCACCCCACCCCCCAACGATCAAAGATAGCGGATGGCACGCACTTCGCAACGGGGGATGCCGAGGTCCTTGGGGTCCAAGCTGTAGCGCTTGAGCGCACTGCTGTCTGCCGCCACCTCCACGATGTCGGCCGGCGCCATGGGTGTCAGCTCGTCCAGCCCGCTGCTGTGCACCACCAGCGCCTTCTTCAAGCCCAGCTTCTGCAAAGGCATGCAAGGGTGGTCGGGCTGTATACGGCTTGCTCTGTTGCATGGCGCCGTTCGCAGGGCGTGGCTTGCTCTATGGTGTCGCGCCGTTGCGTGGTCAGCGCAGAGAGGCAGCGGTGCAGGAGGGGGCAGCCAGCGTCAGGGATGCTCAGCCCGCTGCAGTGCCCAACCCGCGCTCACCAAAGCCAGGCATGGAGCAATTTTCTTTTGCGCCTGGCCTCGAGAAGCATGACTTTTACACAAGGTTTTGGCAGACGGGAATGCATGCAGACAGCTTGCTTTTTTTGCCATGACAAAGGGCGGCTCAAATGATGCGCAACCAATGCAATGGAGCGGGATGGCTTCAAGTTCATAGTGCTTAGGCTACAAGTTCATAGAGCACTGGAGCGGGATGGCTACAAGTTCATAATGGCTAGGTGAGCCGGCAAAGTAGACAAGTGAGCGCCTGAAGGCCCGCATGGCGAGAGGGCTTTTCTTGCTCTCAGTGGGTGTCAACACATTCCAGCAGCGACCCCGCCATGTTGTCTGACCCAGCTGCTATATCATCCTTGGCACTTGAGGAAAGTTGCTGAAACTGTTTACAGGATCTCTGGATGGCCGCTGTCACAAAACAAGATGGATGCGTACAGGAAGCCTGCCACTCATGCACCATCAAGCCTGTCGCCTTGCTGGCAGCTCTAGATGGCTTCAAGGCAAAAGAAGGGTCACACAAGGCGTGGGAGGCTCGTACAGAAAGCCATCCTAAACGCACCATCAAGGCCCCGGCCATGAGCTCCGAGATGTCTGTGGAGTACACTCCCACCAATCCAAATTGGGCGCCCGCAGGGTTGAGCAGGGGTCCTAACAAGTTGAAAGCCGTCCGGATCTGCAGAGCCATGCGGGCGCAGATTTCCTGGTTGGAAAAAGTTATCCAACGAGTTTGAAGGCCGTCCGGATCTGCAGAGCCACACCGGCGCGGTTGTCCTGGTGGGACAGTTTTGACTCTTAGTTGCGAGGACAAGGGAGTTTCAGATGCAGGGGCGCCACATGCAGTTAATTCAAAAGGGGGGGGGGCAATGCAGGCACGGGGCTCGCTCATTGCAGATTGTGCATAGAGTTGCAGGCTGCAAGGAGGCCATCACAGATGCTGCTTAGAGTTGCAGCCTGCAAGGAGTTGTGACCGTGCTGCCAAATGCGGGCAGCGCATTCGATGCACATGCCCGCAGATTCAGCAGGTTCGCAGGCGAGGGAGGCCATCCCACAGGCACTCCAGACTGGTGATGTGGGGAAGGGGGCACAGGCTTTGTGTGGAGGCTCTTGCATTCTTACACTGCCAGGAGTGTCGTGCAAGCGGGCAAGTGCCACCTGTCTCATTCTCGCTCATTCTACTGGCACTAGCAGCACGCATCTTAACGCGTCCCTCCCTGAAAGGCCTGCGTTTCCTGGACCCTGCTGCTGCCACAGCAAGGCGGCCCTTGCAGGCGGGCGTGGATCAGCCGTCCCAACTCTTCTGAGCCCACCCTGCATCTGAATCAGCAAGCATGGTGGTGCTACGCCATGCTACTCTTTGATTTGCAAGTCGTCACTCCCTCTCCTGCAAGCTGCCCCTGACCCAGGCCATGACAGTGAGTTCCTCCTGCGCCCTCCAGCGCGCCCCTACAGAACCTGCCACCACCTGCCACCACCCTGCCACCAACCCTGCAACCACGTGCTTCTGGCTACCTCCCCCACCCCCTGCCTTTCTTCAGAGATCAAGACCCAGATCTTGCCCATGACTGTGTGAACCCCCTCTGGTCCTGAACCTTTTTGGCTCAACCTCACCTTTAGCGCGCCTCGGACTGAGCGCACAGCCTTCATTGCTGGGTGGTACCTGGGCGCGTACATGAAGCCCACGCCTGCCTCCCTCAAGCATGCCTCCACCCCCTTGGGCCCTAAGTCTATGCACACATCTAGCGCCTGCGCACGCAGAGCAGTCAGAATTGAGGCACTTGATCGGACGGACTGCATGGATTGGGGATGGACCCAAACTTTCCCTTTAAAACAGCAGCCTTTGCACTGCTTGGTCTGACTCTGTGACTGGGTCTCCACAGGGGTGCCTGGAAACATGTTAATGGCTGGCGATGAACAGCCGCTGGCAATGACCAGCCACACATCATTCACTTGAATGACCAGGCTGGCAGTCAATCTTAACTCATCTCCAAAGGGGTGCCCGGAAAGATGATCTTGGCTCCTCTCAGGGCACCCACCAGACAGTGATTGTAGATATCGCAAGACCTGACACTGTGATACGCGCAGCCCACCTGCACAAGACATGGTCTGCAAAATACTGTCTCCACGGCCCCGCAGCACTACCTAATCTGCCTTTTGCCAGCCACATGAGGCTGCCAGCCAGCGGCACCACTTATCAACCCAGTACCTGTACCCGCTTCCAGACCAGCTGCGCTGTTTCACATAAATAATACAGGCGCACTGCGAGCGGCACTGGCCCCTACACTGCGCCCAGCACCTCACCCACTTCCAGACCATCTGCACTGTTTCACATTATTTCACATAAACAATACAGGCGCGCTGTGAGCGGCACTGGCCCCTACACTGCGCCCTGCACCTGACCCACCTCCAGCACGTCCGCGCTGCCGCACATGGACGAAACAGAGCGGTTGCCTGTCTTTGCGACATGCGCGCCAGCGGCGGCTGCGACAATGCTGGCCCCTGTGCTGATATTCACAGAGCCGATGCCATCCCCACCAGTGCCCACGATATCAACAACTGTAGCACAGACAGTCAAAAAGTAAGTGAAGAGGAGGGAGGAGATAGAGTGAAGTGGTTTGATCAATGTAGCACACATGCGTCTGCCCAAGCAACAGGTTGTAAACAAAGCAGTAGGCACCCGAGAACCAATAATCATTTCTACTGATTAAACGGTCATATGGTCAGGTGGTTAAAGCAATGTGCAAGCAAAAAAAGGACATGCACGCAGCACAGCATGTTGAGCACAGGCAGGGGGACCCTCTCCCAACATGTGTACACGTGCGGCACACATACACGACAGAAAATGCACACCATTCCTTGCAAAAAATACACACGAATACTTGCACATGAATTGCACACAAATACACATGCATAAAAAGTGTGCAGCGCCTCACCAGGGACAGGGGAGTCCACTGTCAAAGCTTTGCTCAGCATTGCTCGGGCCATCCCAGCAATCTCACCCGGTGTTTCGCCCTGCACACCAACCAGCAGTAATGATTTCAGTCTCACAGCAGGTATTGCATGATCAAAACCAAAGGCAAGCAATGAGCATCAAGGCCTGTACTTTGAACAAGCAGGTCTGTTTGGTTGCTTCCAGTGACGTGCTAGTTTTCTGTCCAATGCATCTGGTCATTGATTTTGTTCTATAACTCAATGCAAAAGACAAAGTCAATCTATTTGCGAGCAAGTGTGCCTTTAATGTACACAGATCTACCTTGGCCCTGAGGAGCACGAGCAGCGCTGCTGCTTGTTCGGGCGAAAAGTCGTCCAGGAGAGTCTAAGCACAGATAGACATCATGGCATGAAAAAAGGGAGTATACGTCAGATTGGTCATGTCTAAATCACTCGCAAGCAGGCCAAATCAAAGCAGGACGCAAACATCCACGATGTGCTCATGTGGTCACACACATTCAACATGGCTTCTGATTGCTGCTCTGATAAGTCTTTGCGCTCCACCAACAGTTCCAGCACCTGCAGATGCATGGCATCAAAGGAGAGGGTTGTGAGTTTGGATGATGTGCCACATGAAAGTTGAACAGACACACATCTTTATACCTCTCGAATTTGCAAGCCTGCTTTGCAAGCAAGGCTGGCTCTGCTGGACAATGGTGCAAAATGCTTTCTCCTTGTCCTTCTGGTCTGCTGCTGCACTCTAGGCAGCCCACTGCTGCAGACAGAGTTTGTGCATGACCCAGCTGCAGCAGTCTGTCCAGCACGATGGGAGAGCATCATAAAAATAAATGTTTTTCCAACGCACGATCAACAGTCCATCTCCTGGAATTGGGGTGTGACCTGGTGTGACAGGGTGAGTAGCTCAGCGATTACGAGGCGGAGCTACTATTTATAGATTTTGTTGTGTATGCTTAGGAGCGCCTGGTGGTTTGCAACTTGCGCAGCCAGGTCGCAGCTTATCAGGTCGTCTCAAGCCCCCATCCATCTGCTGAGGGCTCTGCAGCAGCAACAGCAGCAGCAGCAGCAGAATTTTTCAGGTAAGCATGCAGTTTCCCTGCTTGCTGGCATGCCATCAAGGCCGCCCGCAACAGCTCATGTGCCCTTTTTTGCAAACTGTTACGCATGCCCACAACCAGCGCCCGGCTTTTCCTACTTCAAGGCCTTCAGCATCTGGAACGGTAGCCAACTAGTAGGCCAACCTTGTAACATGGTAAGTGGACCTCCAGCCGGTCTGATTTGCGGCCATGAGCACATGAGCATACGAGCCCAGGCTGAAGCGAGTGCCCACCTTCCATGTGTCCCACTTGCTAGGCTGAACCTGTTGAAAAGGCCATGGAGAGGGCTGATCTGGGTGCGGACGAGAAGGCCCCAAAGCAGCCCAAGGAAAAGAAAGAGAAGCCACCCAAGGAGAAAAAGGAGAAGAAGGAGAAGCCTCAAGGGGAGGGCGGAGGTGAGGGAATTATAACCTGCCTGTGAAACAGCATTGACAATATCATTTAATTTACACTGAGCTGTAAGAAGCTGGTGTTGCTTTGCCCGCTCGCATTGTATAAGGCACCCAAGAGCAACGGGATGTCCTTGGTATGATTAGGAAAGCGCCAAGATGCGATGCATGCCAGGCAGCTACTCTACTAACGTCGCAGACGGTGGGATTGTGAACTAAGCTGCTATACGGACTCTGTGCCAATCAGCCATCAATTAGAGCAATGCCACCTCCTTGTCTGCTGTTGCCATGGCTGCCATTCACCCTTGCCTCGGATGCCGGGCCTGCTGCAGCTGCTGGTGAGAAGAAGAAGGAGACCAAGCTGGGCATGCAAGCAACCAAGAAAGACCGTTTTACAGACTGGTAAGCAAGGCAAGCATGTCTTGAGTGGTGGGCGCTGTTGATGTTTTTTTGCTGTGCAGGCAGATGCATGCACCAGCTTGTCACCCTTGAGTTGCTGCACCGGGTGCTTGAGATGCTGTTAATTTGGTGTTGGATGAGCCTTCAAGGCAAGTGCCGGACGGTTGGTCGGAGAGTGGGTCGCCAGGCCTACCTGTTGATCCCCAGCGTCGCTGTCAGGCCCCATATGCTGAACATAGCCCATAGCAGAGGGTCCTTGCTTGTTGTACCTGAGTGCGGTAATGCTCTCTTGGGGCAAGTGCCATCCTGAAAGATCAGCGCTTGATGCTTTTGAAGCGCTGCCCAGCCTCAAAGCTTTTTGCAAGTGATGCTTCTTCCAGCCATGCCCAGGCCGGCCGCACGCCACATGGTTGCGCACTGTTCCAGCACACCGCAAATACTGCTGTTCCCAGTGATGGCCAGCACTCCAGTATTCTGCCCCTGACTTTGGCTGGCAGGTATGCAGAGCTGGTTGTGAATGCGGAGCTCATCTCGTACTACGATGTCTCTGGATGTTATATCCTGCGTCCATCCGCCTTTGCTATGTGGGAGGTGGGGTGCAAAGAGAGGGCTCACAAGTATGCTCATCAAATTACCGCTGTGCGTTTGGCAATTCATGAGAAAATTTAATTCGGTTTGTGTAGCTGGAATGTTGGCCTTGGGTAGTTGAGCATGGCATGTGCTCATCCTAGGTACCAGCACTTTTTGGAGGCCTCTGCTCGACTTCTATTGTCAACTCAAATTTACTCATGAGCCCAATTCCTTTTTCCCGCTGTGAGAGCAATCAGGTGTCAGGCATGCATGCTGTGGACCCTGAGGAAACATGTCTGGTTCACATTAACTAGTTCACTTGTGTCATCCTCCTTAGTCTTTCATTCGATAGATAGGTGGCAAACAAGTTAAAAGGTCTGTGTGCACACTTGAAACTCATGTGCGCACCTTAAATTTCTGGAACACATGCAGTTCGTCCAGCGCTTTTTTGACGACAGGATCAAGGAGATGGGTGTGCAGGTAAGGTTCACCAAGAGCACGCGCAGTCTCAGGAGGAAGGAGGCTCACTGGACTCCTGATTGATTTTTACTTTTATTTTTGGGGCCTTATGGTGAATGTTGACAATGCACAGGATCATGCCTCGGTTACAAAGCCGTAGGGTGAATGTGACAGTGCACAGGATCATGCCTTGGTCACATAGCCGTTGGGTGAATGTTGGCAGTGCACAGGATCATGCCTTGGTTACAAAGCCATTGGGTGAACGTTGACAGAGCACAGCATCATGCCTTGGTTACATAGCCATAGGGTGAATGTTGAAAGTGCACAGGATCATGCCTTGGTTTCATAGCCAATTTGAAACTGCCAAGATTTCACAGCCAATATGAAATAGCCAAGACTCTTGGAGAATGCTTTTGAACGCTCACCTTAGATGATCAGGGAGACCTGGCCAAGGCATCTTAATGGCACACAGTATGGCAATGCAGTCCGTTGATCAGGCGCAAGTCTGTCAAATGGTAAACAGCATGAGGGGATGCATTGGCCACTTTGGACACAAGGGCTGTCAGTGTCCTTCGAAGCCAAGCCAGTGCGTTCAGTGGGGTGCCTGACCAAGTGACACCATTTGTGTGTGAGCCGCTGGTCGTCAGTCTCATCCCAGCAGGGCATCTGACAAAGCCACAATGACCTGCACACCTGCTAGTCGCCTCCTGACGACTGTTTGCCAACCTCCACTGTGCAGCGCCTGTGCCAACTATTTACTTGCAATCTACTTGGTTAGGCTGCACACAAGGGCTGCCTCTCGTTGCAAAAGTTAGGTTGCAAAAATAAGGCTGCAAAAGTTAGGTCGCAAAAGTTAGGCTGCACACAAGGGCTGCCTCTCGTTGCAAAAGAATCACTAAGGATGGACGTGCTGAACACCTTGGATGACATTGTCAGACTGTGTGCGCCAGTTTTGCCCGCCAACCCCCGGATGTGCCTGCGCAGAATTCCTACTTTCCGCTGTTCATCACCGAGGACGTGCTAAACACTGAGAAGGACCACGTGGAGGGATTTGCGCCCGAGGTTGCCTGGGTCACCAAGTACGGCAACAGCGAGATGGACAAGCCAATAGCCATCCGTCCAACCTCTGAGACGGTACGCACATGCCTGCCCCTCTAGACACGCGCTCTCTGTGACAAGGCAGGCAGGTGCCTGTGACTACAAGCACGCATTCATGTGCATGCTATGTGCATGCATTCATGGCACTTAAATGCATGCAAATATTGATGGCTCGCTGCGTGCTTCCATTTTTGTGAGCCTCAGGGCTCATGCTACGGGGTTGTCGTTAAATTGATATTCATGCTACAGGGTTGTCATTGAATTGATACTGCAGGCCAACCGAACTGCATCATATTTGGCTGCTGCATTGGGCACATTTTTGTGGCTGGCTTACCTGTACGGTTGCGAGAGTGCGGCACTGTTAAGACCTTCCAGTGGGGGTGCTGCTAGTGATGTCAACCCACACCAAGGTCATGGTTCTCGTTACCTCCCAGCTCTATATGATGTAGCTGAAGAGGCTCCAAGAACATGCTACACTAAAGCAGGTTGCATGCTGTGCGGTCAAGTTTGTGTTTGCAAACTCATTTGGTTGCGAGAGTGCGGCGCTGTGAAAACCCTCTAGTGGGGGTGCTGCTAGTGATGTCAACCCACACCAAGGTCATGGTTCTCGTTACCTCCCAGCTCTGTATGATGTGGCTGAAGAGGCTCCAAGAACATGCTACACTATTACAGGTTGCATACTGTGCAGTCAAGTGTGTGTTTGTGAACTATTTGGTTGCGAGAGTGCGGCGCTGTGAAAACCTTCCAGTGGGGGTGCTGCTAGTGATGTCAACCCACACCAAGGTCATGATTCTCGTTACCTCCCAGCTCTGTATGATGTAGCTGAAGAGGCTCCAAGAACATGCTACACTATCACGACTTGCATGTTCACACCTTGCATCCTGTGCAAAGCTTGATTGCACACATTCAGCTTAATTGCGCACCCAGCTCAGGGCATAAGGGGCGGGAAAATCACTTCTGCTTTATCTTTAATACCATGAATTGTTCACTTGTTAGTCTGGCACTTGTTCAGTCTTAAATTTGCTGAGCAAGATTAACAAACAAGTTGGGCACTCCTCTTATACCTGGGAGCTATTTCATGATGTCTTCTATCAGCAGAATGGGTTATGCTGCCATTTTGATGCACATTGTTGTTGTTGTTGCTGCTGCTGCTGCTGCTGCTGCTGTTGCTGTTGTTGCTGGTGGTGGTGGTGGTGGTGGTGTTGCCATTTCAATATCCATTCTGTGATTGAAAAGCACATGATGGCCCAACACGTTCTGGCCTTATTTGGTCTGTTTGTAGGTCATGTACCCCTACTATGCACAGTGGATCCGATCCCACAGAGACCTGCCCCTGCGCTTGAATCAGTGGACAAATGTGGTCCGCTGGGAGTTCAAGTACCCCACTCCATTTATCCGCTCGCGCGAGTTCTTGTGGCAAGTAAGTTGTACAGAAGTTGCTCTTAAGACTGCGGCCTGCCTATCAAGCCATGCCGCCCTCAGTCTGGCAGCATTGGCAAGCAGGCGTCCCCTCCTAGTCCTCATTGCTCTAATGTCCTCTTAGTTTACCCCCTTTGTTGCATAGCTTGCCGCTGCCGTGTATTGTCGTGTCAGCACAGAGGGGGCTGTGCAGTAAGAGCTGCAGACATGCTGTACCCAGGTGGAGCAAACCAGTGCCTTAGGCATTTGCCACACCTATTCATTGCTTCTTGGCTTGCGAACGCTGTCTGACACTGCAGGAGGGCCACACTGCTTTTGCCACGCAAGCTGAGGCTGAAGCAGAAGTGATGCAGATCTTGGAGCTGTACAGGTGTGTTCTAAAAAGCCTTGAGTACCTTCCATTCAATTAATTGCTCCACCTAATTGTTTCCATACCTGCAGATGTTGTGTGAATCTAGGTCTTGTATTTTCCTTGCATACATCACCTCAGGGTTGGGTCATTGCGTCCATTTGCCCAGACCAATGCGCATATGATACAAACAATGTGCATGTTTCACGTCAATTCGTCCGCATGTTGGGGTCATTTTTGAGGGAAGAGGTTGGGGAGTAGAGGGGGCGTGAGGGCCCCTAACTGCCCCCCCCAGCTTCCTACAACCACTCCTATACATTCTTACGTATAAATATATACAAAGAATGCTTACAGAAAAGAGGAAGGATTGGGGATCATATCAAAATTATTAGCTGAAAAACAGGATGTATAGGCACAAGGTGGAGTGCAAGTACTACAAACATGTCTTTGCAGCTGGTGCTTCCCGCATCAGGGAGCACTTCCTGCACATTATTTTAACTTGGGGGGTAGCAAAGTGCACAGCACATGAGGCAGTCCTGCAGCCTGTCCTGTATGAAATAAGGGCCATTGATGCTCAGAACAAGGCAGCAGGAGCAGCAGCAGCAGAAGCGCAGCGCCAGCTTGACAGAAGTATAACAGCAAATGCAAGCACCTCCTCGTACCTGCAAAACAGCAGCGGACGTTTGCGGAGTGCCGGGGAGCAGTTAGCAGATTTGGCTGAGCGCACCCAGGCCCTGGAGCAGGGGGCTTGCTCAGGAACCAGCATGATAAGTCTTCAGCGGCCACAAGGAGTGCCAGGGCAGTGATGCTGAGGACAGTAGCAAAACTGATGAGGACAGCAGCAGCGATGAGGAGTAGATAAGAAGCAGACTGCTTTAAATTTCCTTGTTTATCCTTATTTGCTTATGCTAAATACAAAAAAGGAAATGAACAGGAGCAAAGGAAAGGCCAGGGGGGAACGTGCATTGGAACCCGCATTGGAATTGGCGTTTTCAATTTGCAAAGTTCAGCATTTTTTGAATGCGTAAAATGCAATACGTATGATCCAACCCTGTATCATCTTAAAGCACATGTCTGGTAGCACTTTCCCTCAGGCATCCTGCATCGAGCCGCTTGTAGTGGCCGGGAACCCTCGTCAAAAGGCGTGTGGTTGTATGTGCAGTACCCTTGCACAAGCCTCAGCTGCATCTCCTGTTGCGTAGCAGTATCATGCCACCTTCAGCCTAGGCAGTATCATGCCACCTTCAGTCTTTTGTGTCAGCCCCAGCAAGACCCAGCATCATCAGAGACACCTGAATAAGTATGATTCTGTCATCAGGAAGTCAGAGCATCGGTTGGATCAGGGCAGCAGTTGGGTGCATGCCTTGAAGCAAACTTCAAACATTCCATATGGAACTTTAAATGTACTTCAGAGACGCGTTGAGCCAGCCAAATGCCATATTTTTCCAAGGGACCTGTAAGGGAACGTTAATGGTTGGCGTATTTACTGGACATACACTAGGACTCATGCATGCATAGATTATGCGCCTCGGCCAGGAAAGCTGTGCAAGCGCTTGGTGGTTTGCAAACGTGCGCGTGGATGCACGTACTAATGTTGGGGGCTTCTATGCTGCAGGCGCGTGTATGAGGAGCTGTTGGCAGTTCCAGTCGTGAGGGGCCGGAAGTCAAAGAAGGAGCAGTTTGCCGGCGCATTTTTCACGACCACTGTCGAGGTGTGTGCTGGGGGGCAGCCTGCTGGCAGGCACCTTCTTCAGACATCTGCATTACCCTGTGGGGATCGCTCTGATGCCTACAAGGAGGAACCTTCTTGGCTGGCACCAGGGACTCAAACCGGCAATGCCTCCGGATAACTCTCGCCAGAGCTCACTGGTGATGCATAACAGCAGCATTTTCAGGCCAATGTGTCAGCCCATTAAGAATAAGAAAGCCCCTTAAGAACAAGAAACATGACCTGGTTGATATTAAGCTGCTGTGGCCGGTTCGTGTTTGCATGGTGGCGAGGAGTGGAAACGGTGCCAGTGACGGGAAAGTGGGCTGGTGTAGACTGTGAGTTGGTGCTGTGCCCCTGCAGCTGTGTGTCAGCGTGCACCTTGTATGGGGGCTTTTGTCTCACTTTAGCCATGAAGGCACACAAGGCATGCAGCAAGTATCTTGCTTCAGACAGTAAAAGGTTCAGCTGCTGCCAGAACGGGTGCTGCAGTGCTTCTTGTGTGGTTGACAGGCAATTGAGGTGATCGCTAGAGCATGCCCAAAAGTAGAAGGCAAGCCGCAAATTTGGTAGAAAATTATCATAGTATTAAGGGAAGGATGATGATGATGGCTTTGACATGGGCCATTCTTTTAGAAGTTGCCCTGTGTCATTCTTGATGCTTGTTTTAAAGGAAAGACAGTGCGCTGCATTGTTTGAACATGTCCATGCCACCCTGTGGCTGCATGCAGGCGTTTATCCCAGAGACAGGCAAGGGCATTCAAGGAGCCACCAGCCACTGCCTGGGCCAAAACTTCTCGCGCATGTTCCACATTGAGTTTGAGACAGATGAAAAGACCAAGCAGTTTGCGTGGCAGGTGTGCTTGCAACTGCTTGCACATTTGCCCCCATATTTGAATGCAAGTTAACGCATGCCGTGCAGGCATGTTGTGGCCGTATCTGCTCGCTGTGCATTTTGCCCCCATGTTTGAATGCAAGTTAACGCATGCCGTGCAGGCATGTTGTGGCCATATCTGCTCGCTGTGCATTTCGCCCCCATATTTGAATGCAAGCAAACGCATGCCGTGCAGGCATGTTGTGGCCATATCTGCTCGCTCTGCATTTCGCCCCCATATTTGAATGCAAGTTAACACATGCCGTGCAGGCATGTTGTGGCCATATCTGCTTGCTGTGCATTTTGCCCCCATATTTGAATGCAAGTTAACACATGCCGTGCAGGCATGTTGTGGCCATATCTGCTTGCTGTGCATTCCGCCCCCATATTTGAATGCAAGCAAACGTATGCCATGCAGGCATTGTGGCCATATCTGCTCGCTGTGCATTTCGCCCCCATATTTGAATGCAAGTTAACGCATGCCGTGCAGGCATGTTGTGGCCATATCTGCTCGCTGTGCATTTCGCCCCCATATTTGAATGCAAGCAAACGCATGCCATGCAGGCATGTTGCGGCCAAATCTGCTCGCTGTGCATCTGGCTTGTGAACCTCACCTGCCTCAATTACCACAAGCACACAAGCACACTAAAACACACAAGCACATGTCATGACAATTTTTTGTAAGCCTTGGGCACGTGCACTCATGCTTCCGTCACCTGAACTGAAGTCTGTGTTCCACGCCCTGCTGCCCCTATTGCTGCTGCTACTGCTCCAATTGCTATGGCTGCTGCTGCTGCTTGTGCTGCAGAACTCCTGGGGCATGACCACGCGCACCCTGGGTGTGATGATCATGACGCACGGGGATGACAAGGGCCTCGTGTGCCCCCCTCGCGTGGCCCCAAAACAGCTGGTGCTGGTGCCCATCCCCAAGGCCAACTTCCCCCCGGAGTTCACCAAGGTGCGTACCCACACTGGTGGACTCTAACCTCAGTGGAGATAGGTGCGCACCCATCTTACTTGACTCCAACCTCAGTGAAATAGGTGGGTTCTCACCTTGGTGGACTCAAGGGGTCAACAGCCCGCCCAGAAATCACCAAGGTGCATACCCACCTTCCTCCCTGAGCATGCCAGGCCTTCCGGAAGCGCGGTCCTCATTGTGTGTACGTAGCTGCTTACGCGCGTCCGACTGCACGCGTGCAGCTGTGCCGAGGAGCCTCAGTTCCCTGATCAGGTTCCTGTGGGGTCAAAGCAGCCACGAGGCTTGCTTGAGGGATGGGTGCGCACGTTGTGACGCCAATTTGCAGACATACCTACCTGCCTGCAAGCACACTGTTGATTCAAGCATCCTTGCATGCACAAGACCGGCCGGCAGAGTTTGTTTGATTTTATGGAATGAGGGTGGACAGAGGTTGTGCTCAATGGTGAACGGCGTGCCTTGCGCTGGTGGGGCCTTTGCTGGAGGCGTGGAAGGTTGTGCCGTTCTGATGTGTCAGAAGCCGCTCCTAGTGACCTTACTGAACATTATAATCCACCTCACTGAGCATTATCATCCACCTCACTGAGCATCATCATCATCCACCTCGCTGTGTGGCAAGTCTCCACCCATGCCTTGACATGTCAGCACACATGCCTTGACAAGCCGGCGCACTTACAGGGCAGCCACCAAGCCTGCAGACTTAGAGTGCTTTAGCCAAGTTGCGGCCACACTGTGCAGGCATGGCTGCAGGTGGCCGTCGAATGCGTGGGCGTATGTTTCCACGCATGCAACCCCCTCTGCTGAAGAGCCTCATTGGGTCTGCGCGCGCAGGCTATGTTTGACAAGGCTAGCGAGCTACAGAGCCAGCTGGAGCAGGCGAAAGTGCGGGTCACCACCGACTACAGGGACAACTACACCCCAGGGTGGGTTTGTACTCTTGGTGGTCGTGCCCCGGCCTTGGCAGGGTGCGGCGGTGAGGCAGAAACGACTGGGTCATGCAGGGCACATGGCGTGCACTAATGCTGCTGGAGGTTGTGCAAGGCTTGTCGCCAAGTAGCAGCCGGGAGCTGCAGTGTGTGGCGGACCAGCATGGCTGGCCACTTGCTGCATCAGATGGCTGTACGGAGATGCACAACTGCCTTAGGATGCGTGTCCGAGGTTTGCACCGTCTATCCCGACTGTGAGAACGCGGGCGGTAGTCCTGGCAATTGCTCACGCAGGTGGTGAGCATCCTTGGATGGTTGGTGCACAAGGGGTCCGGCAGCCTGCTCAATTTCCGTTGCCAGCGCTGCAGCTCCAGCTGCCTTCCTTTTCTCTCATAGCAGGCGCAGCAGCTCCAGCTGTCTGCTGAATTTCTATCACTGGTGTTGCAGAATTGCCATCACTGGTATAGCGGCTGTCTGAATTTTCATCAACGGTGAAGCAGCTCCAGCAGCCTGCAATGCAGCATCGCCACTTGTGCAGCAGCCCCAGGTGTGGGCTGCCTGCGCTGTACATACGTCCGTGTGCTCCAACCCCTGCCCACAACGCATGCTGCACCTGCCTGCTGTAGCACTTCAGCCCCTGCCTGCAGCGCATGCTGCACCCCCTTCCTGCGACGTATGCTGCCCCTGCCCCCGCGCACTGCACTCCGGCAGCGCACCACGCTGCTGCTCCCCCCCCTCAGCGCCGCAGCCTCTGCACCCACGTGCATGCGCTGCATTCTTGGCCGGTATGCTGCGCAGGTGGAAGTACAACTATTGGGAGCTGCGGGGCGTGCCCCTGCGCTGTGAGATTGGGCCCAAGGACATGGAGAACGGCTGCGTCATGCTCGTGCGGCGCGACACAGGTGCGCACACAAGCACCCTGCACCCCACCCTCAAGCGCACACCCCCTCAGCGCTCATCTGCGCTCATCAGAGCTTCTCAACGCTCATCAGCGCTTGTCAGCAGGGCAGGCTGCTGCCACAGCCTCTTTGCCCGTTCGCCCTGTGTCTGTGCTCCAACCCTCCCTGGCCGTGGCTGTGCGCCAAGTCACCCTTGCCTCCAGCCCACCCTGGCCCGTGGCTGTTCTCCAACCCACTCTGGCCTCCTACCCACCCTGCCCCGTGGCTGTGCTCCATCCCACCCTGGCATCCATTTGTGCGCACTGCCCCACGCAGCCTCTCAGCCCTTGGGTTGGGGTGCAAGTCCCCCGCTCCTGCAGGGAAAAGGGGCGGGGGGGTGCTATAGAGGTATCCACTGCCAGAGTTGGCCAGAACCATTTTGTCTGCTTTTTTGTTCTGATTCACGGTCCACACTGTGCCAACTGCGCCTAGGCAGCCCGCGCAGCACTGGCCTTCGGACAGTCACAGGCCTTAGAGAAGTCTCAGGCCTTCCGCCAAAAGTTCCGCTTCACCATTGCATGTCTGACATGCCCCGACCATATGCCCTGACCATATGCCCTGACCATATGCCCCAGTCCATGTTGCGTCCATGGTTGTGGCTGCACGACACAGCGCGCTGCCATGCCGTCCATGGTTGTGGCTGCACGACACAGCGCGCTGCGATGCCGTCCATGGTTGTGGCTGCACGACACAGCGCGCTGCCATGCCCTCCATATGGTTGTGGCTGCACGACACAGCGCGCTGCCATGCCGTCCATATGGTTGTGGTTGCACGACACAGCGTGCTGCCATGCCGTCCATATGGTTGTGGCTGCACGACACACCGCGCTGCGATGCCGTCCATGGTTGTGGCTGCACGACACAGCGCGCTGCCATGCCGTCCATGGTTGTGGCTGCACGACACAGCGCGCTGCCATGCCGTCCATATGGTTGTGGCCACATACGCAGGTGCCAAGGAGAGCGTGGCGTGGGGTGACCTGGCAGCGCGTGTGCCGGTGCTGCTAGAGACGATGCAGGCAGACATGCTGGCGGCGGCCGCGCAGCGGCAGCAGGCGTCCATGGCCAAGGTGGGGGCTGCATCGGGTGGGGAGGGGGGCTCCTGTGTTGGCTGTGAAGGAAGAATTTGGGGGCTATGAGGGGGTCTCATGGGGCTGTGAAGGGGGGGGAAAGGAAGGAAGAGGAAATGGGAATGCATCACAGCTTCTGAGGGTACTCATGTCCTTGCATGCACGCGCATGTATTGAGGGCTTGGCACATCAGACAAGCTGAGAGGGCACTGCTCCAGCTGCTGTACTTGACTGAAGCCTGGTCTCTACATACTACCTTACCATAATATGTTTGTTGAAAGCATTCAATCCTCAATCTTCAGATGACCTTCAAAAAACTTAATGATCGATGATATCAATAAAAAACCAACAAGATTGGCTGGAGCCTGGTCGCATGGACTTGATGCGCAGAGCACATGCACTTGACATGCTGATGGGTTGAAGCAGGTGTGTTTGTGTGTTCATGTGTGCTCGTGTGGGTACGAGCGCTTGGGTGTGTGGTTTGCGTGTGGTTCACGCGCATGTGCCTGCTGCCCATGCGTGCAGGCAACCACGTGGGAGGAGTTCATGGCGGCCCTGGAGTCCAAAAAGATGGTGCTGGCGCCCTGGTGCGACGAAGAGGAGGTGGGTGGCTCACACTGGGCAGTCTTCACTGGTTGTATGGTGATGACACAAGGCGTAATGCTCTGAGGAGAAGGCTGAGTGCGTCTGCTCACAGGTTGGTAGGTGATTTCATTGGCCTGGCTGCTTTTGCAGGAGTGGAGCACCATGCTGGCGCTTTGGGCATGAGGCCCCTGATGAGGGGTTGCATGTGCCGGGCCATGCAATGGTTGAATCAGATTGAATGGACAGATAAGTTGGACAAGATATTGAATCACATGATAGCGGCATCTTGCAGCACAGTCTGCTACATGGGTGAGATGCCCCCGATTAGGACTCAATGAAGAGACGAACTGCGTCTTCTCTTATCATTGGACTGCATGTGCTCCACAATGAGCTCAGTGGGCTAGCTCAGCCAGCCAGGAGAGGGGCTGGGCGCTGCAGTGCGTGGGGTGGAGCTTAGATTTGCTGGGGTCATGTTTGTGTTGTGGGTGTTCCGCTGCGGCTACACTGCTCAACATGCAGCCTCCTTCCCATTTGGATTTTGAATCCAAGGTCTCCCTTGTAAATCAGGGTGTCCCTTAATAAGTCTAGGGTGTCCCTCAATGGGTCCAGCCTTAATGAGTCCAGGGTTACGGTGCAGGGACTTGGATAGAGCTAGAGCTCCACTCCAAGTCCCTGCTGCCAGACTAGCAGCACCCTCCTAGTGCCTGAGGCTCCTTGCGTGGTGTGCATGCTACACTTGCAGGTCGAAGACGACGTGAAGAAGCGCTCCACCACGTCTGCGGCGGCTGGCGCCAAGACGCTGTGTATCCCCTTTGAACAGCCACCCCTGCCGGCTGGCACGCCCTGCTTTGCTTCTGGCAAGCCCGCCAAGAACTGGGCACTGTGGGGGCGCTCGTATTAGGCGCCCGATACATAAGCATGCCGCAGGATCGGCCAAGGCTGCATAAGCACCTGCAGCTGCTCGTGTTGTTCAGCACCCAGCCCATGTGTGCTGTAGTGACTGCAGGATTGTTTGCGTGCAGGCGGCAGCAATGCCGATTGTGCACTTTGAACATGATGGCTTGGCCTTATAAGCTCATGCGCCCATGGGGCGTGCTGGGCCACATGCGCAGCCCAGCTGCTGCACACAGGCAGCAGCAGCCCAAGCACCACCCGCTGTGTTTGTGCAAGCTCGGCGGCTGAGGTGTGCCCGCGGCTGCCCCAAGCTGTCCTGCGGCCCCCACAGGCTCTTTGGTTGCTCGGCTTCAAGCCACCACCCATCCTTGCACTGCAAGGGCTGTGCCTGCATGGTCTGCGCCAGCGGCAGCGCCACGGCACAAGCCTGGGTCGCCACCATCCGTGTGCAAGTGCGCTTGCACAACTGTTGTGCAGGCCGCTGGCTGCGCGTTGCACGGCGGCAGCCAGCACCAAGCGACAGCCAAATGCCTTGATCAGCACCAAGCGACAGCCAAATGCCTTGATCAGCACCAAGCGACAGCCAAATGCCTTGATCAGCACC
>LFIK01001129.1_pt1 | contig 20767 bp, 22 predicted proteins | sample 643401 | NCBI WGS metagenome assembly LFIK01 (sample SAMN03777447, study PRJNA286221) | soda lake metagenome | biome: soda lake; feature: Kulunda steppe; material: water; isolation source: sample T5-Br brine of Lake Tanatar-5 | place: Russia: Kulunda steppe | collected 2010-07
CATGAGCTGCTGGTGCTGGCGGACCGGGATCGGGGTGAGCTGATCAACACTTCCACAGGTCTGCGTTACGCACTCAATGCCTTCCTGAGCGCTGATCTGCGCATCGACCTGGACTACGAGACCGACCCGGCGCCGGACCGTAAAAACACGGATATCACGTACATCATCGGTGTCGGCTTCACCTGGTAAAAAAGTGCGCGCGCAGTGTTGACGACCCCACGGGGGCTCCCTATACTGCGCGCCCTGTCGACGGGAGTCCTGGACCGCGACAGGGAAGACAGCGTCCCCTTCGTCTAGAGGCCTAGGACACCGCCCTTTCACGGCGGTAACAGGGGTTCGAATCCCCTAGGGGACGCCACTTTGAAGAAGTCTTCGCTGCCATGGGCGCGAGGGCCGAAAAGCGGGAATAGCTCAGTTGGTAGAGCACAACCTTGCCAAGGTTGGGGTCGCGAGTTCGAGTCTCGTTTCCCGCTCCAGACAAGCTGGTCGACCCAGCTGAAAGGAACGGCTCCTTCGGGAGCCGTTCCTGTTTCTGTCTCACCCCCCTGCTGCCCCGACACCTGCTGCGCTGATTCTCCGCTACCCTCCTGGTGCCCCATCAGGGTGCAACGCCGCCTGGTTGCTGTATGCTGAGGACATTGCCGTGAAGCGGTCGCCGTGAAGCGGTCGCCGTGAAACGGTCGCCGTGACACGGCAGACGTTACGGGGTTGCCTTGCCGGTGGCTCCGTCGATCACGAAGAGAGGGCAGGCACCATGCAGAATAAGGTGAGCACCGAGTTGGCACGCTGGCTGGGACGTGGCGTCCCGATGATGTTCCTGATGGCGCTGTTGAGCCTGGGCAGCCTGACCGGCTGTGATGATCAGGGGCCGGCAGAAGAGGCTGGAGAAGCGGTCGACGATTCCATGGAGGACGCTCGTGATGCGTTCGAGGATGCCGGCGACGCTGCCGAGGAAGCCTGGGACGATGCGGAGGACGAAGTCACCGACTGAGTCGCAACACCCGGCAGGGCCCGCTGGCCGCGCTTGCGTGAGTCAGTCGGCTCTGCCTTCCGCACGCTCCTCCTGCAGCTGGAATGCGCTGATTTCCTCATCGGAAAGGAAGTGCAGGCATTCTCCGCCCAGGAACCACAGCAGCTCCCGGTCCACCGCAGACCACAGGCCGGGATATTGCTGATTCAGGGTCATGAGCAGTTCGCGACCTTCCATCTCGTAGTCGGGCGACATGCCTGCAATCTGCTCCTGTACTCGCTCCAGGCGCACACTTAGCTGCTGAAGCCGGACGCCCTGGTCGGCATCCCTTGCTGCTGCGGCCAGCAGATTGCGTTGCAGGCTGCGGCAGGCCTGCAGGGCCCGCTCGATACGTGGTGGCTGATTCATATTGGCTCCGCGGGTTCGGGCCCTTGCCGGGCAGGATCGGCACGCTAGCATGCTCCGCTGCCTGATTCGAACCTCGTGGGGCTCGACGGCCGCCGCGCGGGGTGCCCCACAGTGGCGCTGGTCGCGGGCGGCAACAACGTTCCTGCCAGACTCTGTTATCATTGGCTGTTTGGCGGCAAGGGCGTCCATGACCGCGCCAGAGTCGTCGCTGCAGACAGGGAACGGATTGAAGATGCAGATGGCAGTCAGCACACCCGCGCTTTCCATCAAGGGGCTGCGCAAGGTGTACGCCGGCGGATTCGAGGCGCTCAAGGGCATCGATCTGCAGGTGGCGCAGGGTGACTTCTTTGCGCTGCTGGGTCCGAATGGCGCGGGCAAGTCCACGACCATCGGTATTCTCTGTTCGCTGGTGGTGAAGTCTGCAGGCGCTGTCGAAGTCTTCGGCATCGACATCGACCAGGATTTCGCGGCTGCAAAGCGGCTGATCGGTGTGGTGCCGCAGGAATTCAATTTCTCCATCTTCGAGCGGGTGGGTGACATTGTCGAGACCCAGGCGGGCTTCTATGGCCTGAGTCGTGTGCAGGCGGCACGACAGACCGAGAAGTACCTGCGCAAGCTGGGCCTCTGGGACAAGCGCCGCGAGCAGGCCAGGCACCTTTCCGGTGGCATGAAGCGACGCCTCATGATCGCCCGTGCGCTGGTGCACGAGCCGCGGTTGTTGATCCTTGACGAGCCGACGGCCGGGGTCGACATCGAGATCCGCCGCTCCATGTGGACCTTCCTCAACGAGATGAATGCGCTCGGGACGACCATCATCCTGACCACTCACTATCTGGAAGAGGCGGAAAGCCTGTGCCGCAACATCGCCATCATCGATGGTGGCCGGATCGTCGAGAACACGTCGATGCGCGAACTGCTGCAGCAGCTGAACACCGAGACCCTGGTGCTGGATCTTGCGGAGCCCGTTGCGGAGGACGCCGATTTCGGTCCGTTCGTTGTCAGGCGACGGGAGCCGACCTGTGTGGAGGTAGACATCCGCAAGGGGCAGCGGCTGAACGAGCTGTTTGCCGTACTGGACCGTGCCGGCGTCAGTGTTCGCAGCATGCGTAACAAGAGCAATCGACTGGAAGAACTTTTCGTGGCCCTGACCCAGGCCGATGACAGCGCGGAGGCCCTGGTCCATGCAGCAGGATGAGCTTGCGGTGCCCCAGCAGCGCATGGCGATCATGCGTGCGAATTTCGTGGCCTTCCGGACCCTGCTGATCAAGGAGGTGCGCCGCTTTCTGCGCATCTGGCCGCAGACGCTGGTGCCACCGGCGATCAGCATGGCGCTGTACTTCGCGATCTTCGGAGCGATCATCGGGGCGCGGATCGGTGACATGGCCGGCTTCAACTACATGGAGTTCATCGTTCCCGGGCTGATCATGATGTCAGTGATCACCAATGCCTACGCGAACGTCTCTTCATCGTTCTTCTCTGCCAAGTTTCAGCGCAGCGTCGAGGCGCTGCTGGTGTCGCCGACCCCCAATTCGGTGTTGCTGGGCGGGTTCGTGGCCGGAGGCATCGCCCGCGGGCTGGCGGTAGGGGCGATCGTTACCGTCATGGCGACCTTCTTCATCGACATTCGCATCCATGACTGGTTCGTGACTCTGGGCATGCTGCTGCTGACGGCGACGCTGTTCTCGCTTGGCGGGTTCATCAATGCCGTCTTCGCGGACAAGTTCGATGACATCTCCATCATTCCGGCATTCGTGCTCACGCCGCTGACCTATCTGGGAGGCGTGTTCTATGCGATCGATCTGCTGCCCGGTATCTGGCGCACACTGTCCTACCTCAATCCCATCGTCTACATGGTTGCCAGCTTCCGCTATGGGTTCTTCGGCTACAGCGGCGGCATTCCGGTGTACGTCTCCTTTGCCGCCTCGGCGCTGTTCGTGGTGGTGTTCTGGTGGATCTGCATCCGGTTGCTGCGACGTGGTACCGGGCTGCGCACCTGACGCGCATGCCTCGGTCGCGCTGGCGAATCCTGCGGGCGCGATTGAAGATCTGCTGCCATCGGCAACATGAGGAGCCGTAGAATGGTTTCCGGCACGGTCCAGGACGGACTTGCCCTTGGCAAGGCCACCAGTTATCCGCAGCAGTATTCGCCGCACCTGCTGCAGGCCATCGGAAGAGCGCCCCTGCGGGCCCGCCTGGGCCTGCAGCAGGGCGATGCGCTGCCCTTCCGGGGCGTTGATCAGTGGATGGCCTACGAGCTGTCGTGGCTGAACCTGAAGGGGCGTCCGGAGATTGCTGCCCTTTCCATCCAGGTGCCGGCGGAATCCCCCTGTCTGGTCGAGTCCAAGTCCCTGAAGCTGTACCTGAATTCGCTCAATCAGACCCGTTTCGAAAGTCGCGAGACGGTGCTGGCGACGATCGAGGATGATCTGGAGCGCACGCTGAAGATGCCGGTCAGATTACAGCTGCTGGAGCTGGAATGGCTGTCTGCGGCCGGGGTCCGGTCTGCGCCCGGGCTCAGCCTGGATCGGCAGGACATCGAGATCGATCACTACCAGCCCGCGCCGGAGCTGCTGCAGGCGGATCGCTCGGTGAGTGTCAGTGAATCGCTCTATTCGAACCTGTTGCGAAGCTGCTGTCCGGTCACCGGTCAGCCGGACTGGGGCACCTTGTGCATCAGTTACGCCGGGCCGGCGATGAACCATGCAGCGCTGTTGCGTTACCTGGTGTCATTCCGCAACGAGTGGGCCTTCCACGAGGAAACCGTCGAGCGGATCTTCCTGGATCTGCTGCGATACTGTGAGCCGCACGAGCTGACGGTGGCGGCCTACTACCTGCGGCGCGGCGGTATCGACATCAGTCCGCTGCGCTCCACCTCCGTGACCGACCTGCCGTGGCAGCGCATGGCCCGCCAGTAGCGCGTCACTCTCCGCGGCGTGGGCGCAGCAGGGTCCGTAACCAGGTCAGGGTGGAGTTGCCGGCAAGCAGGTAACGATCCAGATCCTCGTAGAAGCTGGCCATGCCTGCCGGATCCTGGAACAGCTCTGCTCGCGTGCGACGTGGCCTGTCGGGATCGAGCTGCCGGACCGGGCGAGCAGGATTGCCGGCGACGATGGTGTTCGGTGGCACGTCCCTTGCGACCACGGCGCCTGCGGCAACGATGGCATGGTCACCTACGGTCACGCCCTTGCAGACGGTTGCGCCGTCCCCGATCCAGACGTTGGTGCCCAGAACGATGGGGCGGGTCGTGCCGATCGGTCGGGTGCGGTCATAGAGGTCATGCCAGTCCGCATCGGTGAGATAGGCGCCGGCAGCCAGCATGCTGGCCGGACCCACCTGCACCCGGGATGCCGAGTCGATGCGCACGCCGGGACAGATCAGGGCGAAATCGCCAACGTCTATTGCGCCGCACTGGTCGCCCTGCTGCCAGACAGAGAGGCTCACGCGGCGGTCGCGTGCGGTGACCACATGAATATGCTGGCCCAGCCGGATGTTGGGCCCGTAGATGTCGATGTTCCAGGGCTTCATGAAGCGATAGCCGGGGCCCAGGCTGTCCAACTGAGGGGCAACGAAGTGGCGGGTCCAGGCATCTTCCAGGCGATGATACAGGCGCTTGAGGTGGAAGGGCCGGTGGTCGCGTCGCACGATGGGGATCCCGTTCAGAGCCCGGGCGGCAGAGCGGGTTACCGGGCGCGCGTTCTGCGCGCTCGATTTGCCTGGCGGAGAGGGAGGGATTCGAACCCTCGATACGGGGTTACCGTATACACGCTTTCCAGGCGTGCGCCTTCGACCGCTCGGCCACCTCTCCTGAAGGCGGCGCAGGTTAGCGTAGCCGGGGCCGTTTGGCAATTGTCCTCACGTCACCTGTAAGCCCGTGTTTCAGGGTGGTGTTAAATCGTGGCAACAGCCGCGCGGGTGCTATAGAATCCGCGCCTTGCATAGGAACCTGCCGGGTCTGTTGCCAGTATCGCGGACCCGCCAGATTCCCAGGGCGTGTACCGAGCAGTCCAGCTCTGGATTGCTCCTGTCGACGGAGACCTGCGGGACCGACCCGATGCTCACTGAGAAGCAAATCAAGCGCGCACCGAAGAAAGACTACATGAACGAAGAGCAGCTGGAGTTCTTCCGGCAACGGCTGCTGGACCTGAAGCGAGAGACGCTGGAGCACATCGAGGAAGCACGCAGCCGCCTGGCAGACGCCAATCGCGAGACTGACGAGCTGGATCGGGCGCTCAACGAGGAAGAGAACCGGCTGCGGCTGAGGATCGCGGATCGTGAGTCCAAGCTGCTGCCCAAGATTGACGAGGCGCTCAAGCGCATAGAGGATGGGGACTATGGCTGGTGTGAAGAAACCGGCGAGCCTATTGGAATAGAGCGCCTGCTGCTGCGGCCGACCGCCACGCTCTGTGCGGAAGCCAAGCAGCGCCAGGAACGGATGGAACGCAACTTTCGAGACAGCTGATCCGGCATTGCCGGTGGCGGCCTGACCTGTCGGTTACGGGCTTGCCGCCTGGTTGCCGGCGCTGTCAGTCAGGGGCAGAGGCAGTCCACCCGGTCCCTTCGCAACGTGAAGCCGTGAACTCCGTCAGGCCCGGAAGGGAGCAGCGGTAGCGGTGGAGTCGTGTGCCGGAGTGCGGCTGGGCTGGACTGCCACCTTCTCTGAAGTCTTCGCAGGGGAGCACGGGCGGGGATGAGCGAGGCAGCCACGCAGGGTTCTGCAGCATTGCGTTCGCGACTGGTGGACGCCAACGGTCTGACCTTCGAGATCTTCGAGCAGCGTCCCCGGTCCAGCCAGGATCCAGAGCACCTGGTCCTGTTTCTTCACGGGTTTCCCGAACATGCAATGGCATGGCGCCACCAGTTGCCAGTGGTGGCAGAGCGCGGCGACCTTGCCTGGGCCATGAATCTGCGTGGCTACGGCCGCAGTTCACGCCCTCCCAGAGTCAACGACTATGCCATCGAGCATCTGCTGACCGACGTTGCCGCGGTGATCGATGCCAGTGGTGCCCGTCGCGTCACCCTGGTCGGCCATGACTGGGGTGCAGTCATTGCCTGGTATTTCGCCATCCGGGAAATGCGCCCGCTGGAGCGGCTGGTCATCATGAACGTGCCGCATCCGGCACCGATGGCGCGCGAGTTGCGCGCCAACCGGGCCCAGCGCAAGCGCTCCTGGTATGCGTACTTCTTCCAGCTGCCGGTCTTGCCTGAAAAGCTGCTCGGGCGTGGCGCTGCCGAACCTGTTGCGCGCATGTTCAGCGAGGGCACGGTCAACCCGGGACGGGTCAGTGCGGAAGAAGCCGAGGTGTTCGCTGCCAATGCCCGTCAGCCGGGCGCGTTGCGGGCCATGATTCACTATTATCGCGCGCTCGGCCTGGGCGGCGGGGCGAAGCGTCAGAGCGCCATGGGTTTCCCGATGATAGACGTGCCCACGCTGCTGATCTGGGGAGAGCAGGACGTGGCGTTGTGCAAGGAAACGACCTTCGGTACTGAAGCCTGGGTGCGTCAGCTGACCCTGCGCTACCTCCCCAATGCCTCGCACTGGGTTCAGCAGGATGAGCCGGAGCTGGTCAACACCATGCTGGCAGCGTTCCTGGATGGCGACGTCGTGCCCCATGCGGACGGTGCCCAGGGCGACCTGGATCCGCCTTCAGCCTGAAAGGTGCGGATACTTGCGCAGATAGCCGCGCAGCTGGTCATAGCTCAACCCCAGCGCCCGCGCGGTGCGTTTCTGGTTGAAGCGGTGCTCACGCAGGGCCCTGGCCAGTACTGTCTGCTCGAATTTTCTCACGGCTTCCTTCAGATCCTCCGGTAATGGCGTCTGATCCGCGGGGCCGGTCTGTTCGCGAGCCGAGGGGGCGTGGGCAGCTGCGGCAGGGGGTGGCTGTGGCCGCCACGGTGAGGCGAACGGGTCCAGCTCGATGTGGCTCACCGGCACCTGCGCGTCATCAAGCTGATATACGGCTCTTTCCACGGCGTTGCGCAATTCGCGGATGTTGCCCGGCCAGGAGTGTTCCAGCAGCTGGCGGCGGGCAGCTGGCGCAAAGCCGGCAAACAGCGGTCGTTCCAGGCTGGCGGCCATGGCAAGCCCGAAGTGCTCCGCCAGCAGCAGTACGTCGTCACCGCGTATGCGCAGGGGTGGCAGGGTCAGCACATCGAACGCCAGTCGATCCAGCAGGTCCGGCAGAAAGCGGCCCGCTGCGACTTCCGTCGGCAGGTCACGGTTGGTGGCGGCGATCACCCGCACGTCTGTCTGCAGGAGTTGCTGGCCGCCCAGTCTTTCGAATTCACCGTATTCGATCACCCGCAGCAGTTGCTGCTGGACGCGCACGGAAGCGCTTGCAAGCTCGTCCAGGAACAGGGTGCCGCCATCGGCGCGTTCGAAGCGGCCGGCGCGACGGCTGCTGGCTCCGGTAAAGGCTCCGGCCTCGTGCCCGAACAGTTCCGCCTCCAGCAGATCTTCTGACAGGGCTGCGCAGTTCACCTTCAGAAAGGGGCCCTGCCAGCGTTCCGAAAGATAGTGCAGCCGCGCAGCCACTCCTTCCTTGCCGGTGCCACGCTCACCGACCACCAGCACCGGTCGGGTCAACGGTGCCGCCCTCGATACCGCCTGCAACAGGTCCAGAAACGGGGGGGACTCGCCCAGGAGTCTGCCGGCGGCAGGATGGTCTGCGTGGGGCGATACAGTAGTGGTCATCGGATTCACCAGAAAATAGCTGAAAACGCCATAAAATGGTATCAGAGACCTTCGAGGCTGCGGGTCCTCTGGCGTTTTTGCAATGAACACAGGTGGTTGGAAGTTGGCATGGTTCTTTCTGCATGACCGCTGAAACGACCTGATCCGGAGATCATCATGGGTATCTTTTCGCGTCTGACAGACATCGTGAATGCCAACCTGAGTGCGCTGCTCGACCGGGCGGAGGATCCGGAAAAGATGGTGCGTCTGATCATCCAGGAAATGGAGGAGACGCTGGTCGAGGTGCGTACCACGTCTGCGCGTATCCTTGCCGATCAGAAAACCCTGCAGCGGCGTCGACGGGGCTTGCAGGAGGATGCAGAAGAGTGGCAGCGCAAGGCGGAGGTCGCCATGGCTCGCGAGCGGGAGGATCTTGCTCGCGGCGCCTTGCTGGAGCGTCAGCATCTGCAGCAGGCATTGCAGGAGGCGGATGCAGAGCTGCTGGCGCTCGATGACAGTCTGGCTCAGCTGGCCGAGGACATTGGTCGGCTGGAAGCCAAGCTGAAGGACGCCCGCAGCCGCCAGCAGTCGCTGGCACATCGGTCCCGAACGGCCAGCGCTCGCAATTCGGTTCGCAAGCGTATGGACCGCGAGCGGATCGTCAGCAGCATGGGCAGATTCGAACAGTACGAGCGCAGGATCGACAGTCTTGAAGGGCAGGTCGATGCTCACGAACTGGGTCGCGGAGGACTGGCTGACGAGATTTCGGCACTGGAGCAGGAAGGCCGGTTGCAGGAAGAGCTGGAGGCCCTTCGTGCCAGGGTCAGGTCGCAGCGTGCGGGTGCAGGGCATGAATGATGCGAGCGGGCCTCTGGTCCTCGTTTTCGAAGCAGAAACAATGCAGCCTGCATGCAGGGCGCGAAGTCGCCCGCAGGCGGCGCTGCGGGCAACGGAGATCCCGCCATGGAACTGACCACGATGTTGTGGCTGTCGGCGCTGGTGTTCCTGGTCGTGGTCGCCCCGATCTGGCTGGTACTGCACTATCGTTACCGGCGCGAGATGCGGGGTCTGAACGGAGATGAGCGCGAGGATCTGCGGCGACTGGTCGCACATGCAGAACGCATGCATGAAAGATTGCTGGCGCTGGAAGCCATTCTGGACGCGGAAACGCCCGGCTGGCGCCAGGAGCGTGCGCGCTCGAGGGACTGGAGTGCATCCGATGACACATGACGATGAGGTCGAGCTGCGGCGTGCGGTGCGACGCCTGCAAGGGGCGCTGGAGCGTGCCCGCCCGGGCTCGCTGGCACCGGAAACCCGGGGTCTGCTGGATGATCTCGAGCTGCGGTTGCGCCGACTCGAGCGTGGCCTGCCCGGCCGCCACGAGTGCCTGACTGGTGGTCCGGCACGGCGAGCGAACGGCTGGGGGAGGGGGCTCTATCGTGATCGGGAGCATGGCTGGCTGGCGGGTGTCTGCGCCGGCGTTGCGCGCAGTCTCGATGTGCAGCGCTGGCTGGTGCGCCTGGTGGTGCTGGCGCTGGCCATCGTCAATCCGCTGCTGACGCTGCTGGGTTATCTGGCTGCCATGGCGCTGATGGCGCACGATCCCGGTGGTGTCGATGATGCGGCTGGGCCGGATCTGCCGCGGCCAGCCCCCAGGGTGAGCGATGTGGCACGGCGGTTCGATGCGCTGGAGCGGCGTCTGCGCGACATGGAGGGGCACGTGACCTCGTCGCGGTTCAGTCTGCGTCGAGAGCTTGCGGATCTGGAACGACACTGATGGCTGGCTGCCAGTCGGCCGGAGACGCCAGCATGGCAGTCCGCAGCCGTCCGGGATGATCGGTGAACACCCCGCTGGCCCCGGCAGCGGCAAGGGCCCGGGCCTGTTCCAGGTCGTTGACCGTGTAGACGAGCACGCGCAGCCCGGCGGCGCGCAAGGTCGCAATCCTGTCCACCGTGGCAGTGTCCCGGTGCAGGTTGGCAGCGCAGGCCCCGAGTGTCCGCGCTGCTTCCAGCGGGTCGGTGCGCAGGCGGTAGAACAGTGCGCCGCGAGGAAACTCCGGGCCAATCCGTTGGGCGACGGCAAGCTGGTCATGATCGAAGGACGACAGCAGGAACTGCTGCGGGTCGGCGCCCCTGGCGCGCAGGCGCCCAATCACGGGCTCTGCAGTATTGGCACCCTTGAGTTCGATGTTCATGGGCAGCTCGCCAGCCAGGTCGAGGACTTCATCCAGCAGCGGAATCGGCTCGCCGGCGCCCGCATCCAGTGTTCGCAGTGATGCCAGGGTCCTGGCGCTGATCGGCCCGTGACCGGAGGTGGTCCTGTCCAGCGTGTCGTCGTGGATCACGACCAGCTCGCCGTCACAGCAGTGCACGTCGAACTCCAGCGCGTGAGCGCCCTGTTCGATGGCAAGCGCGAAGCTGCGCAGTGTGTTCTCGGGCGCTTCCCCGCAGGCACCCCGGTGGCCGATGCATAGAAAGGGGGCGGCAAAGAAGTCCGTCATGGGGTGCTCCAGCAGGCTGTCGACCCAGGCCTGCCGCAGCATGCCCGGGTCCGGAGTTTTCCAGGGAGGATCTGATCAATTCGCCCACGACTCTGCAGGTGGTTGCGGCCGCGGGGCAAGGCGCGTCGCCCATGGAAGGCCGGCTGGCCTTGCAAGCGCCAGAGCACGGGCGAATCGATCAGCGTCTCCGTGGCCTCGAGTGTGCCAGATTCCCGGCCATGCGAAGCAGTCAGGTTCTGATAGACTGCAGCCGGACTGGTGCCCCCAGCAGCGGGATTGCAGATGGCGTATGAAGTTCTGGCGCGCAAATGGCGCCCCACCACCTTTGATGCGATGGTCGGGCAGGAGCATGTCCTGCGCGCGCTCGCCAACGCCCTGGCCAGCAATCGGCTGCATCATGCCTATCTGTTCACCGGAACCCGGGGCGTGGGCAAGACCACGGTCGCGCGCATTCTGGCGCGTTGCCTGAACTGCGAGACCGGCGTCACGGCCACGCCCTGTGGCAGTTGTTCCAGCTGCGTCGAGATCGGTGAGGGCCGCTTCGTGGACCTGATCGAGGTGGACGCTGCTTCCCGCAGCCGGGTCGAGGAGACCCGCGACCTGATGGAGAACGTGCAGTACGCACCGACCCGGGGACGCTTCAAGGTCTACCTGATCGACGAAGTGCACATGCTGTCCACTGCCAGTTTCAATGCGCTGCTGAAGACGCTGGAGGAACCGCCGCCACACGTGAAGTTCCTGCTGGCGACCACCGATCCGAAGAAACTGCCGGTGACGGTGTTGTCACGCTGCCTCCAGTTCCATCTGAAGAATCTCACGCCGGAGCGCATTGTCGGCCATCTGCAGGACGTGCTGGACCAGGAGGCTGTCCCGGCTGAATCCGATGCCCTCTGGGCGCTGGCGCGTGCCGCGGACGGCAGCATGCGTGATGCGCTCAGCCTGACCGATCAGGCCATTGCCTTCGGCAACGGTCAGCTGATCGGAGCGGATGTGGCCCGCATGCTGGGCACCATCGATCAGTCTGCACTGGAGCGAATCCTGCGCGCGCTGGCTGCCGGCGACGGAGAAGCGCTGCTGGCGTGCAGTCAGGATCTGGCCACCCATGGTGCCGACTTTGCTGCCGTGCTGCGGGACCTGATGTCGGCGCTGCACCGCATTGCCGTTGCTCAGGCGCTACCGGGCGTAGCCAGCGGTCCGGCCGGAGATGGGGATCGACTGGCAGCACTGTGCGCCGAATTGTCGGGCCTGATGGCGCCTGAAGCAGTGCAGCTCTGCTACCAGATTGCCCTGACCGGTCATCGGGATCTGCCCCATGCGCCGGATCCCATGACCGGCTTTGAAATGACGCTGTTGCGCATGCTTGCCTTTCAGCCCGATGAGCCCGGCACTCCCGTTGCCGGCGGCGACGGGGGAACCGCCGCGGATGCATCGCCAGCAGCCACGCGACAGCGGGAACCGGCGCCGGCAGGCGCATCATCAGACGGTCAGCAAGGTGCGGCAGCAGTGCCTGCTGACAGGGCCGCTGTGCCCCCGGGCGCTTCCATGGCTGCATCCGAGGCGCCTGCCGGCCAGCATCTGGGAGCCCTGCGGGCGGTGACCGATGACCCGTCGACGACAGCGGAAACCTGGGTGTCGCCATCCCCGCAGGACGAAGCGATGATGTCGCCGCAGGGCGACAACGTGGAGCAGCTGGATCAGTGGCGGACACGGGTTGGGTCACGCGATGACGGTGCCCTGCAGGTGCCGCCGGAATCGATCGAATCGATGCCGGAGGCGGACCCGCGGTCAGCGCCCGACAACGAGCTGCCGCGATTCGACCAGGATGGGGCGCCGTCCTCCCTGGCTCCGGATCAGCCTGATCCGGAATCGGGCTGGCGCATTGGCGACGACGCTTGCTGGTCGGACGCATCGCCGACCGAGCTGCCGCAACAGGCAGGCGGGCCTGCCTCTGATGCCCGGCCGCCTGCTGAAGATGCGCCGGCCGCCACTGCGGAAATCAGGGCAGCGGGTCCGCAAGGCCTGCCCGAACACTGGCATGCGGTACTGGCGCAGCTTGACCTGAGCGGCCTCACAGCTACCCTCGCCACCCATTGTCAGCCGGATCGGGTGCTGGCCGGGCGAGTCTGCATGCTGCTGGATCCGACCGCCGAAGCGCTGCATGCAGACATGCACTGCGCCAGGCTGGAAGCGGCACTGTCTGCCTTCTACGGGCAGGCGCTGCAGGTCGAGATCACGGTGGCGGCACCGGACGCGGAAACCCCGGCTCAGCGTGCCGCCCGCGAGAAGGCGGAGCGCCAGGCGGCGGCCGAGGCCGCCATCCAGGCTGATGCTACGGTGCGCAGCCTGATGGAAACCTTCAACGCACAAATGCAGCCAGGGTCCGTCCGCCCGCGGGGTTGACCGATTCCGGGGCTGACGCCCAACCGATGATTGCAGGAGTCTGGCCATGAAAGGCGGCTTTGGAAACATGATGAAGCAGGCGCGTGAAATGCAGGAGCGCCTGCAGGAGGCCCAGGCCAGCCTGGGTTCGCTCGAGGTGACCGGAGAGAGTGGTGCCGGCATGCTGCGGGTCACCATGACCGGGCGCCACGATGTACGCAGCGTGGAAATCGATCCATCGCTGCTGCAGGAAGACAAGGAAGTGCTGGAAGACCTGATTGCCGCCGCCGTGAACGATGCTGTGCGTCGCGTGGAGCAGGCCAATCAGGAAAAGATGGCCGAGCTGACCGAGGGGCTGCCGATCCCGCCGGGCATGAAGCTGTTCTGAGATGACCGGTTTCTCGACAGGCAGACTGGGTGATCTGGTCAACGCGCTGCGCCAGTTGCCAGGCGTCGGCCCGCGCTCGGCCCAGCGCATGGCCCTGTACCTGCTGGAGCGCAACCCGGAAGGGGGGCGACGGCTGGCCAGCGCCATCAGCGAAGCGATCGAGCAGCTGGGGCATTGCCGACGCTGCCGGGTACTGAGCGAAACGGAACTCTGCTCGATCTGTGCCGACGAGCGTCGTGACAGCGCCCTCATGTGCGTGGTCGAGTCGCCTTCGGACCTGTTCGCCATCGAGGCGGCGGGCGGCTATCAGGGTCAGTATTTCGTGCTGCTTGGTCGACTGAGCCCGATCGAGGGGATGGGCCCCGAGGACATCGGTGTGCCGCTGCTGCTGCAGCGCCTGCAGGAGGAGCCCGTGCGCGAAGTCATTCTGGCCACCAATGCCACCGTGGAAGGCGAGGCGACCGCGCATTATCTGGGCGAGCAGATCAGGGCTGCCGGCGTTGCAGTCAGCCGCCTGGCCCATGGCGTGCCCCTGGGTGGTGAGCTGGAGTTCATCGACAGTGGCACCCTGGCGCACGCATTCAGTGGTCGGGTGCCGTTGTCATGACAGCAGTCGACGACGGTGCCGGCATGGCGGATCGAGTGCGCTGGGTAGAGACCGATGAGGCCTTCGAAGCGCTCTGCAGCGCGGCGCATGCGGCCGGTCAGGTGGCTCTGGACACGGAATTCGAGCGTACCGATACCTATTTCCCGCGGCTGGCGCTGCTGCAGTTCGCCATCGGCGAGCAGATTCATCTGGTGGATCCGCTGGCGTTGTCGTCGCCCACGCCCCTGCGACGGCTGCTCGCCGATCCGTCGGTGGAGAAGGTGCTGCATGCAGTGGGTGAAGACCTGGAGGTGCTGCATACCTGGTGTGGCGAGGGGCTGGAGGTGGCCAGCCTGGTTGATACCCAGCTGGCCGCGGCGTTTCTGGGGCATCGCTACGGCATCAGTTATCGGGAGCTGGTGAGTCACCTGACGGGCGTGACACTGGAAAAGGGCGAGACCCGTTCCGACTGGCTGGCGCGGCCGCTGACTGATTCCCAGCGTCACTACGCTGCCATGGATGTTGCCTGGTTGCTGCCCATGTGGTGGCAGATGCGTGCCCAGCTGGAGCGTCTCGGGCGTCTGGACTGGGTGCGTGAGGATTGTGCTCTGGCCGTCAGTGATGCGGCACAGCGCACCGCCCCGGAAGAGATGTGGCGGCTGGTCAAGCGCGCGGTGACGCTGGATGCCCGGGCGACGGCCGCATTGCAGCGGCTGGCCGCATGGCGCGAGTTGCGGGCCCGAGAGCTGGATCGACCGCGTACCTGGATCCTGCGTGACGAGGAGCTGATCCGGCTGGCGGAACAGTTGCCGGAGCGTCCCGATCAGCTGCAGGGGAAACCCCTGGCGCCCGGCCTGGTCAAACGCAGTGGCACTGAGCTGCAGGCGCAGTTGAACAGCGTCCGGCGGTTGCCGGACGAAAGGCTGCCGCAACCCCTGCAGGTGCTGAGCAGGGCGGAAGGCGAGCAGCTGCAGAAGCTGCGCAAGGCAGCGCGGGCAAGGGCCGTGGAACTGGGCATTGCCGAGGAGCTGCTGGCACGCAAGAAACTGCTCGAGCCGCTGCTGCTGGAGCCTGCGGCAGGGCTGCCGCCGGCACTGCAGGGCTGGCGGCTGGAGGTCATGGGTGATCTGCTGGAGGCATGGCGCAGATGACGGAACAGGCAAGAATCGTGCAGGTGTATCGCAGCAGCCGCAGGGACGGGATGTACCTGTTCGTCGATCGCAAGGATGATCTGCGTGAAGTCCCGCAGCCGCTGCTGGAGGAGTTCGGTCGCCCGGAGCCTTCGCTGGTGCTGCACCTGACCCCGAATCGAAAGCTGCAGCGTGCCGAAGCGCCGGCCGTGCTTGCGGCCATACGGACGCGGGGCTATTACCTGCAGATGCCGCCAGCGGAAGCTGAAGTGGAGCGCCAGATCCTGGCGGCCATGCGGGAGCAGCATGGCTGAGCATCCGGTGGCGAAACCCTTCTGGCAGCGGCTGTCACTGGCCGAGATGGATCAGGAGCAGTGGGAGTCCCTGTGTGATGGCTGTGCTCGCTGTTGTCTGATCAAGCTCGAGGACGAGGACAGCGGCGAAGTGGTCTATACCGGTGTTACCTGTCAGCTGCTGGATCTGGATCACTGTCGTTGCACCCGCTATCCGGAACGTCATGCGCTGGTGGAGGATTGCGTCCAGCTGGGTCCGGAGCAGGCCGCGACGTTCCACTGGCTGCCGCGCACCTGTGCCTATCGGATCCTGGCAGAAGGAGGCGATCTGCCGGAGTGGCATCCGCTGGTCAGCGGCGATCCGGATAGCGTCCACGAGGCCGGAATCTCGGTGCGTGGTCGGGCCATCTCGGAAGCACACGTGCATCCGGACGGGCTGGAGGAACACGTGATCCGCTGGGTGGAAACATGAGGAGGCAGCCATGATCGCCTGGCTGGTATGGGCGCTGTCGGCACTGCTTGTCATTGCCGGAGGACTGGCCCTGACCCGCTGGATCCGGCCCGATTGGCTGCGCAGCACGATCCGCCTGCTGGCCATTGTGACCCTGCTGGTGCCGGCGCCCGCCGGCAGCGTCGAGGGTGTGGTCGCGCCGGCCTGGGTGGTGCTGGTGTTCGAGGCGTTCCTGCAGCGGAATGGGGATCCGGCACCTGCGCTGTCGGCGTTGCTGCTGGCCTGGGCAGCCGCGCTGGTGCTGTTGATCCTGTTGCTTGGCTGGCGCCTGCGCGGTTCACGGCGCTGACTGCAGCTGCTGGCGCCAAGCAGTTGGCCCTGCCGATCGACAGCGCTGTGAATGCCCTGTCGTCAGGGAGAAGCTGATCCATTCGCCCACGACTCGGCGGAAACGCACCTTGAAGCGAACGCCGCCCGGGTGCCAGAGCGCGGGCGAATCGATCAGCGTCTCCTTAATGCACGCGCCTTGAACTCACCTGCGTGCGTCTTTAATCTAGCGAGCTTCGCGCGACCCGGGCCGGTCCCGGCGTGACCCCAAGTTTCCTCTATGGAGTGGTCGTTCCGCATGAAATTCGACAGCACGGATACCTATATCGTAACGGACGAGCTGCGGCTCGCGGTCGACGCCGCCATGACGCTGGAGCGGCCATTGCTGATCAAGGGCGAGCCCGGCACCGGCAAGACGCTGCTTGCCGAGGAAGTGGCGTCGTCCATGGACATGCCGCTGATCACCTGGCACATCAAGTCCACCACCAAGGCCCAGCAGGGTCTGTACGAATACGACGCGGTATCCCGTCTGCGCGACTCCCAGCTGGGCGACGAGCGGGTCAAGGACATCAGCAACTACATCCGCAAGGGCAAGCTGTGGGAGGCCTTTACCTCCGACAAGCGCTGCGTGCTGCTGATCGACGAGATCGACAAGGCCGACATCGAGTTTCCGAACGACCTGCTGCAGGAGCTCGACCGGATGGAGTTCTTCGTCTACGAGACCGGTGAGGTCATCAAGGCCGAGAACCGCCCGGTGGTCGTCATCACGTCGAACAACGAGAAGGAACTGCCCGACGCCTTCCTGCGCCGGTGTTTCTTCCACTACATCAACTTCCCTGATCGCGACACCATGCAGCAGATCGTGGAAGTGCATTACCCCGGCATCAAGCAGGAGCTGGTCAAGGAAGCCATGGACATCTTCTTCGACGTCCGCAAGATTCCGGGACTGAAGAAGAAGCCGTCCACCTCGGAGCTGATCGACTGGCTCAAGCTGCTGATGGCGGACGACATCCCGGAAGAGATCCTGACCAACCGCGACCAGACCAAGGCGATTCCGCCGCTCTATGGTGCCCTGGTCAAGAACGAGCAGGACGTGCATCTGCTTGAAAGGCTGGCATTCATGCACCGGCGTGACAGCCGGGGTTGATGAAGACCCCTGGCGACCGCCGTCATGAATTGTCACCATGATGGCAGTAGCGCCGCCAGAGTTCGGCTGGCGGAGCCGCCGACGGCTCCGCGCGTTCACGCCCGAAGGAGTCAGCCATGCTGATCGATTTCTTTTTCACGCTGCGCCGTCACAAGGTTCCGGTCACCATCCGGGAACTGCTGGACCTGTTGCAGGCCCTGCGCAAGCGGGTCGTGTACGCGGATGTGGATGACTTCTATCTGCTCTCCCGTGCCTGTCTGGTGAAGGACGAGAAGCATTATGACAAGTTCGATCAGGCCTTCGGTGCCTACTTCAAGGGCCTCGAGGACCTGCATGGACTGCTGGAAGCCCTGATCCCGGACGAGTTCCTGCGGCGCGAGTTCGAGCAGGCGCTGACGCCCGAGGAGCTGGAGAAGATCGACTCCATGGGCGGCCTGGAAAAGCTGATCGAGGAGTTCCGCAAGGCCCAGCAGGAGGACTCCGGTCAGGGCCAGGGCGAAGGCGAGGAAGAAGGCGGTCAGGGCAAGGGCGACAAGCAGGGGCAGGGCGGCGAAGGCCCCAATGGCACTGGCGGTCGACGTGGCAAGGGCAAGAAGAAGAAGGGCAAGAAAGCCTGGAACATGCGCCAGTACAAGAATCTGGATGACTCGGTAGAGCTCGGGACCCGCAACATCAAGGTCGCGTTGCGGCGACTGCGCAAGCTGGCCCGTGCCGGCAAGGACGAAGAGCTGGACATGGACGGTACCATCCGTTCCACCGCTCACAATGGCGGCATGCTCGACATTCGCATGCGACCGGAGCGCAAGAACACGGTGAAGGTGCTGTGCTTCTTCGATATCGGCGGCTCCATGGATGCTCACGTCCGGGTCTGCGAGGAGCTGTTCTCGGCCTCCCGCACCGAGTTCAAGCACATGGAGTACTTCTACTTCCACAACTGCCTTTACGAATCCGTGTGGAAGGACAATCGCCGGCGCGCCAACGAGCGCATTCCCACCTGGCAGGTGCTCAACAAGTTCTCCCAGGATTACAAGGTCATCTTCGTGGGTGATGCCACCATGGCGCCTTACGAGATCACCCACGCTGGTGGCAGCGTGGAACACTGGAACGAAGAGCCGGGCGCCCTCTGGATCCAGCGGTTCCAGGAGATCTACGAGCGCATGGTGTGGATCAATCCGACCCCTCGCGACACCTGGGAGTATTCCTCGTCGGTGGAGATGATCCGGGAGCTGGTCGGTGGCCACATGTATCCACTGACCATCGGTGGTCTGGAAGACGCCATGGGTTACCTGTCCAAGTAGTTCCCTGGCGGGCGGCCGTGTCCGCCCTGCGCGCCGGCCTCGGGTCGACCTGTTCTCCTGCCGTAATGTCGCCTCCCTCGGGATCTGAACGTGACTTCGGAATCTGCTGCCATCGCTGATGCGCTGCTGAGTGCGGACGTTCCCGACTGGGAGCGTCTGCGTGCACGGTTGCAGCGGCGCGCTGCCCGTGGTCAGCCGGTGGACCGCCTGCAGGCGCGGCTGGAGGCTCTGCAGGCGCGCTCTCGAGCGGTAGTGGAGCGGCGCGCTGCGCGGGTACCGCGCCTCGATTATCCCGAATCCCTGCCCATCGCCGGCGAGCGTGAGCGGATCATTGCTGCCCTGGAAGGCCACCAGGTCGTCGTGGTTGCCGGCGAAACCGGGTCCGGCAAGACCACACAGCTGCCCAAGCTGGCGCTGGCGGCGGGCTGCGGCCGGCGCGGCATGATCGGCCATACCCAGCCGCGCCGGCTGGCTGCGCGCAGCGTGGCGACCCGGATTGCCGAAGAGACAGGCGCACCTCTGGGCGAGCGGGTGGGGTACCAGACCCGGTTCGAGGAGCGCCTGCAGGAAGACTGTCTGGTCAAGGTGATGACCGACGGCATCCTGCTGGCCGAAACCCGTTCGGACCCGGACCTGCGTCGCTATGACGCCGTCATCATCGACGAGGCCCACGAGCGCAGCCTGAACATCGATTTCCTGATCGGTTATCTGAAGCGGCTGCTGCCAAGACGTCCCGACCTGAAGGTCATCATCACCTCGGCCACCATCGACGTGGACCGGTTTGCCAGTCATTTCGAGGACGCCCCTGTCATCAACGTTTCCGGCCGTACCCATCCGGTGGATGTGCACTATCTGCCGCTGGATGCGCTGCCGGATGCCGGCGATGGCGATGACCCGGCGTCGACCGAGGCGGGTGTGCTGGCCGCCCTCAACGAGATTCGGGCACTGGAGCGGGCCGGGCAGGGGACGTTGCCGTCGGCTCGGGACGTGCTGGTGTTCCTGCCTGGCGAACGCGACATCCGCGATCTGCATCGTTACCTGCGCGAGCGGCTTGACTGGAAGGGGGTGGAGATCCTGCCCCTGTATGCGCGGCTGACCGCGGCAGAACAGCAGCGGGTCTTCCAGCCCGCGGGCGGTCGCCGCATCGTATTGGCCACCAATGTGGCGGAAACCTCGCTGACCGTGCCCCGGATCGGCTACGTGATCGATCCGGGTCTGGCGCGCATCTCTCGCTACAGCTATCGATCGAAGTTGCAGCGGCTGCCCATCGAGGCCGTTTCCAGAGCCAGTGCCGATCAGCGTGCCGGACGCTGTGGCCGGATCGCACCGGGCATCTGCTTTCGCCTGTACGAGGAAAGCGACTTTCTGGCCCGCCCGGAGTTCACCGATCCAGAAATCCTGCGTACCAACCTGGCGGCGGTGGTGCTGCAGATGAAGGATCTGCGGCTGGGCGATCCCGAGGACTTCCCGTTCCTGGAGCCGCCCGAGCCGCGTGCGCTCGGCGATGGCCGCCGGCTGCTGGAGGAACTGGGGGCGCTGAATGGTGACGGCAGGCTCACTGCCGTCGGCCGGGACCTGTGTCGGTTGCCTCTGGATCCAAGGCTGGGGCGGATGCTGCTGGCCGCCCGAGACAAGGACTGCCTGGCAGAGATGCTGATCATTGTCAGTGCCCTGACCCTGCAGGATCCACGCGAACGACCTGCAGACAAGGCTCGTGCTGCCGACGAAGCCCATGCGGAATGGGTCGACGAGAAGTCCGATTTCCTGGCACTGGTCCACCTCTGGCGCTGGTTCGAGGGGCAGCGTAAAGAGCAGACCCGCTCCCGGTTGCGCAAGCTGTGCCGGACGCGCTTCCTGTCCTGGATGCGCATGCACGAGTGGTGGGCGCTGCAGCGCCAGCTGCATCGCATCTGTCGTGATCAGGACTGGTCACTCAATCAGGCGCCAGCAGCGCCCGAGCGCGTGCACCAGGCGCTGCTGCCGGGGCTGCTCAGTCAGCTGGGCATGCGCACCGAACGGGGCGACTACCTGGGCGCGCGCAACCTGCGCTTCAACATCTTTCCAGGCTCGGGGCTGTTCAAGCGTCAGCCACCCTGGCTGATGGCTGCGGAGATCGTGGAAACCTCGCGCGTCTACGCCCGCATGGTGGCTGCCATCGATCCCGCCTGGGTGGAGCCGGAGGCGCGTCATCTGGTGCGTCGCAGTCACGATGCCCCGCG
>LFIK01001130.1_pt1 | contig 20760 bp, 24 predicted proteins | sample 643401 | NCBI WGS metagenome assembly LFIK01 (sample SAMN03777447, study PRJNA286221) | soda lake metagenome | biome: soda lake; feature: Kulunda steppe; material: water; isolation source: sample T5-Br brine of Lake Tanatar-5 | place: Russia: Kulunda steppe | collected 2010-07
CTCTCACTCTCTCTCTCTCTCTCTCTCTCTCTCTCTCTCTCTCTCTCTCTCATTTTTTGTGCAAATGCATGCCATGCTTGCCCTTTAGGTGCTGCAAGACCTGATCGCAGTCACTGACATGTGTTCGCGCATGTGCTTGTGTAACTTCCATATGTTAAATGCATACAGGCCCAGGACTTCACTCGTGCATGGATGTTTGTGTGCATATCGCGCAGGACCTCTTTGAGGACATCGACACCGACGGCTCAGGCGGCGTATCTCTGGAGGAGCTCACTGCGGGGCTTACCCGGCTTGGCTACAAGTTGACGCCCAACGAGATTGAGCAGCTGGTGAGCCAGAGCGATGTAAATGTGCAGAGAGGGGCAGGCAGCCCTTGTTAAACAGCTGCTTGTCACCCCCTTTCCCTTTGTCCGCCTGTCCCTCTCTGCGCATATGCATGCAGAGGGAAGTGGACACACACTCACACACACACACACACACACACACACACACACACACACACAAGGGGAGTAGCAACTGACAGCAACAAGGGGTGGTAGGACAGAGTACTTGATGGGAGGAGGGGCAAGTGAAAAAGGGCGGCAGGTGGTGTGAAGTCGCGGGTACGGTGGAGTGTGGAGCTGGCACAACCGGCATGTCATGTTGCCTCAGCTTGGCCTGGCCTTGTGTGTGTGCATGCGCGTTAAGGCATGCGCGTGCAATGAGGGGAGGCAGTGCAAAATGCAGCCTTTTGCGCTTTGTTGATGACTGGGAAAGGAAAGTGATCAGTAGGAGTGAAAACTTCATGTCTTGCTGTGTGTTGCTGTTGATTTGTGGAGGCATGTGCAGTATTTATGAGGGGGTTTTCGTTTTCAAGTATCACCATCTATCCGCGACGGGACCGGACCGGCAGCTCTGATTGGGCAGTCCATCCTGCAGCATTCATCATTCACAGGCAGAGTGCACGGATCTGCAGCAACCGCGCAGGGGCCAATTCATTACCTGCCATGCACCCGTGCTAAAGCGGCGTGGTGGTGGGTACCGCAGGGGCGTGGTGATGGGCCTGCCATGCACCAGCACTGCTGGCTCGCAGGGGCTAATTGGGTGTTCAGGCGGCCTGCGCAAAGAGCCAGTTGGGCAGGCCCAAACCGTACATCAGTGGCTTGGCACCTTGCCAGTGCGCACGTCCGCAACAAGCACTCCTCGGACAAACTCCATTAGGAGCCCACGTGCCAGCGATCCGGCACAGGTGCTTGTGATGTAGGGCCATAATGCTTCTGTTCTGTGCCCTCGCACTGACCTTGAGCACTGATTTCATGCCCTCCAACGCAGGCACTCGCTGTGCATGCAGTATCATGGCCTGATTGACCAGAAGCAGCAACCCCATCCTCTGATCCTCTCCCCATACCTGATGACACCAACCCCCTCACCACTAGCAGCGCTGATGCATGCATCTGCCCCTTACTTTGCAGTTGCGCGGCATTGACGCCAACTACGATGGCCAGATAGACCTCAACGAGTAAGTCAAGAGCTCCAGCACATATTTGAAGGCATGCCAAGTTGGTACCATTGCTGCTAGTCTTGCTAGATACCCATGGGCCGTCTGGTCTTGTCCACCCACCTCTCAACCTGATCAGATGGTAGCTCTGCTTCCTGCACGACATCTGCGCCCTTGCCCTTCAGGTTTGTCACGACGCTCTTGGATTGGGATGAGCTTCAAAAGCAGCAGACATGGCAGGTGCGTGCAAATAGGTTGACATGGGACCATGCATATATGCTGACATGGGGCCATCTGAGTGTTGGTGCCGGACATGGGAACTCCCGCTTTCGCTTCAAGCCTTTGCACACGTTCGATGCTTCTCCCAGTACTGTGCGCCTATCAATCATCAAGCCTCTGAAAGTAGACCCGTCTCTCGTGCATTGATGAAGTTTGATTGGAAAATCGGGACCACCTCCTGGTCGCATCCCCTTCCTTGCTGGGCGCAGACGTTCATTGACATGGCTTTCAAGAAGATAGACACAGATGGTGATGGGTTCATTTCGTTAGAAGAGCTGATGGATCTCATCCCCACACAGCCAAGAGGTGAGTGAGGCTCATGACACGAACTCTTGCGTGTCCATCTTGAAAGACGAGCTGGGTACTCTGGAAGTAGTGCGTGCCTTGCCTGCAGCCTAGAGAGCTTTCCCAGGACTGCAGCTACTATTCTGTGCACACGTCAAACATGCTTTCCATGAGGTTGACAGGCAGCAAACAAGAGATGCTTTTGCTTACATGCGCAGCTGGCCTAACCAAGCAACCTCCTCCTTCCCTGCTGGTCCGCTTGTGGTCTTTTCTAGTGTGGCTACTAACAAGCAATATTCCATTAAGCACACCCAAGCTTCTTGTAATCAATCTTTAGAAAGCAGAGGCCTGCAGCAGTCCGTGTCTTTACATAATACACTCCGGAACACAGACGCACACCGCTTTGCAACGTTCACGTTTACAAATGAAGGTGCTGCTGGAGGAGAGGCAGAGCGGGAAGTGGAGGCGCGTGCCATGCTGCGAGAGGCAGATACGAATGAAGATGGCAAGATCAGGTGCGCCATTCATGAACAGTTGTTACGCTGGTCACAGATGCCTGTGTTAGCGCATTCCTGAGTATCCGCAATTGTGTGTTGTGTTAAGATATTTCTATGTTGCTTCTGTAACCCTGTCAAAGTCAAGCCAATGCCGCTCAGTCCTGGTCAGTTATGATGCGAGGGGATGCTTGCAAGTTGAATTTGCAAGGCTTAGGCCCAATTGCATTTGTGGCAAGCTTGAATTTAAAACAAACCTCTTACTCACTCCTCCTGTTGGTGTTGGCCTCACTTCCTGCTTACTGCTGAGAGATCTCTGTACTCATGGCAATATGCCTCCCTGATGGATGATGCCATTGCTCTTGCACTGTGCTCTTGCAGCAAGGAGGAGTTCTACAGCCTGCTGAAAGACGTGCAGGCCCCAGATACTCTTGCGCTTTATGACCACCGCTTGCCACCGTCAAAGCTGGAAGAGCTAAAAGTTTGAGCGTGTGTACCATAGCCTCGAAGGCACTTGATGGTTAATCTTGAAATGACCTTGCCACCTTCGCCCATTTGGGGAAGAGCTCATCTACTTCTCGATCGCTGAACCTTGATCGTCATATAAGAATAATGACTTCCATTCCTCTAATACTTGCAAACGTCTGTGCCGCGTCCTGCATACTTGGTACTCTTATTGCTGATGAGCATTGCAGCTGTTGCAGTGCTTTCCTGTGCTTCAGCATTGTCTTCACTCCAGATGCGTCCTTACTAAATTGCTCTGGCAAAGGGCTTCTAGCTCGGTGTACACTTGACACTGCACCAGCAGCTCCTTTTCATTAACGACCTTGGGTGTCTACAATATACTAATTCACTTGTACTGCTCTTCCTGCACAAAAAATGCTCACGACAGTAGTGCAGACATGCTTTATACTTGCAAAGAAAGCATGTACGCACTATGTACCCTGCGATAAAGGAGTGCGCAACGATGGAGATATCTTTAAGCCACACCAGCAGTAAAGAAGTGCGCACGCGCTCCATGCCTCCAAGGACATGAGTCAGCGTGCTGGAATGCATGAGCCCCAAATGCATATTTCCGTGCCAAAATTCTGCCATTTCTCAATCTTAATTAAGGTTACAATGGGTTTAGACAATCAGCCAGATGGGTAGACTGCTGGGCTTGCTGGTCACTGCCAATCTTGATTGATAAAGCCATGCTCGTGAAAAGGTGCCTGTGCGCATTGTTCTGGTCATTATTGTGTGCAAACAATGCTTTTGCACAAGTTCTCTTGGCGTTCTCTGGTGAGCAACAAGGCCTGAACTTACTTGACAAGGCATGAGCTCACAGCTGTGAGCTTGCAGGCTCGGGCAGTCATGTCCATGCCTACAATTTTCAAGTTAGGGTTGACTATGCCTTCCAAGCCCACACCTGATCATGGCCTGATCACAGAGCTCATTGGATGGAGCTAGACCCGGCCCCACATACCATAAGTTACATGTTACAACTTGAAGTTAGGATTAACTGCCAGCCTGGCCATTAGGCTGATTGGTTTGTTGCTGGTCTTTGCCAGCCAAAAAAAGTCCATTATGTCCGAGATGAAATGGCAGAGTTTGTTGTGACATTGAGAAAGGAAATCAAAGACAGTCTGACGAGGCAAGGCATGCACAACACAAGGGGCCTCCACAAAAAAAAATTGGAAGAAAGGGGAAAAAGGAACGAATACTTCTTTCTGAGAGAGCACACATGCAGTCTTGACAGTAAAAAAGAACATGCAGCTCATTTTGAACAGCAGCACAGAAACACTTATCACAGTGGCCAGCTGGAAATGCAGATGGAGGATTCCCCCGCGAGAGTGTCATTCTCTTGTGCACATGATGTGCACGCAAACGAAAACTGCTCACATTCCTCATGACATGCTTAGGGAGCTCAAGGTGCGAATAGCAAGGTGGCATCAGGCATTAAAACGAACATGCGACTCCAGATCATATCTGCAGGGAAATAATTTCCCTGCAGATGATCTCAAGCGGACAGTACTGTGCGCACCATAGAAAGTTGAAAAGATAGACCGTTGGACTGCCAGAGGAATCTGACAAGTAACGGGGCAGCAGCTCAGCTGGCCACAAATTATATAACACCCACGCCACCGCGTTTTATGAAACTATGGCTGTTGGCACATACCGAATGCGGATCGAAGGTGAAGTTGATAAAGCAAAAATCGCGAAATACAACCTTCTCAGTCGAAAACATAGGACAAGCAGCGTGACGCTCGAACATTTTTTTTCACTGTTGCTCCGAGAACAAGTTTGGCGCTCTGAATTATCAGTGATCGGAACACGCCGTACGGTGGAAGTACATACAAGCAAGTCATGAACCTGTACGATCACGACCGTGACGTGACGAGCTTCTTAAATGTTAACGTGAGAGACAACAAGCCCATTCTGCTCATCTGCACGTCAGCAGACGCGCTGCTGGATGGGACACCCACGGGTGCTTGGTGAGATCTCTGTCATAGGTCTGATCATGCGTGTGCATTTAACCCACCTTGGAGGAGTTGTGCATGTATGCCAAATATCTAGGGGGCACCTTCTTGCTCTTTCTTTCAGGTTCTCAGAAATTGCCATTCCATACACAATATTCAAGGCGAATCATTACGATTGCCACATTGCCAGCCCAAAGGGCGGTCCAGGTGCGAGCAAGTGCCCTGCAGGCGGCTGTGTTTAAAGTTTTTGTCAGCTCGCTCATGCCTGTAGTGTCTGCTTTGCCTGCACGTGATGAGATGCCCTGCAGCTCCAAATAAATTGTCTGTCTGCGCATCCTCAGTGCCTGTTGATCCCAAATCTTTGAAGCTGGCTGAAACTGGCAAAGCTGGTGAAGAGGCAGAGCTCTTCATGGCAAATGGTAGGTTTAAACTCTATGTGCTTTCATTTGTGCAGGAGGCCAATGCTGCACAAAAAATTCCGCACATGTAGACATGCAACACAGATCTATTAACACATACATATACTGGCCATGTACACAAAATGTCCCTGCATGGTCTTTCAGATGCAGCAATGCAGCTCCTCAAGAGCTCCATACCCCTGCACAAGATCGACAAGGTGGGATGTTTGCTCTGCATGGTGGGAGGCCGGTGCGCAACTTGGTGCAACTTAAGAAGCCTCAGTATTTTTTGACAAGCCTGCAAGCTCCGGGGGGCAGCTAGACACGTCCAGTTGCAAAGTCTTGCATGACACGATGCTGTTGCTTGTGGAACTCGCCACAGGTGAACGGGGTCTACAGTGCTATCTTCATACCTGGCGGGCACGGATGCTCCTTTGATCTCCCTCAGGTGTGCCTCTTGGGCAGCCACCTGGCAGGCATAGCCTCTGGCCCAACGGCTGTGCCAATCCAAATGCTAGCACTGCACTGGCAAGTTCACATGCAAGCATTGGCAGAAAGGGTCTTCTAGCTTGTGCTCAAGGGGGCTGACTGTGTGCGAGGAGGGAGAAGAAGGTGCACACACCTATCTGCTCTTGTGTGTGCCAAGGCCAACCTTTAGCCTCTCTGTGTCTGTTGTTTGTCTGTAGCATTTTTGAGTAGCACATCCTGCCACATGTGCACCGCATGAGCAGGATAGAAAGCTGGCTGCCTTGCTGAGCGAAGCCAACGCAGCCCGAATTCCCATCGCCGCCATCTGTCATGGTGGGTCCCACACAACACCTCACTCTTGATTGTGGCTGTCACTCTTTTTGTAGGAGTGACCCGACCGTGATCCTGCCATTCCAAACAATCCATATGCGTGCGGCAAAACTTGAGCTGACGACTGTGTTCGCAGCATGGGGGCGCATTCACAAGAGTGGGCGGCCTCATGAGTATAATGGTATCGTGCACATGCAACACAAGAGTGAGCGCAAATGTGTGCGCAGGACCTGCTGCTCTACTGGGTGTGCCAGCGCAGCCAGATGGCACAGGCGGGCCTGTGAGTGGGTGTACTTCACATGTGAAATTTTGAGCCCTTAACTCTGTCTCTCCTGTTGAGGATGTCTGGAAAAACTTTAGTCTGCCAGGCTGACGGATGCTGGCATGTGCTCCTGTAGCTTTCGCAACATTTCAAGGCGCACTGCGCTGTGTTGTGCTCTGTGTGCAGCTCATAAAGGGGCACACCCTGACGTGCTTCAGTGATGCCGAGGAGCAATCAAGTGGCAAGGACAAGCTGGTGCCCTTCTTGCTTGAAAGCCGATTGAGAGAAAATGGCGCTGAGGTAGTCACCGGTGAGCTTGCAAAGCCCTGCTTGGCTTACCTTGGGTGCTTGCTGCCTTCGGGCTGAGTCAAAGCATGCTGCCTACCAATCTCTACTCACATTGACCTGAGTGCACACCCAGCATCTGGTGGTATTATGTGCTGTGTGTTCGGAGCAGGTCCACTCTGCAGCAAGAACTAGGCTATCTCTAAGTCTGTGGGATCAATAACCTTGTCTAAAACGCATCCAATGCAGTTATCTGTGTGCCCTGAGCTCAGGTCCCCCAGGCGGCGAGCACGCCATTGCCAGCAGGCTGCTATGCACGGGCCAGAATCCGGCATCTGCTTACAGGAAAGGCACAGTGTGTGTAAATGGAATTATTTTGCTCCGATGCTTCCCCCTTTCATCAGGGATTTTTTTACATTGAAACATCTGAGCTGTGGTAGAGGCCTTAACCAAACTTCTGCGCATGCATAAATCCTTTTATCTGCACAACTGTGCTATGTTTGCCTGCGTATGCACATGCACCCAAAATCAACCCAAGTCCCTCAAGCGCGTGCATGAGAACCTGCATGATATCTTCAAGACGAGTCATTACTGAATGCCGTCGAGGCTACACTGAGAGCCCTGAGTTGCCCTTCTGCCATACCTACACCTGCTTCCTCAAGATTGCCACCAACGCGCTCCTTTTTGGTGGCTACTTTCACAATCTGCAGTCTTGTTCAAGGGCTAGAGCATGGCCGTGTAATTTTATGGCATCACCCTTTTATGAAATGCGTGCAGGCTGGCGACACTCGTGGTCGAAGCGCTGACAGCCTCATACCCTGAGGCCCATCTGGCAAATGCGCCTGCTGCAGAGGTAAGCAACGGTCATGCTAGCATGGTGCTGGCTGACATCAACAGGCGGCAAACCAGAAGAGTGGGCAGAGCACACTAGCATTAATAAGTCGCATTTACTTAAGCATCCGGACAGAACAGGTGCCTAATGCTGTGAAGGTGCACGCCTTTCCTGCCATGCAGGAGGGTGGATGGTGTTTGCTGTGCTGCTGACCACATGCAGGTGGTCATGATGGAATAAAAGCTTGAACAATGGATGTGCACATGATGCAGGCCAGAGGCTATGCGCCTCCTTTGAACACGGGGGGCCAAGCTGCGCACAGCCATGTTGAGATCCCATTCCCACCTGAACAGCGCAAGGATGAAGAGCCCATGCGTGAGTATTGTGTGGCTTTGCCCCTCACTATGGCAATCACTATGGCAATCACTATGGCAATCACAGGAAATTATTGTGTGTTCGTGTTTGACACACAAAATCAAGACAGCAGTTGCGCGTTAATCTTTTAAGGTCTCAAGTTTGCAACCAACCGCTTTTCAAACCACTGTACCTGTGCAGCAGACAACATCACAAATCCAAGCTACGAGGACAATCTTGGCTTTGGTGCCTACCCGGACCCCAGCACGCACACGGACAATGAGGCAAAGGGCTAACAGCAAGCTGTCTGCCAGCAGCTATTGGGATTTGTTGATATCACGCTCTTCCGCAAGCAATCATTGCTTCAAGCATGATGACTTGCGCAGCACTGTAAGTTTGATTTATTTGTTCACAAGGAGCACCACAGGATGTAAAGGGAAAGCGAATCTTCCACTAGCAGGCAAAGTTTCTGATCTGGACTCTGAGCAATGCAACAAAATACGTTTTGCAGTGTGCAAAGGGACCCTGGGTGGGGTTTGGTGACAAGTATGCAATTTTGTTAGCCCTTGCTGAACTGTTTTTGCAGTCCAAACTGTTTGTGCTGACTTCACCTTTCTGGCAATGTCTTGTCAAGAAGTGCTGTCTTTGAAAGATCGTTCGATGTGATGCAAAAGAGTCTAGCAAAGTTGAATACTAATATCCTGTCTGTTGAGAAATTTGCTGAAGAGGTGGCTACAAGAGTAAAAAGCTTTCCCCCTTAGATCCTCTGGAATCCAGGAAGTTTCTTCTTCAGGGAGCTTAAAGATAGAGTAAGCAGTTCATTGGTGTGGGCCATAAGACCAACCTTCACACAGGTGGTATAAATTGCACATCCTGGCATGATGCCACACCTGTCAAATTAAATGGAAGGTGCTACTACTTGTTCAAACCAACAATTGGCCAGCTCACAGCCTTTCAGTTGAAAAGTGCTAGCATTTGGACTGGCTTTTTGCTAGCTGTTGAAAAGTGCTAGCTCTTTGCTCAAACAGGAAGACAACTGGCCAGGGACACAGATCCAGCGGGCAACACAGCAAAATGCATAAATACGAATATGTCAATCAGTCTGTTAACACATCACTCCAAGTAGAGGAGCCAGTGCACAAAGTTCTTTTTGAGCAGCTGTAAGTCCACTGAAATATCTTTAATTCCTCCTCCCTTCCTCACATACATTGCCCTACTAGAGGACTTCTCATTCAAAATTCTCATTCAAAATGAGTCATCTTTGAATGGCCTCTAAGTCGCCCATTTTGGAGTTCCCATGTGCTGCTTGCTGCTCAACAAATTTCTGCCTCTGATTGCAAGGACTTTATGTTTTGATTTTTTAGCTCTAATGTAATGCTGGAAACAAAAGCTGGTTACGGCACCCATTGGCAGCATCAGCAGACCAGATGAAAGGGTCATCCCAAGAAAAAGAAAGCAGTTTTAAGGTGTGAACATGCATCAGACAATCATGAAATTAAAAACAACTATGCTTTGTCAAAAATGTCAACGATAGTACATTCTTGGCATAGATGCACCGCCTGGCCCAATTCTGCAATGTTTTCATCCAGCATGCTAGGTTGGAGAAGGCTCTTGAGCCCCGCGTAGTTGATGTGGCTTGAAAACCACCTGTGCAAAAGACAAGTAAGGTTGTGAGGAAAATATAGATGTACTAGCCAAACAATTATGCCCTAAAGTTCTGAACAAGAGGGATGGTGCAGAAAAGTAAGGAATTCGCACTGAGCTGTGTGGACAGAACATCTCACAAGAATATTACTTATTCAACCTACATTAGAGACCAGGGGGCACATGCATTCTGGAATGTAGGGGGAGATTGTGTAGAACAGGTTTAGGTCTGTTCTGGAGTGCAAGAGATGGCCAACAACAAGGATTACCTTGTGGCCAACTGCTCGGACTTTGATTGATTGGTTTTGCTTCCAGCAACATCATAATCTCACCTTGATGCACCCATCGCGCTTGTCATTAAATAGCTTGTAGGCCTCGCTGCCCCTGTCCAACCCATTGAAAATGTGCGTGATGACCAGCGTGGGGTCCAGCTCCTTTGCTTTCACCTGAAAAGCGGATGTTGAGGCAAGTTGCAACAAGCCAACAGCAGCAACATGACAAGTCATTGTGTAAGCTATTTGCATTCTGGAGCAGGCAACCTGAAAATATGCGGCACAAGTCTCACCTTGGGGAGCAGGATTGGCCAGATCCTTTGGACCGGCGTCTGGCCTCCTCTCATGGTCAGACCCTTCTCCATAAATGCGCCAATGTTGAAGTGGTTGGTGAAGCCTGAATATCAATCATCAGCACCGATACATTTGCTCTTCCCTTTTTTGTTTCATCCAATGCACATGCCCTGAAAGTAGCTAGTGGTCAATAAGTTTGTACATTGATCCAGTCAACGGCCAGGGTACATGTCAAATCAACATACTGCTTAGATACCTAGCCCGCCACACAGAGGTAAAAGTCTTGGAGGGTGCATACCTCCATATGCCCCCACAAGGCTGATAGTGCCTCCCTTTCTACAGCTGCGGATCATCTCATTCAGGGTATCACTTGCATCGGTCTCCAGCCCAACCTGCCAAAGTGGTCATAGTCATGGCAAGAGGGAACTTTAATTTGCAGGGGTGCCATTTGGCTGCAAAGTCATGAAGGAGAGGACGAGCTTCAAGTTGCTCAAATGCTGTTTGCACTTGACTCGAACCACTTTAAACTCAGCACAAACACATATTGCCATCCCACCTTCTGCTCCACTTTGTGCACCAACGACTTGGTGTAGTGGATGCCTGCACGACACAGGTAAGCGGTCCTTGCTGCAGTGCTGCCATCACTTTGTTTACCTTGTTTACCACATGCCATATGGTGCAAGCAAGGTCCTGCCTAAGGCGGCAGTACTGTCCCACAAGACATCAGCGCAAAACCATGCTGCAGTAGCGTGCTCTTGCCCAGCTGCCCTCGAGACAGCACAAGCAAGGTGCCAAGTCTCTGTTGACACGCACAGGCGTAGATGACCAGACGTACCTACAGCCTCGATGCACACGTCAGGTCCCTCCATGTCATCTTTAAAGAGGGTGTGCAGTGTGTGGTCGACCTTGGTGCTGGAGAAGTCAATTGTCTGCAGAGCAGTATTGGTGGGGCAAGTGCTAGCACCAAAGGGGTGTGCGCATTTCACACAAGCTCTGCATGGGAGGCAAGGTTTCAAGGCTGTCCGCAGGACAGCATACTTGGGGTGCTGCCTTTTTTAAAACCTTGCCATGTCAGCCCCCTTCCGCATTTGTCGCTTGCAGAGCATGGTGTGAGCAGGGCAGGCCCCCGAACCACAACGCCCTGCCCCTTTTGCATTGCTGTGTGAGCCAACCTCCAATCTCTGTGTGAGCCTGCCTGCATTTCATGCATCCCTGCATGAACCCACCTCCAATCCGTGTATGCGGGACGCCGCAAACTGCAGCCTGTCCTTAACCTTGTCTATCAGTACAACCCTTGCAGCCCCCAAGTGGAAGCTGCAGTGCGCAGCTAGGATGCCAACAGGGCCAGCCCCCCAGATGGCCACATGGCTGCCCTTCTTAACTCCACCCATTTCTGCATGTGCGCAATGTGACCAAGGGCAGCGATGCGCAGTATGGCCGAGAGCAGTGTTGTCTTCCCCACAAGATGCAATGTGCAGCTGACAAAATTGGTCAGTGCTGGCATAAAGAGGTGGCCACCAAAAACTGTGGGGGTAGGTCGTGCGAGCGAGTTTGAGCTCTGGGAGCTGCATGCTGTGGTGTACAGTCACATTCAAGAAAATGCAGCAGAGCAATGAATGGTGTTTGATTTCATGGAGCAAATGTGCTATGAGCCACACCAAGACCGTTCGTCAGAGGGGAACTTGGAACTCTAAAATTCTGTAGCCATTCTTATTGATGGATGCGCTATGAGCCACACCAAGACCATTAGTCAGAGGGGAACTTGGAACTTTAAAACCCTGCAGCCATTCTTATTGATGGATGATACAGCGCACCAGAATGCTGGAATTGGCTGTAGTGCCATTCCCTTACAAGAGTGTAGGGCTCAGAGCCAGTGCAGAGTTTGGAAGGTGTCCCTAAGAAGTTTTATGCATCATGCCAAAAATTTAAGCGATTTACAAGCAATTGAGTTGGCATCAATTGACGAGGCATTTGCCTGTACTTGAGGAGAAATAGATGATTTGGTTGGTCTATTGGTTGCGCAGCCTTCAGTTAGCTGAATGATTACACAAAGCACTCCATCCGTGAACCCCAGCCAGCCCTAGCTAGCTCTATCAAATACAAGCAATTGATTGCAAATAGACACGTCCATGATTGAAGCATGCACTTTGCGGTGTGGATAGAGCCGCAGATGATGCAGATGCAGGCAGCAAGGAACTCATGCACTTCAATCCGGGCTGATGCTTGTCACAAGCGTCCAGCGACTCACCACATGCAAACCATGCGACTCACCGCATGCAGCGACTCATGCAAACCATGCGACTCACCGCATGCAGCGACTCATGCAAACCATGCGACTCGCCGCATGCAGCGACTCACCGCATGCAAACCATGCGGTGGGCAAGATGTCACTGAGCAAGATGACCTCCTCATCCTCTAAACCAGGTGGCACCTTCAAGCAGTTTGTGTCGGCTGGACGCGGCAAGCAGGCAGCCAGGGGGCGTTTGCCGGACTTCTTGATACTGTGCCATTGCTTACTGAGTCACGGTATGCATCATGAAAGCCAGTGGCACCAATTAGCATTATAATAAGAAGAGAAAGGAAGTGTGTCAAGGTTGCAAGCCCTTGATGCAAACAGGTGAAACTGTAATTGCTATCAGGTCCGGTGAACTTCATGCGCTCAAGCAGAGCTCAGCTCACCTCTCTTGGAGCCTGCAAGCTCATTCTCAACAAGGGCCAGCAAGCGCGCCAAAGATCATCGACATAACTCACCAAAAGGCACTCGCAGGTACTCGGCCTGGCCCCCCTCAAAGCCGCCAACCAAGTGGCTGTAGCCAAAGAACCCGCCTGAGCACACGTGACAGGCCAGGGAAAGTTTTGAAGCGGATGCCTCTTGCCCACCAGCTGATGGTGCAATGCCTCGTATCCCCAATCCCAGTCCTAACTGTCATGTTTGCACAACGCTTTTTGAACCAGAGATTTGACCTATGATATTACCCTGCAGGTGTCGTACTTGCAGCACAGAGCCTCATAGTTGGACCTCCAACACATGCTAAGAACTTCAGGCGGTAATGCGTTGCTTTTACACTCGTGCTACACATCTGTATACCCCAAATCCATGCCTACAGAGTGTCAAAGTCCACACTTATCAATGTCATAGCATGAATCCCTGCTCCTAATCTCCCTAGCTCAAGCCTTCACCTGTGCGATGGCCGTACATCACCTCCTGGTCAGCGCTGCAAGAAACATGAAGGCAAGTAGGGCACCTGTGAGGCTTGGAGAGAGGCAAAGGACCACTAAGAAGCCCTCCATCACTTGAGGGCGGGAAAGAAGTGAACAGACGCACCTAGGGTTGGTAGTTGCGCAGCTGCTGTAAAGCTCGGCATCACAGAATGAGCACTTGTTGCAGCCTATGTCAAAAGACATCACCACGCGGTCACCCCTCCGGAGGCTCTTGACCTGCAGCATTGTTTCCCAAGGGTTCATTGATCAGACGACACCTGCCAATGGGGATCAAAACATGCGGCCAGGGCTTGTGTAGGGCCCTAGGTGCTGCTCAGCAGGGCATTTGCCATTCCAAAACTTTGACAGCGCTCGGTCACAATTATGAGTCCATCTATTCTCAGCTGCTCATAAGGAGACTCACTTCAGGCCCTACATCTTCCACGATGCCCATGCTCTCATGGCCCAAGATGTCCTGGTCAAAAAGGTCAGCACAAAGAAGGGTGGGCCGAGGCTGGGGTTAGGCCTGAATGCTACAGCCCAGTGTGTGTGGTCTTTGAAGGACCAGGAGCTCGCAGGTGCTTGGTCAGGCAGGTACGCACCCCCTTTTTCATTCCTGGCATGTAGCCCTCGTATAGGTGGAGATCAGAGCCGCAGATGCATGCGGAAGTGACTTTCACGATAATGTCCTCCTGCAAGAATGGTCAGCTGCGCAATTTGGTTCATAGAAGGGCTGGACCTTCGTTGCAGTGCATGCGCACGCTCAATAAGTTTTGAAGCATTATGACAGTGTGTGAGCATGCACTTGGAAAGTGCAATACCAATGATATTGTATCATGCACAAGCATGGTTTTTGACTGAATCAAGCTGATCAAGCTAAGCTGACGTGTGCACACTCAAAAGGCCATGCATTGACTGGTGGCTTGCGGCCTCATACAATGATTAAAAGATAAAAAAATGGCGTTTACCGGATCCGTAATTTTTGGCCGAGGCGCATCGATGCAGCGCACATCGTGCTTGCCGAACCAAGCAAGTGCCTGCGCATGAGTAAGTTGGGCTCCACTCTGTCCTTGAGGAATTACTTGTGCAATATACTGGCCAGCCACATAGTTCTAGGGCTTGAGAGGTGTTTCAGGCCTGCCTATACGAGCACCTGTTGGGACTTGCACATGCAGTTGCTGAAGCGCACCAGCTGAAATCAGCGGTGAGGACATGGTTCTAAAGACACTGTTAGCAATTGGAAATAATTCTGAGTGTTGTTCTGAGTGTAGAATTTGCCTTGCCCAGTTTATTATCAAATCATTGTGTGTTTACATGAGCACAAACTCTGCTACAGAATGCCCAGGTTGCTATTGTAAGGGATAATGTGCATGCCTCAGCCCGATCTGCAAGCATGGAGAGCATGGAAGACATAGTTGCATACGATCGAGCATGGGCTATCACATACTTCACAGTAAATGGCAGAATTGGCCTGATCTGTGGCCTAGGCTAGATCTGTGCCTTTTTCTGGTTTGATTGGCCACATCAAATTGCCATGATTCATCAGCTGGTATCTCGATAAGAGCGACTGAGATCGATCTCGAAAAGCTCATTTTTGGAAGTGGGCTTGTGCTTCCTCACAAGAACCTCCTTTCCTGGTGAGTGGAAGTAGGTAGTCCTGATTCAATTTTATTCATACCTTCATGCGTGGTGCTGACTCATCCTTGTCGGAAGGGACTGTAACTAAAGGGGATTCCGGATTGGGCGCCACTCGTGGCGGCTACAGGCAAAGCGAGTGATCAATACACCTAATCTTATACTTTGTTGCAAACATCGTATGAGGGCGATAGAGATACCTCGTTTAAGGGGTGGCCGATCAAGTCTCCTCCGCGAGCTTGGTATTTGTTTGCACCTCCTTGACCTTTCATTTTATATTTTCAATTATTATATTATTTTTGTAAGCTGAACATAAAATAAAGCTGACACGTAAAGTAGCGCCACAACACAAAGGGCCATTTTATTATTATTCAGGGCGAGCAGTAAGAATTGCTTTAGTTCACTGGATGCAATCCTAGAGCAGTGTGCCATAGGCGCACACTCCTAAAAGCACAACCCAAACCCCTGCCAGTAGCTGAGGCTTGGGGGCGCTCACAATGATGCGCCCACCCGGCATGGCTCCTGGGGCAGGGGGTATGAGGCCTCCAGGAGTTGGTCTGGGGCCTGCACCACGCGCGCTGAAGCCTGAGGAGGAGGAGGCCCTGGTAGAGGAAAAGGTGGGATGAGGGCCTAGAAGCGAGATCCATGGCTCTTGAACTTTGTGCAGTCAGCACGCCTGGCTTCTCTCCTGACTGTGTGTGCGTGAGCGCGTGGGCATACTGTGTGAGCGTCGGTGCGCGCTGTGTGCTTTGCTTTGCTTTACTTCCCCTCTTCTCCTGTTGCCTCTGGCCCCCGCCATGTCTTAACCAGGCCTCTCCTTGCCATCATTTTGTATCTGTTACAGGCCCGCAAGTGGCAGCAGCTCAACTCCAAGCGCTACTCTGATAAGCGCAAGTTTGGCTATGTGGAGGCCCCCAAGGAGGACATGCCCCCCGAGCATGTCCGCAAGATCATCAAGGTTCGTGTCCTGAGATTTTGGAGGGTGCGTTAATGGATGAGGGACCCGGAGTGGCCGGGAGAGCGCTCGCCCTCCCGTCAATCGCACTTAAGCCTTCTTTGCGCAACCTCCCCCTCCCTTCCCACCGCCCTACACTCCGTGCAGGACCACGGAGACATGTCTTCCCGCAAGTTCCGTCACGACAAGCGCGTGTACCTGGGCGCTCTGAAGTTTGTGCCCCATGCGGTGTACAAGCTGCTTGAGAACATGCCCATGCCTTGGGAGCAGGTGCGTGGCACAATCCGTGGGCGAGGGCTTGTGGGCTGTCTGGCAAGTAGGCTGGTGCATGTGCCCTAAGACCGGCCAGTTGGTGTTGGCACACAGTGCCAGGGGGAGAGTTAGCTGTGTGGCATGCAATGGCCAACGGTTAGCCCTTTTCTCTCTTGCGATCAGCAGGTCCCTGCTGCAGTCATCTCTTTGTAGAGTGTATGTAAGAAACATTACAGGTTTTTACAGAGCTGAGTATCGACTAGGAGCAAGCAGCGTGATTGTCATCCCTAAGGCGACCAGCGCATGCATGCTCACGAGCAAGCTTTGTTAGAGCATGCATACTACGTAAGTTCCTGTTCATGCCAACCCAATATGCTTAGTGGACCATGACCTGAAGGCTGCTGCATACACTGTCCCATGAGTCTAAACACGTTGGCTCGCATTTTAGCCTGTCTGTGCATGTGTCCTGCAATGCCAGGATCGCACTGACGAGCAAGAAGCGCGCATGTCATCGTATTCCCTGCACCTCCCACTCACCAGCGCATGTGCATATTCGCACGCATACAACCGTGTGCACATGCGTGGGCACACATACACATGCACACACACATGCACACGTGCACACATGCACGCAGACACAAAGACAGAGGCTTATGCCTACCTGCCCATTGCCCTGCAGGTCCGCCACGTCAAGGTCATCTACCACATCACTGGCGCCATCACATTTGTGAACGAGATCCCCTGGGTCATTGAGCCCGTGTACATCGCGCAGTGGGGCACCATGTGGATCATGATGCGGCGCGAGAAGCGCGACCGCAGGCACTTCAAGCGCATGCGCTTCCCGCCCTTTGATGACGAGGAGCCACCCCTTGACTACGCAGACAACATCCTGGATGTGGACCCGCTTGAGGCCATTGAGCTGGAGCTGGATGAGGAGGAGGATGCTGCTGTGTACGACTGGTGCGTGGGCTGCAGCTGCTGGGTGTGCATTTTTTTTGGAGGTCTGCTGTGGGTAGCATCCTCCCAGTGATGAGGGATGCAGACCGATCCCTGGGTGCGTGTGGTCAGCCTGCTGCTGCGGCTATTCCAGGAAGTGGGCCGAGAAGGCTCTTGCACAGGCACATGCTTCTTGAGGTAAATGTGCCCCTTCTTGGGTAAGGTTGTAAAGAGGATGTTGCAGAGGGCAGGAGTGAGTGAAGCGACGGAGATGGCAGATGTTAATGAACGGCGCAGTCGAGCCCTTGCGCTCACATTGTGCATATCATGATGCACTGTGCGTCCCTTTAGGAACCCAGCACACCAAGTGGGAATCCTCACTTGCCATCCCTGTGTTAGTTGCTCAAGTGCATTTGGCTCGATAAGACCCATTGCTGGTGAGGGTGTTGTGTGCGAGGGTCACCAGTGTCGGCAGCGATGCAGTGATGGTCCTAGGGATGGATCCAAGGGTCACCGTGGAGGGCGTGCCTTTGGATGCGCAGCGTGGTGGACTTGAGGTTGCAGAGCATGCACAGCACTGCCTGTTGCTCATCACGGCGCTGGACTGCACGGGTTTGGGCAATGGGCCGACAGCTGCTCTACCGCGCTCTCCAACATTTCTGCTGTTGGAATGATAGAGAGTACGGTCAATGGAGCTTATGGTGCATTGCCCACGACTGCGCTGTCCACGATGCTTCCCCACCTTCTTCCCCGTCCGGCCCTGCCCTGGCAGCAGCTATTCCCCCCCAACCCCCTGTACACCTTCAATTTTTCCCTTCCCCACCCCTCCCTCGCCCACTCGTTTCGCAGGTTCTACGATCACCAGCCCCTGAAGTTCACCAAGTTTGTCAATGGCCCCAGCTACCGCCGCTGGAAGCTTCCGCTGCCCATCATGTCAACCCTCTACCGCCTGGCTGGCCAGCTGCTAAGTGACTTTGGCGACAGCAACTACTTCTACCTGTTCGAGTCACAGGCTTTCATCACCGCCAAGGTGGGTGCAGCGATGTGCTATGGAGCGGTGCAGTGAGAGCGGAGCTGCGCTGTGCACTCCGCCCGCCCTCTCAAGCCACGTGCTCTGCCTGCTCTACTCTGGTTGGCTCCCTCCCCCACACCTGACATGAACTTCATGCAGGGCAGGTGCAGCACAGCAGCACGCGCGCGGCTGAGCGCCTCCCTAGTCCTCGTACAACAGCTGATGTGCAGAGGCACGGGGTGCTACCAACTATATGGTCAATGCAGAGGGCGAGAGTAAAATGCAGCGCCTGCCTTGTACCCTTAATTCTGACGGAGGCCCTGGAAACTCAGCAGCTTTGATGATGGGCCTGGTTGCTGCGCATCCTCGTATTGAGTCCAAGAACCACGTCCCCATTACAGGGCAAGCATACCCCCGTGAGCCGGCCTCCAAAAGCACGCCCTCCTTCAAGCAAGTGCAGGCTGAGCACAATCATTAGCCTGTAGTGCCGCCTAGTCGGAGGGGTGCCACATCAGACACCGGCACCTTGATGTGCGTGTGCGCTTGCAGAGCCTGAACATGTGCATCCCTGGCGGCCCCAAGTTTGAGCCCATGTTCCGGGACATGGACACGCGCGATGAGGACTGGAACGAGTTCAACGACATCAACAAGCTCATCATCCGCAGCCCCATCCGCACCGAGTACAAGGTGGCCTTCCCCTACCTGTACAACAACCGGCCTCGTAAGGTGTGTGTGCAGCTGAGGCTGAGGCCGGCGCAACGGTTTGGATGCGCGGCTGGGGCGGCGCATGGGACCTCGCTTACGGTGCTTGAATTTGAGCATGGCAGGAGGTCACCTGCACGTCCTACTATATCAAGCAGCACTCGCTAGGAGACCCTCGGCTAGCGCCTGCGGGCAGCTGTGCAGGCCATGACTGGAAGCCACACCCCTCCACACATCCTCCCAGGGAGACACATCAGGGGGAGCGCGCAAGGCGCGCGAGAGGTGCTGTACGCGCTTACGCCCCACCACCCTCCCTGTTGTGATCCCACAGTGGAGGGGGAGGAGCGCTCCCTCTCCATACATCACATCTCAGCGGCCTGCCAACAGCGGGGTGACCCTTCTCAGCCTGTGGGCCCACCCTAACACGCGCACCCCATCTATGATTCCCATTCTGAGGTGCACAGTTGTCGCCTTGCCAGAAACCTGTGTCCCATTCCGAGGCGCAACCCATCCAAGGTGCGCGCGCCGTCTGTGCCTTGTGCGCGCTCTGCAGGTGCGCCTCAGCACGTACCACCACCCACTGACTATGTACATCAAGACGGAGGACCCTGACCTGCCCGCGTACTACTACGACCCCCTCATCCACCCCATCCCCGCCTACAAGTCCCGCCGCACAGCCCTGCGGCCTGAGGAGGAGGAGGTGTGTGCGCGCGTGTGCTGCATGCCTGGAAGACGCTGTACGTGTATGCGCACATGCGTACACATTCCCATGCGTGTGTCTGTACAAGTATGTGTACATGTGCGGGCTTGGTGCTTTGTGGCAGTGAGTACTCTGGCCCCGGTTTTTTTTATGTCTTCATGGTTCCTCAAGTGCTCACTCACTCATGTCATAATCACACATGTGTCACAGGAGGCGTGAACTGCCTTCTTTTTTTTGGTGCCTGTGGGTGCAGCCCATGCGCGCAGTGCCTGGGGCCTGCAGCTCATGTGTTGGCTGCTTCCCAACCTTGCGCTCACGCTGCAGGTGGGCAACGATGACGACGAGTTCACGCTGCCTGACTACGTGGAGCCCCTCCTAAGTGAAGTGCAGGTGCGCGCTTGCGCGTGCGGAGTTCTCGCGAGCAGAGCAGGCACCGTCGTGTGTGCGAGCGCTTAGTGTGTGTGTGTTGTGTGTGTGTGCGTGAGCGCACATGTGAAAGGAAGTGAGTGCGTTTCACATTTCCCATGTGTGCGTGCGCACATCCAAAAGAGAGAGGGGTCGGTTTGTGCTTGATGGCCACCCCAGTTCTGGCACACACCTTCGTTTTCTGCATGTACGTCAAGCTTGGTGTGCATGCCATGCGCACGATGTCATATTGCATGACCACTCATGCACTCCTATTCTGCGACAGCGGCGACGTGCGCAGTAGGCTGGCTTCCAGCTCCCAAAACAGCACCCCACGGTCGCCCCCGCTCGCCCCCCTCCCTTCCCCTCAACTGTCCATGCGTGTGCGAGCCCCTGCGCTCACATGCGCGCGTGCACACACACACACACACTGTGTGTGCGCAGGTGTACACGGAGTCCACTGCCAGCGGCATTGCGCTGCTGTGGGCGCCCAAGCCCTTCTGCCACCGCTCCGGCCGCCAGCGCCGCGCGTGCGACGTGCCGCTGGTGGCCTCCTGGTTCCAGGAGCACTGCCCGCCAAATTACCCAGTCAAGGTGCGGCTGCCAGCGCTGCGCATGCCTTTTGCTGTTGCAGTGCCCTGCCACAAGGCTGGGCCCATGCGGCATAAGCAGGGCAGTGGTCAGAGGGAGTGAGGGGTGAGGGAGTGAGGGGTGAAGGATGGTGGTGAGGGAGTGAGGGGTGAGGGATGGTGGTGAGGGAATGAGGGGTGAGGGATGGTGGTGAGGGAGTGAGGGGTGAGGGATGGTGGTGAGGGATGGTCAGGGAGAG
>LFIK01001131.1_pt1 | contig 20757 bp, 16 predicted proteins | sample 643401 | NCBI WGS metagenome assembly LFIK01 (sample SAMN03777447, study PRJNA286221) | soda lake metagenome | biome: soda lake; feature: Kulunda steppe; material: water; isolation source: sample T5-Br brine of Lake Tanatar-5 | place: Russia: Kulunda steppe | collected 2010-07
AGTCGATTCGGATGAAGGGTGACACGCCATGACTGAACGTCCCGCCCATCAGGCCCCGGAGACCGAGGTCGTCCGTGCCTTCCGCGTCTGCTGCGATGGCGGCGAGGGCGCGCTGGGCCACCCGCGTGTCTGGCTGTCGATCCCGCTGGACACCGGCTGGGTAGACTGCGGCTATTGCGACAAGCGCTTCATCCACGAGGATTACGTGGACGAGGTGGGAAGCGCCGCCTGACGCGCGGAGCGCCTTGACCCGTTCGGCGCTCGCGTTCGTGACCGGGTGGAGAAGCGCCCTCGGGCCGCGCCCTCCCACCCGCCCCTGTACGCCCCCCGAACGTTCTGGTGGTGCTGCCCGCGCGCTGCGCGGGCGGGGCCTGTTGGAACGGTTCGGGACAGGGTTTGAGGGTGTGCGGCGGGGTTCAGCCCAGCAGCAGCGGCGTGTCCCCGCACATCAATTCCCCATCCACGCGCCCGGTGGTGCGGTCCAGGAATTCGGTGATGTTGTGCCCGGACCAGGCGCGGATGCGACCGAAACCGCTGATCAGCCCCGTGCCCCGCGCGGTGCCGGTTTCGACATCCTGATAGTGGTAGAGCAGCCGCCCCGACATCCCGTCATCGCAGGTGAACCGCGCCCGCCCGAAGCCGAAGCTCTCGCCCACCGCCCAGTCTCCGGTGCACTGGACCCCGGTGTTGGTTTCGCCCGCCAGCGTGCCTTCGTCCCAGCCGATGGCGCGGCCCACGAACCACACGCCGTCGCCGGGCATGCAGGCCAGCACCGGCGAGCAACTGTCAGCGCTGCCGGGGTTCAGCTCGCACTCGGGCAGGTCCAGCGCGGCAGCGGGGGCCGCGCTCCAGAAAGCTATCGTCAAGGCGGCGAGGGTTGGATAGGAACGAAGGGGCATCAATACCTCGGGCTATAATGGTCCGTTCAATGGCGGAAAAGTGGAGCGTGGCATGGGATTCGGCAAGGGTTGCCATCTGCATCTGATCGACGGGTCGGCCTATATCTTCCGCGCCTATCACGCGCTGCCGCCGCTGTCGCGCAAGTCCGACGGGCTGCCGGTCGGCGCGGTGGCGGGGTTTTGCAACATGCTGTGGCGCTATCTGGTGGAGAACGACGCCAGCGCCGACGCGCCGACCCATGCCGCTGTGATCTTCGACTATTCCTCGAAGACCTTTCGCAACGAGATCTATGATCAGTACAAGGCCAACCGCCCCGAACCGCCCGAGGACCTGCGCCCGCAGTTTCCGCTGACGCGGGACGCGACCCGCGCCTTCAACCTCGCCTGCATCGAGTTCGAGGATTACGAGGCCGATGACATCATCGCCACGCTCGCCCGGCAGGGGCGCGAGGCCGGGGGGCGCGTCACCATCCTGAGTTCCGACAAGGACCTGATGCAGCTTGTCGGCGGCGGGGTGGAGATGCTGGACCCGATGAAGAACCGCCCCCTTGGGGTCGAGGAGGTGGAGGCCAAGTTCGGCGTCGGCCCCGACAGGGTGGTGGATGTGCAGGCGCTGGCCGGGGACAGCGTGGACAACATCCCCGGCGCGCCGGGGATCGGGATCAAGACCGCTGCGCTGCTGATCAACGAATTCGGCGATCTGGAGACGTTGCTGGAGCGGGCTGGGGAGATCAAGCAGCCCAAGCGCCGCCAGACCCTGATCGAGAATGCCGAGCAGATCAGGGTTTCGCGCAAGCTGGTGTTGCTGGATGATCAGACGCCGCTGCACTTCGGCCTTGACGATCTGGAGGTCCGCGACCCGGACCCCGAGGCGCTGCTGGGCTTCCTGAACCAGATGGAATTCCGAACCCTGACCCGCCGCGTGGCCGAGAAATTCGACCGCGACCCGCCGCCGCTGCCCGAGGCGCCGCTGGCCGAGCAAGCCGCGGCACCGGAGCCTGCGGGGTTCGACGCTTCGGCCTACGAGTGCGTGCGCGACATGGAGACGGCGGATCGCTGGATCGCAGATATCCGCGAGGTCGGGTTCGTGGCGCTGGACACGGAAACCACCGCGCTGGACGAAATGCGCGCGGACCTGGTGGGCATCTCGCTGGCCGTGGCGCCGGGGCGGGCGTGTTACGTGCCGCTGGCGCATACGGTGGGCGACGGCGATCTGTTCGGCGGCGCCAAGCTGGCCGAGGGGCAGATGGACCGCGATGCGGCGCTCGAGGCGCTGAAGCCGGTGCTCGAGGACCCCTCGATCCTGAAGATCCTGCAGAACGCGAAATATGACGTGAAGGTGCTTGCGCGGCTGGGGATCGATGTGGCGCCCATCGATGACACGATGCTCCTGTCCTATGCGCTCCACGGCGGGCTGCACGGGCACGGGATGGATGCGCTCTCGGACCGTTACCTCAACCACCAGCCGATCCCGATCAAGACCCTGCTGGGCAGCGGCAAGAGTGCGCGGACCTTCGACAAGGTGGCCATCGACGAGGCCACGCCCTACGCCGCCGAAGACGCCGACATCACCCTGCGCCTGTGGGAGGCGTTCAAGCCGCAACTGCACCGGTCCCGCGTGACCCGGGTCTACGAGACCATGGAGCGCCCGCTGGTCCCGGTGCTGGCGGCGATGGAGATGGCCGGGGTGCAGGTGGACCGCGATGTGCTCTCGCGCATGTCGAACGCGTTCGCGCAGAAGATGGCGGGACTGGAGGCCGAGATTCACGAGCTTGCGGGAGAAAAATTCAACGTCGGTTCGCCGAAGCAGCTTGGCGAGATCCTCTTCGACAAGATGTCGCTGCAGGGCGGCAAGAAGGGCAAGACCGGCGCCTATGCCACCGGGGCCGATGTGCTGGAGGATCTGGCCGCCGAAGGCCACGACCTGCCCGCGAGGGTGCTGGACTGGCGGCAGTTGTCAAAACTGAAATCCACCTATACCGATGCGTTGCAGGACCATATCAACCCGGACACCGGGCGGGTGCATACGTCCTACGTGATCTCGGGGGCGAGCACGGGGCGGCTGGCCTCGACCGACCCGAACCTGCAGAACATTCCTATCCGCACCGAGGAAGGTCGGCGCATTCGCACGGCTTTTGTCGCGCCCGAGGGCCGGGTGCTGGTGGCGCTGGATTACAGCCAGATCGAGCTGCGCATTCTCGCCCATATTGCCGGGATCGACGCGCTGAGGGACGCGTTCCGCGAAGGGCAGGATATTCATGCGATGACCGCGTCCGAGATGTTCGGCGTGCCGCTGGAGGAAATGACATCCGAGGTGCGGCGGCAGGCGAAGGCGATCAATTTCGGGGTGATCTACGGGATCTCGGGTTTTGGCCTGGCGCGCAACCTGCGCATCCCACGGGCCGAGGCGCAGGGCTTCATCGACCGCTATTTCGAGCGTTTTCCGGGCATCCGCGCCTACATGGACGACACGGTGGCCTTTGCGAAGAAACACGGCCATGTGGAAACGCTCTTCGGCCGCCTCATCCACACGCCCGAGATCAACGCCAAGGGGCCCGGCGCGGGATTTGCGAAGCGCGCGGCGATCAACGCGCCGATCCAGGGCACTGCCGCCGACATCATCCGCCGCGCCATGATCCGGGTGCCTGACGCGATTGCCGATCTGCCCGCGACCATGCTGCTCCAGGTCCATGACGAACTGGTGTTCGAGGTGGATGCCGACGCGGTGGACGAAGTGGTGGCGCGGGTGCGCGCGGTGATGGAGGGCGCGGCCGATCCGGTGCTGAAACTCTCGGTGCCGCTGGTGGTCGATGCGGGGCAGGGGGAAAACTGGGCCGAGGCGCATTGAGCCAGGCCCGGGGGAAGCGCCCCCTCAGCGCGCCTCCCACCCGCCCGCCCCGGCACGCCTCGGGGGCGCTGCCCGGCGCAAGCGCCTGACGGGGCATGGTGGCGAGTGGCGGTCAGAGCCCGAGGCAGTAGCGCATGATGGCCTTTTGCGCGTGGAGGCGGTTTTCGGCCTCGTCCCAGATCACGGATTGGGGGCCGTCCATGACCGCGTTAGTGACCTCTTCCTCGCGGTGCGCGGGCAGGCAGTGCATGAAGAGCGCGTCGGGCTTGGCGGCGGCCATGAGCGCCTCGTTTACCTGATAGCCGCGCAGCAGGTTGTGGCGGCGTTCGCGGGTGGACTGGCTGTCATGCATGCTGACCCAGGTGTCGGTGACCACCAGATCGGCGCCCCGGACCGCTTCGAAGGGGTCGCGGGTGAGGGTGACCGTGCTGCCTTTGCCGCGTGCGAAGGCCACCGCCGCCGGGTCCGGGTCCAGCGCCTCCGGCCCGGTGAAGGTCAGGTCGAAGCCAAGCTGCCCGGCGGCATGCAGGAAAGAGGAACAGACGTTGTTGCCATCCCCGGACCAGACCACCTTGCGCCCGGCGATGGGACCGCGGTGTTCCTGAAAGGTCATCACATCGGCCATGATCTGGCAGGGGTGGCTTTCGTTGGTCAACCCGTTGATCACCGGGACGGTGGCGTGGTCGGCCATCTCGTGCAGGACCGATTCCTCGAAGGTGCGGATCATGATCAGGTCCACGAAGCGCGACAGCACCCGGGCGGTGTCGGCGATGGTCTCGCCGTGCCCGAGTTGCAGTTCCGAGCCCGAGAGCACCATGGTCTGCCCGCCCATCTGCCGCACGCCCAGGTCAAAGCTGATCCGCGTGCGGGTGGAGGGTTTTTCGAAGATCAGCGCCACCATGCGGTTCGCCAGCGGTTGTTCGGCGTCAGGGGTGGCGCGCGGCGCGCCATCGCGGGCGGTCTTCATCGCGGCAGCCTGATCGAGGATGGTGCGCAGGGCGGCGGCGTCGGTGGTGTGGATGTCGAGGAAATGCGGCATGGATCAAGGCCTTCGGTCGGCCGGGTCAGCGGGGGCCAGCCCCCGCACCCCCGGAGTATTTGGAGCAAGATGAAGGATCAGGCGAGGATCCCGGCGGCGCGGTCGAGGCGGGTGACGGCCTCGGCGAGTTCGTCCTTGGTGATGGTCAGGGGTGGCAGGAGGCGCACCACATTGTCGGCGGCGGGCACTGTCAGCAGGTGCTGGTCGCGCGCGGCGGCCACGAGGACGGTGTTGGGGACCTTGCATTTCAGCCCGAGCATGAGGCCGGTGCCGCGCACGCTCTCGATCACCTGCGGGTGGGCGGCGGCGAGGCCTTCGAGCTTCTGGCGCAGGGTGGCGCCCTTGCGGGCGACGTGGCCGAGGAAGGCGGGGTCGGTGATGATCTCCATCACCTTGGTGCCCACGGCGCAAGCCAGCGGGTTGCCGCCGTAGGTGGTGCCATGGGTGCCCGCGGTCATGGCCTGCGCGGCGCGCGCTGTGGCGAGCGTTGCGCCGAGCGGGAAGCCGCCGCCGATGCCCTTGGCGATCATCATGATGTCAGGGGTCACGCCCGCCCATTCATGCGCGAAGAGCTTGCCCGTCCGGCCCATGCCGCACTGCACCTCGTCGAAGATCAGGAGCGCGCCGGTCCGGTCGCAGGCCGCACGCAGGCCCTTCAGGCAGGCGTCGGGCAGCGGGCGGATGCCGCCTTCGCCCTGGATCGGCTCCACGATCACGGCCGCGACGCTGTCATCGAGCGCGGCGTCGAGCGCGTCATGATCGCCGAAGGGGAGGTGCAGGAAGCCGGGCAGCAGGGGGCCGAAGCCCTCGGTCAGCTTGGCACTGCCCGCGGCCGAAATGGCGGCCATGGAGCGGCCGTGGAAGGCGCCTTCGAAGGCGAGGATGGTGTGGCGTTCCGGAGCCCCGGCCTGATGCCAGTAGCGCCGCGTCATCTTGACGGCAAGTTCCAGCGCCTCGGTCCCCGAGTTGGTAAAGAATACCGTATCGGCGAAGCTGTGTTCCACCAGCGCAGCGGCCAGAGCCTCCTGCGCAGGGATGTTGAAGAGGTTGGAGGTGTGCCAGAGCTTGCCCGCCTGTTCGGTCAGCGTGGCCACCAGCGCCGGGTGCGCGTGGCCCAGCGCATTCACCCCGATCCCCGAGGTCAGGTCCAGGAAGCGGCGGCCGTCACGCTCGATCAGCCAGGCGCCTTCGCCGCGCTCGAAGCTCAGCGGCGCGCGGGCATAGGTGGGCAGGATCGGGGGAAAGCTCGCATCGTTCATGGGCGTATCCTCTGGGATGGGCTGAGACGCCGCATTGGGCGCGGCCCCGGGGTCAGTTGGGTTGGAAGACAGAGCAGCACATCGCAGGCTGCCGCGTATCAGGCGCGGCGGCGGCGTCGCAGGTGGAGGGGTGCAGGCGTGCTCATGACGGTGGCGTTACCAGCCCTTGCCGTCGCTGTCCATTGCAAAGTTGCTGTCCATCACGAAGTCGCGGGGCGCGTGGATGCTTCAGTCCGCGGTCACCTGCCGCAAGATGCGCTGGCCGGGCAGATCGGCGCCCAGGATCTGCGTCCGGGTCTCGCGGGCGAACGTGCGGAGCAGCGCGCGATAGAATCCTTCGGCGGTGGTGACGGTGGCGCGGGCCACGGCGCCGGTGCGGGTTTCGGCGGCGGTCCCGGCCTCGACCTGCACCGGATAGGTCGCCAGCAGACGCCCGGCGTCATCCACCAGCCGCACCGTGCCCTGCAGCCGCGAGCGGTCGCGGCCAAAGGCGGTGCCGACGCTGCCCGCAAGGTTCATCCGCGCGATTTCCACCGACATGGTCACCCCGTCGCCGCTGATCCGATCCGAAAACTCCTGCCGCAGGGTGGCCCGCAGGTCGGGGCCCAGGCGGCTGGCGCTTTCGGCGGCGCGGGTGCTTTCGAACGCGGCGCCGGTGGTCACCACCTCGATCCGGGCGATCCGCAGCCGCGCGCGGGCTTCGCGCCCCAGCGGGTTGGACCCCGGCTGCGGCGCGCAGGCGGCGACGGCGCCCGCCAGAAGGGACAGCATGAAGGCGCGGCGGGGCAGGGGGAACATGGGCAAACTCCGCTATCTTGAACGCCGACCGGGCCGCAGAGAGAGACGACCCGATCGGGCATGACCTTAGCCCCATCGTCGCCGGAATCCAAATCGCCACCGCGCACAGGCGTGACCGGCATGGGCGGCCTTCGCGGTTGCCAGAGCGCGGCATTCGGCGTATCACCGCACCCATGTCAGGGTTTTTCGACATCGCCGACCACGCGCGCCTGCCGCAGCGTTTCAGCCGCGAAAACCGGTCGGTGCTGGCGCGCCTAGGCTGAGCGCGCCTGCCCGCAACCCTGCCCCTGATTTTTCCGAAACACCGGGAACCCGCGCCATGACCGCATCGAAAACGCTGTATGACAAGATCTGGGATGCCCATGTCGTCCATGAAGACTCGGACGGCACCAGCCTTCTGTATATTGACCGCCATCTGGTGCACGAGGTCACCAGCCCGCAGGCATTCGAGGGGCTGCGCATGACCGGGCGCACCGTGCGCGCGCCCGAAAAGACCATCGCCGTGCCGGATCACAACGTCCCCACCACGCCGGACCGCGAAAACGGGATCGAGAACGAGGACAGCCGCATCCAGGTCGAGGCGCTGGACCGCAACGCGCGCGAGTTTGGCGTGCATTACTATCCCGTGAACGATGTCCGTCAGGGGATCGTGCATATCGTCGGCCCGGAACAGGGCTGGACCCTGCCGGGCATGACGGTCGTCTGCGGCGACAGCCACACCGCCACGCATGGTGCGTTCGGCGCGCTGGCCCACGGGATCGGCACCTCCGAGGTCGAGCATGTGCTGGCCACGCAGACGCTGATCCAGAAGAAATCGAAGAACATGAAGGTCGAGATCACCGGCCAGCTTTCCCCGGGCGTGACCGCCAAGGATATCACGCTGACCGTGATCGGGCGCACCGGGACCGCCGGCGGCACCGGCCATGTGATCGAATACTGCGGCGAGGCGATCCGGTCGCTGTCGATGGAAGGGCGCATGACCGTGTGCAACATGGCGATCGAGGGCGGCGCGCGGGCCGGGCTGATCGCCCCGGACGAAAAGACCTTCGAATACATAAAGGGCCGCCCCCACGCGCCGAAGGGCGCGCAATGGGAAGCCGCGCTGGCCTGGTGGAAGACGCTTCACTCGGACGAGGGCGCGCGTTGGGACAAGGTCATCACCATCGCCGCCGAGGAGATCGCCCCCGTCGTCACCTGGGGCACCTCGCCCGAGGACGTGCTGCCGATCACCGGTGAAGTGCCCGACCCCGAAAGCTTTTCGGGCGGCAAGGTCGAGGCCGCGCGCCGGGCGCTTGACTACATGGCGCTGAAGCCGGGCCAGAAGCTGCGCGACATCGAGATCGACACGGTGTTCATCGGCTCCTGCACCAACGGCCGGATCGAGGATCTGCGCGCCGCCGCCGAGGTGCTGCGCGGCCAGAAGATCAAGGTCAAGCGCGCCATGGTGGTGCCGGGCTCGGGCCTGGTGCGCGCGCAGGCCGAGGAAGAGGGGCTGGCGCAGGTGTTCATCGACGCGGGCTTCGAATGGCGGTTGGCGGGCTGCTCCATGTGCCTGGCCATGAACCCGGACCAGCTTGCCCCGGGCGAGCGCTGCGCGGCCACCTCGAACCGCAATTTCGAGGGCCGTCAGGGCCGCGGCGGGCGCACGCATCTGATGTCCCCCGCCATGGCCGCGGCGGCGGCGGTGACGGGCCGTCTGACGGATGTGCGCGAGCTGATGGGTGAGAAGGTCTGAATGGAATCTGCCCGGCGTATCACTCGTATGCTTTGCCAGGCTGTGATCAGCCTCGGGATGTCGTCGGCGGCAGTGACTGCTGATGACATCACGGCCTGCGACTACTTCCAATGCGCCTTTCTTGCCTTTGAAACACATTCTGGTCGCAACTTGTCGTCGCTTGAGAGCCGAGTTGACTCGGAAGAGAAAAGGGCCGGTCAGATCCTTTTGGAGCGCGGGGTGGCGATGGGACTCGCTTGGCTAGAACTGCCGCGGGATGCCCAACCATTCGTCGGATGGTCATGCATGGTCTTGACTGGGGGCTCGGAAACCGTTGAGCCCATGTTTGCCGTCGGGCGGGCCTACGAGTGGTCTACGCGTAGAACGCCCAATCTCTATCGGGATGCAAGATTGAGTTCGAGCGAAGCGTTCAGCAGACTGAACTGCGCCGCCCTCATCGGAGAATGAAAGATGGACAAATTCACTACCCTCACCGGCATCGCCGCCCCAATGCCGCTGGTCAACATCGACACCGACATGATCATCCCCAAGCAGTTCCTGAAGACCATCAAGCGGTCCGGGCTGGGGGTGAACCTGTTCGACGAGATGCGCTATGACGATCAGGGCAACGAGATCCCCGAGTTCGTGCTGAACCAGCCCGCCTATCGCAACGCGCAAATCCTTGTTGCCGGGGACAATTTCGGCTGCGGCTCGTCACGCGAACATGCGCCCTGGGCGCTGCTGGATTTCGGCATCCGCTGCGTGATCTCCACCAGCTTTGCCGACATCTTCTACAACAACTGCTTCAAGAACGGCATCCTGCCCATCGTGCTGCCGCAGGAACAGGTGGACGTGCTGATGGACGACGCCCGCAAGGGCGAGAATGCGCGGATCGCCGTGGACCTTGAAGCGCAGACCGTGACCAGCGCCGACGGGCAGGTGTTCCGATTCGAGGTCGACCCGTTCCAGAAGCATTGCCTGCTCAACGGGCTGGACGATATCGGCCTGACGTTGGAGAAAGTGTCAGCAATTGACACTTTTGAAGAACAGGCCGCGCAGGCCCGGCCTTGGGTCTGAACCCTTTGAAGGCTGCAACAACCCGGGCGCCCCTGCACGGGCGCCCGGATTTTTTCACAATATTGATGCAACTTGGCGACAGTTGAACCTCGAAATCGCCCGAAGCTTGCCCCACCCTGAACTCGGTGGTTGCGGAGGTGGTGAAAAGTGGGCAATTTTGTGGCAAGAATAAGGCAGGCCGCGACGCGGCTTAAAATCCGGCCGCAGCGCCCGGCAGCAGATCGGGGAAGCGGCGCGGGCAGAGGTGGCAGCAGTTTCATGTCGCAATTATCCGGCGCGTTGTTCCGGGCGTTCATGGTCGCTGTGCTGGTGGCGACACCGGCGCTGATGCTGCCCAATGTCTCGGGCGATACGGCGCAGATCGTCACGCTTCTGGCGCTGGTAGCCGGGGCGGTGGTGCTGGTCGAGTATTCCGCCGCCTGCCCGGGGTTGATCGAGTTCCGCGATGCCCGCCCCTACAACCGGATGCGCTTCATCCTGCTGTTCTTCATGGTGCTGCTGCTGTCCATCCTGGTGCGCATCGATGTGGTGCCGTCGCAGTTCAGCCTGATGCTGGCCGCCACCGCGCAGAGCTTCGGACATGTGCTCGATTTCGCCTGGAGCCCGGTGCGGATGCTGGTGCAGGCGCTGCCCGGTGACCTGCCCGCGGCGCATCTGCAGGCCGTGCAGAGCGGGGCGGCGCTGGCCTATCTGATGGGGTTGTTCAGTATTGCCACTGTGGTCGTGGCCACGCTGGTGGGCTACTGGCCGCACCGGCGGGGCTCCTTCAACGTCTGGATCAACCTGCCGACCTTTGACCCCACCGCCGGGCAGGACGTGGTCCAGCGGCTGGAGCGCGATGCCATCGTTAACATCGTGTTAGGGGTTGTGCTGCCATTCTTCCTGCCGGTGGTGTTGCGGCTGTCGGCGCTGATGATCCAGCCGGTGACGCTGGAATCGCCGCTGGCATTCGTCTGGGGGATCGCGCTGTGGGCCTTTGTGCCGGCCAATCTGGTCATGCGGGGGATCGCCATGCAGCAGGTGGCGCGGCTGATCCGCGAGAAACGCCGCCAGATCGCCGACGACGAAGAGGCGGTTCCGCGCGCGGAACGGTCGGCCTATACCTGATCCGGTTCCTGACCCGGCGCCTGCGCGGCCTGGCTCTGCTGGCCGCGCTGGTGCCTTCGGTCGCTTGGGCGGACACGCCGGGCCCCGACGACGCGCCGACCCTGCGGCTGGCGACCTTCAACGTGAACCTTTCGCGCCGTGGTCCCGGGTTGCTGTTGCGCGACCTGATCCGCGGCGACCCGGCGGCGGAAACGGTGGCAGACATCATCGCCCATGTTGCCCCTGACGTGCTGCTGCTGACCAAGTTCGACTATGACCATGGTGGGGCCGCGCTGACCGCCTTCGCCGAGGTGCTGAACGGGGCAGGCCAACCCATGCCCCATGCCTTCGCCCTGCGCCCCAATACGGGGATGCAGACCGGGCTGGACCTGATCGGCGACCGGCGGCGCAACACGCCGGATGATGCGCAGGGCTATGGCGCCTTCGCCGGGGTGGCAGGGATGGCGCTGCTCTCGCGCCTGCCCATCGACACGCAGGCGGCGCGGGATTTCTCCGCCTTCCTCTGGGCCGATCTGCCCGAGGCCCGGTTGCCCCGGCGCGACGGCGCGCTGTTTCCGAACGCCGAGGTTTTCGAAATCCAGCGCCTGTCCACCACGGGGCACTGGGACGTGCCGGTGATCCTGCCCGATGGCGGGCGGCTGTCGGTGCTGGGCTGGTATGCCTCCCCGCCGGTGTTCGGCGGGCGCGAGGGGCGCAACCGCCTGCGCAACCACGATGAAACCCGCTTCTGGACGCATCTGCTGGATGGCGCGCTGCCATATGCCCCGCCCGAACCGCCCTTCGTGCTGATGGGCGACAGCAATCTGGACCCCCATGACGGCGACGGGCTGCACGCGGCCATGGCCGCCCTGCTGGCCCACCCCGCGCTGCAGGACCCGCAGCCGCGCAGCGCGGGCGCGGTGGCCGCCGCCGACCGGGAGCGCGCGGGCGACCCGGCGCTGCACACCACCGATTGGCGCGGCGGGCGCGGGCCCGGCAACCTGCGGGTGGATTACGTCCTGCCCTCGACCGATCTGCACGTCACCGGCGCGGGCGTCTTCTGGCCCGCCCCGGATGATCCGCTGGCCGAACTGCTGGGCGATCCGGGGGACCCGCCGACCCGGCACCGGCTGGTCTGGGTGGACGTGGCGCTGCCCTGAACCGCTGCCCCGGCGCAAGCTGTTGTGGCCGCCCGGCGCTCGACCACATCATCCATGCCCGCCATGCGCCTCGGCCACAGACGTGTTGCGCAAATGCCCAGAGCGAAAGCGTTTTTCTGGACCCGCGCCGCCTGACGCGGTATCGTGGTTCAAACGGGACGGCATGATCCCGGTGCATGAGGCAGTGATGATCTATCCGGAGCGGTTCTCGAACCTGCCAGAATACGCATTTCCGCGCCTGCGCGCGCTGCTGGACGCCCATGCGCCCGGCGGCGAGGTCGTGCACATGTCCATCGGCGAGCCGCGCCACCCCATGCCGGGTTTCGTGGGCAAGGTATTGCAGGACGCGCTGGCCGGTTTCGGCAAGTATCCGGTTAACGAAGGCACCCCCGCCCTGCTGGACGCCATCACCGAATGGGTGCAGCGCCGCTATAGCGTTACGCTGCCCTCCGACCGGGTGATGGCGCTTAACGGAACGCGCGAGGGGCTGTTCAACCTTGCCCTTGCGCTCTGCCCGGAGGCGAAGCGCGGCGCGTCCCCCGTCGTGCTGACCCCAAACCCGTTCTATCAGGTCTATGCCGTCGCCGCCGCCGCCGTGGGGGCTGAACCGCGCTTTGTCCCCGCCACCGCCGAGACCGGCCACTTGCCCGATTACGCCGCGCTCCCGCCCGAGGTGCTGGACCGCGTGGCGCTGGCCTATGTCTGCTCTCCCGCCAACCCGCAGGGTGCGGTCGCCTCGCGCGCCTATTGGGCGAACCTGCTGGCGCTGGCTGAACGCCATGATTTCCGCATCATCGCCGACGAATGCTACAGCGAGATCTGGCGCGATACCCCGCCACCCGGCCTGCTGGAGGTCGCGGCCGAAACCGGCGCCGACCCCGCACGCGCGCTGGTGGTACATTCGCTGTCCAAACGCTCGAACCTGCCGGGGCTGCGCTCCGGCTTCATCGCCGGGGGCGCAGAAAGCATCCGCCGCATCCGCCAGCTCCGCGCTTACGCGGGCGCGCCGCTGCCCGAGCCGTTGCAGGCCATCGCCGCCGCCGTCTGGGCCGACGAGGCACATGTGGAGGCCAACCGCGCGCTATATCAGGAAAAATACCGCATCGCCGATGCGGTGCTGGACGGCGTGCCGGGTTACGCTCCCCCGCCCGCGGGATTCTTCCTGTGGCTGCCAGTGGCGGATGGCGAGGAAGCCGCACTGAAGCTCTGGCGCGAAACCGGCGTGCGTGCGCTGCCCGGCGCATATCTGAGCCGCGACACCGACACCGGCAACCCCGGCATGGGGTTCATCCGCGTGGCCATGGTGGCCGCGGGCCCCGAATTCCGCGACGGCCTGACACGGCTGCGCGACTGTCTGTATTCGTAAGGCGAGGCAAAGAGCATGGCATCGTGGAACGCCCGGCACCGTGACCCCCTCTTGGACAATTCGCTGCAGGAGGTGCTGCGCCAGCGCGGCAAGGAGATGATCGGCCTTGCCATGATCGGCCTCGGGGTGGCGTTCGCGCTGATGCTGGCCAGCTATTCGCCCGATGATCCGGGCTGGATGGCGGTGTCGGACGCGCCGGTTGAAAACGCGCTGGGCCGGGTTGGGGCGACGGTCGCCTCGCCGCTGATGATCATCGCGGGGATGGGGTCCTGGGGGCTGGTGGCCGGGTTCATCGGCTGGGGGCTGCGCTTTGTGCTGCACCGGGGCAGCGACCTGTTCCTCAGCCGCGCGATCTTCCTGCCCATCGTCATCGCGCTTAGCGCGGTCTGGGCGGCGACGCTGGTGCCCAGCCCCGGCTGGGACCAGATGTTCGGCATGGGCGGTGTGTTCGGCGACACGGTGCTGGGCGCGATCGTCACCGCCCTGCCCATGGCGCCGGGAGCGGCGGTCAACCTGATGTCGGTGGTGCTGATGCTGGCGCTGGTGCTGGCCTGGGCTTTCGTGCTGGGCGTGGTGCGGCGCGAGGCCTTGTTGCTGGGGCGCTGGATCGTGGTGGGCGTGGTGCTGAGCTATGCCGGGCTGGTCCGCGCGCTGGGGTTCCTGGGCGCGCAGGGCGCGCGGGCCGGTGGCGCGGCGGCAGGCGCGGCGGCGGGGGCAGCAACGGGTCTGCTGGCGCGCCGGGCGCAGGGCCGCGCCGCGCGTCCGCAGGCCGCCGCCGCACCGCATGGCGCTGCCTGTGCCCCCGACTGGGATGACGACAGCATGTTCGAAGAGCCGGCCCCGGAGGCGCCGCACCGGCGAGCGGAACCGGTGCTGGCGACGCATCCCGCGACTGGCCGCCGTGCGGCACCGCCGATCCTGCGCGCCGATCCGGTCGCCGCCGCACCCGCCACATCGGCCCGGCCGGGCGCATGGGGGCATCAAGAGCAGGATTGGCAGGATCAGGGCCAACCGGGCGCAGGTTGGGGCGCAGAATGGGACACACCCTATCCCCACGCCGAAGCGCCGCAGGCCGAGGTCAGCGATGACCGGCAGGGCCTGCTGGCGCGGCTGAAGCGGCTGAGCCTGCGCCCGGAAACGCCGGTCGCCGCGCCCGCCGCGTCCCCGGCAGCGCCCGAGCCGCAGGACCCCGCCGCGCTCACGGGCGAAGATCGCATCCGCGCCCGCATCAGTGACGCCATCAAGGCCCGCTCGCGCACCGGGAACGCCCTGCGCATCGGTCGCACCGAACCGCCGGTGCGGCGGCCAGTGCCGCCCGCTGCCCCGGCTTTCGCCTCGCGCGCCTCGGTCCCCGGTGCCTCGCGCATCCCGGTGACACCCGCGCCGCGCGGCCCTTCGGCGACTCCTGCAACCGCAACGCCCACCCTCTCGCCGGAGACGGCGCCGGCCTCGCTCTCGCCGACCGAGATCAGCGGCGCGGGCTGGTTTGGCGTGCAATCCCCCTTCGGCCTTGATCTGTCGCCTGGCCAGACGCCGCCCGCGAAAGCGGCGCCCGCCCAGACCCCGCTGACCGCCGAGCCGCTGTTCGACCCCGACCAGCCCGAGCCCGCGCCCGCGTCGGGCGGGCATGTCCTGCAACGCCGCGTGCTGCAAACGGGCGCCAAACCCATCGCCCCATCGTCGCGCGCGCAGGCCGAGGCGCAGCCCGCGCTGGCATTCGACCCGCCCGAGGTCGCCTTCGACCTGCCGCCGCTGTCGCTTCTGACCAGCCCCGATGACGTGCAGCGCTACAGCCTGAGCGACGAGGCGCTGGAGGAAAACGCGCGAATGCTGGAAAACGTGCTGGATGACTATGGCGTGCGGGGCGAAATCGTCAGCGTTCGCCCCGGCCCGGTGGTCACCATGTACGAACTGGAACCTGCCCCGGGGCTAAAGGCGTCCCGCGTGATCGGCCTTGCCGATGACATCGCGCGGTCGATGTCGGCGCTGTCGGCGCGGGTCTCCACCGTGCCGGGGCGGTCGGTTATCGGCATCGAACTGCCCAACGCCCACCGCGAGAAGGTGGTTCTGCGCGAGATCCTGGCCGGGCGCGACTTCGGCGACACGCAGATGCGCTTGCCGCTGGCGCTGGGCAAGGATATCGGCGGCGCGCCGGTGGTGGCGAACCTGGCCAAGATGCCGCACCTGCTGATCGCGGGCACCACCGGGTCGGGCAAGTCGGTGGCGATCAACACCATGATCCTGTCGCTGCTTTACAAGCTGACGCCGGACGAGTGCCGCCTGATCATGATCGACCCCAAGATGCTGGAACTCAGCGTCTATGACGGTATCCCGCATCTGCTCTCGCCGGTGGTGACCGATCCCAAGAAGGCCGTGGTGGCGCTGAAATGGGTGGTGGCGGAAATGGAAGACCGCTACCGCAAGATGTCCAAGATGGGCGTGCGCAACATCGAAGGCTTCAACGGTCGCGTGCGCGAGGCACTGGACCGCGGCGAGATGTTCAAGCGCACCGTCCAGACTGGCTTCGATGACGACACCGGCGATCCGGTCTTCGAGTCCGAGGAATTCGCCCCCGAGGCGCTGCCCTATATCGTGGTGATCGTGGACGAGATGGCCGACCTGATGATGGTCGCGGGCAAGGAGATCGAAGCCTGCATCCAGCGGCTGGCGCAGATGGCGCGGGCGAGCGGTATTCACCTGATCATGGCCACGCAGCGCCCCTCGGTCGATGTGATCACCGGCACCATCAAGGCCAACTTCCCCACGCGGATCAGCTTTCAGGTGACCTCGAAGATCGACAGCCGCACCATCCTGGGCGAGCAGGGGGCCGAGCAGCTTCTGGGTATGGGCGACATGCTCTACATGGCGGGCGGGTCGCGCCTGACGCGGGTGCACGGGCCTTTCGTCAGCGACGAGGAGGTCGAGGAGATCGTCAACCACCTCAAGAGCTTCGGCCCGCCCGATTACGTCGGTGGCGTGGTCGAGGGGCCGGACAGCGAAAAGGAAGCCGACATCGACGCGGTGCTGGGTCTGGGTGGCAACACGGATGGCGAAGATGCGCTTTATGATCAGGCCGTGCAGGTGGTGATCAAGGACCGCAAATGCTCGACCAGCTACATCCAGCGCAAGCTGGGCGTCGGTTACAACAAGGCCGCGCGGTTGGTCGAACAGATGGAGGACGAGGGGCTGGTGACCCCCGCCAACCACGTCGGCAAGCGCGAGATCCTGGTGCCCGAGCAGGGGTAATCCGTGGCACCCCGCGCCATGATCTGAAACATGGCGAATCACCTCGGCCCCGTCCAGACTGTGCCGCCAAAGCGTATATTCGGGGGAAAGGGGCGCCATGGAACTTGCCATCCTGTATGAGACCGGCGAAGGGCAGACCCGCAAGATCGTGGGCGTCATCGCCGATCAGGTCCGGGCGTTGGGCCATGAGGTGACCGTCATCGATGCCGCCGAGGCAATGCCCGAGGGCGCGCTGGAGCGCGCCGACAAGGTGATCCTGGCCGCACCCGTCCATGAACGCCGCCACCCCCGCGCCTTCGAGACTGCGCTCACCGCCGCGCGCGAGCCCTTGGCGAAGATGCCGACACTGATGCTGTCGGTCAGCCTCAAGGCCGCCTTCGCCGAAGGGATGGATGAGGCGCAGGACTACCTGACCGAGATGAAGATGCGCACCGGCCTGCAACCCACGCAGGAGGCGCTGGTCGCGGGCGCGGTGCGGGCCGGAAGCTACGATTATTTCCAGAGCCAGATCGTCAAGCATGTGGTGCTGGACGGTCAGGACGTGGACGTGAGCGAAGGCGAGACGGAATTCACCGACTGGGCGGCGCTGGAAAAGACGGTAGCAGGGTTTCTGGACCGCTGAGGCGGGCCATCGGGACTGTGTCAGCACCTCTCCGCCTTGTGTCCCGTGCGTGAGCATTTGTTGGCTTTGACGGCTGGCGCAAAACCGGTATCAAAAGCGTCATGAACATGACCCGCCGTTCCCTGATGCTGTCCCTGCCCGCGCTGGCGCTGGCCCGCCCGGCGCTGGCCCAGGAGCGGATCCCGCTGTCAGAAATTTCGCGCTATTTCAACAGCTTCACCACGGCGCAGGGCGATTTTACCCAGATCAACCCGGATGGCACCATCTCCACCGGGCGTATCTTCATCCGCCGCCCCGGCCGGGTCCGGTTCGAATACGACCCGCCCGAGCAGAGCCTGGTGATTGCCGGGGGCGGGCAGGTGGCGATCTTCGACGGGCGCTCGAACCAGTTGCCGAACCAGTATCCGCTGCGCCGCACGCCGCTGAACCTGATCCTGGCCGAGAATGTGGACCTGTCGCGCGAACGCATGGTGGTGGATCACTTCGCCGATGAAAACACCACCTCGGTGGTGGCGCAGGATCCGGAGCACCCGGAATATGGCACGATCCGACTGGTGCTGAGCGCGAATCCGACCGAGTTGCGGCAATGGGTGATCACCGATGACACCCGTGCCGAGACCACGGTGATCCTCGGCGACCTTCGCTTCGGCGAGGCGATCAGCGCGCGGATGTTCAACATCACCGCCGAAATCGACACGCGCCGCCGCTGAACCCCCGGGCGGGTCCGTCCGAGGGCCCGATTGCGCCGCATTTCAGCCGCAGTCTCGCGCCACGCTGTCCGTGACGGAATGAACGGACAGAAAGGGGGCGCCATGCGGTGGGTCTGGGCGGCAATCGTGGTGATCGCCTTGGGCGGTGCGGAGCGGGCACAGGCGCAGACCGACGGGCTGCAGGCGCTGGAAACCGGCGTTCTGGGGCGCGGCTGGGAGGCGGTGGGCCGGATCGACATCGGTCGGCGCGGATTCTGTTCGGGTGCGCTGATCGCGCCGAACCTGGTACTGACGGCGGCGCATTGCCTTTATGACCGCGACAGTGGGGCGCGGGTAGCCGACAGCGACCTGCTGTTCCGCGCCGGTCTGCGCAACGGGCGTGCCGAAGCCGAGCGCCGGGTGCGGCGCACGGCGGTGCATCCGGAATACCGCTTCGCGCCCGGTGCGCGCTCTGGCGGTGTGGCCCATGATCTGGCGCTTCTGGAACTGGACCAGCCGATCCGGAACGCGGCCATCCGGCCCTTCGCCGTGCACAGCCAGCCGTTGCGCGGGGACGAGGTCGGCGTGGTGTCCTACGCCCGCGGGCGTAGCGAGGTGCCGTCGCTGGAAGAGCGTTGCCGGGTCCTGGACCGTGACCGGCAGGGCGTGGTCACCATGACCTGCGCGGTGGACTTCGGCGCCTCGGGGGCGCCGGTCTTTGCCTTCGCGCATGGGCAGGTGCGGATCGTTTCGGTGATATCGGCGATGGCGGAGCTGACCGGGCCGGAGCGACAGCGCGTTTCACTCGGCGTGTCACTGGGGCCCCGGCTTGATGCCTTGCGCGCCGCGCTGGAGTCCGGGGATCAACGCTTCATCCGGGCGCCAGGCGCCGACAGCGGCGCGCCGCGCCAGATGAGCAGCGGCGGCGGGGCACGGTTCGTCCGACCCGGACAGGACTGACCGACCAGATCTGTCCGGCCCCGGGCCGCGGCTGAAGCGCGCGCGCGAAACGGGCCGCAGACAAATCGGTTTGCGGTCAATTCGGTTTGCGGTCTGGCGGTTGGGCGCGCGTCAGTCCGCGATGGCCGTATGCGCCCTCGGGCCGCGCCCACCCACCCGCCCCTGCACGACCCGAGGGCGCTGCCTGCGCGTTCGCGCAGGCGCGGGACTTGCGCTGGCGTCGAGTCCTGCTTCGCCGCTTGGCGCGTGCTGGAGGCCCGCCTCCCGGGTCCGGGAAGCCGTGCCACCGTCGCGCCGGTCGCTGGCGTTTGCGAGTTGAGGGCACGACAGGAAAAGGGCAGCCCGCGCCTGGTCGGCTGGTGCGCAAGGCGCGGAGCTTTGGCGCAAGCAGGATTTCGCAGCCCCTTCACCCGGTCTTGCGTTCCTCCGGAACCTGCTTCCACGGCAAGGTGGCCGAGGGGGCGCCGAAATGGTATCCCTGCAGGCAGTCCACGCCGATATCGACCAGAAACCGCGCCTCGGCGGCGGTTTCCACGTTCTCGGCCACGGTGAACATGTCGAAATGCCGCGCGATGGAGACCAGCGCCTGCGCCAGGATCTGGTTGTCCGGATCCTCATGGATGCCACGGATGAACTGTCCGTCGATCTTGACGATGTCGAAGTAGAATTCCTTGAGATAGCGGAACGCCGTATAGCCCGCGCCGAAATCATCGAGCGCGAAGCAGATGCCGCGCTCCTGCATGTCCTGCATGAAGACGGTCACGAGGTCTGGCATCAGCATGGCCGAACCCTCGGTGATCTCGAGGATCAGGCGCTCGCCGATGCCGGGGTCCACGCGCAGGCCGCGTTCCAGTGCGGTCAGCCAGCCCGGATAGCCGATGGAGCGGGCCGACATGTTGACCGAGAGCCGCAGCGCCGGGTCACGCGCCAGTTGCTCCAGCCCCATTTCCAGCGCCAGACAATCCACCCGGCGGCCCAGTTCGCTGTTCTCGATCGCGCCGATGAAATCGGCCGCCGGGATCACGCGCCCCTGATCATCCAGAAGGCGCATGAACCCTTCGAAGAAGGCCGCGCGCTTGGGCATCCGGGCCTGCACGATCGGCTGGAAGGCCAGCATGGCGCGCTTGTGCTTCAGTGCATCGCGCACCATGGCGATGGTTTCCGCCTTGCGCGCGGCTTCGGCGGCTGACAGCGGGCTTTCCAGCCCGGGTTCGGCCAGCACGGGTTGGGTGTATCGGGACATCAGCTACCTCCGCTATGCCGGGCCAAAGGTGCCGCGCCGGGGTTAAACCGGGGTTAAATGCGCGGCGCCGCAAGCGGTTGAATGCGGCGAATTGCACCGATCTGCGCGCCCGCGTATAGAGCGCCAAGGCAGACATGCGGGGAGAAGCGATGAGCAGCGGTGCGAATGCGATGTGGGGCGGGCGCTTCGGGCGCGGCCCCGAGGCGATCATGGAGGCGATCAACGCCTCGGTCAGCTTCGACAAGCGTCTGGCGCCGCAGGATATTGCTGGCTCACGCGCCCATGCCGCGATGCTGGCCGCTCAAGGGATCATCAGTGCCGAGGATGCCGCCGCCATCGATCAGGGCCTGCAACAGGTGCTGGCCGAGATCGAGGCCGGGGAGTTTGCCTTCTCCGCCGCGCTGGAAGACATCCACATGAACGTGGAAGCGCGGCTGACCGAGGTCATTGGCCCAGCGGCGGGGCGGTTGCACACGGCGCGGTCGCGCAATGATCAGGTGGCGGTGGATTTCCGGCTCTGGGTGCGCGACCAGTGCGACTCGGCCATCGAGGGTATCACCGCGCTGATGCAGGCCTTCGTGATGCAGGCCGAGACGGGCGCGGACTGGGTGATGCCCGGTTTCACCCATCTGCAGACCGCGCAGCCGGTGACCTGGGGCCACCACATGCTGGCCTATGTGGAAATGCTGGCGCGTGACCGGGGGCGGTTCCGCGATGCCCGCGCGCGGATGAACGAATGCCCGCTGGGCGC
>LFIK01001132.1_pt1 | contig 20756 bp, 14 predicted proteins | sample 643401 | NCBI WGS metagenome assembly LFIK01 (sample SAMN03777447, study PRJNA286221) | soda lake metagenome | biome: soda lake; feature: Kulunda steppe; material: water; isolation source: sample T5-Br brine of Lake Tanatar-5 | place: Russia: Kulunda steppe | collected 2010-07
AATACTCGAGCGTGTCCATCCACCTCAACTCCCCCCATGGTGTAATGCACCACGGGTGAAACTTCCATGAAATAGATTTCTTCGTCAGCACAATCGAATGTAGCTGGGAAAACAGTCTTGCCAAACTGATCGACTCCTTCTGCAGCCACCTTCTGATAATCCTCAAAAATCTCATTCACTTTCTCAACCGAGGTGCCAAGTAATTCCGCCAATTTCTGGTGGGTCATGGCCGGTATGACAAGGCCACTGTCTACATATCCGTCCATTGCAGCACCGAGGTGATGAGTGATGACAGCGTGGCGTGGGACTAGCAAGTATGCACGCTTTCCAGGCTGCTGAAGAATTGCATCGGAAAGTTCATCGCGGGTCGTCAGCTCATTCGCAAATCTTTCCAGATTCATATTGAGCAATATGCCTCCAGCTCCCCTGAAAACTTCTGGCGCAAGATACTTCACTGGAGCATCTGGATCAAATACGTCCACAAAACCAGTGGGATGGACTTGAACTTGGTCCGCATCGACGACAGACCCCCCTGCTTCTTTGAGAAGAGAAAGGGCGTCGCCGCTGGAGGACGCAATGTTCGTGGAAGGCATCTCTCCCAGCCCAGGTGCATAGGCATCAAGATTCTTGCGGCTTCCTGCAAAACCTCCAGATGCTAGCACAACAGCCCCAGCCCTGACATCCATCAATGGCACACCGCCAGCGACGTAGCGAGGAACATCATTGATTCCACTGCATTTGACTCCCACCACGTACTCCGTTCCATCTTCCATTTCCCACACCAGCTCCTTCACGCTGGTTTCTAGGATAATACGTACCCGCGAGAAGCGTTGCAGTTCCTGAAGCATGGCCTTCACGATCAAGGATCCAATGGGCTCACCATCGATACCGCGATACGTTCTTGGGACGGAGTGTCCACCGGTGATCATTGGCTTGTCCAAATGCACGTTACAGTTTTTCAGGAACTCTACAGCTTCCGGCACGTGATCCACGAGTGTCCTGACAAGGGCTTCGTCGCACTTTCCCTTCCCGCTTTTCAGGATGTCTTTCAGGAACAGTTCCGGCGAGTCTCCACTTTCCACATTGATACCGTTGATCGCGTTGCTCGACTTCCCACTGTTTCCACCCAGCTTGTTTCTTTTGTCGATGACCACCACTTGCATGCCTTCTGGTGCGTGTGGCACTTCCAACTGTCGCCTGGCTTCCAACGCTGCGACGAGTCCAGCCAGACCGGAGCCCACCACCACCACACGTGGCGGCACTCCACGAGGCGAGGATGCGCTCGCATGGACGCGCAGGACCTCTCTTCTCGCGACCTTCGTGATTCTTCGACGCGCATTGGTGCGTTTCGCTTGGAGATGCGCACTTTGCACGCGCATGGCCATCGCGGCGGTTGGCGGTTCTGCAGGTTTTCTCGGACGGACCAAAGCACGAGGTTTTCGAACGAGTTAACTCCAGGGGGAGGGCAAGGACGGACCGAAGACCGTCCTTGGACCGATGGTACCTGTGGGACGAACGACAGAGGGACCGTCCGAGGACCGTCGAAGGGCCCGTCTCCCGGACCGGGAGAGATCGTTGCCACGTGGACGGTGAACCGTGTCGAGGATCCATCCCGAGAAAAGAATATTCTCCGAAGATCTCTCCTTCCAAGGGGTGTGAAATGATGTTGTGGACACAACTCACACAACACGATGGTGTGGATTGGACACAGGAAACATGGGGCATGCATCGGATTGGACTGGATGGAACGGAGAGGCGCTAATACCTGCAACCCAATGGTCTTGATCACGCGTGAGGTCGAATTTCACATGCCAAGGAACACTGCATGACGTGCATGGCAAATATTTGTGGGGATTCGAAGTACGACTCAAGTGCGGTATGATCGCAACGAATGCACCGCTCCTCTAATCGTCACAGTGACACAGTAGGGAAGACGGCATCCTAGGCCGGTGGTCATGTGAGGCCTTCCAAGCAAGCATTGAGTGCAGGAAACGTATCAAAGGAGCGAAAGGCTTTATTACTGACCCAATGCAGAGTGCATCGGGGCACACGTTCTCGGAGTTGCACCTTACTTGCAATCAGGAAAACGCAGTTGCTCCTCTTCCTTCCACCTTATTCACAAAAGCTCCTCTTCGTAAAATTGCTCCACTTTTCATTGTTTTGGCACAAACACAAACATCCTTGAATGTAACCATGACACTCTACTAAACGCAATCATTCGCCTAGTGCCCAAGGCAAGAAAGAGCACTGACAATTGCAGACTCTCATACACCCCAGCACGTATGCAATGGCAGCCGGAAAAAAGGAATGCCGTGCAATACACATGCATCCATGCCAGACATTCGAAGGGAGCCCTGCAACTTGTTGGATTGTCTGTATTTTAAAAGTACAAGACAGTGGACCTGGAGGAATGCACATGGGTGTACAAAACGAGTTGCAAGCCTTCAGGAAGGAGATTCCATCTTCGACGACTGTGCATATGATGTCTGCTTCAATTGATAACTTTCAACATGAATGGCTTTGAATTGGCGTTTGCCTGCAAGGAGACCCTCAGTCCCACAGAAGAAGAAATATGAGCAACAGAATAAACAACCCCCAGCCTTCGCTGATGTACTTCCGCCAGGACAATGAAATGCAAGCCTGCAAACAGTGGGATGCAATAAATGACTAATACCATGCACTGCCTGCACAAAAACTGCTCAACTTCACCCTGGTGGGCGGTAGGTGACAAAAAATGATGCATTTGGCAATGCAAGAGACGAGTGGTGTGAGATAGGGTAGAAGGTATAGAAGGGCCTCCTGTTGCACGCAAAATCCCGTACCACTGCCATGCCCTTGACCATTGGCAATGAGTAGCAACAAATCATTGAGCTTCTTGTGCCCCAAGAAACTGCGCTTTCAAAGGAGGTGTTCGCCATCCTGCAGTACCTGTCTTGGATCAGAGGATGGAACCACCGAAAAATATAGTGCCATAGCATTTTGAAAGCGCTTCATGTATTCCTTGGGAGTGATAATTGTAGGTACACGCTTACCACCACCCAAGATCCCATATGACTTTACCCAACTCTCCAGCTGCTTGTCCCACGTGTATTGTCGAACGTAGTCAATGATCCCCACTACCAACTCTTTGCTCTCCTCATCTACACCCACGATCAGTGAATAGTCCATAACATTTAGCTTGGAAAGCATCTCTGTGTCACGCTTCAGCGCTGCTGACAGTTCACCGTGCCCCATCGGCGAGACTAGCAGTGGCTCAGTAACCAATTGCTGCAACAGATTTTCATCAAGCAAAACAGCATTTGGCCTGCCACGTTCATCTGCATAGCGGCTTCTCAGGCTGCCCTTCAAGTCATATATTTTATTCACTTTCCTTCCATAAAAAACGTTCTCCATTACCATCAAGTCGATCCTTGTGTCTTTCTCTACATTTGGGCCCATGTGCTTGATACTCAGTTGATAAACCCCGAGGATTTTGCACAGCGCAGAAGGAACATCTGTCGAAAGCGCCTGAGACATGTACTCAAAGTAGGAGGGGCCAAACTGTAGGAAGCTGTGCATCTCCGATCTTGACATTTGCTTCACAACGAGTCTGTTGTCCAATGTCTTTGCAAAGTAAGCATTTGATTTGCCTCCAGTAGAGTCCCACTTCATACATCTGCACAAAGACTTAACGTAGCCTGGTTCTCCATCTCCAGCCAATGCAACCTTTCGAAGCTCGGAGAACTGCGGAGCATACACAGCCACAACCTTGAATTGTGACTTCTGTCCGTTTGTAGACATGTCCTCAAAAGTATACTCAATATGAGCAGGCTCCTTGGAAAGGAGCACATCAGTTTCGTTGTACAGGGGCTTCTCCTTCAAAGACTCAGAGCCTTCCGAAATTCCAGGGGAAGATTGCTGTGAATTGGTTCGGGATTTGTTCTGTGTATCCATGATAGAAAAGGGTTGGGTGGTAACTGCAGCCCCTGCTAGATCTCCAGCGACACTTCCACGGCGCGCTCGACTAGGCTTGGCAACTGTCTTCTCAGCTTGACTTGAGTCAGGAGACCTACTTTGCTTTCCTGACTCGACGCCTGCAAGCGCCCTACCGCCCTCACATCTTGCAAATTGAGATGCCTTTGCGAGCTTCACTTTGTATGCTTCAGAAACTAGCATGTGCGCAATGATGGTGGTCGGTTCATTATCATAGACAACCACTACTTCATTGTTCTGCCCATCTGGCAAGAACAAACGTCCTTTGAGGTGGGGGAGAAAGGGCATTGTTGAAATCGTAGTATCACTCTCTTGACTAGCAGGCTTACTGGGCACAGCATCCAAAGTAACTGAGGAATTTTCACTGCCGAAAACCATGTCCTCTTGCGAGCGTGCACCATAGTCAGAATCATGGTTGCTTTCATATAATTGACTATGCGATATGAGTGGGACTGACTGAGATCTCTTGTGGTGTGGTAAATCTTTAGCATCCTCTGTCTGGTTGTACTCGTTCTGTGACATTGACCCTCTGTGGCCCATTGGCAGCTTCTGTTTCCCAGCAGCATTGTTGGCACTGCCTAGCTGTGCTTGTGTCTCCTGAATCCTTGTCGTCCAGTGTGTAATTGATACTTCCAAACTTCGCCTCAAGTGGTTCACTTCTAGTATGTGAATTGGTTGTGCGTCTTTCTTAGACTCAGATACATCCTTGTTGCCTTTTCCAGTGGAGGAGAGCCTGACCTTTTCTAGAAACAGGTTCCTTTGAATTCGAGCCTCTTTCTTCATGGCTTCAAGCTGGTTGCCCAGGTTGTCCTTCATCCAAAAGTTGGAAATCAAAGTCTCCAATGATAAAATTATGTCTTCATATGAACGCTCTGCAGCCTGGTACAGCTCTTCAACTTCCAAAAGTCTCCAACTTGTATCAGAAGCATCATCAAGGTGCAGATCTTTCAAAGGGAGGGATACTTGGTAAGCTGTGATGGCTTCATAACAAAAGCGTACGACGCTTTTGCCTTGTCCAATGAAAAAAGCACTAGTTTCTGGGCCGAAAGGAACACTCTCTAAGCATGCCCTGACACCCCACAATACCTCATCCTCCAAATCTTCATGTTGAGCTGCAAACTGACTAAGCGAAGATGTTACGCGACCCACTGAGAATACCAGGGCGAAAAATTGACCCAGTGATAAACATCCCGTAAGTGGATGAAGTAGGCTGCGTCTGGAGCCTGACTTTTCTACCCAGATCCAGAAGGGGCGATCATATGCTGTTGCAGGCAGCGAATCGTCGCCTTCCAAAACATGGCAGGACACAATGACCTGGCCATTGCCATGCCTGTAATACCTCAAATGACCCGTGTTACTTTCCTTGCATTCACGATTGGGACAGACATTCTCTTCATGCGGTAGAATGGCTGCTAAAAAAAAGTTCAGTGGAACATCGGTTGAGCTGTAGAAATCAAGCCTATGAACTTGAGCTGGTTCGCACAGCTGCCCTTTCCTCGGGCTTGTTGCAGCAATCGACACATAGATATGCTGCTCATTGAAAATACCCAGCGTGTTTCCCTTTACTTCCTGATTCCTTTCTTCAAGGATGCTGGAGCTCTCTGTGTCTGGATCATCTACATGCAACACATTTGGTGATACGGAGTGCACCACACCCTGAAAGTTTATGGTATTCCAAGCTTCAATAAATTTTGGCAAAGCTGTTGCAATCTGAGAGACTCGTTTCAGAGCAATTTCTACACCTCCTACTGCCATTTCTCTTAGCCACATTGATGAAGCAGCTGCTACCAGAAGATCCGAGACAAATGATTCTTCCAAACACGCATTCCATGCAGCTAGAGAAAGTAATTTCAAGGCTTTCTTGGGGCCCTCAAGAGAAGCCTGAGTTTTTCCATGAAGGAGCACAGTACAACCAAGAGGTTCAGGACATCCGTCGAAGTGCATGAGCGTTTTGGCTCCATTGCATCCTGTTGAAATGTTTTCCACTCTGAACTCTGAGCAACTACCCATCATTCCTTCTGACATTTTGAAGAGTTCTTGAGCAGGAGCGATGGTTCCGCCCGTACACCGAGCAATGCGTTCGAGCAGTGTTGACTTGACGTTCAAGACCAGGGCTACATTGTTCTGCAGAAGCAAGTCCTGCGCATACCTTGACATAGTCTGCTCCACAAGAATGACATCTGGCCTGTGCTGCATGATGCGTGCTATTGCAAGCTGCAGATGCTGTTTCTCTTGATCCATCAATGTGTCAAAACTTGAGAGCTGATTCTCAACCCGTTGGTACTCGACCGAACCTCTCAGCAGCATCACCTTTGGTGAGCGGATCAGCTTAGGCATCTTTTTATGTACAACGTTCTTACGGCAAGTAACTCCTTGGACAATACAGGATTTTTCAGGGGACGATCCCTGGACCCTTTTGATTTTGATGAAGAACTTTGGTTCCATCACACCAAAGTCCAAACCTGCTACCTTGTCTACAGCTGCTGCTGCACTTTCTGCAAGAACAGGGAGAATCTGCACCCACTTTTCAAGTTCATCTACCTTCAAAGACACAAGAATTTGCTTTGCAAGTTTAAGATAGTACTGCCTTGAATAGGCATGCACATCGGTCCTCACCCGTCGGTGGAAGTCTCGCCCGCTTGAAGATACCTCTTCACTTTCTGCTTCGTGCAGTGAGTCCTGATCAGTGACATCACGCGGAGGCACCCAATCTACATCCTCTGCAACTTGATGAAACACCTGCATGTCCTTGCTATTCCCGCAGTTAGACACATACCCTTCAGACTTTGGCCATGCTTGACTGGAAGGAGCACTCGACTTTGCACCAGCAGTAACTCTCACCGATACCACGGTGTTACTTCCAGGATGATTCACTTCTTTGGTACTATTTGATTCATCAACGCTGGGATTTAGAACCTCTTCTTCTTGCACGCCTGCTGCTTCTACGTGCAAGGATCCATCCTCTGCTCTTGCTTCTGGGCTCATGGGGTTAGCCTGGACTGTCGATTGGTTTTGTGCGACAACGGGATCATACAAATACCCACACTTGCTTTTACTCAGAAGTGTATACGGTGAAGAACCAAGAAAGTCAAAATGCTGCATGTGCTCTCCTTTCCCATTGGATGGATTGACGTCCACGGAAGCTCCAGGCATGGCAATTCCTGCAGTAGTGGTTCTGTCACTCTGTGGGTTATGCCATCGTGTGTGTGCTGCGGCTGCATGTTCTTCGTCCACGTCGTCTCGATCGACTTGATTGGCAGGTTCATTTTCTCTCTGCATGCTTTTGTTGTAGCAATAGTTGCACACTTTGGCGGATTGTGTCTTGGTTTCGCCATGAGGTAGCAGAGAGTGTCTTGTACACTGGGCGCAGAACACGTGTCCACACACTCTGCAGTGATGCCTTCTCACAAACAGCGTGAAGGACTGGTCGCACTCGAAGCATCGTTTGGAGCTGCGATTTCGTTTGCGTCAGCCTGTCTCCTTCCCAGGTCGACGTGACCTCGTGGCACTACCTTCGGCCCGTACCTTTCGTTCGGCACCCAGTGGTTCGAGAACGCGCTTTCTTCGCGTGCATCTGCGTCTCTCGCGGCCACCAGCTGCTTCGCAGCACGCACGAGTCCTTCCATGCGTGCCGCAGCACGCGCAGCACGACTGGTGCGCTCGAGGCTGTAGCAAACCCGACGGGTTCCACTTAACTCGCGTCGAGTTCACGAACGAGGGACGCCTGCCCCCTGCCCCCCACGCATCGATACTTTGCCCCTCCCATCGATACCTCGGCGCCGAGGTATGTATCGACCCCTCCCTCACTGGGGAAGAAGCATGTAGAGCGGTACTGCCCCAAGTGAGCTGAACAGGGCGTGTGATGCCAAGTGCGCCCGTGGTCTAGTGGTTATGATATCAGTTTCCCAAACTGGCGATCCGGGTTCGATTCCCGGCGGGCGCAGATGGGAAGACAACCAATCGGAGACGTCGCAGTCTCGACGCTCTTTTTTCTCCTGCGTGGTGGGACACGTCGATGTCGTGGTGCGAAGCGAAGGATGCGGTGCTACACCTGCTTTTTGCAAAGACGGACGCGACGGGATCCCAACGCGTCGTCGTCCCGGAGGTGGACGTGGCCGTCGGAAACGTGCCTCCGACGCGAAACCTGGCCGTGTGGGATCCTATGCCCAGGTGTCGACGAATGGCGCACGACGGGAGAAACGTTTTTGGCCGTCCTTCTCCCACCGCACTCGCGCCTTGCCAACTCCACGTCGCATGCGAAGCCACGCTGCGACGTGCGTTTCGTGTCGAGCGTTGTGCGAACGGTCGACCAACACCACCCACAACTTCCAAGAGAAAATACTCCCTCGAGGTCCATGGATCCGCAGGGCTTTTCCCTTTCGATCCCTTTCGTTTCGGATTTGAACCGGACCACGTTCGGGTCTGAACCCGACGTCGTTCCCTTTCGAACGTGGAACGAACCCGAGACGAAAGGGAAAAGTCGTGGCACACGTCGAACGGTCGACGTCTGCGCGCACCGCATTTCGCCATCGACGAGCGCGTCGCACGGCGTCGAAGGACACGCGTTCGATCCTTGGAAGGAAGCAGAAGCGACATGGCGGTGCGTGGATGCGACTGCGAGCGAACGAAAGCGTGGTTGGTGGTGGCTGACCGATCGTCGGAACCGGGACGTGGGAAACGCAGGACGAGACGTCCGGTGCAGATGCATACGCGTTCTTCGGGAACCTGAGCGAACGCGATGGATTGGAAGGTGCCTTGGAAGAAGGAAGAGATGCACCGCCGGAAGAGGAACAGGCCTGGACGGAAGAGGAAGATTACTCCTTCGTGCCCATGTTCGCTGGGAAAGGCGAAGGTTGGGTAGAACAAGAGACAACCGAACACGATGCAATTGCACGACGAAGCGAGGTGGAAAAGCACCACTTGTATCGACACAACGTTCCTGTCATGGGACCACCCGTGCCACAACCTGGCCTGCTGAACGACGTTCCGCCTCCGAAAATACTTCAGCGGCCGGATACGCAAGGCGTGGTCAGTCTCCAAGAGCTTGAAAGGAAGCTGCAAACGGATCTGCACCTTGAAAACATACAAGAACCATCCCCACCTATGCCCAGTGCAATCCTGGATCGAAATGCCTCCCATTCAACATCAATACCAGCCAGAGCCGCCTCCACACTGCCAGGGAAAAACGTCTGGAACCAACCATCAACGGTGCCTCCCGCATCCTTTCAAGACGTGCAGTACCAGCAGGCCAAGGAAAGCAATGGGAAAAACGCGGGGGCAAACAGGAGGACTTCCCAGCAAACAAAGCACTTTGGAGAAGGACTGCAATCTCGTAAGTGTCCGAATGGTAGGGTCAGGTACAGATCGAGGTATATGACAGAGCAAGAGACGGATCAGCTAGTGCGCATACACTGGGCGGCAACGCACCAAGGGATCCCTTATCTGGAGGATCACTATGCAATGTCCAAAGAGGCCAACAAGCATGGAGGCCATCTGCCAGGCTTTGCACCCAGCGAACTGCCCGAACTTTCTCCCCAAGAGCGCGATGGTGGTCAGAGCACTGCTTTTGTGGACCTGAAGGGCCTTGGGAGGGTCTCATTTAGCAATGTGCGTAGGCCAAGACCAATCATGGATATCATTCAAGCCAACACAGAAGATGAAGATGGGGAGCTGCAAGTCATGCGTCTGGAGCAGGAACCACTCCTGGCAGCTCGGATTATGATCGAAGATGGCATGTATCTGCTGCTTGATGTGGATGACACGTCCCGCATGTTGCATGAGCTGCAAGGCGGAGATGGCACAGACGATCAAGTAAAGTCATTGCAACAGCGACAAGAGATTCTCATGGAGGGATTGGCAAGCAGCATGCACCTGGCCAGTGTTCCAGATCTATCCTCTTCCAATGATCTCATTGGTGACAAAGTGTTTCAAAGGTTGCTCATGCTACCCAAAGGAAGGGTTATGGTTTCTATGCATTTGAGGAGAACCTACCCAGGAACACTCTTGGCCCAGCGTATTGTATGGGCCTGCCTTCGATGCCTCGATACTCTTTACGGAGATCATCGAAAGCTTGCAGCCGCGGCCATGCAAGAAGTTGTGGGGCGACAGGTGATTGGCGAAAGATCAGAACTCGGACGCAAGCATCAGCCTGGCGTCGATTTGACACAAGCTCTGGCGGAATCCATCTCGCAGTTGGACAAGCTTGGATGCGTCGCAGCGATGGTGTCCCTGGTTGCGGGTCGTAAGACTGTGGAGGATGACCCCATGCTTCCTCTGCGTCCCTCTCTTGCAGCCAACTCTGGGCCTTTGGCGGATGGGGGTAGCTACGTTGTGTGCAGCCTTCTTTCTCGTGCGGTAGATTTAGGATTGAACATGACTCCCACAGAGGACGAGCAACCCATTCATGATGGCTGGCGTGCTATCTTTGATTCCTTCTTTGCACTGTTACGCGGGCACTTGGAGGCCCTTCAAGCCAGCTATGCAGGCATGCGTTCAAATTCTCTAGAAGGCTGCGAGATTTTGAAACGAGACATTCCAGTTGTGCTCATCAAGACAATGGTACCATTGGCCAGCACTGCTCAACAGGACCAGTTGCGTCTGATCCTGGTCCGTTTTGATTGAGTCACATGTACGGTCTCGTGGGCGCAACTTCCGTTCCGTTGGTTTTTCGTGGATCCTTCTGTGATGCGGTGTTTTGTGCAGTGGGAGAGCATCCTTGGGATGTGGCTTACTTTGGGATGACCTGCAGTAGATGCGCTTTGCCCCATACCATCCCACACCATGGTGTTGGGGCAGAAGACACCATGGTGCTGGTGTCCATGGCTTCTGTGCGAGTGGCGCGCACGTTCTGGTCCACGAAACGATCCCGTTTGCGAACGAGGAAGGCGGTGACGACGGCCATGCGTCGTGGGAAGGACGTGGAAACTGCACTCGAAGCTTACACGGCAGAGAAGCGAAGCCTTGTGGCGGTGGTGACGTTGCGACGTCCACGCCTAGACCCAGATGAAGGTGACGACGACGAAGAAGAAGAGGTGGCACTCGTGTTTCGAGGCATGACGTCCAGCTTGACGCATCCCACCAATGCGGATCTCGAGTCTTCGGTGCTGGGCGACGCGCAAGTGGTGGACGTAAGCCTTGCCGAAGCGCCGTACCAACCCAACGATACGAAATACGTACGTAAGAACGTACAAGTCGAAGAGTTGCTAAAAGAAATCGGCATGGATTCGAGGGAATGGGAATGAATGTGAATACGCTGGTTCAAAGCGAACACAGAATCGTGCGAATATCCAAAAACGCGTACTCGTATGCTACGAGCCATCGTCGATTGCGAGGCCAATGGACTCGTCGCAGCGGAGAGTAGGAAACCATAACAAGACGAGACACTGTGCTCTATCCAACCATTGACCGAACGAGCAAACCACCTAGCAACCGCCATGTGCATCCATCCAGTTTGTCCAGAATGTGCAGGCGAGACAAGGGAGCCCTGTCGTCGTGTAACTATGACGGCCCAATTCACCCAGCTTGGAAGCGTCAGCTGGTTTCAACATGCGGCCCGATGCCTGCTCCTCCCTCATCACAATTGATAAAACGAGTCCAAATGCAAGGCTTTCGTCCAGTCTTTGATTGTAGGAAGCCTTGCACAGCAAAACTGGATGAACTCCTTCAACTCACGCCATTCACCACCTCCTACACTACAGAATATGCTACCATCCTGGCTCGCATGCGTCTCCAAAAATGACTGCCGTTGAACAACCTGGTTGACTTTCAGGATCCATTGACCCTGACCTGGGGCACTGCCACCACTTTAGATCTATGTGAAGCTGAAAATACACATTGACTGTAACTCAGTGACGAGGCTTCATTGTTGCAGGAACTGATAGACAATGGTGCTCCATGCCATCAAGCTCTGTTTTCAGGTGAAAATTACAATTGTTGATATGGGTTGGTTCATAGCGTTTCATGTTCGGCCCTGTAATGCATCTTCTGCTCGATGACTGATCTTCCATGGCCCTACCATGTGATTTTTCCAAGCTGGCTTGTAGCCAAGGCAACCTGAGTGCTTCAAACCATAAAAGAGTTGTAAAAGGCAAACCCTCGCAGCATTATTAGCCTTTCATCGTATTTAACCAGATCAAGCTGTTGATGTGTGCCTGTTGAACGATTCCATTGTCAGATTGGCAAGGAGTGCAGGCAAAGAGCCAAAGCGGGTCAGGAAAGTGTCTATTTCTCTCTGAAGCGTGTCACTATATGGTGTTGGTATCAAGACTAGGCTACCATCTGTCCCCTGTTCAAATTTGAGTTCGTCAGCATCCCTCTCTGCATACATGGATCTGATGCAGAAAGTATTTACGGGGCCTTCGTCCGAACCTTTTTCTGCTGAACGGACGCCCATGTCAATACGGTATCCAAAGAGTAGATAGCATGCCTCTCGAAAGGTACTTATGCGATCTTTAAATGCTTCTTTGTAGCGCATTTCACGTTTCTCGAGCTCAGCAACTCGATGCTGCAAGACTGTGCGCTCTGCTTCGAGCAGTGCTGCACTCCCCGTCCCTTGTCCTGGTGGCTCTGCATTTGCATACTTGCCCACATCCACCCCCTCAGCCTCATTACCCTTGCCCATATTGATCAGTTGTGCTTTCAAAGCCGCATTTTCACTTTGTGCAGATGCTAGATTCTCTTTCAGTAGGGAGAGATGAGCCTCAATCTCTGGATTCCTCGTCATGTGCACGACTTTCGTCGTTTCGGCGTTGAACTCTCCTCTTCCAAGCCGCTGTGCCATCTTGTCGATCTCCTCGGACAGCCCTTCGTTTTCTCTTTCCAGCTTCGTTGTGCAACGTTTTAGCTCTGTGTTTTCGCCTTCCAAATGTTCCAAGCGTTCCCTTTGTTCGAAAAGACGAGCTTTCAAACTGGCTATCTCAGATTCGTAGGACTGTAAGAGAGATTCCTTTTCTCGAAGAGAACGCTCAGCCTCAGACACCCGCTGAGCTGCTAACGCCTGGTTCATAGGAGCGTGTCCTCCAGTCTCAGTATCAAGCTTCACAGTGACCTCTTCCTGGTATGAATTCAGGATGCTCTGCAAGCTGTCCCTTTCCTCAGCAAGGAGGAGTGCTTTTCTTTCTGATCGCAAAGAGGAGGCGACAGCATCATCATAATCTCTTCGTACCCTTTCAATATCCGATTCAATTGCCATCTTCTCCTGTTCCAAATTTCTCACATTTGCAGTGAGACTAGCAAGATTTTCCTTATTTTCGTCCAGTTCAGACTGCAATGTGGCCATTTCTCTTTCGTGTGAAACCAATAGAGCGTTCAAATCTCGGGCGCATTTTATTTGAGGATATTCCTCAGCAAAGGATCGCCAATCGCGCAGAGCCTGATTGGCTTGGCGCAGCTCTTCTTCCAAATCATTGTAGGACTCCAGCACTCTTTCTGCCCTGTCTGCCCGTTCGACAGCAGCTTGCAGCTTTTCCTGCAGCAGTGCATTGTTCTCCATTCTGTCCTTCAATCTCCGCAGAGGTGTCACTTCCTTCGTTAATGATTCTACTTCCTGCAAGAGATTCTTGATCATAAGGCTGTTCCCTTCTTGGTTTCGAGAAGCAGCAAGCTGGTCCAGCTCTTCTTTGAGCATGGCAGTCTTTTTCCTTTCCTCCGCAGCTGACACCAACGCGACGTCGAGTTCTCTCTTCAAAGATTCAATATCTCTCTGCGAATCCGACATACTTTTGCTATCTTTCTTCCCTGCAATTCTCGACGTTTCTTGCGCCGTTTTCAGCTCCCTTTTCACCTTCTGCAGCTCTTCCTCCTTTTCCAGGATGACGCCTTGTTGCTCTTCAACTCGTTGTTCCAACGTGTTGCATTTCTGTGCCCACATCTTCTCTGCCTCTGCAGCTTTGTCTCTCAATTCTTCTTTCTCTCGTTGAAGTTCCAACCTCCTTCTTTCCGTGGTTTCTGCTTTTCCTGTCTCTTTCCGGAGCCGTGCTTGGAGCTCATCCAATTCCTTCCGGAACATCTTCTTTTCTCGCAGTAGTTCCTCCCTCAGCTTCTCTTCCGCTTCACGCAAGGCTTGTGCGGATTCCATCCATTCCTTTGCTTTTTCTCGCTCCATTTCCAGCATCCTTCCACGTTCGTCTTTCTCTCTTTCGACGTCCGCCATGGCTTCTTCCAAAGCCTGCAGCTGTTCCTGCTGGGCTTGGAACCGAGCTTCGGCGCCGTCGGCCACCGCTTGCGCTTCCAAGGGAGATCCCACGTCGTCCAAGGAAAGACGTCGACCACGCCATCCTTCCATCGACGCGCGTGTGCGCTTCCGGTCCGTGGAAAAAGCGCGCAAACTGCGCGGCCATTCCATCCTGCACCACCGACGAATGAATTGCGAATATTCGCATCGACGGACGGTTTCGTCCGAGGCGTCCCACTCGTGGACGAGTCAACTCGACGTGGTGCACCACGTCGAGGGCGATGCAAAATGGACGGATGGGTGTGCTTCCGTGCGCGTGTTTTTTTTTCAGGAGGAGGAAGAAACGAGATGGAATCAGACGATGCAATCGAAGGAGTGGTGCGGTAGGCAAGCGCGGGCCGTGGAGATGGGTTTCCTTGAAAAAAACAACGCATGCGTGTCTCTCGTTGCATGGGTGGAAAAAAGCCTGTGTACATGTGAGGCCGTAGATATTGACTGACGATAGTTTAAAGACGTGATAAAGAGATCCTCCAACATACGCTCCCGAGGATTCTATCCTACCCACTCGGGTTTTTGTATTCAAACTCATACTCGCCATTTCGAATTTTGACGGATCTTCCCACCCAATCATTCTAAAGCCGTTTTTGCAATCGTGGATCGACGGACGATTTCGCATCGCAGCAGGTCACTGCAAATGTTGTTGATGGATTGTTCGCATCGTTCGCATCCAACGCATGCGGGAACTATGTCCAACTACGCTCCTAAAATGCCAACAACCCAAAAGTGGTCGATTTCTTCATTGCACCCGCACGCTTCTTCAGTGCTCCATCTGTCGAAGCTACCTTTGCAATGCCTGTCCTACTGGATTGTTTCACGTCTAGCGTTGTGGCAAAGATGGCTCCGTCAAGCCGGCGCCTTCTTGCACTTCAAACTTGCGAGCGTGCATGCTTTCCACACCGATAACCGCCACAACGGTTTCTTTGGATTTCGTTACGGTTGTGGTCTTCCCTCCCTTTTCCAATCGGTTCGCTCCGGTTTCATCCTTCGGTTCGATTGGAGATCTGTTTCCTTTCAGAAGGAAGGTTTGAAAGGAGGGATCTGAAATGGACCATGGATTTGCAACACGATGGAAGGCGCAGCTGCGCGTTTGGACGCGCAAGAATCGTCGAGCGATGGCGAATCTTATGGACCTTATTCGGACGAAGAGACGAACGAAAGCGAAAGCTTCGGGTTTGTGAAACAAGGGACTGAAGGGTACCTTGAAGATGCCAAGTTGCGGCTAGCCTCTTCCAGCCCACCAGAGAACCGTCGGTAGAAGCATCAAGAGTGCAAAGTGGTACGCCTACTACAGATTTGGACCTAAAAGTCCAGGATTTCCAAGATGAAAAAGACCACCTGGAGAAATTGGCCAAGGCACTCAACAAATGTGTGGCGAGGAACAAACTGCTGGCCGAAGCAGAGAGAGAAGTGGGAGAAGTACTGGTGGAGTATGGGCACAGAGAGAAATCGGATTTCCATAGAGCTATTGAGTCGTTCGGGCAAGCTCACATGTTCGTGGCTGCGAAGCGATTGGACATGGTTGCCATGAACGAGCAGCGGACCATGAGGCCCCTCGTCACGCATCTAAGAACTGCTGTGGATGATGCCAACGTAGATGTCGAGGCTTACTTGAATATTCAACATGAGATATCTGTACTGAAACAAGCCATCTCGGATAGGGAAGGGAAGTCCAAAACATCCTTCACGGATTCCATCGAGCGAGAAGCAGAAGCTATGCTGCATGAGCTGGAGGAATTGGGAGACAAAAAGACAGACACCGTGTCCAACAAGTTGAGGATGCTGCGCTCTAAGACTGAAGTGGACTACGCAGGGATCCTAGCATCATACATGCGAACAGTGGAAACGTTTGAAAAGATGGCTTTTGCGGAACTCAGTGGCTGCGATGAAGAGATAGTCTCCCTGCAGGAATCCGTAAAGCACAAAGATACACTCGCTGAATGATGCATTGCGTTTGAAAATGGCAATGTCTCATCCTAGTCTTTTATTTGCAACCCACGCTCCCTGCTTCAATGTACCTGCGTGTGTCCACGAGCTGAAGCTGTCCAGTGGGCTTCGATGGTTCAGCAAGGTATGTTGCAAGCGTCTGACGTCCTGGGTAACAAGTGCTGCGAACTGTTAGGAAAGCAGCACGGCAGCAGGTCAACAAGCACTTTTGCATCTTTTTTGTACTTCATCTTTCCAAGCACCACATCTTGCCCTTCCATTGCTCCTCCTGTCTCTGTCGTTTCAATGTTTTGCGTTTTGAAAGTCCACGTACCTGCAGATGTTGGCTCCTGCTTTATTTGGCCGTTTAAAACTGAGTAGTGTACGATGAACGTCCGATCAAAGTTAGTCGTGTTCTTTCTGGGGTAAACTGTAGAGTTGTAGCGGTGGAACGTGAGACAACCTTGAAAGGGAGGACGAGAGGTATGATATATTCGTTCCAGGTTGCTTTCAAAGAAATGTTCAAGCACTTGTGGGGTTCAAGCCAGGGACTCGTATGGTGTTGATGCACAAGTGGAGTTCTCCGTCTCATGTGGGGAGAAACATGGATCTGTCTTTGAGTGAAGACCTTTTCCGCATCCAAACTTTGTCTGACTTCACTATCAAGTACATACATGTTGTTTGGCCCACTCCTGCTTCCATTGTTGGAAGAGACATTGGTGGACTTCTTCTTAGACCCTGAGATAGTTACCACTTGGTGCCAATCGTGTACCTGAAAGACCGAGGGTCTAATTTCGGCTCATTTCCCTCGCAGATGCTCATTCTGGGACAGCGGCCACATGTGCAGGAACCCTCGGCATCTTTGCAGTTCTCGGTGTTTTCCACTGGAATTTTTCCACCACACAGCTGAAACGTGCTTGACAACTTCAGTGCCTGCAACTGTACGGATGTACAATATGTCATAGAGAGGAACGAATCCGAAGGGATTATCCCAGCGTTAGGTACGCCCGTTTGTTGGATACATCTTCTGTTCCATACCTGTGGACATCCGCAGGTTGCTAGCCAGCAAACTGATGCACCAATCCTTCCTCTTCCTTGCGCAGGTTTATCAACACCTTCGATGACCTCATCGGAGCAATCTCCAGGATTCTTTCTGCTGCAACGTGCGGTCCAGGTTCGCTCTCCTCGTCCACGTCATCCGACATCCCTTCTCCCAGGCCGGACCCCGATCTGTGGACCGCGTGGACCGCAGTCCTTTGTGTGAGACACACAGAGACGTGGACCGTGTCGAGACCGGTTCTCGGGCACGCCCCGGATCGGGTGGGGCTGTCCACGCTGTACGGTCATGCTTCACCCGCTCCACCGACCTTTTGGGGAGAGGTTCTGAGTGACTCAGTAGTTGGTGGCCAACTGGTCCAAATCCCATTGACGAAGCGGGTTGGAACACGTCGATGGCGCGTCCGTCGGCGACCATGAAGACGGCGCACCGAGTCGCTTGGAGCCTCCTGGGACTGTGGATGAGCATGGCGGCTCCAGGGATGGCCGTGGAACAGTACGGACTCCACGGATCGGGGACGTCCAACCCCAGCAAGCTGATCTGGAGAGCCTTCGATCTCCTGGAAGAAAGAGCCAAAGAACCCATCAAGATGACATATCGATCGGTGGGGTCCGGTGTCGGACAACGGGAGTACCAAGGGAATAGTGAGAGAGTACCCTACAGCCATTTCGGGAGCGGTGACATTCCGTTGTCGCAAGAAATATACGACAACATTACTGACAGCGGACGCACCCCGCTACACCTGCCCTTTGTGGTAGGCGCGATCAGTGTCTTTCACAGCGTGACAGAGTTGGACAACGACGAATTCCCGCTTCAGCTCAAACCGTGCACAGTGGCCAAAATCTTTTCACGGAAAATCACGACCTGGGATGATCCAGAGATCTTGGCCGAGAACCCATCCGTATCGGAATTAATCCCACGCGACCAAGCAATAACAGTTGTTGGACGTACCTTTGGTTCTAGTAGCACGGCTTCTCTGACAGGATACTTGCACGAAGCATGTCCAGAAGAATGGCCTGCAGACAAGGTGGGCTCAACTGTGGATTGGGATGCTGATGTGGTGACAAGAGAGGAATCTGATGGCACTTCTCGCTACTTACAGAACAATCCATACGCTATAGCTTACATTGAAGCCTTTCACGGCATAAACCTGAGACTGAAAGAGATAAAGCTGGAAAACAAGGCTGGCAATTACATACATTCCAGTGATGCGGATATAGGTGCTGCTGCTGATGGAGCCTTGAATGCGGGTATCATTCCCCAGTCTCCGCAAGATTCGTGGGCACAGGTGGAAATCTTTAATCAAGATGGAGAAAATACGTGGCCTATCGCTGCAATCAGCTATTTCTATGTTGACCAGGATTTGTCCTCTTTGAATGAGACTGGTAGACTGTTGGAGGCATTCCTAAAGTTCATCGTAAGTGAAGAAGGAGAGGAGATTGCCGCTTCATTTGGTTTTGTTGGTCTCCCACCCAGCGTGAAGGATATCTACAACCAGGCCCTCGAGAGTCTGGAATTTGCTGAGAGCACCACGCCTTGGACGTTTGAATCTAGGGATGTAACCGATGTCGGCACGGGGCAAGAAAACCATGTCTTCAGTGGCAAGCGCCAGACATACGCAGAGTACGATCGAGGCGTGTTGAGTACCTCAGTTTCCCTCCTGGAAACTCAACTAGCTGAATTGAGCAGCAGGTACGAAGATCTGATGCAGTCTACTGGCGGTGGTAGCAGCACATCCAACACAGCGATAGCAGCATTGGTCATCAGCATTGTCGCAACTCTGATGTCTGGATTTCTACTGTACATGGTCATGAAGCCGTCTCGAGGCTGGCAGAAAAGCAGTGTGCCAGTCACGTTGGATGGTAACTTTTAAGGCTTCTGTTCTGCTCTTGGAGGGCAGTGACTGCCTTTGTTTCTATGTTTTGCAGGCGGTAAGCGGCAACCAATCAAGTATATTTTGAATTGTCTCTGTCACAGATGCTGTGTATCCTTTGCACGCGTGAGTGCAGAGCACCACAAAGTTGAGAATTCGGCATCCATTAGTTCTCCCAGATTCCACCCTCGATCTCTTGTCATGTCTTGCTTCCCACAGTGGAAGGCCATAATTTGCACACGAGGCTGGACGAGTAGTTGATTGCCACTCTCGTAGGATTCCGTCTTTGCATGCGCGCCGTGCGACGCACCGTGGAAACAGCCTTCACCTATCGTTTGAAGAACGCGTTTCGATCGTTTCCAAGCGCCATGGCAATGCAGGCGTCGACAGATGGACCTGCCGATTACCCGTTCGGACACGTGCGCATCGTCAAGGCAAACGTGTTCCACGAAAACAGCTTGGCCTACGCCTTCGTCAACTTGAAGCCGCTGTTGCCAGGACACGTGCTGGTGGCTCCAAAACGTGCGGTGGAGAGATTCACATCGCTTACTGACGAAGAAGTCAGTGCCATGTGGACATTGGCCAAGAGCGTGGGACAAAAGCTGGAAGCGCACTACCAGGCCAATGCATTGACCTTGGCCATCCAAGACGGTGCTGATGCTGGACAGACAGTGTCTCATGTGCACATACACATCATGCCACGTAAACCAGGAGATTTTGAAAACAACGACGATATTTACGATGCCATGGACGAACAAGAAAAAGACATGGCGGAGGCATTGAAGGCAGAGAAGTTGAACCTGGACATCGAGAGAAAAGCCAGGACGCCAGAAGTGATGAGGGAAGAAGCTACTATGTACAGAAACTTATTCGATAGCGTCAACAACCAACCGTTGTAACTTTGTGGGTGGGGTTCTTCTACCATTTTCGTTTCTTGAATGCTAAATCACTGGCTGAGCTCAACTCATGGTTGTTCTGCACCAGCTAACAAGAAGCTCTGGCAACTTCAGGCAAAATTGCCCAGCAATTCTTGAGGAGCACACGTGCCACGAATGACTGCCCGATGCTTTCCATGCTGCGGGTACGTGGACAAGATCTGTGGGATTGCTCAGACGTTTAGGTCCTCTACACACCTTGGAATGATTGTTATAAACACAGTCAGATGGTCTCTTCTCATTGCCCGCATCCTGCTGGGAAGGATTGTCTTCCTGATCGCACACCTCACCTTCTAGATGCTGGCATAGCACATCCCATCTGTTGTGCTCTTATACGCACCACACCCTGCCATGCATGAATCATTGGTGCTGCTTGTGCCCCATCTTCCCTCCAAGATCCTTCCTCTTGTCCTTTTCCCTCCCACCACGTCCTTCCCTCCAGCTTTGACAGTTGTGAACCTCGGTGGAACCGTTGTGAAACGAGCTGCATCGCCACGAGCAACTCGTCGGTTTCGTCCCTCGCATCTGCGTTGTGTTGTGTTGTATTCGTGTTGTGTTGTGTCCTTCGCCTGGATCGTAAGCGCCCGAGCGGTACGCCATGGGATCGGACGACGACGCCAGCGACGCCGCATCGCTGGACGAATGGCCCGACGTGTCGGACGAAGAGGAATGGGACGGTTCCACGTCGGTGGATGCGAACGTCAAAGACGATGGAATCGAAGAAGAGACGACACGGATCGAAAAAGAAGCAGGAGCAGCAGACGT
>LFIK01001133.1_pt1 | contig 20754 bp, 13 predicted proteins | sample 643401 | NCBI WGS metagenome assembly LFIK01 (sample SAMN03777447, study PRJNA286221) | soda lake metagenome | biome: soda lake; feature: Kulunda steppe; material: water; isolation source: sample T5-Br brine of Lake Tanatar-5 | place: Russia: Kulunda steppe | collected 2010-07
AAGGTGGACGAGCATGGGAATCGGAAACAGACCATCGGATCGTTCCTTGTGCAAATAGGCTTGCAATCCAAATCTGTCAGCCGAAAGTCCAAACGAGGGAAACTGAGGACAAAACCAAGATACGCCAAAGTAGATGTGCAAAATCCCTTTGCCTGGGAGGAGTTGCCCAAACATTACATGCCAGAACCCCTGCCACCCATGAAGGAAGAACAGGGAGCGGCCACCCTCACATTCAATATACGAAACATATCCATTCAAGATTTGGCGAAACTTGCTGCCTTCACACGCAGGGAAGATCCACGTCAAAATACCTTGGATGCAGCTCCACCAGTGCTCCAAAAGAACTTGCCAAAACCAGAAGATGTGGATGCCTTCTCCAAAGCAAGCGTTTCTAAAGTTTATGCACTTGGACACTCCAAGTCCGACAACATTGAGAAAAGAGTCACAGAGCAAACTATCCTGGAAGACTCTCGAGAGGCGTACGATGCACTCTACGCGCACATCTTTGGCAAAGCCGATGCGCCCTGGGATGTGATCAATCAAGGCGTTATCCCCAAGGTTCTTGACAAGGACTTGGATCTGCGTTTGCTGTTCCTTGCAGTACAAGAAGAAGGAGGCTTTGACATGGTAAATCTGAACAAGCAATGGGATGCCGTTGCTGCGGCCATCGATTGCCAGGAACAAGCAACCACTGCAGCAACAGTTTTGGAAGGTCTGTACAAGAAGTACCTCCTTGCGTTCCAGAAGAGATGGGAGGAGGAACAGGCTGGCGAAGACGAGGATGCTATGCAAGGGGATGATACGAGTGAAGGTGATCAGGACAGAGAAATGCTGGAGAGCGAGAGAGGTGGAGGTATGGAGACAAAGCCGTCGCCAACATCCATGGATGTGGACGAAGAAACTGGGGGGAACAGGAATACTGAAGCTGAAACAAGAGTAGGAGGCGCCAGTTTGGAGGGAGCCAACCTGAATGCTTCAGGCAGAGAACCCGGTTGCGGGCAGTGCGCACAAGGGGACGACTTGCAACTAAAGGGCCATGGCATAGTCACTGGGGAGGGACCGGGGTCGATAGACGAGCACCAAGTGAGGGAAGCATCCACACCAGGTGGGGGCGAAACCAGGAGCGACGATGGGCTTGCAACACAGGCGCCATGGGACTGCATGGTAGAGGAAGGAGAAACAGCGAAGGATCCTATGTTTCCTCCCCATAATCACGAAGGGGGTGAGGTAGAGGATACAAAGGGCAGGCGTTGCATGGATGCATTACATGCTGTGGGTGCTTCTTTTCCTGCCAGTAAGTTCGTTGTGGTTGAAAGTGACTGTGACAGTGATGTTGGTGGATTCTTGTGATTGGCGTCGGCTCCCTGCCAAGGGGACGGTACCATTGAGGCAGGGGGCGTTTTCGAGGGAGCACTTCGTTTTCAAAAGTAGTGGACCATTTGCACTTCTTTTCTTCGGAACCCGCACTTTTCATAGAACGTCGCATTCGTTTCTGCGCAATCTAGGATGACTTTGTAGCACCCTTTCTTTTGGGCGTACTGGAGCAGGTCTTCGATGACCCGTTTGCCCAATTGTTTCCCCCTTTCTCTGTGGTCCACGACGACGTCCTCCACGTGTGCAACGCATCCACATCCTCGTATGAACTTTTTTTCGATGAGTGCGGTTCCTGTGGCCACCACTTGGTCTCGTTGTGGATCCACCACCACCACCACTCTCCGGTTGCCTTCCTTTTCCATGTCCATGTGTTGCTTTTCGAAGGTCTCTCGATCCACGTCTCCCACCACGGTCAGCTGTCCCAACAGTTCCAAGAATCCGCGGTCGTAGTCCGTCGCTTCAAGCGTGCGCACGTGCCAATCCATCGACGAAGGCGGCTTGCACAACGCTTGGTTTCGCGCCATCGTTTCCGACCAAGGCCATCCATCCGACGCCTGGAGATCCTCGACGAAGGCAGACAATCCGAGTCCGCTCGATTCGAGGATGTTATGCTACGAGGGACCGATGGAAAGCATATACCGACGAGGATGCGCCACGGTGGAACCCGATCGAGATCTCGGAAAGACGTATCGAGATCATCTCGGAGATCGCGATGGTCTTCGGCGAGTGGACGCGGGAGATTCCTCTACGCGACAGGTCGTCCTTCGGTCTCTCCACCGATTCTTTGCTGCACAGAACCCGCGACATTACCGGATCGAACGACGAGGACGTGGTTTTCCCCTCCATCGGTATCTTTCTGCAGATTTCGATGAAAGGTATCGATATCCTGTGGTGGTTTCGATGGTTTCCTTCCTCGACGGGCACGGTTCGCACGGGTCCGTTTGTGTCGCACGGATTCGTGTCGTTTTCCCACGTCCCTCGTCACACGTGACGTGCACGTGGCATGGCCATGGACGGCGTCGATCGGGACCAACTGGTGCAGCAGTTCTGCGACGTAACAGGCGAAGAGGCAAGACGTGCAGAATTCCATTTGGAAAGCAGCGGATGGGACCTGGAGACGGCCGTGCACGCCTTCTACGAACAGAAGCACGAAGGTGGTAGACGCGAGACGGCGTCCATGGACGAGACGAAACGACAAGCAGACGTGGTGGCACCAGAGAGCGGAAGCGGTGCGTCTGGATCCAGGAACAGGCCTTCCAACACGAGGAACGTGCGAGGCCTCGCTGATCTCGGCGGACAAGGATCGAGCGAAGACGACGAACAGATGGAATGGTTCACCGGCGGCGAAAAGAGGTGCGTGTGAGACGTGGAAAGAGAGAGGCGCGAGCCAAGCCGGATCGAACGCAACAGTGGCTGACCGATACGACGTGTCACGACAGCGGTATGATGGTGCAAGATCCGAACAAGAAGAAGGTCCGTTGCGTGCAGACCGGCAAGCCTGCGATGGAACGAACGGACAACGCTCTGACACGACCTGACATGCGTTGCAGGGAGAAATCGTGGAAGATTTGTTCAAGAAAGCAAAGGAACACGGAGCAAAACAAGGTCGACCGGAAGATCTTAATCCGAATGCGGAAAGGCCATACCAACCGTTCGCGGGTCAAGGACATACCCTTACTGGAGATGTGAGACCAGGACCGTCCTCGCAAGCCAATGCCCAAGCAAATCCACTGGCGCATACCATCACCTTCTGGGGAAATGGCTTCACCGTGGATGATGGACCGCTGAGAAGCTTTGATGACGAGGCTAATGTTCCTTTCCTCCGCAGCATTGCTCGGGGGGAGTGTCCCAAGGAGCTGGAGCCTGCGGATCGCAGCGTACCAGTCACTGTGAACATGGTGCGTAAGGATCATGAAGAGTGGAAACCACAGCCCACTCCCAAATATGTACCATTTGCTGGATCTGGCCGCACGCTGGGGAGTGCTGCTTCTCCGCCCTCTCCCACACCTACCGGATCCACAGAACAAATGCCTGTGGATGGCAGTGGTGTGGACGATTCCAGGCCCACAACTTCCATTCAAATACGCCTTGCAGATGGCACTCGCATGGTGGCTCGGTTCAACTTGGATCAGACGGTGATGGACATTCGCCGCTTCATTGATATGGCTCGTCCAGGTTCTCCAGGCTCCTACACATTGATGAATGCGAATGACTTCCCACCCAAGCCATTGACAGACCCGTCAGCTACCATTGAATCAGCCAATTTGCTGAACGCGGTTGTGAACCAGCGCTTGTAAGGTCAGCATGTTCTTTCCTCCTATCCCACTCCGTCTTTGCTTGTCCCCAGCATTCTCTTTGGTTTGTGCTCGTTCCTTTCGCAGCACTGTGGTCAGCGGTGATTGGCTTCTACTGACAAAGAAGGAAGACTTTGCAGCAATACAAAACCACAATGCATGGCACCTGTTTGAAATGGTGAGTCTGTCGTAGGTCACTGGTCGGAATGTAGCTGCCCAGAACCAAGATCTAGACAGGAACAGGTGCTGACAGGTAGAACCTGGAAGAAACATGAGTTCTGAAGAAGACGCAGGCATGAATGTTGAATAGTTGATGCATACTCGTAAGCGTTGCTGTTTGCTGCCCATTCCAGTCATGGACTGACACTATCGAACAACCACACTGGAAATCGCCATCGTCCCTAATTTTTTAGGCATGCAGAGATTGCTGGAGCAGCAACAGCTTTCAGTGTGGTAACTGGTAACACATTGAAAAGGTTTCTAGCATCAACTGTAATCTGCACATCTCGGGAATCGACCTCTGGAGGCAGCTGCAGATGCCTTTCAAGATTAGTTTTGTTATCCCAGAAGTATGCATGCAGACAATTTTGGCAGTGCCATTTCTCATGAAGATGCGTACATGTAATCGCTAAATCGTGGTTATGTGAGATCGGATACGGACAATCACTAGCACAAATTTACATGCAACGAGTTCGTGTCGGCGACAAACCAATGATGCATGTCCTCCAGAGAGTGTGCTCACGATCATTTTCTAGTACGAGACAAGATCTGCACAAAGGCAACAAATTACGATGGAACATACCCATGGCACCACTTACTTCTTCCATTGACTCGAACGGCAGACCCGCTCGTAAGTTGTCACGTATGCATTGTGGCTGCACGACAACGAGTTTCGTTGGTCAAATGGGCGTAGTTCTAGGTCCTATGGATGCACAACGCCATGAAATTCATGGCTGCCGCAAGGCCAAGGCGACGAAGATCATTCTCCACGCATCCACTTGTGTGTTCACCCGCGGTTGAATCAAAGCACGCATGTTTGCATTCCTATCTCGTCTGAGGCGACGCATGTGTCGTGCGCCATTTCAAATGCTGCTGAACCTTCGGTGGTCCATTCGAAGACGACCGTTGGTGTGTCTGGTGATCCCTCTTCGAGGATTCCCCTTTCCCGTTCGGTTCAATCGGAAACGATTTCCCTTTCGATTGGGAACCAAGGCCTCGATGAATCGGAAGGAGGGTCGGGTTGAAAAGGAAAACCAAGACGTCGAGTTCGATCGAATGCGACGAAGGTCGACCGACGTGCGAACATGGCCATGGCCGCACAACACGTGCTTCGAACGTTGCTGCAGGAGAACGACGTGGTGGAAGACGGGACGGATGGACCTGCACCCGAAGAAGAAGGGGATGTGGCTGCACCTGCGGTGGGATGCGTGCAAGGTGGTGACGACCTGTTGGATCTGTTTTGCACCGACAATGTCAGGTCTGGCGACGAACTTTTGACCTCCATGGTGATCAGCCTAGTGATCGGGACGTGCTGCTTCTTGCTGTTTGCCACCGTGCGGATCCGTCTCGTCACCTTTAAAACAAGGTTGCTGCATCCGCAAGTCACGTATCGACCGGATCCGTTGCCTTCTGGAGGCTGGCAACACCTTTGGAACTGGGTCCCAGCACTTGTTCGAGTCAGCGATCAGCAGATACTACGGGATGTGGGACTAGATGCACTGGTTATGGACAAATGCATTCGGATGTTTGCGCATCTATTCTTCGTGTATTGCATCCTGGGGATTGGAGTTATTTTGCCGGTGAACTGGAGTGGCAACGTGGTTGAAGACTTGGGAGAGCAGGGCGCGACTTCCACCTTCGACAAGATGTCCCTGACAAACATCCCGCAGAGCTCATCACTTTTGTGGGTCCACTTCGTTGTGCTGTACCTCCTTGTCTTCTATACCCTTTTCATCCTGAATACCAAATATAGGGAGTTCATCTGGCTGCGACACAAATACATCACAGATCCAGGTGACGTCAACCGCTGGCGGGATCAATACTTAACAGAACAGAAAAAGCAAGTTGGGAGATGGAGAGGAGACATAAAGCGCGAAGTCAATAGGGTCTTCTCTAAGCTGCTGGACAAGCAAAACTCGCCGCAGCAATCCTCTGCCTCAGACAGTTGCTGCGTAGATGAACTTGATCCTTTTGAAGTCCACACACCTAGATCACCTCCTCTAAAAGAGGATGTCCTCACGGGGCACACAAGCACAAGCTTAACTATCGAAATGGCAGACATTTCGCTGCAGGAAAAGCTTGGTGAGTGTAGTTCGCAGAATCCACCACCTCTGCTTTCTGACGTTTTGCCAGATCTTCACACTCTTCCGGGTTCCCCGGGACGGCTCACCAGAGGCAGGCACCATCGCTCACATTCAAAATCGTTGGAAGAAGTATTCCACGAAGAGTTAATGATAAAGGCAGGCGATCCGAACATCCAGTCAAATCCAGAGCGCTTTGTTGATCAAGCACTAAACCTATCACCTCGCTTTCGTAACTTTGAGGCCATAGGTGGAGTTGCAACAAAGTGGTGGGATGATGGAGCCAGAGATAGCGAATCTCTTTGCAGGCAAGCTGGTGATGAAGAGCTCCAGCATGATGCTGAGGGGAGGTACTACCCTTTGCCAAGTGTTAGGCACCGCCAACAGGTCAATACCGTCGATGGAGAGGGCAGGGAGATTTCTGTGAATGCTGCGTTGTATGTTGTACTGCTTCAGAACGTTGCATGGCGCCAGAACGAGTCTGAATTGCACAACTATCTTGAAATTCAGACCGTTTTTCGCGAGCTGTTTCCAGGCGACGTGACGTCTGTCGTACCAGTTAAAAATCACTACAAGGTCGATATGCTTTTGCTCAAGTGGGATAGGGTCCTGGCAGAGCTTGAAAGGGTACATGAAAGAAAGAGGCACGGGGAGGAAGAACCGATGATGAAAGTCAAATGTGGCACTAGATTCTGGAAGAGAAAGGTTGTGGTGGCAGAAACGTACCTCCAGGATATGTGTTCAAGCCTAGAAAAGCAGATCGTCGCCGCAAGACGAGATGCCACTGAAGGCCAGTCTTGCCCAGCATACTTTGTCATATTCTCATCTGCAAAGGCTGCAGCAATTGCTAGCCAGTGTGATGTCCGCGGCAGCACTGTCCAACAGTGGAGGACCATGCCAGCACCTGCGCCTAACGAGGTTAGGTGGCAAACTCTATGGAAAGATTGGAAAGCGAAAGGTTCTAGAGGGCTAGCAGTCTTTGTCTTAATATTCCTGCTTATGATTTTTCCTGTGGGGATATTCACTGGTGCACTCTCACAACTCAACAGTGCATTTTGCAACGAGGCAGGGGACTGGTTCTGGCCATGGTACTGCGAAAGTTCAGGCACATGGCCCTCTTTTATTCGTAACCTTTTGACAGGGTGGATTCCTGCTGTCCTGCTAGGCCTTTGGAACAACATCATTATACCAAAAGCATTTTACTATCTAGCTGCAGCAGAATGCTCCTGTGTCAGTAATTCCCAACTGGACAGACGAATTGGATCACTCTTCTTCTACTTTGATGTCTTCAATGTGCTGATTGGGGGTGTGATAGGTGGGACAGCTCTTGCACAACTTGATCAGATTATTGCAGATCCTGGGCAAATTCTGAACTTACTTGGGGCAGGAATCCCTCAATCTGCGAACTTTTTTGTATCGTACTGCATGACGAATGCGTTGCTGTTTGCTCCGTTGAGGTTGACCTTTCCTCATATTGGCGTGCTGATCTACCTCTTGTCCAAGCTCCTCCTTGTTTTGAGGGCGAAGAAGCTGAAGTTCCGAACAAGGAGGGACTATCATGCATCCTGGGCTCCGAAGAGCAATAGATATGGTAGAGAGTTCGGCCTGCTACTGCTCATTTTCTTAGTTGGTGTCTCGTACTCATTGATGAACCCGATCATTCTTCCCTGGTGTTTTCTGTACTTTTTGTTTGCTTTCGTTGTTTGGCGATTTGGGCTGCTCTACATCTACTTACGAGTGTATGAGAGCGGGGGGAGGATGTGGCCTTTTGTGTTCACTCGCGTCGTGCTCACCCTCTTTGTACTGCACGTCTTCACATCTGCACTCTTCTTTGTGAAGCTAGCCTTCTGGCAGTTTGCAGTCATGTGGTGTACAATACCACCTATTTTGTACAAATTCCATAGCCACTGCAATGCACGGTACAAACAAAATGTACATTCGCTTCCTTTGGAGTGGGCAGAGCACATGCCTCGAGTGCACATAAGCAACACGGTATACCAACCACCAGCATTGAGATATGGGTCTGCAGGCTGGACTCCGGAAGCTGGAAAAGCCTGGGCAAATTGGGGGTCACCACTGTACACTTTTTAATAGAGCACAACCGTTGTACACCAAGCCTGCACACTACTCAACACGCGCCATCAAACCCCGTCGGAGGAACGTCCATCTACAACACGCTTTAAGGTGGGCAATGCCTTACGCAGTACTTCCCTTTATTACTTTTGCCGTAGCTGACATGCTGGCTTAGTTCGCGTCTGTGTGAGATGGTTGAGCATTATCTTTGCAAGCAAAGTCAACGTGGTATAGAAATTAGTGTGCCCTCCCAATGTTCTTTCTGTGCTTTGTATGGTTGGCACGTTGCTGCATTCTTGCTCATGTCCCGAGGGACTCCTGACTACATTGGTGGCTACCATAACTTTTTGAGCTTCGATTGCTCCCAAGAGATGTGCTGCAATGTGCTAGTAGAACTGCACCCCTGACATGAAGAGGATTGTTGCATGCCTTGTTACCCAAGAGAAGAGTAGTTACATTTCCGAAAGGTGCACCAAATCTACATCTCAGGGCACGATGGAAATCTCCTACCAGAATTGCAGCCGAAAGCGTGCCCAGCGATGCGAAGTTCCGTGGGCAGGCGGAAGAACGAGGCAATGCAGGGTTTAATTTCTGATGTCCTCTATGCAATCAACGTCAAAGGCAGGGTCCAGTAATAGAAATGACAGAGCCTACCACAGAGATTATCCAGGGTATCTTTGTCTTTGAGGATTGCACAGGGGAGGTGCTGGAAAAGCAATTTCTGTCTGCTGTTCATTGATAGACGGTGAAAGAACTGTGTCCCCGGCATTCTTGCGTGAAGGATACTTGAAGCGGCCCTGCACGAGTGATGTGGCCAGAGCAGTGGTAGAATGGGACGTGCTTTCTCTAATCTGACAAGAGGTATCGTTTCCAACTAAAGGGTTCTTGGCTATTGGATTTCACTTTCCTGAAAATTTGATCAGGCACATGCCTATGGGGTGTAAATTGCTTGAGGGCTGACATCGACCAGGTGCTCCTGGTGCAATGGTTGTACAGCTACAAAGAATGGGAAGAGTGGGCAGAAGGAATCCTCTAAAATGCAACCCCTATTATTGTAAATGCTGGCCAGATCATTTGAAATGTGGCACATCATTTCTAAGGGAAAAACAAAGGTATGTTGGAAATACCACTCTCGCAATGCTTGCAAGACTACTGACATAGTCCTTAGATGAAAGCAATGTGCTGGTGGCCACTACCGGCGAAATCCAAGAAGTTCGATGAGCAGGAGAAAATGACGAAACTTCGTTCAGGGACCAAATCGTTGAAAACCCCCTCAATACCATAGCAAATTACCCACTTTGTTCCCACAGTGCCACCCATGCTTCAACCTTCGATTGGCATCCAAAATGAAACCCCCGTCAAAAGAGGGGAGATTGTTCACCCAGGTGCTATCACCTGCCAATTTCCTAAACCTGCATTGGCTCTGTAAACTTCGTAGTTACCACAGACAATTGTTTGCCACTTTGTAGCAACAATCCCACCACTATTCCGAGGAACTTAGGCAACTGCGATCTGAAACCAAATGCAATACATTAGAGGCATTACTTGCATGATAGCACTTGGAACCTCTCTTACCCATGTTTAGGCTGTCCAAGGCAGTCTGAATTCAACTTTAAAACGCATACGCACCCTTCATGCACCTTCAGCGATAAAGAGTCACAGGCAATTTAGGAAGGCAACCAACTCAATTTCTGACACGCTGGCTAGACCATCATGCATCTCTTGGCTGGGCCAGTAAAAACAATTTTTTCCGTTGCGCTTCATGGAGGCTTTGCAGGAAGGAGAAAGATATCCACGAGCGTGGCCAAAGGTATGTGTTGGTGTCCCTATGCAATCTCTTCACAAGTTGCCATGTCATCAATTGACTCCGTTCCTACCAACTTACTTTCATGCGCTTGCAATGAGCCTGGTTGTGTTTCTACAGAATGTTAGATCCAGTACGTCAATGTGTTCCAAGGAAGATGAAGGGCCAAACAATCCAAGTTTCAACCCACATAGATATGCTGGCGAAATTGTAGCACTTACATCGTAGTCAAACGTCCATCCCTCAAAATACTGGTCAACAACCATTGACCCAGGAGTTATTTTAGTTGCATTGTTAGCAATATGGACTCCTCGTATGGATGACTGCGTCGAGCAAGCCGTGTTTACTCTCACAACTCCACACACCTTATCGATATAGTCTTCATGTAAGTTTTCCAGTGTTTCAGAAGGCAGGTCGCCCTCATCAAAAGTGTGGCCATGCACTCCTTGGCTGGCATTATGAAACCAGAGCTGGAGGCCGTCTAAAAACTCTCCATTGCTCCAGGCTTTTAATCTTGTCAAATTTCCCCCTTGCTCTTGCTCATCTATGTATGCTTTTTTACTCTCAAGGTTCCCGACCAGCCCTGTTTGGTAGATATTTGTAGCATTTACTGCTGTGTACGTGGTGTTGGGTACAAGCCCTGACCAAAAACTTGCAGCATCCATGTAGTCCTCCAGGCTCAACTGCAGAAGGAATGTCGCCTTCTTGATTGCCATGTTGTAAAGTACAGTGTGCACATAGTGATAGTAAGGATCATCTTCCGACTCGTGGGCAAAGAAGTAAGCTTTGCTAGTCCACCCAGTAGCGTCATCGAGTAACTTGATATTTCCGCATTCCTTTGTCCAAGGAGGCCATGGACGCTTTCTATCAGAACAGTGGAAGATCCCATTTTTTTTCTCGAATCGAATCTGCTTCTTTCTCACTTCCAATGCACTTTTTATAATGCTGGTAGGCATGGCTTGGAGTTTCTCCACTGCTGCTTTCAGGCTCTCCACTAGATGGTCACGAGTTTCTTGCGTCAGCGGCTCTCCGTTGATCTCCTCGTAAGCGAGAATCTCTTGCAATCGCCAAGACAGATAGGATGTCCCGTATGGTATGATGAAGGGAAGACTCCCAACTGGGTTCGATACATCAGTGAAGAAACCATACCAATTTGCCATTGCTGCTTTCACCGCGTAGAAACTTCTACCCTTTGCATCAGTCCCATTAGGATACGCATAGTAGTCACTTACTACCTCGGCAATGCCAACCATGGCGTTCTGTAGTTCGCGTATTTTGATATCATCTACTGCCTCCTTTATCTCTCGTGCGACATACTTTTCCACGTATTTCCTGATCTCTTCCCATTTTTGCTCTGCTCCTGTTTTGGAAGACATGAACGCATTGGAGAGGCTCACAGCAATACCTAGAAGAGCTGCTGGGATGGAGGCCCCAGGTATCATTCCAAGGAGGGTAATTCCTGTGCGCAACAATGCCACCCCAATGGCTTGCGGGTCAGGGTTGTAGTCTGTGGGTTTGTAGCGTATCACACGAGGTGAGCAGAGTGCCTCATCCTCCATTCTTGCATGCGCAGGATCATATAGACTTGTCCACCCAGCACTGCATTCATTTGAATCTTTTACGCAGGCAATCATATCTGGGAAATCACTGATTGGAAGGACAAATTGGACAACAAAAGGTCTCTTCAGGTGCTCCACAACACTCTTCTGCGGATAAAATTGCCCTGAGATCCTTTCTTCATCTGAAAGATACAACTCGAGTGAAAGATGGGTGATATTTTCAGAGGGTTGTACTTCTGAAAGGAAGGCTACAGAGAAATTCAAGTGCACAGTTGCTGGATCTATACTTGATTCAGGAGATGGGACTTCGTAGAGAACAGCCTGCACACCATAAAGCTTCGACGCCAGGGTTTCATTCAAGGTTCCCACAATGGTGTCTCTGGTTATCTTCCTCAAGTGTTGGGAAACTCCATCTTGTGTGATCCTGGCATGGCCATGCCAGTACACCTCTTCCAGATGAAGAAGGACTCGCCCTTCAGACGGTCGTGCTTCCATTCCCACTGAGGGTGCTGACAGCTCAAGAGTGAATAGGTCTGGGAAACCGCCATGGTGCGAGTCCTCACCATGTCCTCTCTCTTTCAGATAGAGAGCCGTCATTGTGATCGCCCAGGCCAGAAGTATGGCCGATGTGATGGCCCAGGCCACGTAAATTCCGTTGCAGATCATGACTCCGGTTCATGCGGGCGGCTGGGAATACGAGTCTGAACACGAAGCGTTCAGGACCCCGTGGCTTCGTCCGTCCTTGTTCCGGACACGGCGACGCGATGGCGTGGACGTGTTCCAAATGGTTGTGTGTGCCTCTGCAGACACACAGCATTTCACTGGCGATGAGTGATCACGCACGTGGGACCTTTCCCCCGGGGCGACCCTCCACGTGACGTCAGGGTCGCCCCAGTGGATAGCTGAAAACCAATCACATGGGTCTGCAGCCTGGATGGCTTCATCCCAGGGATCGAAGGGTCAAACAGAATCGCATTGACGGAGCCAATGGAGCAGAAGGGATGTTCTCGATCATTCGTGGCTTGGATCCCATGTAGCTACCTCGCAAAGACGGTTAGTTCAGGAAAATCACTGCCGAACGAGTTCAACTACCATGGATAGGAGAAGAAGTCGCGGCGAAAGATTTTGATTCGAAACCTCAGGACCAGGGTCAACGCTCATGAGATGCGGAGACTTCAAAGGAGCGCTTTCTCGCGATTAGTCATGCAACTTGCATGTGGCTTGCCTTTGTAGTTGGATATTTCTTGATAGACGAATGATCTATGCCTCTTGCAAGCATCAGTCATCGAAACGTGGGAGCGCAAGACTCGTTTCCATCAGACCAATGCTTTGAAGAAGGGAGTTCGTGGTCTACATTCGATGTGCACAAGAGCCCTTGGTCTCACATTGTCCATAAACGGTAGCCACTCGACAGTTGCTCATGTGCTTGAAGTTGCAGGCTACTGTCAGTATTTGAGAGGCAACGTATCCTAAGCCGCACTGTAGAAACTTTCCTCAACTGTTGAAGTTAACTAGCCAGGGCCTGGAACTAGATGTCCACTGCGTGGGCACAAATGAGCCTCTATCCTGAGGCCGCTTTGCAGGATAACTATCATTCAACTTTTTCCTGCCGTACAAGTCAATCTCATTTCTTGAGCTGTGCAATTTCTCTTGCTCGTACCATGGCCCCTCAAGAATTCACCTATGAACTCCACACATAATTGAATAACTATTCTCATTCAAAGATCTTCAGAACCATGGATGTTTAATGACAGAAAAAATTGTCACTTGGTTCCTCAGAAAAAAGGTTGGAAAATCATGAAGGTCCGTTTAGCTCTCGTGAATGTCCCTTCATGCATTACCATTGCACTTTTGCATTCTTTCAGCTGCTTGATCTTTGTTCTCTTTGGAGAACTAGCTTCTCTAGCACAAATAATAAGCTGCGCGAAAGTATTACTCCACAGTTCACCAGGATTTTGAGGTTGTTCTTCTTGGATGCCTCTATCAAGGTTTGGAGTACGTTGTACACTCACAGAGCGCTTATCAATCGGCTCCTTGAATTGGTGTTGGTAGCGAAAGATTAGATCTATGAGACAGGAGAATGTACTCAAGTTCCGTTTTTCTACGGTTCAAACCTAGGAATTCATGGCCAAGCAAAGGACTTCCCCTAGTGCATGAACAATCTAGTGTTGCAAACATTGGACAAGAATAGAAAATTGGACAAACATGGTGCCACATGCCTCCAGATTTGTGTATTTACAAGCATCTAGTAATCTTACATCAACAAGGTACTTGCTTCTTTCCAAACTTACCGATGAGGCTTGGATAACATGGCCCCACATGTGGCAAATTCTATGCAACTGAAATTCACCATTGCTATCCTATCTCGCATCTCCTGGAGCATGGTGTTATTTCAACACTCTTAAGCTAGGGGGAGTTTCTTCAGCCATTTGTTTGTCATCCTTGTTCACATTTTCCATTTTTCTCTGCTGCAATGAAGTGAAGAAACTGGGTAGGGCCCATCCGCTGTGTAGGATCATTACTTGCAGCCGCTGCCGCATTTGCAAGCACTGGATAATGATTTGCAAGGGGACTGATTACTGATTTACCAAGGATGCATGTGATCCTTTGCTGCGTGGATGCATGAACACAGCTGCCCTCCATACAGCTCGTGCCACAGGACATGTACAATCGACGTCTTGACTTACTTATGGGTGCATTTGGTTCCATGCAATCTTTGAACGTTGTGCACGCAGTCTTGTTACCATAGTAAATAGCTTCGTGATCTTTTGTGCTGAGTATGTCCAAATCTGCGAGGACAACTCTCCAGTCACTAGTGAAAGCAAACTGATTAGCGTTGACATCGCTGCCAAGAACGAGCTGAGGATACTCAGCAAAAAGCAAAAAGGGTGCCTCGATCAAGCGAAAAACTTGCTCACAGGATGGTTGAAACAGAAATGGAAGCTGAAAAGGGGACGCACTCTCCAGCAACAGCCAGGTAAATTGATGAGAGTCACAGAAGCCATGCACTGTTGGTAGCCCCGGGCTTTTGTACGCACTGAGTTTCTTCTGTGCAGCTACGATGATCCCTTTCTTGCGACTTGCTTCTTTCTTAGTGGATTGACTGAACGGAGGAGGACGATTCGGATCTGCGCATTTGTTATTGGACCATGCATACCATTCCCCAAAGTCACCACTTTTAAGTACAAAGGACTGGGACTGTAATCTTATACCAAAAACAAATTTTTGGACGCCTTTTGCTGTAAATGTGGCTCTAGAAAGTGCTTCTTCTATGATATTGGTGTGAGAGCAATTGTATGTGATGGCGCAACATTTTGGAACCCACAGAAGTAAGGACAATGCAGCAAGAAGTCTTACTTGGGGAAGTATTTTTATCTTGTGATGCATTGAGATGATTCTCAACGATGCCAAAAGTTCATTCCCTCGAAAGTCTTTCGCGCTGTTTTCAAATCTGCTAGATCCCACCATCCTGCCCTAACGGTACGAGCCAGATGATTGTTTGTGAGATCGTAAGGCACACCTGTGCCTTATCGAAGCAATGGAAGTCCTCGTTGTGTCGTTCAAAGAAGGATCGCTGCGGCCGTGCTGATGTCAAACTACGTAGCTAATCTGCTGACTCGAGCTTATTGTCGATCCGTCTTGGGACTAATTGCTCTTCAAACTGCCCTTTCGATGCGATTTAGGAGCGCGTCGTATCTTGTGCTGCTGGCAGACCTTACCACCCTCCTGACCTAGACGTGGATGGTGGACCGATTTCACTGTCCCACAAGTTCGACCCTGGAGCCTTACAAGCGGACATCTGTTGCCACTGGTTGTCAAGTCACTGCACGCAACACCGATGCGGTGCTGAATCCGAGAGAATGTACTCCCACGACGAGTGGAAGGTTGGCCAACCAACATGAATAGCATCCACACATGGGGTCGAATGCAACCCATGATGCACTCTCCTCGACGTGTACTCACCGACACAAAGGGCGGCATGTGTGGAGTATGTGACATGTTGATGATGTGTATTAGAAATGATAAGTTTGAAAAGACCGAATCGTGTACAACAACGATCCTCGTTGTAAAGATTGATGGACGGAAGACTGTGAACATGTGACGTTTGCAAAGAATCGAAGTCATGTTCCTGTGCAATGTCGAGACTCATAGCATCACTCTCTCGAGCGAGTCACAAACATTCGGATAAGAGAGATACGAAGCTAGTTAGTTGAGACCATGCAATGCTCTAGCCCATAGTCTCTCGGGATCTTCCATACGAAAGACGACACAAGGTTGGATGTTATGTATGTATCGTGAAGCTTTTGGGTTATCCGTGTCGTAGCAAACATTGGGACACGCCACCTTCGTGGGCAGGTGCGTCTTACCATTACCAAAGGGAGTTGCATTATACTCCAAAAGTTACGAGGACTCTTCTGCGATTTGGCCCTTCAATCACGTGAACAAAGGTGGAATGCCTTGGATTTGTACACTCTTGTATGAGAAAGGTGACTCAAACACTGCGATGGATTGCTTTCGATTCCTTACTAGGATTGAACTCCTCGAAGGCTTGACGGAGATGTAGCTCCTCGCGCAAGTCGGCGCTGCCATGACATGTGTGCGTTGGTAGCAGACGAGGCGACTTAGAAATGGACAAGGTAAGCAAAGCAATACAATGAAAATCACGTGTGTGTGTTTAGTACACTCTAGCGATGGTGACGCGTTTCCTCCGTTTTCTCTTTTAATGGGCTGACTTAGTATCTTTTGTATTTTGTTCAACATTCTTCGTATTCAACTTTGGGGGCAACACCTTCTTCAAAATCTTCAAACAATGGGTCTTCCATTGCAAGGGCTATCTTGTTTGGCGGGTCCCTCGAATGGCTTTATTTACGCTACTTCTCATCGAAAATGTCTCGATTACTACCAATAGATAAACAGAAAAGACCATCGCTCATTGCGGCTGTTTCTTACTGCTGTTCCTATCGATGATGTGTAGTATGCCATACCCGTAAGAGTGATGTGGAATTCACAAAGGGGTTTTGGCGACAATATCTGTCAAACACGAAGAATTGGAAAAGATGTGATGATGGCTTCGATTGGTCTTGATCCAAAAAGTTTTGAGATAAACTCTATAACTATGGAGAGCAAGCGATGAAAACCAAGCAAATGACTCTTCGCCGTTGAAACATGTTGCTTGATTGCTTGTTAAGAGAATGATAATGAAGATCGCAAGGAAACATCCACTCTTGCAAACTTTGGAGTACCTTAACTTTTACTTTCCGCATCCTTTCAAAAACGGTACCCTTGCCAAAGATTGTCGTGCGGAGCATCTATGGTGTTGGGGGCAAGACGTTGCCTTGCAAGCGGAAGATTTCGTAGTCCATCACGAATATTATTCGAAAGAGGAATGGGTCCATGAATATTACGATGTTGACGCATGATTGTCGACCAAGCAAGGTATCCATGCCAAAGGGTTGACCGGAGGAGGAGATAATCCTTCCTCAATGCATCAACACGAGCAAACCAATCGAAATAGAGAAGGGCCTGTGTATCCCGCAGCATTGGTCGGGTTTCCACCAAAGCTTTTTTTGCGAGATTTGTATGAATTAGAGCGGCTGCCGTACGGGTCAAAGTGAGAAGGATCCCCATTTTTGGCCAAGCAAGGAGGGTAAAGACAACCTAAAGGACGAGTTTAGGTGAGGTAGCCTAGACCAACATCGCAAGAGGGAAGGGTCATGCAATCTTTCAAGGGATAACCAATCCATACGAGTCCTCCTCTTTGTCAAGCGGAACGTCTTACCACCTCCGCAAGAAGTGGAGGTCATCACCAACGATTATTAGAGATATGCTAAGCATTGATAGGATGATATGAAATCTACAAGACAATCAACTACGTGGAGTTGATGATGTTGATAGCTTCACACGACCTACAAGTATGAAAGTAAAAATCGATGTCGATTGCAATCCATAGAAGTGAAGACTAACATTACTCGTACTCCTCAAAATTCGTTCAAGCATATTTCCGAAGCGTTGCACCACGATGCCAAGCATCGAAGTGCGACAAAGACGGTGTACTCCAAATTAAAGTGTTTTAAGATTTTCTACGTGATCTGGAGACTCCCACATCATACGCCAACTCAATAAAAAGATTGATTTTGCAAAATGGATGTAAGATGTTTGAACAATTGCATTTTCACCAAGGAGTGACCCTGTACTTGAGGGAAGAGGCAAAGTGAAAGCAATCTCCCTTACCGAAATGATCTTCGATGAAGGTGCCATTAGATCAATTGTTTAAATGCACGCGCAAGTATCTCCTTCGAAAGCCCCATGCAAAAGTGCGTAGTTGTCTTGCGTCTAGGAACTCATTCACTTAGAATTGAATTCGGGCGCTAGAAGTGGTGCGTACAGATTGCTTCGAACCATATTTTCAACTTTTTCGAGTTTGATTTAGAATGAACGAGGTTCATTATGCGTGGTACTTTTCTAACACAACCCAATATTACACTCAAGAAACGTCGTAAAGCAATGTAGAAAAAACTATCGAACGTGTTGTAAGGCGTATGTTGGGTTCTTTGTATGAGTTGCTTCTTTTGGAAAGGCACAAAGCCATGTTATAAACTAGGCGGCAAATACGTGACATGTATCTCCTGTTGGTAATGGAGTCACTCAAGGCTTCACCAAGCCAATCAAGAATGCCATGCGGCAAGACTGAGTTAGGCCACCGATCTTACAATCGTTTGTCTCCTTTGCTTGCTTGAGATTCAAACTCGCGTTTCGCTTAGTTTACGTACTCCGTTTGTTCATCCCTCGACGGTTTGTTTGGTCGAAGCCTTTCCATGGTGGCCACTAGAACCTTCTCAATTCTTGCAAAGCATTGGATGTGTTGCAATGCGGAGGGTTTAAAATCATGGGCATTAATAGAGAAATGAAACCTTCTAACGCGATACGTGCTTTCCACGCTCGTGGTTTGTAAGTTGGAAGACAACAAGACCGGCTTAAGATTGTCTAGTAATCGAACAATTGTTGACAACAAATAGGTAGTTTGCATTGTGACTAACCGAAATGTCTTCCACATGGCGATGGACGGCATTTGTGACCCGGTCGTCACCCCGTGTATAAATACAAGGCAACGTAGAGTTGACGAGTTGAGTCTATGTAAGGTTTGGGATCCAAAAGCAAGACGTCGGAGTGAAAACTCCGAGCGTGACCCCCAGAAGGCATGGGTCCGCTCGGGGAAGGGCACTTCCAGGCAAGAAATTAACAGGCTCGAGGGGGCGTAGGTGAAGTGAGCTGTAAATAGCATCAAAATTATGCTAGCTCCTTTCCTATCGAATAGAATGAACGAAAGGAAGATCGAAGTTCTCGGCTGGAGTACCGCATAAGCAATCATTCGAGTCTCACCCGCATGTGGAGTTCAAGGAAACTCTCAAGGCTGAGGATGTTTGAATTCTTCAAAGCATGAAAAGGTTCAGGCAGTTGCCAATCCGACGCCTTACCTGTAGCATAGATTGCATTGGATGGGTACCATCGGAGTACCCTGATGCAGCACAGTAGTATTTCAGAAGTGTGAAGAAGCAAGACGAGCGAAGAGTCGTTGCCGTGTCAAAGTTGCTAGCGCAGACAAGGCAGGGGTGCCTCGTATCAGAGTAACCACTGTGAAAAACCCTTGCAGCGGTAAATGTAAGCTGTGGGTTGCAAGCTTGCACATTTCACTGCAAGACTCAGAAGTGCACTGCTGGGGATATGCCCTAACCTCTTTTGGACCAAGTCACTACAAGGGGCTATCGCGAAGCAAGCCTGACGACTCAGCTCCAAGGTGCACCCCCTTGTTGCTATGGCGCAGTTGCACTCTCTTCGAGAGCACACCCTGTAGACTGTGGCGCGGAACTCGCGGGGATCAACCAAGGCAAGGCCCAGGACGCTTGCCAGCAGCAATCCTCAGTAAAAAAATCATGCCGAAAGAGGTGGACTTTCTTTGGGTCAGGAGCATGCAAGATTTGTATTTCCAGTTGGCTCTGTTTAGGAAACGGAGCAATCTTCAAACGTTTGCACCGCTTCTCATCCGCCTTGTCCAAGCCAGCATTACGTAGGAGATGAACAACAACCGGGATACAGAAAGGGTGACTTTCATTCTTTGATGTGCTTGCACCAAAGGTATTTATTTGTGAGCGTTCCGTTGGAGAGTATCCGCCAAAGATGTCAAGCATCCAGTTTCCAGCGCCGTTCGTTTCGTCCATTTAGTCTGCCACGCCTCAAGGTGCGTTCGCGAGCGGTTCCTGCCCGTACCTGAAGCAAAGAGCACGCTTCCTGTTTCGCCTCCTGCAGATCCGAGGGACCCCGTTTGAGCAAGGCAGTTCCACAGGAGCCGCCTACTTCGATCCAGACAGCAGGAGGTGCGCTTGGCGTGGTGCGAGCGCCGCACCTACTTCGGGATGTTGGAATCGTCCAGCTTCAGGTACTCGGAGGGCAGGACTTTGTTTGGGTTCAGGATGAGGTGTGGATCGAGCATCTTCTTGATCCTCGCGGCTATGCGCAGGTAATTTTCGTCCCGGACCAGCGGCAGGGCGGGCAGTTTCAGCTGTCCGATGCCGTGTTCTGCGCTGATGCTTCCACCGACGGAGACGACGAACTGGTAGATCCCATCTTCGATCTCTTCCCTCACTTGTTCCATCTTGTTCCGATCGTTGTTCACGCACACGTTGAGATGGACGTTCCCGTCCCCGAGGTGTCCGAATCCGTACACCTGGACGTCTGGATGTCCTTTCACGGCTTCTTTGGTCCGTTCCACCAAACGGTTCATGTCTTTCAGGGGCAAGCACACGTCGTATTTGAGCACGTTTCCATGGGTACCCAACGCTTTGGCGATGCCTTCACGCAGCTTCCAGAACGCGTTGGCTTGCGCTTCGTCACGGGCCACGACGCTGCGTCGCACCACCTGTTCGCGTGCGAGCGCGTCCAAGAACGACTGGATCTTGGACGCGTCGTGTTCGGCGCGGCTTCCTGCCGTCTCGAACAGCACGTAAAAGTCGTCTACGTCCTTTCCTTCGTCTGGACGGTGCGGGAAAGGATGGTCCAAGTGGTGCAATTGTGCGGCAGACGCGTCCAAGCAGGATCGATCCATGTATTCTGCAGCGGAGAGGATCTCGGCGAGATGTTCTTTCGCACGTTTCATCGTCTGCACCACCGCCTCGTACGTGTGGACGTGCAGGAAGACGACGTGCACGGCTTTGGCGCGTGGCACCAGACGCAACGCCACTTTGGTGAGGACGCCGAGCGCACCTTCTGCGCCTACGAAGAGCTGCTGCAGGTCGATGCCTGCGTTGTTCTTCTTGCGCTTCTGCAACGTGGACACCACCGTGCCGTCCGCCAGC
>LFIK01001134.1_pt1 | contig 20736 bp, 13 predicted proteins | sample 643401 | NCBI WGS metagenome assembly LFIK01 (sample SAMN03777447, study PRJNA286221) | soda lake metagenome | biome: soda lake; feature: Kulunda steppe; material: water; isolation source: sample T5-Br brine of Lake Tanatar-5 | place: Russia: Kulunda steppe | collected 2010-07
GAGCCGGTAGAATGCTGCTGCTGCTGCTGCTGCTGCTGCTGGAGGTCCGTGGTCAGGGCCTCCATTCGCTGCATCTTTGCGGCGACCTCGGCGGCCTGAGCAGCCGCGTGACTTTGCTGCTGCTGCTGCTGCTGCTGCTGCTGCAGCGTACCCACATCACGCTGCAGCGCTTGGACGTCATGCGTGAACCGGCCAGCGAGCTGCTCCTTGAGCTGCAGCAGGGCAGCCTCCAGCCCCGCCACCTGCTTGCGGTGCTGCTCCATGCCGTCAAGACCTGTCTGCAGCTGCCCAACAGATGCCTGGAGCCCCACCAGCTGCTTGGCCAGTTGCTGCTGCTGCTGCTCCGTGCCCCCCACATGCTTCATGCGCTGCTGCAGCGCCGTCATGTCCTGCCGGAGCAGCTTGACCTCCTCCACGGGAATGCCCGCATGCAGCTTCTGCACAATGGCGTCCGCCGACTGCTTGCTGTGCTTTGCGCCTCCAGCCTCCTGCTGCTGCGGCTGCTGCTGCGTGCATGACTTGAGGGCATCCAGCTCTCTGCGCAGCACGCCCATGTCTGCATGCGCCATCTGGGACACCTGCTGCTGCAGCACTTGCACAGCAGCACCGAGCTCTGCCACGTGCCTGCTATGCAGCTCTGCGCCGCTTGCCTCTGCGTGCAGCTGTCCTGCATCACCCCCTGTGCTCCTCTCGGGCTGTGGCCTGGCCGAACGCTCCATCTGCATGCACTGCAGCTCTGCCGCCCCACCTGCTTGCTGCTGCTGCTGCTGCTGCTGCTGCTGCTGCTGCTGCTGCCAGTGCTTCAAGGCTTCTATCTGCTGCTGCAGCTGCTGCAGCACATCTGAGGGCAGCGGAGCTGCCTGGGCCTGCAGCTGCTGCGGCTGCTGCTGCTGGGCTGCCTGCTGCTTCAGCTTCTCCACCTGCTGCTGCAACTGCTGTAGTTTCTCTGCAGGCACAGCAGCAGCAGCAGCTGCTGCCTGCTGCTGCTGCTGCTGGGCAACTTGCTGCCTCAGCTCCTCGATCTTCTGCTGCAGCTGCTGCAGAATATCTGAGGGTAGCAAAGCCACAGAGATCTGTTGCTGCTGCTGCTGCTGCTGCTGGGCTGCCTGTAATTTGTCTGAAGGCACAGTAGCAGCTGCTGCCTGCTGCTCTTCCACCTGCTGCTGCAGCTGCTGCAGTTTGTCTGCAGGTACAGCAGCAGCGGCTGCCTGCTGCTGCTGCTGCTGCTGGGCAACTCGCTGCCTCAGCTCCTCCATTTGCTGCTGCACCGACTGCTGCTGGGCTGTCTGCTGCTGCAGCTCCTTTATCTGCAGCTGCAGATGCTGCAATTGTTCTGCAGGCACAGCGGCAGCTGCTGCCTGCTGCTGCTGCTGCTGGGCTACTTGCTGCCTCAGCTCCTCGATCTGCTGCTGCAGCTGCTGCAGAATATCTGAGGGTAGCAAAGCCACAGAGGACTGTTGATGCTGCTGCTGCTGCTGCTGCTGCTGCTGCTGCTGGGCAGCCTGTAATTTGTCTGAAGGCACAGTAGAAGATGCTGCCTGCTGCTCTTCCACCTGCTGCTGCGGCTGCTGCAGTTTGTCTGCAGGTAAAGCAGCAGCGGCTGCCTGCTGCTGCTGCTGCTGCTGCTGCTGGGCAACTTGCTGCCTCAGCTCCTCCATTTGCTGCTGCAGCGACTGCTGCTGGGCTGTCTGCTGCTGCAGCTCCTTCATCTGCAGCTGCATATGCTGCAATTGTTCTGCAGGCACAGCGGCAGCTGCTGCCTGCTGCTGCTGCTGCTGCTGGGCTACTCGCTGCCTCAGCTCCTCCATTTGCTGCTGCAGCTGTTGCAGAGTGTCTGAGGGCGGCAATGCTGCAGTGGCCTGCTGCTGCAGCAGCAGCTGCTGCTGCGGCTGCGGCTGTTGCTGCTGCTGGGCTGCCTGCTGCTTCAGCTCCTCCATCTGCATCTGCAGATGCTGCAGTTTTTCTGCAGGCACAGCGGCAGCTGCTGCCTGCTGCTGCTGCTGGGCAACTTGCTGCCTCAGCTCCTCAATTTGCTGCTGCAGCTGCTGTAGAGTGTCTGAGGGCAGCAAGGCTGCAGTGGCCTCCTGCTGCTGCTGCTGCTGCTGCTGCTGGGCTGACTGCTGCTTCAACTCGTCCATCTGCAGCTGCAGGTGCTGCAGTTTGTCTGCAGGTAGCACAGCAGCTGCTGCTTGCTGCTGCTCGGCAATTTGCTGCCTCAGCTCTTCCACTTGCTGCTGCAGCTGCTGTTGTTGTTGTGGCTGCTGCTGTGCTGCCAGCTGCATCAGCTCCTCCACCTGCTGCTGCAGCCGTTGCAACCCATCTGCAGGCAGTGCAGCTACAGCCACTTGCATGTCCGGTTGCCTTTCCAAACCCTGCTGCCGCTGCTGCTGCTGCTCTTTTTGAAGCGCCTCCACCTGTTGCTGCATGGCTTGCATGGCTTCAGCTGAAGGCACATGTGCTACCAACGCCTCCAACTGCCGCTGCTGCTCCTGGACTTCACTCAGGTGCTGCTGCAGCGCCTGCAGGGACATTGCATCTGCGGCAAGCTCGCACTGCTGCTGCTGCAGCCGACCCAGCTGCTGCTGCAGCTCCTCAAGGGCAGCTGCATGCGGAGCCAGGTCAGCTTGCAGCGAGTGTTGCTGCTGCAGGGGCAGCAGTGGCTGCTGCTCTAGACCGGCCATGCGTTGCAGCTCCATCATGGCGTCTGATGGTGGGGTGGAGGAGAGGGGTGGCGGCTGCAGCAGCAGCTGCTGCTGCTGCTGCTGCTGTGCCCGAGCTGCCTGCTGCTGCAGCTCCTCCACCAGCTGCTGCTGCTTGGCTGCTTGCTGCTTCAGCTCCTCCACTTGCTGCTGCAGCTGGTGTACAGCATCGGACGGTTCAGCAGCAATGGGTGACGCAAGCCGCTGCTGGCCCAATTGCTGCTTCAGCTCCCCCATCTGCTGCTGCAGTTGCTGTACTGCCTCTGAGAGCTCAGAATGGGCCATGACCTGTGGCTTCTGGACGGCTTGCTGCTGATCAAATAGCTCCCTCAGCTCCTCCACTTGCTTCTGCAGCACCTGCACAGCCCCTGCAGGCTCCGCACCTGACGGCGCCTGCTGGTGCAGCTGCTGACCCGCCACCTGACACTGCAGCGCTTCCACCTGCCGCTGCAGCTGCTGCACCACAGCAGGCACGAGCGTGCCCACACTGTCTGGGGTGTGAGCCCCGGGGGCATGCCCAGACCCTTCTTGCTGCAGCTGCAGCTGCTGCTGCTGCTGCTGCTGGAGCTCCAGCTTGTCAACCTTGGCCAGTAGGGCTTCCATCTGCAGCCGCAGCAGCACATGTGCGTTCACAGCTGTGACGTTACCGAGGCTGCAGCAAGGCAGTCCTTTTGGGCAGAAGGGGGACATTTGCGTGTGCAGCCACGGCAACACGCGCTCTCACAATGCGGGAAACAAGAGGCTGCACATTGTGTCATGGCATCCGGGGATGGGATTTGCCTGATGGGGCTCCAGAAGGCAGTGCTTGGCAATCCAGGTTTTCATTGTCTATCAAGCCGTCGGTCATGAGGGGAAAGGGGCGAGAGATGAGGTGTGCGGCAGCAACTCCATTGAGTGTGGGGGCATGTTGGGTGCAAAATCCTTTGGGATCAGCTGTGCTGCGGTGCTGATCCCAACCAAAAGCACGTGCAGAGCGTATCAAGCTCGCTCCTGCGCACAGCTAGCCACCAGCATGGCCAGCGCCATACCAATACCTATGCACAGTGAGTGCACTGTACCTGCTGCTGCATCAGTCCAGATGCCTCAGTCACAGGATGCGTTGTGGCTGCCAGGGTGTCCGCCTGCACCAGTAAAGAAAGCAGGCAGCATGCAGGCCTTGCTCAAACCGCCCAAACTTTGCAGGCACAGTGCAGGGATCCTTCATTCCCCTTGCCCTGCAAGCCTGCAGTACCTGCAGGCCTTGCTCAACCCGCCCTCGCTTTGCAGGCACAGTGCAGCGATATTCGTTCCCCTTGCCCTGCAAGCCTGCAATACCTGCAGGCCTTGCTCAACCCGCCCTCACTTTGCAGGCACAGTGCAGGGATCTTTCATTCCCCTTGCCCTGCAAGCATGCAACACCTGCAGGCCTTGCTCAACCCGCCCTTGCTTTGCAGGCACAGTGCAGGAATCCTACCCCTTGCCCTGCAAGTCCGCAAGCCCTGCAGGCCTTGCTCAACCCTCCCTTGCTTTGCAGGCACAGTGCAGGGATCCTCCCCCTTGCCCTGCAAGCCTGCAGTACCTGCAGGCCTTGCTCAATACGCCCTTGCTTTGCAGGCACAGTGCAGGGATCCTCCCCCTTGCCCTGCAAGCCTACAATCCCTGCAGGTCTTGCTCAACCCGCCCTCGCTTTGTAGGCACAGTGCAGGGATTTTCCCCCCTGCCCTGCTTGCCTGAGGCGCAAAGCATGCTGAGCCCATGGGCTTGCCAGCCCTCTGACTAGCCGGCCAGGAGAAGCCCCCCAGCTCTCACCGGTTGTGGCGAGGCCTCTTGGGGAAGTCCTGGGGCGGGCTGCCGTGGTGCTGTTGAAGGCGGGCCTCCGTCCGGGGGGGCCTGGTGCCCCTCCGTGCGCAGGGGCAGGCTGGAATTCATAGCCAGCTGATCCCACAGGTCTGCGGTCTGCAGGGGAGGGTCGTGTGCAAGGGCAGCGCAGGACTCTGTTGGCTGCTTGCAAGCACGTGCGCATGCTGCTCGCATGAGCGTGCACGTGTGCACACACAAAAGACACAAACATGCGCACAGGGGCACAAAGCATGCATGGCAAGCATTTCAGCAGAGGCGCAAGAATGGCTTGCACGTAGGCACAAGCATGCATGGCAAGCGTTTTAGCAGGCACAGAAAACGGCTTACACGCAGGCACAAGCATACATACGGGCGCGCAAGGGTTACACACACACGCATGACCACACCTGCACCTCCAGCTTCTTGCTCTGCGCCTCAAGCAGTGTCAGCCGCTGCTCGACGGACATTAAGTGCTTCTGGGGCGACCGGCCGTATTGCCTGGAGGGTAGTGCGCGACAGAGAGCGTTTGCAGTGTGAGGAACCAAGGCAGATGCTCCTGGGCTGGCCTACTAGAGCGCCTGACAGGGTGCTGGAGCGAGCCACATGGGCGCAGGGAGTGGCGTTTGTTTGGAGTCAATGCCCTGGGGGACAGCGCAGATGCACAGGAGGGGGACTGATGCCCTGGTGGGTCCTACATGCATCACTTTGTTTGGTTGGTGAAAAGGGTCTGCGTGAGATGAGTTGGGAGTTGGGACAAGGCCAATGCAGATGGAAGCGCAGGGAGAAGGAGGGCGCAGGGAGACACAGAGGGGCCTGGGCACGAAGTGGGAGGGGTGCAGAAATGAATCGCAATTGCAAGATGGGAAGGACCACCAGGGCTGCGCATGAAAGGTGCCCACTGGAGGGCAGCGCATGCGCATGAAAGACGCTTACTGGAGGGCAGCGCATGCGCATGAAAGATGCTTACTGGAAGGCAGCGCATGTGCATGACAAGCGCCCACTGAAGGGCTGCGTGCGCTCATGCACCTGTTGAGCCACCCCCCCCGCCCCACCTCCCCACACACGCATGCATGCAGACAAGCGCACACACATGACACACACATGCAAAAAAGTGTACACTCACACATACGCTGCCAGGCACGGCACGCGCCACCTACCTGGACAGGGTAGCCACAGACCTGCTGCCTGGGTTGCTCGATATGGGTCGGGCCGGCGCGCCCCCTGCGCCCTGTGCGCCCGCCTGCTCGTGCTGCTGCGCCCCCCCACCAGCACCCTGTGCTGTATGGTGCGACAGCGGGGCCAGCTTGCGGCTGCGCTGCCCGCCAGGGCCCTTGGCCCCCTCGGCATCATACATAGCAGGCGCACCCATGGGCCCCCCCCCTCCTGCATGCGCCGACGCCCCACTGCCGCCGCTCAAGCTCTTGGCATCAAAAACTTGCTGGCCAGACAGCCATGGCGGCTTCCTCTTTGCCTCCCCCTGGGGCGACGGCTGGGGCCGCGGGGGGCTCTCGCCACTGGCCGGGCGGCCCGGCGCGTCCAAGGGCGGCAGCGGTTGGCCACTGCTACGCTTTGAGGCCTGGCCTCGCGCATCCTGTGCGGCAATAGCGGCACAGTAGGGCCCCCAGGCAGGCAGATGTTCACTCACTTTGCGGTGCAGTGGTGCAGGCGAGCAGGGTGGTGTGCGGTGCGCTGGTGTGACACAGAATTCTGGTGCAGCAGTAGCGGAGCAGCAGCGCTGCGTGCCAGCTGAGGGCTAGCGTAGCAGCGCAGGCAGGCAGCCGCATGGTGAGCAGGGGGTAGGCTGCTGTAGGCCTGCTGCCGCTGTCTGCATACCATTTTGCATTTAAAAATACTATTTAATTCTAGAATACATGGGGGGCTGGCAGCCACAGCCTTGCTTAGGGGCGCTCTCCTATTCAGTGTCGCTACGTTTTTGCATGAATTAGAAAGAGATTGATATAATTTAACGCACTTCTAACACTTCCGCACTCATCCTCATCACTGAAGGCCCCCCCACTGCTGGACCACTCCTCCTCCTCCTCCTCCTCCCCCTCTGAGAGCACCACCCAGGGCGCATATATGGAGGCATTTTATGTTAAATGGCCATATATGTCAGTTGGATGGAAGTTCTATCTATACGTACAACCGCAAGTTATACACGAATTTTAAAGGTGGGGACTTTACCAAGCGGCGCTGTTTACATCCTTGCTGCATACTGTAAGGGTCTCCCGAAAGTCCCACAAAGCTTGGGTACTCATGGTGTCATCCTTGCGCAGGGGCCATGCTAATCTTCTCTGTATCATTCCAATTTTGTTGTGAAGGACGTCCCAAAGAACAAAGCTTTGGTATGGGCGCCCCTCGCGCTCGCCAAATAGGTGCGTGCACCTGGGTCAGACAACCAACGGCCGCCTCCTTTCTTAGGCTGGGATGCCACTGTGGACCAATAGGACCAATAGGACCAATAGGACCAATAGGACTGTGGACCAATAGGCACCAATAGCTGGGATGCCACTGTGGACCACCAATAGCTACCAAACAAAACGATTTCCCGCCATCAGATGTAAGCATCACACGTCTAAGAGGCACATGCCACATTGCATCGCCAGTAGGCCGCTCACACTTTTTGAAGAGCAGGCCGCCTCTGACATGTGGCCGCACCTGCATGCTTGGTGGCTCCGCCTCTCCATCACTGCCCCAGGCTTCGCGATGCGGCACTTCATAAGTTGGTGGGCCCTGGCCGCCAGCCTCAGGGCCTTGCGCAGCGTTTGCCAGAGGTCGTGGATGCGTGGTAGAGGACGTGCTTGGACGCTGGTGACAAGGTGCATGTAAGCGCGCGTGTCTGTGTTTGTGTATGTGCTTGTGTATGTGTGTATGTGTGTGTGCATGTGTGTGCATGTAAGCGTGCGTGTCTGTGCTTGTGTATGTGCTTGTGTATGTGTGTATGTGTGTGTGCATGTGTGTGCATGTAAGCGTGCGTGTCTGTGCTTGTGTCTGTGCTTGTGTATGTGTGTATGTGTGTGTGCATGTGTGTGCATGAAAGCATGCGTGTTTTTGCTTGTGCATGCGCACAAATGTGTGAGTGTGTGTGTTGGGAAGGAAGGGGTGCACAGAATCTTTGCACAAGAGTATATGACATGCAAAAAAGTGCAGAAGTGCTCACAATAGTTTGTTGCGGAGGTGTGTGCGAGCACATGCGCGTGAAAAAATGTTAGAGAAGTTGAGAAAGGGTCAAGAACACCCAACAAGCCCAGCATCACCTTCAGGTACAAACATAAGATCCAGCTTAAAAATGGGTTTGCACCCATCATCATCTACAAAGTAGATGCAAGCCAGCGTAGGCTGCTGAGCCTGTGGCAGAGCATCTGCAAATCTTTGGTCGTGAGCGTTTGGCACGGTAGCCCTGACACTAGCTGCACTGTATGTGCAACAACCAACCCACTTCCATGGTGATGGTTTCTGCTGAAATGCACAGATTGAATAGGCTGTGTGTACCTAGTGATCCAGCCAAAATTTCCTTTGGCCTGCAGACATGCCAACAATCCTTATTATGCACAGCGCTTGGGCGGCCTGAACAGGCCTGCTCTACGGAGAGGCAGTGCTTCAAAGGGTTGATGGCCAGCCAGTCTATGAATTAGGCACACCGCGTGAGGCAGGAAGCACAACAGCACAGGCACAACATTCTTTCAGAGTCACCCTTACAACCTCTGTTAGGAAGAGGTTATAAAAATGAGGCACACACCGGGGGGGAATGGACAAAGCGCTTCCCTGAAGGTGGCGAATGCCGGCTGGCTGCCGCCTCCTCCTCGGTGGTCATGTCAGCCATAACTGGTTGCTCATTCTGTAGCATTGACACATCAGTCATCAGCTCGCTCAAATGCAAATTTAGCGCATACGATCATGGCATAATATCCAGTATATGCTTTCAAGAGGAAAAAAAAGTGCATTGAGAAGGTGTCAGGGCGAACTGCAATGCATGCAGGTATGGTCCCAAGGCCACCAACAATCAATGATACTGTTCGATACCACCAAAATGAGCAAGGCAAAGAGCAAAGCAAAGAAACTCATTCAGATAGGGAAAAGCACCCTGCATCAACGCGAACATCTGCATTTGCAAAAGTAGTGCCCATAGCTTTGTATGCAAACACGAGGAAAGAAAAATGTTCTAATCATAAGGCTTTGAACCGAGGACGTCACACTGACTTGCACTGCAGTCACTCCTTGTAAGCCTTAAAACATGGACCTTCAAAGACAGGGTCTAGGTTTTGAACCTAGGGCATTTTGCTTGATGAAGAAGCGAGCATGAGATGGGGCACCATGGCATGGCCAGCACGTTATGACTCTGACATAATCTACCGCAAATCCACCAGGTGTTGCTATCGGCTAAAACAGGCATCTTATCAACACCAAGTATGCATCCTTGTAAGAGCATTACCTGCATGCTCACCCGGCATGGCTCGTGGGGCTGCCGCTGCTGCTGCCCAGAGGGGTGCCTCATGTTCATAGGGGCACTGCTGAGCCTGGAGATGGACAGCATGCGCGCAGCCAGACATGGTAGCAGTATTTTTTTCCATTGATGTGGAGACTGGACGCGTCCTTTTCTCTTGGGGCAAGTTCGAATACGAATCGTTGTGCTAGCTTTCTTGCTTAGCATGCAACTGTGCCCCTGGCATGGTAGGGCCCTGGGCATGGTAGGGGCATGGTAGGGGCATGGTAGGGCCCTGGGCATGGTAGGGCCCTGGGCAGTGATGGGATGCCACACACCCTCAGTGAACACAGCAAAGCCGATGCAGATCTGAATGTTCCCCCTGTTCCGCACCTGTGCCTGATCTTAGGCAAAGGCACCTGGTACACAGAGCTTGCATGAGGAGGGTGTCCAGTGCTGGGCAGGTTGGGGCATGTCTCTGATGCAGCTGCGGGCAAAAAGCAGTAAGCAAGAATGTGCCCGGAATGGCCTGTAAAAAGGATCAAGCCTGGGTTGGGAGGTAAGCCAACCCCATCCTCCTGGCGCAGTGCCGTGCAGTGCTCACCTCATGCATAGCTCACCTCCCTTCTGGGCGCTGCAAGGCGAATTCATTGATATACGGCTAAGCAAGGCCAGGGCTGAGCTACAAGTCTACAGTCCTAATGGTAGTACTGCCAAACGCCCAGGGGCCTGGCCACAAGGCGCATGTCATGGCAAAGCTACGCGCATGATGGGGGCACCACCAGCACGAGCAGCAGTTGGAAGCAGGTGCGCTCATGCAAAGCATGTCCTGTGCAGGATCACAACATCAAGCAAAAACACTCCAGTAAACAGTGCAGCAACGCATGCACACTGTTACTTATGGCGTGCAGGTGCACGCACACAACTCATTTGAGAGATCTGTGTCAGCGCGCGCGCCAAGGTCTGGCCGCAAGCGAAAGTACTATTTTAAAGAGCGCATACTTCACTTAGGCAAACTAATGAGTGTCAATGAAGGTTTAGAGCGTTAAATTGATGATAATTGATGATATTGTTTACTTCCCAGGGGCTGAAAGGTTCAAGGATTGAAGTGCCTGTGCACCCGCGGACCAATCCAACAACAGCAAGTACAGACCAGGTCCCTTTGAGCTTGCCTGCCCAACTCCTGTCCGTACGTACTTGTCATGGATCGCCGTCTGTATTCCATTGTTTCAGACTTGCTCCTGTGCATCCGACGCGTGCTCTGCTCATGGACCTGCGGAGGATTGGTGCATAAGCCTTGCAGGGTGCGGAGAGTGCAAGCATGATCTGTTGCAATACTTGACCTCCAAACACATCCGTGGCTCTAACTTGCCTTGCAACGAAGCATGATCCCATGGAACATATCCAAGGCATGTTTGGATAACAATTCTTTCTTATGGAAAACATGTCCTCTTGGGGACTGCCCACCTTTAACCCAGCTGCATCATGATTGCATACAGCGTGCTAGGGAGTGCAATGGAGAGCACAATAGAGAGCGCAACTGCATCAAGTGTGCTAGAGAGCGCAATAGAGTGTTCAGTGCGCTGGAGAGCGTGATTGCATTCAGTGTGCCAGAGAGCGTGCTAGAGAGCGTTCAGCATGCTAGAGAGCGTGATTGGTTTCTGCGTGGTAGAGAGCGTGCCAGAGCAAGTGTCTACATGAGGGACATATGAACATGGCCGAAGGAACAGATCCACGAATCTTACCACTGCTGAAGCAGCTGAAGCAGCTGCAGGCAGTGCGTCAAGCATAACCTTGGAATCTATGCCCGACTCAGTCCCCAAAGCACACATAGCCTGCAAACAAATTAGGCAATAGAAGCTCGAGATGCAGATATCAGGCCCGGTATTGGCTTATGCATCAACACACAAGCGAGTGCACAGACAAACACAACCTTTCTACAGCAAAGATGCAAGCTTTTGTGCGGAAAGGCGCTGAACGTGCTGTAGTGCGAGATAGTGTATAGTTCATGGCTCTACCGTCAAGAGAATTCATCCAACACACCTGCAAGAATGCTGCATATGTGAGCTTCGTGGATGATACAGGCCGGTAGCAGGCGAACAGGGCAGCCAGACTTGGCCGGTTGACAGGGCCTTCAAACCACAAGACCAAGAACAGTTGTATCAACACATTACTGCAGTCATCAGCACCTTGCTGACTTGCAAGTGCACATGCATGCAAGATTAACTGGAAACATGTGTGTGCGCCTCAACACATGCGTGCGCACGTTCACATACAGGTCATACATGTATTCACATGCGTGTGCGTGTGTGAATGCGTGAGTGCGTGCGCGCGTGTGAGTTTAGTGTCTAAATCACAAGAAGACAAACTTGAAGTTTCCTTACCCTGGGGCTCTAAGATGCCTAGGTCAGTGACCACTTTTGTGAATGTGGACAGAGACATCTTGACTGGCTGGCCTGGTAAGCTGCTGCCACCACCAATGTGGCAGTAGCTAGTGAAAGCCTCATAAACAGTATCGACGCCCTGTGCCTCGGCAGGTTCCATCAGCACGCAAATTCAAATGACTAACTGGGGGTTGTGATTGGATGGCATTCGCTCCAGCCTATCGCGTACAAAGAACCTTAGAGGGGCTGGCAGGTCGTCCATTATCAACGAAATGTGTTGAATTATATAAGTATCTCGAAAAAACGTTCCTGCCTATTGACCTCCCAAACGAAAATCTGCTATTTTCCTCCATGTGCTCAAGCTGGGTTGGGCATCTTCTGGAGTGAGCCAAAGAGATAACTTCGTGACAGGAAAGCTCAGTGATCGCAGGCGTGAGTCCTCCCTCTGAAACAGGCGCTCGTGGGATGCAGCAGCAACCTGCACAGCGAAATAAGAGCCAGTTAAGCATCGGTCAGGCTATTATCCATGCTACCTTAACATATTCAAAACTTTCCATCTTTTAGCCTTTGGCATCATTCAATGTTGGAGTGATGGCTGCCAATAAACAAGCCCACCTCCTCTTTCTTCTTGTCATCGAGATCAGCGTACAGGAGGGACAGGTGCGGCATGTAGGGTCGGAGCTCCATGCCACATTCCTTCTGTGCAAGGGCGGCAGCTTCCATTGTGTGGGGTTCCTGGGATGTGGGGCAGTTAGGTTGCGAAGGGAACAGGTGTGCATGCTGCTCGTGCAATCAACTGACTTGTGATCCGACCTGACAGACTCTGACCCGGAAATTGAAGCGTCATGAGAGAGGCACGAGTTCAAACTCTGCTGTCTGTTCATTTATGATGTGACATTGATTGGTGCCGGTCTCCATTTGACTGGCCATTTTAAATTGGTCTCCTGCTGAAGTCAATTGCTGAAGCTGGAAAAGCCATTCATCCACAGTTCTCCCCTACCTCACTTGCAGCGCACCTGCTCAACTCGTATAAAGATACACTGGAAAAAGAAGGTTCCACGCCCCACGCTCTGCAAGCGCAAAGTGTAGGGCTTCAGCTTCCGGGCAATCCTCTCCGCCGCTTTGACAGCCTGGTCCTGATCCATCTGCATTCTCCCAAGCAGGGTGACATGAGGGTCAAACCTGAACACAGAAAAGGGCAGAGATAATGTTGCATTTGAGCTCTAGCTGGATGAGTGATGCGGGACTCCGCGCAGCTCTCGCGAGCTCACTTGACCACCCTGCACAAGAATCAAGAATTTCAGCTTAGCATTAATTCTTGAGGGACTAAACAACTATAACAGCGGCAGGTCTGAGCATTGTATGCAGTGCACCACAAGACTTCCGAACAGGACAAGCACCTATACTCGGAAATGCCTCCACTGGATACACAAGCAGGCCAATGCAATGAACTCCTCATTGACAGGTTTTGGAAATCAGGCAGAGTGCTCACCTAGGGCCGTCAAAAGCCTTTGATAAGCCATCCATCTCCTTAACTAACTGGTCGTAAAGAGGATCATTCTTGTCTGGTTCAAGCCACAAGGAATAGGAAGAGCGCATCTTTGCTATCGGCTGCATTGACGCTGCCACGGGGCGAGGCTTCTGCTTGTGCCTGTCCAAAAGTCCAAAATTTAAGATCCCTGATCTGGCTCCACCAGGCTGCACTGAGGTATACATAAAATTTATGAAAACATAGGTGACGATGGCTAAAGAGGTCAAGGCCACACACAGCCTCCTTGGCAAAGTATGAAGCATGAAGGCATTGAATGTCGCAAAATTGTATTCGATGATATTTTACAAATACTTGACGTGCATGCATTTGTCCTCCTCTCCGAAACCTTTGCGTGTTTGCTTCCTTGGGTGGATTCCCATTGGATTCTTATATTAATATACGGTTGCCTAACGGAGAATATATCCGTATTTGAGAAAACGTCCTATGGCCCGTTCCCATTGGGCAAATAGGCAGAGAATCGCGACGTATATTCAAATTTTCTGGCATGCTCCGTTGATTGCTTCTACGTCAACAGTCGGCTAAGCTGCCCTTGTTCGGCGGATACAGCCTTGAAGCCTTACCTTACCTTACCTTACCTACGTCAATAGTCTTTGCGCGAGGTTGAAAGGTAATTAAAATGGATCCTTTTGTGCATCCTCTGACGCCCGACTGCGCGTAGAGTGCTGCCACCCTCACAAATGGACTGGCACTGGGTGCCCCTTCTCCTCCTCTCACCAACCTTTCCCAGCTAGAACTACGTAGTGTTTAGTACTCTCTTCTTCTCACCAACCTTTCCCAGCTATCACTACGTAGAGAATACACTTAAATGAGCTGTCTCCTTCAAATGACATGAAGATGCTGTGTCAGAGGAGAGCCGCTAAGGAAGGCAAAGAAAACAAGAAAGAGGAGAAGAAAAGCTAGCTGTACTTGAGGCCGCGGAGCTTGCAGGGGTTGCTGAATCCAGTGCCCAGTGAATATATATATACTCTATTCTAATATGTATTTGAGAATACAACTCTAATCTCCGACCCAATGGGAATGGGGTCAGGGATATATATTCTAATATAGCGCTTTAGGACACGAATATATATTCTCGCGCCGAATATAAGCCCAATGCGAATCCACCCCTTGTTTGTCCATACCTTTGTGTTCGTGAGCCCTCCTTATAACCTGAGGCTCCCTCCCTCCCATTATCTGAGAGCAGCAGGATGAGCTAGTTTTGAAGTGCAGAACAGGTGCATGCATACATCACAGTCAATGTTGGCCCATATAGATTTCATTTGATTGGCAGTAAATGATCAATTCAAACCTTCCATTGGAAAGCGCCACCCTATTGAAGTGAAATTTTGCGGATGATGCACCCGGACCACTACTGCATAGAGATGGTGAGCGACTTTAAAGACTCGTGATCAGGCGCAAGCTGGAGGCCCAGGGCTGCAATAAATTATATTTACAAACCATTCTTTTGAAAGTCATGGGTACCATCTACAAAAGCCAAGCTAAGCTGCCTCTTCTTTGAGGTTCAACCTCAAAGTTGGGGCCTGCTTGGTGCCAGCACCAGGTTCATACCCTTCCTTAAGTGCATGCCACCAGGGTTGTCTCTACTGGCACAGTCTTCCATTATTTCCTTTTTTAGCTGGTGCTCCCTGCTGGATTAGCAAATCAATTTTACTTACATTCGTTTAAAGAAGTTGTTATTTGTTTCTCGAGTAGTCACGTATAACTTTTAAGTCCTGCAGTCAAAAGCGTGCTGCACCATGTGTATCATTGAGAAAGCTGGGGGCGTGTGAGGTGTTATTCATGGGGATTGAACACCGTTGATTGCATTTCTGTTATGGTTGCATGATTGTTATCTTGATTGCATGCACAATCAAAGAAAGAATGGATGAAGGGGAGGAAGGAAGGAATTCCTTTGAAGGAAGGAAGAAAGGAAGAGACATAGGCAGCGAAAACACTCCCTACATCAATTAATGGAAAGGGGTCTCCTATAACCTGTAGGCCCTATACGGCTAGCTAGGGCCAAGGCACCACAGAAACAGAAAAAGGGGAACCGAAGGATAACTAGCAGTGCCCCACTCCTGAATTTGATGATGAGGGGTGGCAAAAGTTTTCTCAAGGCACATTTGGTTATGTACCAAACAAGTTTATAAGTATGCTTAAATGAATAAGCGCAAAGCTTCATAGTTACCTCGGAAGTGAGACCAAGAGTCTTGGGAGATTCCAAACTGTATGGGCTGTAATGAATTCCGCCCACTCCTAGAAGGATGATGTGGAGGCCTGCAGCTTGCTGAAGGTGCTGACAAAGCATGTTGTGTTGTCAATCGGGGCTTTTGGAAAGCTCCTGGGCCTGATATCTTCGCAATAAAGGTCTTCCTCATGATGTACCGTTATGGTATGTGCTGTTGGTTGGCAGTAAGCTGAAGAAAGTACCGGACCCTAGCCAGAGGACGCCTATCTGGTGCTGATGCTGAGAGCGCCCCTGGGCTGCACCCTGTCCTTCATCTTAATACATAACTTAATTGGGCAATGGGTACGACTTAAAGCAATTCGATCGGAGTTTTGCAACTAGTATGGCATCTGGACGACTATCCGTGAGTCTTTGCTTTGCTTAGTAGGGAAGCGGCGGGGGGAAAGCCATTTAGGGATGGTTCTGTTAGTATATCCCTCAGAGATTAGTTTGCTTTGTAATGCCAGACGGTCTTCGCCTGCCCCAATCCGTTTCGACAAAGCATCTCCCTAAGGAGCCAGCTTCAAAAGCTTTTATGAAAAGTCTGCAAGCGACGTTTTGGCGCTCATTAGTCATACTCATACCGGAGATGTTCTGGTGTAGACAAACTGATAGAATGTGTAAGGCACTGTCTGATTGATGACAAAGTGGGCATTGAAGAGTGGTCAAGGTCTTAAAGCAAACATCGTGCTTCTGATTAAGAAGGGAACCCGTGCGTAAGTGTATATTGTCTTCAACTTAAAAGATAGAATTAGCATTGTCAGAAAGCGTAACTGCTATTTTTGTGTGCTGTGGGAATTAAACCTTGGTGATAAGAGATGTAACCAGTAACAGGGTTTGCATGTCCAAGCTTTTGTTCAGAGTGCATGTGTACATTCTCTGAAGATAGTGAGATCTCTCTGAAGATAAACGCCCTTCTTTGGAGCATGGAGAGGCAAGAGGAGTCTGAAAAATACTGGAGCTTTGGGGCAGGTATGATGGTCTTGGTATTGTTGCTTCAGGGAAAATATCCCTCTAAAAGGTAAGCCAGGTTAGATCATGGAAAGGGTTGTGACTAATGCCAGCACCTGGCCACCCTGTGTCTGCATGGCTCAAATCAACTTAAAGTAGTGTTGCCTGACACGTGGCTGCAGCATCTGCCCACTCATAATTGGCAAGAGCAGCGTGAGATTTGACCTTGAAAAAGTGCAGAATGATTGGTGAGTTGCAGTCGGTTTGTATGAGCATTTCTGAGGTATTCCTTTGCACATGGCAGGGATGGAGCATTTGCCTGTTTTGTATTTATAATGCAATGGTTAGTTTAAATTCGAAATTCACCAAATGATTCGATCGAACGTTTGCCTGTGTGCTTCAAGAGCTGACGGAGGAGGGGAAGGCATTAACTCACGCCAGCTGACCCTCCCCCCTCCCCACAAACCCCTGATTCACATGCACAGATCTAACAACAGTGATTTAGACTGTGTTGTCAACATTGGGCCAAATAAGGTGCAAAACAGAGCAAAATGTTGCTCTGTTTTGTGTGCATCGCGGGGAAAATTTGAAAATCCACGAATTAATGTGTTACAGTTCTGCGAATGATTCGGTGAAATTTAAATTCGTGGATGATTCGAAAGGTGCGATTGCTCCTTCCCTGGTACATGGTGACGGAGAGACTCAGGGTACAGCAGGTGCTTTCTGATACGGTGGAGAGGCAAGCGACTTTCAGTGTCAATACATTGAGTGGCCATAAAGGATGGCAGCTGTGATGGCGGCCAATTCAAAAGAAAAAAGAAAAGAAAAACTACGCAGGCAGTGAAGCACTCCCTAAATCAATTAAGGAAAAAGAGTCACCAAGGGCCTAAGCATGACTCCTCCACCACTAAAGAAACAAAGGAAGTCAGTGGGGATCAGGGGGATGACTAGCAGTACGCCATTCCTGGTCTGGATGATGACTTGCAGCAACAGTTTTCTCAAGAGCGCGTCTGGTACTTACGAGTTTATAAGCATATTGAACCGAATGAGCATGAAGCTTCGCAGCAAGCTTGGTGACTTTTGCTACAGATGGTATTTGTAATGCCCATCCCAAATGGTTGAACAAAGCTGGGGGTGGAGATAAGTTTTGCGTGATGAATGGATTTATCATTCTGCGGTGACAAGCCTGCTTGGCCCTTAACCTTAATTGATGTAGGGAGTAATTTGACTGCCTACAAAGTTTTCTTCTTTCCTTTTCTGCTTGGCTGCAGCTTAGCTTCCCCTATCCACTAGGTACAGCTTTGCAGACTTTACCTTCAGGGTAAGTTTCCTTCCTGCACCTGGGTTTCAGATAATTGAAAAAAGAGAAGATAATGCTTCAGCAGCGAGGATACCCCTGTTGGGGAGTTATGGGGGAGTGATGCATCCAGTGCAAGCACCAAACGGTCCTCCACCATTTGAAGAGAGAGTAAGATAATGCAGTGCAGGCAAGGTCTGAGACAAACTTGCACTATCTCTGTGGTTATGCTCATGATGAATGGAAAGCCTCCTGCTTGTGCTGGTGATCTTGGCTGCGTACTGAATGGTGGTTGTACAGTTTGTTAGTTAATGTTTATGCTTTTCTTGGCTGCTGGTTCGTTTATCTTACCTGCACAGACAATATTACCAGATTCTTACATGTTACTTCTTTTGTTAAGGGTGTGTACTAGACGCGTATCATATGCGGCATATACCAAGAGGAAAGGGTTGACTATCAATACTGCTAAGTCTGAAGTTGTGCATTTTAACTTACACAGCTTAAACGTCCCTGCGTTCAGTGTGGATAATTTTTGCTGGCCAACAAGGACCCGTTCAAATTCCTGGGCGAGGTTTTCTATAGGACCCATAAGATTGCCAAATCTGCTGAACATATGCTTGGTCCATATATGGCTGGATGTCACAGAATTGGGCATTATGCGCGTGAGCACCATTTTATGGACAGGTCGCATGCTCTCCTCTGGTTGGCTTAATGTAAAGCTATTCCTGGCAGTACTGATGCTTGCCAGGTCTGCGGCACGGTTAATGAAAAGGGCAGTGAGTTTGACAGCCCCCTTCAAAGTACGCATATGTGTTTCCTCAAAGTTGTGATTGGTGTGAAAGAAACCGCGCCTAACTGGGCTGTGTTGCGAGAGAGTGGACAGGAGCCTTAGCAGTTTTATTGGCTCTGGGCTTCTGCCAAGTTTTCAAACTCTCTTCTTCGCGGGAGTCGTGGCATGCACAAAAAGATTGTGCATGCAGATATTGCTCTCAGTGCCTCTTACCAAAAGTGTTGGACAGCGGAGGTCATAGACGCGTGTGAGGGCATGTCTGCGTCAGATATGTACTCCGATTGCATCAATGCTGCTATCCCCCTTCCATAACAAGACTTTATGGTCAATCTGCGCGAACAGTTGCATTTGGTATGGAGGGGATTGGATGGTGCATACCCTGGGACACATGCTCACAAACTTGCTAGTAGCAAGTGGTACTTATCACGCATGGATAGCTTTGTCTCTCAAGCCAAGCACTGCTCGGGGCCTGCCCTACTTGCTTCCTATATACCTTGCTTCCTAAGTACAGCTGGAGTTGAGTAGGCATGTGCTTCATAACATTGCTCAATTTTGCTTGCACACCCATACCCTGAAAGTTGAGGCTGAATGTTAACATATCCACAATAGGCACCGAGACAAATGTGGCTCGAATAAGGTCCAGGACAAAAATCAAGTCCTCTTTCTATGCCCTTGCATAGGAATGTGCTATTTGAGAATGAAATTTGCAGAGTGATTTACTGATTTTACATGGCTGACAGAATTTATACTGGAGACACTGGAGCTTTTTATTTTGACAACATCAGTGATGAGGATTTACCTTGTTCCTCTTGAAGCAGACGTTCAAATCACTACTTAGTACTTCAAGAAGTTCTGAGACTATGAATGCTTTTTGCCTGGCTGGCAGTGACCAGCAAGCCCAGCAGTCGACCCATCTGGCTGAAGGTCTACCCATTGTGACCTTAACCTTTGCGTTGTATTGTCTTGTTAAGGGTGGGAGTCGCTTCTACACTATTTTGCCTAGTACTCATGGGGTTTTCTTCTAGCTTCAGTCTAGCTTCACAACATTCCTGACCATCTTTCACGTGCTAATTCCAGACTCAGACTCTCTGGTCACAACTTGAATGTCGAGCGTCTCCGCCAACAACAACACAGAGTACCTTACGAGCTTAGAATCTGCACTAAATGCATCTGGCACTGTGTGCAAGACGAAGAGCATGTCCTCTTAGATTGCCCAAGTGCTGATTTGGCAATTTGGCGCGTCAAACACCGTCAACTGTTTCGCTTCCCCTCTAGAAACTCGAACAGGCTAAGAGACTTTGTTAGCCAAGCAGACACCAAAGGCCTGGCCTTGACGTGCATGAGTGCCTGGAATGCTGTGCCCAGATTTCAGGACACCTACCTTGCCTTTTTTGGTTTCGGTTGCAGGCCTGTTAAGCTTCAGCTAAGCTGCCCTCGTTTGGCAGGTACAGCTTCGTAATCTAACCTAACCTAACCTAACCTTCTAGCTTCAGTATACCCCCAACCTGAACATGACCTAGTGTATAGAAAACTGCCTGTGGGCAAAGCCTCTCCATGGCAAAGGGATTGTCAAATCCATGAGGGAAGTCAAGCTGTGGTAGGGCTTAGCCCTCACCATCAAATCAGAGCATCTAGAATTGAGATACTCAATGGTTAGTCTAGTTCCGCAACTTACAGAAGGATCTCAGCAACCCAGCTTGTTGCGTACCAGCAGAAGATCGGGAGGTGGAGGATGAGAAAGCAGATTTATGGTGTTAATGTCTCAAGTGTCCATGGCGTGCAGCCTCGATTGCAGCAGCTGTGTCCCTGTGCACACTCGCGGCCATCACCGCACGCGTGGCCACATCGGCTCTCTGCTTCGCCTCATCCCTGCGCACGCTGTTGCTGCGTGCGTGCACGCCTGAGACTGTGCGGTGTGCGTGCCTCCCAGCATTCCCCTCCCTGCCATTGCCTGCTCCCTGCTGCGGGGCACTGCGGCTGTCTGCCAGGGTGCGCAGCTGTACAGGTTGGAGCAGCAAGGAGCCGGGGGCAGCACTGACAGGGCGTGGGCGCCGCACACCTTGGGCGCTGCAGGCCTCCCGAAGCGGGCGCAGCTGCCAGTAGTTCTCAGGCACAGAGGCCCATGCACGCCATGCTGCCTGAATGACACGAGCTGCTAGTGAGCACCGGATGGCATGAAGCGTGCGCAGGCGCCCCAACATACACCGCGCTTGCGCCGCACGCACAGCGGCTTGGAGGTGGCAAGCTGCAGCTTCTCGCTGCTGCTGCAGCTGCTGCTGGCGCTGCCTCTGCTCCTCCTCACGCTGCAGCTCTAGTTGCCGCAACCTCTCCTCTTCCTCACGTTGCTGCTGCAGCCGCCGCTGGCTCTCTTCATCCTCCTTACGCTGGCGCTGCAGCTGGCGTTGCCTCTCTTCTTCTTCGCGCTGCCGCTGCTGCTGCTGTAATTGTCTCTCCTCCTCCTCATGCTGCCGCTGCTGCTGCAGTTGCCTCTCCTCCTCCTCACGCTGCCGCTGCTGCTGCAGTAATCTCTCCTCCTCCTCGCGCTGCCGCTGCTGCTGCAGTTGTCTCTCCCCCTCCTCGCGCTGCCGTTGCTGCTGTTGTTGTCTCTCCTCCTCC
>LFIK01001135.1_pt1 | contig 20721 bp, 19 predicted proteins | sample 643401 | NCBI WGS metagenome assembly LFIK01 (sample SAMN03777447, study PRJNA286221) | soda lake metagenome | biome: soda lake; feature: Kulunda steppe; material: water; isolation source: sample T5-Br brine of Lake Tanatar-5 | place: Russia: Kulunda steppe | collected 2010-07
AGCGACATCGACGACGTCCAGGGCGGCACCACCCAGGAGGGCATCCACCTCGGGGCGATGACCGGGACGCTCGATCTGGTCCAGCGTGGCTACACCGGGCTGGCCGTGCAGGAGAACGTGCTGCGCTTCGAGCCGCGGCTACCGGACGAGGTCGCCGAGCTCACCTTCCCCCTGCACTACCGGGGCCACCAGCTACGGGTCCAGCTCGACCACGACTGCCTCCGGGTGAGCGCCGCGTCCTCGGACCTCCCCGGCGTCACGATCGGGTTCGAGGACCGCTGTGAGACGCTGCGTGGTGGCGAGACCCTGACCTTCGAGCTGGTCAACGGCCAGGTGCCAGGCGATCAGCGCACGTAGGCCGCCGCTCAGGCCGCAGCCTCCGAGGCGTCGCGCGGCGCGGTGACGGTGATCCGCAAGCCACCGTCGAGGGTGGCCGTGACCTCCCCGCCGTGGGCGTGGGCGAAGGCCCGCACCAGCGGCAGGCCCACCCCGGTCCCCGGTTGGGGGTGCTGGTGATCGACCCGGTGGAAGGGCGCGAAGATGCGCTCCAGCTCCTCCGGGGGCACCCCCGGGCCCGTGTCGCACACCTCCAGCTGCCACCGGTTCGCGTCCGTCGTGAGCCGCACCTGCACCGGTCCCTGGGGTGCGTACTTGTGCACGTTGCTGAGCAGGTTGTCGACCAGTCGCGTGAGCAGCGCCGTGTCGCCCGCCACGAGCAGCCGCTCGGGGGCGGTGACCGTGATGCGCGGTGCCACCGGGGATCCGGCACAGGCCCCGCGGAGCAGCGCCGCGAGGTCCACCGACTCGATGGTCGCTGCGGTGTGGTCCGCGGTCAGCCGCTCGACGTCCAGCAGGTCGATCGTCGTCCTCCGCAGGCGTTGTGCGTGGCGCAGCAGGGCGCCCTCGGCCGCTGCCCGCTGCGTGGCGTCCATCCGTTCCCGGTGTGCGTGGAGGGTCTCCACCATGCCGGCGACCACCGCGACCGGTGTCCGCAGCTCGTGGGACACCGCGGTGAGGAAGGATGCGCGCAGCCGGCTGTTGCGTTCCGCCTCGTGCCGCGCCGCCTTCTGCACCTCGAGGGTCTCCTGCAGCGCCCGCTCGCGGGCCCGCTGCGTATCGAGGTCCACGAGCACCCACTGGACGTAGCGGTTGCGGCCCCGCTGCAGGGCGGTCATGGAGACACGCACGCAGCGCCGCGAGCCGTCGGCGGTAGCCACCTCCAGGCTGCGCTCGACGCTGCCGCCGGTGTCCTCCACGTGGCGCAGTTCGGCGGCGTGCGGCGGATCGAGCAGTTCGAACAGCGACCGCGGGTCGTCGGCGACCTGCTGGCGTGTCAGCTCCGTCATGCGCAGCAGTGCGTCGTTGGCGAAGCGCAGGTGCGTGCGGCCCGCGGCGTCCACCTTGTACAGCAGCAGCCCGTCACGGGTCGTCTCCGCCAGCGCCGCCCAGGCCCGCTGTTCCACACCCAGGCGCTTCGCGAACCAGCTGACGGACACCAGCAGCAGCAGCCCGGTGACCGCGACGAACAGCAGCCCCTTGCCCACCTCGATCTGCTCGGGGTCGAAGCCCATCCACACCGCGACCGGGTCCACCACCCGGGAGGTGCCCAGGATCCAGGCCGAGGCGACGACCACGTAGGTGGTCGCGATCGTCCATGCGAGCCGCTGGAAGGCCCGTTCCTGTGACATGCACCCGGCTCCCCGTGCCCTTGGCGCGGCAGCGTAGCCAGGGCGTCCGTCCGGGCGGGCTGCTGCCGCTCAGCCTCGTGCTACCCACCGGGTCCGTGCGAGCTCCGCCCAGAAGGGTCGCACCCCGTCCGTGTCACCAGCATCGAGGTGGTCCGTGGGCTGCTGGTAGGAGTAGAGAGCCACGCCGTCCGTCGCGGCCGCTGCGGTCGATAGCTGCTCGAGCACCGCATCGGGGGTGTTCAGCCAGCCGGCGACGCCCGCGATCACGAGGCTGTCGGAGACCTGGGTCAGCTCCTGCTGGAAGGCGACCCAGTCGGTGAACCACGCCGCCTGCTCCGGGACGTGGTCACGGAAGTAGACCATCGGCAGCACCGCGTCCACCAGGCCGTCCTCCGCCCAGCCCGGCCAGTCCTGCAGCGCCTCCCGCCAGGTGCGGGTCGCCTCGAAGCCGCCCAGCTCCACCGGTCCAGGACCCCAGGCGATCACCGCGGCGGAGAGCGTGACGGGACGTCCAGCCGCATCCACCGCTGCGCGCGCCGTTGCTACGAGCTCCCGGGTCTGGTCACGCCGCCACGCGGACCAGGCGGGATCCTCCGGCGACGGTGTCCCGGCAGCTCCGGTCTCCGCGCGGTAGCGCTCCAGTGCCGCCGGGTGGTAGCCCGCACGCTCCGAGGCGTAGCGCGGGTAGTCGAGGTGCACACCGTCCACCTCGGTGGTGGTCGCCAACTCCTCGACCACGGCGTACAGATGGGCACGGACCTCGGGCAGTGCGGGGTCGAGGTACTCGCTCCAGGTCCCGTCGACGTCCCGGGAGACCCACCGGTCGGCCTCCGGTGCGGTGCGGCCGTGCTCCGCCGGGACCCACCCCGCGGGTGCGGGCAGCTCCTCGTAGACCGCGTGCCAGGTCGGTGCGATGGAGATCCACGCGTGCACCTCGATCCCCGCCTCGTGCGCGAGCTCGGTCAGCTCCGCGAGCACGTCGAGACCAGCTTCGAGGTCGGGGTCAGCGGTGCGCGGCAGCACCTCAGAGCGGTAGTAGGCGTCGTGGCGGCGGGCCGCCTGGGCGATGACCGCTGTGGCGTCGGCGTGGGCGAGCTCCTCGACGAGTCGTTCCAGGCCGGCGCGCGTCTTCAGGGACGGGTCGAACAGGTGGACCCACACCGCCCGTTCCAGCCCCGCCGCGGGGTGGCGGTCCGGATCGCCACGGTCGATGTCCCGGTCCTCGTCCGCCGGCTGGTCGGGGGCCTCGCCCGGCTCCTCGCCCGGCTCCTCGCCTGGCGGTTGCTCCGGCGCGTCGCCGGTCGGCTGGTCCGGTTCCGCTGCGGGTGGTCTGGTGGGCTCGAGCGTGTCCGGCGGGGTTGCGGTGTCGCTGTCTTCAGCCCCGCCGGTGCCGCAGGCCATCAGCAGCACCACGAGGGTGAGGGTGAGCGCGACGCGGCCGCGGGACACGGGAGCCTCCCGGCAGACGGGGTTGCGGGTGTGCGCACCTCCATCATCGCTGCGCGGCACGGCCCACGTCCACCCGGACGGGCACGCGGTCCCACCGAACCTCCATCATGGGTCACCTGACCGAGCACGGCGAGCCCCTGCAACCTCCCGACCGAGAGGCCACACCCGATGACCACCGCTGACGACCAGGCACGCACCCTCGAGGAGGCGGTCGCCGAACCGCGCCCCCACCGCGACATGGAGCTCGCGCTGGAGCCCATGCCCAACTACAGCGAGACCCCCGACGGCCCCCACGGGCAGCCCATCCGGTTCTGGGCCGCGTGGGACCTTGCCGACCGGCCCCGGCGGATCGCCCTGCTCGTCGACGACTGCCAGGAGGAGTACCGGCCCTACGCCGGGGAGATCCTGCCCAACGTCGAGCGGCTCGTGGACGCCTTCCGGGTGGCCCGGGAGGACAGCGACGGGGTGGCGATCGCCTGGAGCGCGTGGAGCCGGATGTTCGATGATGGCATCTCCAACGCCATGGACCGGTGGTACGGGCCCCGCGGCCTCCGCCCGGAGCAGCCGGAGAACGCCGCCTACGTGTTCACCGGCGCCGCCGGCCTGGAGCCGCTCACGGAGATCGCGCCCACGCAGCAGGAGCGCGACGAGGGGTGGTTCTACCTCGGCAAGCACCTCGACATGTTCTGGACCTTCGACGCGCAGGGGCGCTCCTACCTCGACGAGAAGCTCAAGGCCCTCGATATCGACACCGTGGTCATCGTCGGGCTGTGGACCGACGAGTGCGTGCTCAGCACCGCCTACGCCGCCAACTCCCGGGGCTACGACGTGGTGGTCGTCCGTGACGCCGTCGCCACGGCCACCGCGCTGCACGAGGCCGCGCTGGAGGTCGCCAACGGCACCGTCAGCAAGGTGCTGACCACCGAGGAGGTGCTCGGCTACCTCGAGAACGACTTCGTGACGGGCGAGCCCGGCGCGGTGAAAGGCACCAGCTACCCGGACGGCCGCAGGGAGGGCTGAGCTCTCGGGGGACAGCGGGGCGGCGGGTCGGCGGTGCAGCGGATCGGCCCGTCCAGCGTGCGGGGGCGGGCCGAACCCTGGCAACCCCTCATGAGGAGTCGGCGTGGCGTCCCTCGATGGCGTATCACCCCTGTCTGTCACGACCCGGCGCGCGCGCCGGCTCTCCCTGGGACTGGTCGGCGCGGTGGCCTTCCTCGCCCTGGTCCCCGAGGCGCTCACCGGACCGGTGGCCTGGACGGTGCTCGCCGTCGGTCTCCTGATCGGTCTGCCCCACGGGGCGGTCGACCACCTCGTCCCCGAGTGGACGCTGGGTCGTGACCTCCCGCGGCGCACCTTCGCCGCCATCCTCGCCGCCTACATCGCCGTTGCGGCGCTCGCCTTCGGGCTCCTGCTGGTCCAGCCGGTGCTGGCCGCAGGGCTCTTCCTGGTCGTCTCCATCCTGCACTTCGGTGCCGGTGACGTGGAGTTCCTCGGGCTGCGCGACGCCCTGGCGCCCTGGCAACGGGCGAGCGCCGCGCTGGCCTTCGGCCTGGCACCGGTGGCCCTGCCCATCGCGGTGCACGCCGAGCAGGCGCGACCGGTCCTCGAGGGTCTCGCGCCGGAGCTCGTGGTACTCACCGCCCCGAACGTGCGGCTCGCGGCGGTCGGGGTGACCGTCGCGCTGGTCGCCGTGACCATCTGGAGCGTCACCGTGCACGGACGGTCCCGAACGGCCGTCGATCTGCTCGTGCTGTGCGCGGCCTTCGTCCTGGCCCCGCCGCTGCTGGCCTTCGCCGCGTACTTCGGCGGCTGGCACGCGACCCGGCACATCGCCCGGCTGCTCGCCCTGGACCCGCGGAACGCCGAGGACCTGGTCGCGGCGCGGGTCGTGCGGCCCCTGGCACGCTTCGCCCGGTCCGCCCTGCTTCCCACCCTGGCCAGCGTCGTGGTGTTGCTCGGGTTGTGGTGGGGCGCCGGCGGCGTGGAGGGCCTCGTGGCCGCCCACCTCGGTCTGTTGGTCGCACTCACGATGCCCCACGTCGCGGTGGTGTCCTGGCTCGACCGCCGACAGCAGGAGCAACGCACGGAGGTACCCGCATGACCGGACGTGTCGTGATCGTCGGTGCGGGGCTCGGCGGGCTGTCCGCCGCCTGCCACCTCGCCGGTCGGGGGGTGCCCGTCACCCTGCTGGAGCGGGCGAGCCACCCGGGCGGTCGCGCCGGCCTGCTGGAGCGGGACGGCTACCGCTTCGACACCGGCCCGGCGGTGCTCACGATGCTGGAGGTGATGCGCGACACCTTCGCCGCCGCAGGTGCCGACCTCGACGACCACCTCGACCTCATCCAGCTCGATCCGGCCTACCAGGCACGGTTCGCCGACGGCTCCTCCCTGCATGTGCGCGCCGGGCACGAGGACATGCGCGCGGAGCTGCGGGCCTTCGCCGGCGAGCCGGCCGCCACGGGCTTCGACGACTTCGTCACCTGGCTGCGCCGGCTGTTCGAGCTCGAGTTCCACGACTTCATCGACCGGGACTTCGCCTCCCTGGCGAGCCTGCTCCGCCAACCCGCCGCGCTCGCGCGGCTCACCGCCGCCGGCGGGTTCGGTCGCCTCCAGCCGGCGGTCGACCGGTTCTTCGATGACCCCCGCCTGCAACGGCTGTTCTCCTTCCAGGCGATGTACGCCGGGATGTCGCCGATGCGCGCGCTGGCCATGTACTCGGTCATCACCTACCTCGACACGGTCCAGGGCGTCTACTTCCCGCGCGGTGGCGTCCACGAGCTGTCGGTCGGTCTCGCCCGCGCCGCACAGGACGCGGGGGTCGACCTGCGACTCGGCGTCGAGGTGGAGGCGATCACCCCCACCGACGGCCACACCCCCGCCCGTGTGCACTCCAGCGACGGCACCCTCGACGCCGAGGTGGTGGTCGCCAACCCCGATCTGCCGGCCGTCTACCACGCCCTCGTGGATGTGGACATGCCACGCCGCCTACGCCGCGGCAACTACTCGCCCTCCTGCCTGCTCTGGCTGGTCGGCGGCCGACGCCCGGCGGCTGCAGCGCCGGCGCACCACACGATCCACTTCGGTGCCGCGTGGGAGCGCACCTTCGACGAACTGCTGGACGAGGGCCGGCCCCAGTCCGACCCCTCGCGGTTCGTGACCACCCCGAGCGTGACCGACCCGTCGCTGGCCCCGGAGGGCAGGGACGTCCTCCACGTCCTCGAGCCGGTCCCGAACCTGCGTGCGAGGTTGGACTGGCGCACCCACGAGCCGGAGCTGACCGAGCGGATGCTCTCCTGGCTGGCGGAGGTCGGCCACCTCGACGGCGAGCCGGAGGTGCTCCACACCACCACCCCGGTGGAGTGGGCACGGCAGGGCATGGCCGCAGGGACCCCCTTCGCCCTGGACCACCGCTTCACCCAGACCGGCCCGCTGCGCCCGGCGCTCACCGACCGACGCCTGCCCGGCGTGGTGTTCGTCGGCAGCAACACCCGCCCGGGTGTGGGCGTGCCGATGGTGCTGATCTCCGGCCGGCTCGCCGCCGACCGCGTGCAGGAGCACCTCGACGAGCGCACCGTCGGGGCTGTACCGGCGGTCGTGCCGGCGAGCGTGCCGGCGGACGTGGCACCGGACCGTGCGGTCGAGGCCACCGCGCCGACACCGGGGGTGCGCCGTGCCAGCTGACCTGCTCCACGCCGACCAGCACGGGGGCCGCGCGGCGCTGCTCGCCGACAGCTACGCCCGGTGCGAGCGGCTCCACCGTGCCCACGGCACCACCTACTACTGGGCGACGCGCGCGCTGCCGCCCGCGGACCGTCCCCGGGTCCACGCGCTGTACGGGCTGTGCCGCTACGCCGACGAGATCGTGGACGCCCCCGACCGCGGCGACGTCGCGACGCGGGCAGCCGCGCTGGAGGAGTTGGCCGACCGGTTCGACCACGACGTCGAGGTGGGGGTCAGCGACCACCCGATCCTGGCCGCAGCCGTGGACACCGCCCGCCACCTCGACATCGACCCGGACCTCTTCCGGCGGTTCTTCGCCTCCATGCGGATGGACCTGTCGGTGACCCGCTACCGGACCCACGCCGACCTGCTCGGCTACATGGACGGCTCCGCGGCGGTCATCGGGGAACTGATGCTGCCGGTGCTGCGACCGCCCGATCCGGACGCGGCCCGTCCCGGTGCCCGCGCGCTCGGGGTGGCCTTCCAGCTCACCAACTTCCTCCGGGACGTGGACGAGGACCTCGACCGAGGTCGGGTCTACCTGCCGGAGGAGGACCTCGCGCGCTTCGGTGCGGATCCGTGGCGCCGCAGCGTCGATCCGGCCTGGCGTGCTTTCAGCCGGTTCCAGATCGGGCGGATCCGGGCGATCTACCACGAGGCGGACGCCGGCATCGCGCTGCTGCCGCCGCGCTCGGCCAAGGTGATCCGTGCAGCCCGCCGGCTCTACAGCGGCATCCTCGACCGGATCGAGGCCGCCGATCACGACGTGTTCTCCGCCCGCGCCCGCATCGCCACTCCGGTCAAGCTCGCCGTGGTGGGGCGCGAGCTGCTGCGCCGCAGCGAGGTGCGCCCGGCCGCCCCCGCCCGTGCCGTGCCCACCACCTCGACGCCGTTGCAGCCGGTCCGTACCGGGGCGGGTGGCTGATGGAACCCTTCCACTACCTGCTGGTCCTGGTGGCCTGCCTGGTCGTGACGGCACCCCTGGAGTGGGTGATCGGTGCGCGCGTCTACCGGCGGCCGCGCCGGCTCGCGCTGACCCTGCTGATCGCGATGACACCCTTCGTGCTGTGGGACCTCCTCGGTATCGCGCGCGGCCACTGGGACTTCTCCTCGCGCTACACCCTCGGGATCGACCTCGGTGGCGTCATGCCGCTGGAGGAGCTGCTGTTCTTCGTGGTGATCCCGATCTGCGGGCTGCTCACCCACCAGGCGGTCCTGCGGCTCGGTGCGCGGGTGTGGCCGGGGAGCCGGCTCGACCGGGAGGCCCGTGACCTCGGGGCGATCGACCCCCCGGGCAGCCCGTACGGCCGCCTTCCTGGCCAGGGGGCGGCCGGCAGCGAGCCCGCCAGCGTCGAGGTGGAGGGGGGCCGCCGTGGGTGAGTACACCGCGCTCACGCTGCTGGCCATCGTGGTGGTCGTGGTCCTCGACCTGTTCATCGTCCGTACCCGGCTGTTGACCACCCTGGGGTTCTGGCTGACCCTGGCGATCATGTGGGGCTTCCAGATCCCCGTCGACGGCTGGCTGACACGCCTGGATGCCGCGATCGTCCGCTACGACGAGACGCAGTTCAGCGGCATCCGGGTCTTCTGGGACTCGCCCATCGAGGACTTCGGGTTCGGGTTCGCCATGGTGGTCGCGACCCTGATGGTGTGGACCGTGCTCACGCGCCGCGCCCGTGGCTCGACCGCGTCGGGTGCGCCCCGGCGGGCCGATGCCGAGGAGGTCGGGTCGCAGCCGTAGGTGGCAGCGGCACCCCGGGCAGCGCGCGAAGCCCTATCTTCCGCGCCCGGTGTCCCTGCCGGGCCGTGCGTGCGACGAGCCAACGGCCCAGAGCCGACAGCAGCGCCGGGGGACGGAAGGTGTGTGATGGCGACCGACGCGCCGGGAACGGTCGGGGCCCTGCCGATGCTGCTGCGTTGCGCCGCGCTCGCGGTGGTGCTCGCCGTGGTGCTGGCAGCGGCGCCGATGGCGCAGGCGCAGGATGGCCGGGTCGAGCTGGCCGACGGCGCCTGGCGCGGGAGCATGGGCGCGGCCGGGGTGCTGACCGAGACCGTCGACGGGAACACCCTGGTCTGGATCGGGTCCATCGACGGCTCCTACTTCTTCGAGGTCAGCGGCGGGCAGGCCGACGGCGAGTGGTCCTGGCTGGCCAACGCCGACGTCGAGGTCCCCACACCAGAGGGGGACGTGTCGATGGTCCTGACCTCCGTGGGCGGCGGGCCGTTGACCGGCGGTGGCGATCGGCTCGAGCTCACGGGCGAGGAGACGACCACCGCGACGGCCGAGGTCATGGGCATCACGACCACCGTGGGGCCCAACACCACCCCGGTCGACTACCTCGAGGTGGCGCTGTACGACGTTGGCTGCCACGGGGTCTTCGGTGACTGGGTCAGTCCGCTCAACGCCCTGGTCGCCGAGGAGGGACTCTCCGGCGAGCTGGTCGGGTGGTTCGTGGCCACGCCCGCGGGCGAGACGATGCCGAGCCCAGAGCTGGCTGCCGAGCTGGAGGAGCGGTACGCGGAACTGGAGCAGGAGGTCATCGCCGCGATCGGCGAGGGTGCGTCCGGTCTGTCTGGGGCCGGGCTGCTGGAGGTGTTCGACCTGCTCGAGCAGGCGGCGCAGCTGGAGCAGGATGCCCTCCAGCTCGACGGCACCTGTGCCTACGACATCGAGGGTGGTCCCTTCGTCAACCCCTTGTCGAGCCTGCTGACCTCGACGTTGCTGCAGTACGTACCGGTGATGGACGCCCGGCAGCTGTTCTCCGCGGCCCAGTCGCTGTTGGCGGCTGGCGCTGTCGGCGGGGCTGCGAGCGAGGCCTTCGCCGCCCAGCTGGAGACCGCCCTCGCGGACCGGGCACAGGACCTCCACGACACCGCAACGACCGCATCGGGTTCGCACACCGACGGCCGCCCCTGCACGCCCGTCGATCTGTGCATCGTCGGCTCGCCGGACGACGTCGTGGCACTCCACTACGCCGCGAGCATGCTGGGCTTCACCCTGCAGGCTGACGGTGTCCCCGTCGGGTTCGCGGAGATCGCGAGGGCGTTGTGATGACGGCTGCGTCCCGGATCCGCAGGCCCGCCGGTGGCCGTGGCGGCCGTCGGCTGCTCCCGACGCTGTTGGTCCTCGGCACGCTGCTGTCCGGTTGCGCGGAGGCCTTCGAGGACCTCGAGGCCACGGTCCGCGACCTGCTCGGTCTAGGTGGCGAGGAAGCGGTCGAGGAGGTGGCGGACCCTCCGGCGGGCGACGACCCGGAACCGACGCCCGATCCCGAGGACGGGGCCGAGGAGCCTGACGAGCCGGAGGCAGCGCCGTCGGAGGCCGAGGAACTCGCCCCGGCGCTGGACCTCGAGTTGCCGGAGATCACGCTGCTGACCCCCGGCAGCGGTGAGGGACCGCGGCCGGTGCTCAGCTGGGAACCGGTCCCCGACGCCGCCACCTACCTGGTGCTGCTCCGGTCGGAGCCGGACGGGCCCGCGGTGTGGGCGTGGCGCGGTGAGGACACGGAGATCCGCGTCGGGTTCGTCGAGCAGCCCGGCCTCGGTGGACCCGAGGTCGACGAGGGCATGGTGTGGTCCGTCCTGGCGCTGGACGCCGATGACGTGCCCGTGGCGCAGAGCGGGGAGCGTCCGATCGCGCCGTGACAGCCTCAGCGGCGACGGCCGCTCCCACGGGACCGCCCGCCCCGCGAGCCGCTGGACCGGCTCCGCGACCCGCTGGACCGGCTCCGGGAGGCACTGCCCCGGGAGGCACTGCCCCGGGACGTGCCACCCCGGGAGGTCCCGCCGGACATCCCGCCCATGGTCCCACCGACGCCCCGGTTGCGGTTGCCCCGCATCCGTCCGACGCCGTAGCCGACCGCCGCGCCCGGCAGCATCCCTCCGCCCCGACGTGCACCACCCCGGTGGTAGCCACGCCGGCGACCGCCGCCGAACAGCCGGCCGATGAAGCGGAACACCGACAGCAGCAGGACCAGACCGATCACGGCGATGATGATCAGGGTGGTGGACACCCCGCCGATCCCGGGCAGGTCGACATCGCCGGCACCGTCGGCCACGCCGCCGGAGGCGCCGGCACCGAGCAGGTGGTCCCCGAAGGCCGCCGTCGCGGCGACGATGTCGTCGTCGGCAGCGAGCTCGTCCAGCGCACGGTCCACAGCTCCGGAGGTGTCGTGCCCAGCGTCGTCGCTGACACCGCCCACCTCGGTGAGGGTGATGACCAGGGCCGCTCCGCCACGCGCGTCCACGATGCGGTCGGCCTCGGCCGTCGCGCCGCCGCTCGGCTCATCGGCGAGCACGGACACCGACAGCAGCAACCCCTCCGCGTCCAGCCGCTCCACCTCGGCGATCAGGGCGCCGCGGTCCACCTCGTCGGCTCCGTCCTCGACGACCACACGGTCGGCAGCTGCCAGCGCGGCCACGGCGAGCAGCCAGAGCATGGCGAGGGCGCTGATCACCGCGGTGGCCGGACGTGCAGCGCGGTACCGGTCGGCGCGGTGCGGAACGGAACGGGAGGTGCTGAGCAGCATCACGGCCCCCTGCGTGTCGGCGGGTGCACATCGCCACGACGGAGACGTCCGCAGCACACGGCGACGCGTACCTGAGCGCAGCACGATAGCCGTCGTGGCCGTCGTGAGCGGTGTGCTGGCTGGCCGCTGGTGCGTCCTCGCAGCTCGTACGCTCGAGGGCGGACACGCAGGAGGAGCCGACGCTGCTCACCCCTGACCGCACAGCTGATCCGACCCCGGAGGACCACGCCGGTCTCGATGACGCCGTCGAGGTGGCCGTCACCGCGGCGGGTGCGGGGGAGGAGCCCTACGCGGCCGTGCTGGTGGCGGGGGACGGGATCCGGCTGCAGGCCGCGCACAACCGGACCGCGGGCGGCGATCCGACCGCCCACGCGGAGCTGGAGCTCGCGCGGTGGGCCGCCGGCAACCTCACCGGCGACGAACGGGCGGCAGCGGTGGTCTACTGCTCCGCGGAGCCCTGCCCGATGTGTGCGGGTGCGCTGGGCTGGGTCGGTCTGGGACGCGTGGTCTACGCCGTCGCTGCGACCACGATCGCGGGGTGGATGGAGCGGTCGGGCCAGCCCCCGGCTCCCGTCGCAGCGGTGCCCGTCCGCGCGGTCCTGCCGGACACCGCGATCGTCGGGCCGCTGCCCGCCGGCGCGCCGCAGGTGACGGTCCTGCAGCAGCTGCTCCTCGGACGGTCGACGACCGGCGGCTGACCGGCCGGGTCAGCGGCCGGCGCCGCGCATCGACCCGACCAGCTGCTCACCCGGCACGAAGAGCAGGCAGACCACCTCGCGGTCACCGGTCTCCCAGCTCGAGGCTGACGGCAGCAGGGTTTCCGCGAAGATCTCCGAGGTCGGGTAGGGGTGCTCCACGTACGCCTCGAACCGGTCGAGACACCCCTGCCCACCCTGCTCCTCGAGCTCGTCCACCGGCGGGAACGGACCGTCGGGCAGGTCGAAGACGGCGTAGACCTCGAAGTCGTGCGGCTCCTCGCAGGGCACGGTGTCGACGGAGAACACCTGCTCGGTCTCGTCGGGCCGGTCGAAGCACTGACCGACCTCGAGGGAGAAGACGTCGACCTTCTCCACCTCCACGGCTTCCTGCGCCGCGTCATCCTCCCGCGCTACGTCATCCTCCTGCGTTACGTCACGCTGCCCGCCAGCCTCCGGGTCGTCGCCCTCGTCGCTGCAGCCGACCAGCAGCAGTGCAACGGCGATGAAGGGCACGGACCTGCGGGCGCGACGCACGATGGCACCTCCGGTGATCGACCAGCCACCGGTCGGCCGACCAGGGTGAGTCTGAAGGTCCCGTGCGCTCCTGGCACATCCTGTCGAGGCGGCCGACCCTGCGCGGTTGGATGGCGTGACGCCGCGTGCCGCCAACACCACCGCAACGGAGGTTCCCATGCCAGCCAACCGGATCGTCGGTCTGCTGCTGATCGGACTGGGGGCTGGCCTGCTGCTGGTCACCCTCACCGAGGCCGGCGCGGAGGTCCTCCTCGCGCTGGTGGGCCTGGGTTTCCTGGTCGCCTACGGCGCCACCCGCACCTACGGCTTCCTCATCCCCGGTGCCATCGTCACCGGGTTGGCCGGCGGGATCCTCGCCACGCAGCAGGGCGCGCCGGACGCCTCGGTCGTGCTCGGGCTCGGGAGCGGGTTCCTGGTGATCGCCCTGGTGGACCGCCTGCTCGGCTCCGTCGGCCCGGGGTGGTGGTGGCCGGTCATCCCCGGCGGGATCCTGGTCACGATCGGTGTGGCCGCGGTGACCGGCATCGAGGACCTACCGGCCTACCTGGTCCCCGTGGTGCTGATCGTGATCGGTGTCGCCCTGCTGCTGCGCCGGCCGGGCGGCGACGCCGAGGTGGCCTTCGACGAGGCAGCGGCCGACGCCGACCGTGACGCGGGGACACCGGAGCGCTAGATGCCGTTGCGGTGGAGCCGGCGGGGGGTGATCTGCAGGATCACCCGCTCGGAGGCGATCTGCTCGGCCGGGTAGTCGCGCCCGAAGTAGCGCTGCGCACAGTCGTCGATGTGTACCCGGGCCTCGAGTCCGCGCACGATGCCGGTCACCTCGCCGCGCACCTCGATGTAGCGGTAGGGGTCGTCGGCCTGCCAGATCGTCACCGTGACCCGGGGGTCGCGTTGGACGTTGCGGAACTTCGCCCGGTGGACCTCGGTGTTGATCAGGATGTGGTCGTCGTCCGCGTCCACCCACATCACCTGGGTCTGGGGGCTCCCGTCCGCGAACAGCGTGGTCAGGGCCGCGAAGTTGCGTCCCGTCGCCAGTCGGCGCAGGTCCTCGTCCAGTGCCATGGTCACCTCGGTGCTACGACGGTGGAAGGTGCCGCGCGCGGAGCAGGGGGCGGGCCGGGTGGTGGCCAGCGGGGGGCCTAGGCGGGGCCGGGCTCCCGCACGACCCGGTCGCGACCCGCACGCTTGCCCTGGTAGAGGTGGTGGTCGGCGCGCTGCAGCAGCGCGTCGAGATCCTCCCCGTCGCGGACCTCGGCGACGCCGAAGGTGGCGCTCACCGGCAGACCCGCGGGCTGGAGCGCACCGATCGCCTGCCGGCACCGCTCCGCGAGGGTCGCCGCTCCGTCCTCATCCACCTCGACGGCGACGATGAGGAACTCCTCCCCACCCCAGCGGGCCACCACGTCGGCGTCCCGGGCGTGGCGGCGCAGCTCGGCCGCGACCTCGCACAGCACGCGGTCGCCGACGCTGTGCCCGTGGGCGTCGTTGATCCGCTTGAAGTGGTCGATGTCGGCGAGCACCACCGTCACCGGGCGCCCGTAGCGCCGCTGCGCGCGCAGCTCGCGTCCCAGCACCTCCAGCGCCGCCCGGCGGTTCGCGAGCCCCGTGAGCTGGTCGGTCGCCGCCAGCTCCTCGAAGGCCTCCGCGCGGGCCAGCGACCGGTGCAGCTGCTCACGCACCGTCGCCACCGCCATCGACAGCGCGAGCAGGAGTACGAGGAAGGCGTGGACCCGGGCGAGGTACAGCAGTTCCACACGGGTGCCGTCCGCGCCGAGCAGGTCCGCGCCGGCGCCGGTGACCACCAGGACGACGGAGGTGGTGATCACCACCACGCCGCCGATCAGCCCCCGACGACGGTCGAGGAGGACGAAACCGGCCACTAGCAGCACACCGACGGCCCAGTAGTGCCCGCCGACCAGGACCAGGAGGTGCTCCTCGATGGGGCCGGCGAGGTGGAGGTGCCACGCCAGGCGTCCGAGGATCAGCACGGCCATCATGCCGTAGGCGATGGCCTCGAAGGTCCGCAGCGTCAGCCGTCGCTGCAGCATCGCCACGGTCAACGCCACCAACAGCAGCCCGGTCAGCGGGTAGACGTAGGTCAGCACGACGTCGCCCGGTTCCCGGGTCAGCCAGCTGGTCCCCAGGGCGAGGGCTGCGGCCAGGAGGGTCACGGCGTAGACGCGACGCTTCCGCCGCTCCATCGCGTGCTGTTCCCGGCTGAGGCCGTCGACGGTGCCGGTGGGCACCGGGGCCCAGCCCCCGCGCGCTCGCGTGCGGCGGCCCGTCGCGGGGGAGGTCCGGGTCACCTGCGGGTGACCGGGCGGCTCCATCGTCCGCTGCGACATCGTGACCTGTTCCCTGGGCGCTGCTGTGCGGGATGCTCCGGTGCGTGTGCTCCTGCGGGGGTGCTCCGGCGGGGGCGTTGCGGTTCCCGGCGGGGCGTTGCGGTGGGCCCGCCCTGAGGAGCGCCGCTGCGTCGCGGAGCCTACGCCGGTGTCGTGGGCAGGCGCGAGGTCGAAGGTCCCCGGCAGGGGCCCGCCTACCCTGACGGCACCCGCCGCGTGCACGCAAGCGGTCGTGCCCGGCGGTGGTGCACCCCCGCTCCCCGTAGGCTCGTCTTCCGAGAGACGCTCCGAGAACCAGGATCGGGTTGAGGTGGCTGCCGCAGCGCGCACAGTGCAAGCCCCCCATGCCGCGGACCCGCTGAACGGGTCGCGGCGCTCGCTGCTGTTCGGCCTCTTCCTGGCCTCCGGTGCCGCGGCCCTGATCTACCAGGTGCTGTGGGCCCGGGAGCTCGGTCTGCTGTTCGGTTCCACGGCGCAGGGCGCCGCGATGACCATCGCGATCTTCTTCGCGGGTCTGGCGATCGGGGGGTGGCTGTGGGGCGGTCGTGCCGCTCGGATCGCCGATCCCCTGCGGGGCTTCGCCTGGCTCGAGCTCGGCGTCGCGGTCACCGCCCTGGGGTTCCTCCTGCTGCTGGACGTGTACGTGGCGCTGGAACCGCGCCTGCTGGCGACCGTCGGTGACGGGCCGTTGGCCGACACCCTGACCCGTGCGGCGGTCGCCACGGTGGTCCTGCTCCCACCCTCGATCCTGATGGGTGGGACCCTGCCCCTGCTCGGACAGGCGGTGGTCGACCAGCGCCGCCCCCTGGGGCGTTCGGGCACGGCGCTGTACGCGGTGAACACCACCGGCTCGGCCCTCGGCGCCCTGGCGGCGGGCTTCGTGCTCCCGGTGTTCCTCGGCTACCTCGGTGCCTACCTGGTCGCCGTCGGCCTGGATCTGGCCGTGGGGCTGGCCGCGCTGCTGCTCGCCCGGGTGCTGCGACGGGCGACGCCGCGACCACCGGTGCCCGACGGTCCGGCGGCGCGGGCGGCGGTGTCGGCTGCTGCCGCGCCCGCCGCCGGCTCGCAGGCACGCCTCCCGATCGCGTTGATCTGGGTGATCGCCGGTGTCTCCGGGGTGCTCACCCTGGCCGTCGAGGTGGTGTGGACGCGGCTGTTCGCCCAGGTCCTGCAGAACAGCGCCTACACCTACGGGCTGGTGCTGGCGACCTTCCTGCTCGCGCTGGCCCTGGGCGCGGCGGTGGCGAACCTGCTCAGCCGGTGGCAGGGTGTGGCCCCCGGCCTCGTCCTGGCCGGCCTGCTGGCGCTCTCCGCGATCGCGGCGGCGGGCTCACCGTGGCTGTTCCACGCGCGCACCGACGGGCTGCGCCTGATCGGCGGCACGGCCGCCTTCGGCGGCTACGTGCTGGAGGTGGCGGGCCTGGCGGTGGTGGTGATGCTGCTGCCGGCCATGGTGCTCGGTGCCTGCCTGCCCTACCTGCTGCGGGTCCTGCAGCAGCGGCGTGCCGCCCCGGGGGAGACGATCGGCCGGCTGGTGGCGGTCAACACCGTGGGTGGCATCGTCGGCGCGCTCGCCGCGGGCTTCCTGCTGCTGCCGCTGGTGGGCGCGTGGCGCAGCCTGCTGTGGGTGGCGGCCGGCTACGCCGTGCTCGCCGCCGTGGTGCTGGTGCGGGTCCCGCTGGGGCCGCCCGCCGCGCGCGGCGCTGCGGCCGTCAGCCTGGTCCTGCTCGGCGCGGGCCTGCTGACGACCAGCCCCGACGACCTGGCGGTGGTGCGCCTGTCACCGGAGGCCAGCGAGTCGCTGGTGGCGGTGGAGGAGGGCCCCCAGGCGACGGTGTCGGTGGTGGCCGACCGTGACGATCTGTTCATCCGGGTGGACAACCACTACACCCTCGGAGGGACCCGGGCCCTGGACGCCGAGCGCAACCAGAGCGTGGTGCCGTTGCTGGCCGCGGACCGGCCGCGGTCGGTGTTCTACCTCGGCATGGGCACCGGGATCACCGCCGGGGCCGGCCTGGCCTTCGACGTGGACCGGGTGGTGGTGTGCGAGCTGATCGCCGAGGTCGTGCAGCTCGCTGAGGCCCACTTCACCCCGTGGACCGGAGGGCTGTTCACCGATCCACGGGCGGAGGTCCGCGCCGCCGACGGACGCACCTGCCTCAGGCGCAGCACCGAGCGCTTCGACGTGATCATCAGCGACCTGTTCACCCCCTGGGAGGCGGGGACCGGCAACCTCTACACCCTCGAACACTACGAGACGGCCCGGAAACGGCTCCACCCCGGTGGCAGCTACGTGCAGTGGGTGCCGCTCTACCAGGTCACCGACACCGAGCTCGGGGTGATCGGTGCGACCATGGACGCGGTGTTCGACGAGGTGACGGTGTGGCGCGGCGATCTGTACGCCGAGCGGTCCATCGTGGCCCTGGTGGGCCGGGATGACCCAAAGCCCATCGACCCCGCGGTGCTGGTGCAGCAGGGGCGCCAGCTCACCGACGAGCCGCTCAGCGAGGCGTTCCTCGAGGCGCTGGCGCTGCGGATGTACGTCGGCAACCTCACCGAGAGCGGCCTGTTCGCCGACCGTGCCCTGAACACCGACCGCAGGCCGGTGATCGAGTACGGCGCGCCGGTCAGCCAGCGTGCGGTGCGCTCCGGCCAGGCCAGCTTCGTGGTGGGCGAGGAACGCGAGCGCTTCTACGACGCCCTCGCCGAGGCGGTGCCGCTGGAGGAGGACCCGGCGCTGGCCGCCCTGGACGAGCGGCAGCGCGGCTACGTCGAGGCGGGCCGGGCCTACTCACGGTTCCGGCTCCTCGACCGCCAGGGACGCGACGAACAGGCCCGGTCCTTCCTGGACCGCTTCCTGGAGCGCTCCCCCGAGGAGGCGTCGGGGCCCGGTGACGTCTCCCCGGCCGGCCGGCTGCTGCCCCGGCGGCTGTCGGGGCCGCAGGGCGGCGGTGACGCCGGCGGTTAGGGGTTGAGCAGCCGGAGGACGGCGCCGCCGTCATCGGTGCGCAGCGGGGTGATCCGGAACCGGGAGCCCTCCTGGCGCTCACCGCTCATGCCGCTGAGCACCCGGTGGAGCTCCTCGCCGAAGGTCCTGGCCTCGGTGTCGCCGGCGTCGATGGCCTGCCGCACCGCGGCCTTGGCGTCGTCCCCGACCCGCAGTCCGAGGAGGTGGTCCTCCTTGCGCTGGGAGCTGATGCTCAGCCAGGCCCGGTTGGTGGCGGCCACCGAGCCGTCGCCGTAGATCACCGCCACGGCGTCGTCGAGGGCGTCGAGCACGCTGAACACGAAGGCGTCACGACGGGCGAGCTCGCGGTGCACCGAGACCTGGTCGGCCACGTCCTCCAGGCCGCACACCGCGCCGATCACCGAGCCGGACGCCACCGACAGCGGTGCCACCTCGACGTGGAGCCAGCCACCCCGGGTGGTGCGGACGTCGAGTCGGTGCTCACGGCCGAGCTCTGCCGCCATCTCGATGACCTCGCGCAGGGCGTCCGCGTCGGTCTCCTCCAGCCGCTCCAGGAAGCCGGTGCCCAGCAGGTCGCTGGTGGAGCTGTGCAGGAGCCCCGCGGAGCGCGCATCGGCGTACACGCACCGGCCGGTGAGGTCGGTGTGCAGCAGGCCCGTGGACCCGACCGCGCCCTGTCGTCCCAGCTCGCTGGTGACGTCGCGCTCCACCGCCACGTAGTGGGTGATGCGTCCGGTGTGGTCCTGGACCGGGCTGATGGTGGCGTGGTGGGTGCGCAGCGCGCCGTCCCGCCGGCGGTCGACGAGCTGGCCCTCCCACACCTGCCCGCTGGAGATGGTGCGCCACAGCTCCTCGTAGAACCGGTCGTCCTGGTAGCCGGAGGAGAGCAGGCTGGGTGTGGCGCCGATGGCCTCACGCTTGGAGTACCCGGTGACCCGCACGAAGGCGTCGTTGACGTCGACGATGCGCCCCTGCGCGTCGGTCACGAAGACCACGTCCCCGCCGAGGTCGAGGGCGGTCACGTCGATCTGCGGTGCCCCCGATGACGTCGTGGGGGTGCCCCCACCCGGGCTGGCCTCCTGCGCGGAACCGGGCTGTGTCGGCGTGCTGGACGCCGTGCTCTGGGGTCCGCCCGCCGGCGGGGTCACCGCCGGGGGGATGTCGCGTGGCTGCTCACCGGTCACTGGTGGTCTCCCTGCCGTCTCCCCGTGCACGGTAGGCCGTGCCGGGGCGGCCGGCACGGCTGCGGTCCACCCCCGAACGGGCGGGACGACCCTGCGCGGTCGTCAGACGACGGCGTGCAGCGGCGGGACGGACTCCGGTCGGGTCCCGTCGCGGGTGCTGCCGGGCAGGTGGGCCAGCGCGAGCACGGGACCGCCGAGCTGCCACAGGTGGCGAAGGTCGATACCGAGGTGGAACAGCGGTACGAGCCGGGCCGTGGGACCCCAGCCGAGCGGGAGCGGGCCGAGCCGCCCCACCCCGTGCGCGCCGCAGTCGATCAGCCGCCCGAGCTCCAGCAGGCGTGCCGGCCGGGTGGCCTGGCCCGTGGCCAGTGCCGCCGCGTTGCGGCCGGCCACCGCACCGGCCTGGCTGGCGATCTGCGCCGACATCGGCAGGGGCCGCCCGAGGACGTCCCGGTGGGCGGCCACGTCCCCGGCGGCCAGCACCCGCCGCAGCCCCGAGACCCGCAGGTCGCTGGTGACCACGGCGCGCCCGTCCAACAGCGGTGCGTCCGGGAGCAGCTCGTCCGCCTGCGCCCGCCACCCGCCGGCCCACACCACGGTGCCGTCGAGCCGGCGGCCGCTGCCCAGCCGCAGCCCCTGGCGGTCGATCCGCTCCACCTCGGTGCCGAGGTGGAGCCTGACCCCGACGCGGTGCAGGATGCGGGTCGCGTCCTGGCCGAGCCGGGCCGGCTCGGCGGGCAGCACCCGGCCGGCGATCTCGATCAGGTGGACGTCGATGTCGCCCTGCTGGGCGGCGACCTCCGCGGCGAGTTGCACGCCCGTAGCGCCGGCACCCACCACCAGCAGGCGTCGTGCCCGTGCCAGTCGGCGGCGCAGACGCAGGGCGTCGTCGGGGGTGTGCAGCGTGGCGGCGTGCTCGCTGCTGCCGGGCACGCTGCCGGCGGGGGAGCCGGATCCGACGGTGACCACCATCGCGTCGGCCTGCAGGGTCGTGGCGTCGTCGAGGATGAGCTGGCCGGCCTCGTCGTCGACGCGCACCACGCGCGCGTGGACCACCTCGATGCCCGTCAGCTCACGTAGCGGGGAGCGGGCGTCGCTGGCGCGCAGCCGTCCCGCGGCCACCCCTGCCAGCCGCGGCAGGAAGCCGTGCCAGCCGTCGTGGTCGACGACCACCACCTCGACACCACCGGCGCGCTGCGCGGCGACCGCGGCGTGGCTGCCGGCGTACCCGGCACCCACCACCACGACCCGCGGTGCGGGGGAGTGCAGCGCCGGCGGGGGGCCCTCGGTCATCTGGTCGTCGCGCACGAGCCGCCTCCTGGTGGTGGGTCCGGACGCGTCAGTCGGTGGGACGCGGGGTGAGGAGCTGGTCGACGGGTGCGTGATCGTCGGTGAGGACCTGCGCGTCCCCCACGAAGCTTGCCAGGTCCGCGCCCGTGAGGAGTTCGTCGTCGCGGCCCCGGCGGGTGTTCTCCGCGGTGATGCCGTCGACGGGCAGGGGCGCGTCGGAGGCGATGACCACGTAGTTGCCGCCGATACCGGGCTGTTCGGCACCGAAGGAGCCGTCCCGACCGAGCACCGCGACGTGGTCGAAGACGGCGGC
>LFIK01001136.1_pt1 | contig 20719 bp, 29 predicted proteins | sample 643401 | NCBI WGS metagenome assembly LFIK01 (sample SAMN03777447, study PRJNA286221) | soda lake metagenome | biome: soda lake; feature: Kulunda steppe; material: water; isolation source: sample T5-Br brine of Lake Tanatar-5 | place: Russia: Kulunda steppe | collected 2010-07
GCTTCATTCCTTGCAGGTGTGAACATAGCAGCCAGCTGCGGACCAAAGGGGCCTGTGCATGCATGCAGGCCCAGCACAGCTGTTTTAATTGCCAGCCTTGTCTGCTTCAGGCAAATGTGGAACCTAACTGGCCCACATGCTTGGTCAGCTGGCGAGCTGCTTTGTCGGCTTTGTTCACTGCAGATGTAAACTGCAGGGGCCTGTGTATGCATGCAGGCCCAGCACAGCAGTTTTGATTGCCAGCCTTGTCTGCTTCAGGCAAATGTGGAACCTAACTGGCCCACATGCTTGGTCAGCTGGCAAGCTGCTTTGTCAGCTTCATTCCTTGCAGGTGTGAACATAGCAGCCAGCTGCGGACCAAAGGGGCCTGTGCATGCATGCAGGCTCAGCACAACTTACTGTTTTGTTAGACATAGCCAAGGCTGACAAGCAGTCAGCTGCAGAGCTGAGCACGTGCTGCAGAAATTGCTGCTAAGTCTCCACAATCTAGTACTTTATCTGTGCCTGCTTAATCTCTTAAGCCCCAAAAGAGTGCAGCTCTTGGAGGGAGTGCGGTGTTTAAATGATGGGCTATGTGCATGATACTGATCAATGCTACAGAAATCAGGAAGAACACAAGCATACTTTCCAATCAAAGGGCAAAAGATGCAGCCGATTTGGCTGATTAGTTGAAAGATATCTTGAGCTTGCCTGCTGAGGAGTGAGAAAAATAATTGTGCGTGACCGCAAATGACTACAATTGTTGTATAGGGCTCAGCAACATATGCATATGCGCTGCTGAGCCCTTGACTCTATCACATGTTATGTATAAGTCTCGAGAGCTAGCTGACAAGGGTGCATGAGCAGCATCACCTACAGAATCGACACTTCAATCTATCCTGTTTTGACCACCTAGCACGCATATGACACGGGGCACCGCCCAAAAACGCACCAGGTGGTTCAGGTTGAGAGTCATGTGCCGCTCATACACGGTAGAAAAGTTTTCGTTCAGACGCTGATGCAGCGCCTCAAAGGCGAACTCATCTGCGGACCAGGGTGGGGCAACCAAGGGCCCAGCTCAGACCCCCAGAGCAGCATTTAGACTAAATTGCCTGTGCCTGTGCCAGGGCTGCGCTGGAGACGCCCCAAAAGCATACCAGCACTGAGGTGCAGAAATTCGCAATATGCCAGTAATAAGGTGGAGAAGCTCAAAGCATGCCAAGTATTGGGCTCAAAGGCTGCTAGGAACAAACAAGCTCACGCTCAGGAAGGCTCAAACATGCCCTCAACAATGCCTTCAATCATGCCCTCAACTGCGCTCTTAATCATACCCTTTGTTTGCTCTCAATCATGACCTCAACCAGGCGTGGCCAGCCCCAGCCTGGGTCAGGGCGCCGAGTTGGGCAATGCACCTCACAGAACAGCCTCTGGTGCACCCTGGCTACTACACACATGCACACCAGAGCAGCATGGGGTCATGGTTTTGGCAGGAAACATCGTATGGCCACGCTTGGCGTGCAACCACATCAGGTGCGCACCCAGCAAGCCGGCCCTGGACAACCAGGGACTGCTGCTTGTCCCAGCATATGCAAGGCAACAGCACTGCAGTGTCACCTTTGGCATTGTCTGCCTGCTCTTTGCGGAGCAAGTCTGCCTCCACCTCCCTCCAGTCAGGGACTTGCCGCTGGGCAATGGATTCCTGCATTCAGCGGATGCAATGGATAAATTACCGTTGGGCAATCGTTCCTGTATTCAGCAGATGCTAGGGGTAAATTGCCGCTTAGCAGCTGATTCCTGCATTGAGTAGATGCAATGATTAAGTTGCCGCTAGGGCAATGGACTCCTGCATCCTGCATGTGGTGGATGCAATGGATTGCCTCTGGGCTGTACGGGGTGCCACAGCACGAGCAGTCGGATTGAATGAGACAGCAAGGCCAGCGCTGCCTGAGGCCCATTGCTGCCTTGGCAGTATGTGGCATGGACACGCATAGAGGCACATGTTTGTGGCATGGGCATGCATGGAGCCAAGTGTTCGTGGCATGAATATGTATGAAAGCAAGTGCTCACGGCATGGGCTTGCATGGAAGCAAGTGCTGTGGCATGTGTATTCACAAAGCCGGTGTTTGTGGCACGGGTATGCATGAGAGCCAGTGCTCATGGCATGGGCGAGTATGAAAGCAAGTGTCAGTGGCCATGGGGCATGCATGGGACCAAGCATCAGTGGCATGGGGCATGTGTCAGTGGCAGCGTGGGGCAAGTGTCAGTGGCATGGGGCATGCATGGGACCAAGTGTCAGTGGCATGGGGCATGCATGGGACCAAGCGTCTGCCCGAGCACCAGTAGTGTGCTGCAGTCTGGCCTGAAACTGAAGCGCAGTGGTGCCTTTTGGGGCTCGGTCAGATACAGCAGAACATGAACGTGAGCATGAGCGGTTTGAACACACTCTGTCTCCCCGTCCGCCATTGTGTACGCACTGCCAGGCGCTTGAAGAGCTTTGTGGAGGTCTGTGCACGCTTTGTGAAGGTTTGTGCACGCACCGCCAGGCGCTTGAAGAGCTTCGGGAAGCGGGCAATCTCGAGGGCCAGGCCGCTGTGCAGTCCTCCTACCAGCGCCTGCATGCGCATGGGGGCATGGCACAGGGGCTCTGTACAGGGTCACGGTGGCACATGGCACCGATGCATCACATGGGGTCACAGTGGCACATGGCACTGATGTGTCACATGGGGTCACAGTGGCACGTGACACTTTGCATGTGAAGCGGGGAGGCGAGTGCAAGGGCACGTTGAGAGGACCTGTGATTGTCAAGCACCAAAACCTTTAACTCCAAGGTTCACACTTGGGTAGCACACACGCAGTTACAATTACCTGTGTGCACCTAATGAGCATGGTGGGGTCTCCCATTTGGCCAAACGAGTTTGTGCAACGCTCCGATACATGAAACACAAAAGCACACCGGCACTCGCCAGCTCAGCCAATCCAAGGCTCAAAACTGAAAGCACACTAGCACCGGGCACAATCTTGTGCACAAACGTGTGCTAAGCACAATCTTGTGCACAAACACGTGTGTTCAGCATTCGCACGCCTTACATGCACACACACACACCTGCCACACCCTCCAGCTCAGCCGGTCCAGGCTGGACACCAGGCAGCGAAGCAGAAGGTACTTCAATGCTTCTGGCAGGGGGCCCCGCGGACCTTGGCTGTCTTTGCCCTTGAATTCATCCTGTATGCACACAACCAACACACACAAATCATTTTTCTTCCACCTGGAGAAGAAAATAATTTGTTTGTGTTCCTGCGGTATGAATCGGTACGCGGTATGATGCAAGCGGGGCCCTGCTCAATCCATCTTTGACCTCCCCTGCTCAGCTCATCTGCGCCCTGCCTTGAACTCATTGTGCCGGTGTCCTTGAGCTCATCTTGCAATGCTGCATGCACGGCGGGCAAAGGGCTGATATGCATGAAGGTCATCGCCAGCACAGGAATTCCATAGCAGAGGAGCCCAATTGCGGGCAGCTGCGCAGTGGCGGACCCCAGCAGCTCCAGCATGAACGCAAGCAAAATCACCATGCTATGCTGCTTGCTGCCAAAGCTCACAAGTTTGCACACATGCAAATACTAGCCAATTCTTGGCTGTTGGCAGACTGCCGCGCACCTGGTTCCCAAGCACGAGCGCGCTCTTCAGGCTCATCATGGACTTCATCCTCAGGCGGTGCCCGAGTTCTGGCTTGCCTGAGGACGAGGCAGCTGCAGCCTGCAGCGCAGCGTGTGCAAAATCCGAACGACACCCCTGACCTTCATAGGCAGATTGATTACTCATGGACTGGAATGTTGCTTTGGATGAAACTTTGCTGAAACATGGAATGAGTGCCTGCCAAAACCAGAGCACTAGCAAGGCAGCTTGGAGTGCGCCTGGCAGGAAGGATCAGACAGGGCTGAGCCAAGTGAACTAAAACACATGCAAGCACATGAAGGCTCTTTGGGAGGCGGTTGCCTCTCAGGAGGCAAGGGTGGCCATGTGCATAGACAAATGTGCCTCTTAAGTAGGAGCGTGAACAGGGCCTTCTAAAACAGGAGTGTCAACAGTGCCTTTTTTACAACCTTATGCCGACAACATAAAATCACCAGAACGCTGTAACTTGGGAGTTAATCAGGCTCACAACTTTTGTGTGGGAGTGAGCGTTGCCCTCTTGAACATCTTTCTAGTGCGATGTGTGATGCCTTGTATCCTTATACAAGAGAGCTTCCAATCCAATCCTATATAAGGCCCTTGCAAAGATTGTCGTGGTTCTTTTCACCAGCAGCTGCTAGCTTGCAAACATCCTGCTGCTGATAAGGCAGGCGTCAGGGGCATGCTGCCTGTAAAACGGCAGCGAAGTGTCCAGGCAGACCTGGGCCCAGTGCACAAGCGCAAAGGTCCCATCCTGAAAAGAGGGCGCATACTGAAACTCATGGCATGCTGGTTGCTCCTGACAGACATGCAGGATGCAAGCTCACCGCTGCCTGCTGCCACAGCAGGACACAAAAGCTCACTGCTGCCTGCTGCCCCAGCAGGACACAAAAGCTCACCGCTGCCTGCTGCCACAGCAGGACACAAAAGCTCACCGCTGCCTGCTGCCACAGCAGGACACAAAAGCTCACCACCGCCTGCTGCCACAGCAGGACACAAAAGCTCAACGCTGCCTGCTGCCACGGCAGGACAAAAAAGCTCACCGCTGCCTGCTGCCACAGGAGGGCCGAAGATTTGCCCAAGGCCCCTTTCTCAGGCATGGAAGGAGACTTGCTGCTCCGTGCCAACGTAAACACACTCTTCTTGTCGTCCTGCAGCTCTGGCTCCTCAACACTGTGCACACAGCACAGGAGCGCAGGGGCAAGCAAATCCACTGGGTTGGAGAGGGTGCTTTTGCACGCAGGTCTCATAGGCAGGCAAATTCAAAGATGGATGATGTGCATCCTGCATTTTAGTGTTTAAGCACAGTGAGGGCCAACTTACTGATGAGGGTCGGCGCAAAGCACACATCATGATGGGAGGCATACAGTAGAATCTTTGAGTTAAACACTGTGTATCATATGCATCATACAATGTATGTTTACCATTTAATATCACAGCACACCATTTTCATGGGTGAGAAGACATTATTATATTGTGAGTATGTTACTGACAAAGGGACTTGGCCTGTCCACCCTCCGTGCAGCATCCATGACAAGCAACAATCTCAGCTGATCAGCAATAACCTAAGCTGATCAGCAAAGAACCTCAGCTGATCTGCTATCCATACAAAATGGTGCAGAAGTCAGGGTGGCTGCAAAGGGTGCTGTCTTTGCCTTGGGCTGCCTTGCATGAATAACACTGCACTGATTTTAGCAGATGAGTGCCCCAAGGCTTTTGAAAGTCTGATAGATTGTATGTGCATGTTACTCGTTGTTAAGAAACCTTGGCGTGCAGGAGAGGGGTTCCGCAGTCCAATCCATCAAGTGCTGGGAAACAACCGTTTTACTTCTTCCTCCCGATGACTGGGAAGCCTTTGGGAAGATAAGTGACGAACAACAATAACAACAGGTGGTGGGGCAAGCCTGAAACTATGCACCTGGTCTGGACCATGGCATAAAGATAAATGCCCAGGCTGGCTCCAGCCAGTCCTGACACTCACTCAGCATTTAGCTCATCTTGCACCTGCCCTGGATCATGGCACAAAGATGAATGCCCAGGCTGGCTGGAGCCTGTCCTGACACTCACTCAGCATCAAGCTCATCCTCCGCGGGACGGCATGTGAGCTTTGACCAGAGGCCCCCTGCGCACCCACCTGCACACAGAAGGTGCGCAGAGAAGCATACAGCAATGCACGCAGTGAAGCACACTGTGAAGGCGGTGTGCAAATGCGCGCCTCTCAGGCCGTTGTCAAGAGAATCCAGATGGTGGTTTGCAAGTCTATCAGGGACATGCAAGAGGTTTTTGAGTGTCATGTGCCAAGGTTCTAAAAGTTTGGCTGCCCGGTCAACGGACCAATGCTTTTGGCCTGGCTGCTATTTGTGGCAATACAGAGCACACGGCATGGCACGTCTAGGATCTGGCATGGCAAGACAGAGCACACAGCATGGCATGTCTGGGTTGCGTCTTGCATGCGAAGCAAGGCAAGGCACAGCACAGCATGGCAATCAAGGTAGGGATGCCTTCTTGCATCCAGGCAAGGGAAGGCATGGCTAAGCTGAGGCTTGCAGCAGGGCATAACAAAGGCAAGGCACAGCCATGCTCTGTCTTCTCGTGAGAAGCAGCCTGCTGAGGGGAGAAGCAGCCGGGCCAGCCGGCCAGGCTTTGCCTTCTCGCAAAAAAGCAGCCAGCCCAGGCTGCCAAGGAGGCTTGACAAGCAAGCCAAAAAGGCACTGCGTGGCTCCTGCATGACGCACACACACATGTCAGGGCATGCGCATCACAGGCTGGGCATCGCATAAGCCAATGCGTTACCAGGATGCTGCGGTCCCTCAAAGCTGTTGCCACTCCGGTCGACGCGTAGGCTGTCCAGGCCGCCCCCCAAGGCGTAGAGCTTTGACAGGGGCAATTCAGACGCGGCACCATTCCCCTCAGGCGTCCCTGATGAGCAAAGTGAGAGAATGACCAGAGACGGAACTAACCATCATGCGGTGCACGTATGCAAATAGCATGCATTATGAACTGACTTGCTTCCTTGGCAATGTGTGCATGAGGGTCGACACATGATGATCTTGATATGCTCAGGTTTGCGTGGGCTGACGCCTCCCCCCCAAATGTACCGGGGTATTAAATGGACTTTGGACAGGGCCTCTTGCAGGCGCAGTGCGCAGTGTGTGCACCTCAGCTCAATGCCACGTGCCCCTGTTGAAGCTGCCTGTTTGTCCTTCACATGCCTTGTGGGGTAGCACATGCCTCACGGGTACAGCACATGCCTCATAGGGACAGCACATGCCTCATAGGGACCGCACATGCCTCATTGGGACAGCACATGCCTCACAGGGGCAGCACATGCCTCATAGGGACAGCACATGCCTCCCGTGGGAAGCACATGCCTCACAGGCACAGCACTCCAGGCAATCCACATCCTAACCATGCCGTGCACGCTGCAGGTTGCCTGCCCCTGACATTGTTCTGAACGCTCATGCTCTCTAGAGCCCCGACGCACACCTTGCCTAGGCAAGCTCATCCTTCCACTGCCGCGCTCGCGCTTGCTCCCCAGCAGCTTGGCAAGGTTCGGCCTCGTGCTTGCAGCCCCAGGCTGGGGTGAAGGGGCAGGTGGCGGTGCTGGCGCGCCATCTTGTTTGTCTGGACCTGGAACAAAGAATCACCAAAGCGCAAGAGCTGAAGAAGTCCAGCACCTGGTATCTGACAATCAGGTAGGCCTGTGTGTCGGTGTTAATGGGCAAAGCTGAAGGTCTAAGCTATCACGGCCTGTTTTAGCCCTGTGGGGAATCCCCACTGGGGATTCAAATGATTGAAGCCAGTTGGTCTCAATAGGCCAGAAAAGTGGCAGGATGCAGGGCAGTGAAAGCATACTGAAAGGCACACAGACTTGCTGATACCACGCTTCAACACCAAAGATGTTTCAGATGCATTACAACCCCTACCTTGAGACGCTGGATCGGCATCGAAGTTGAGGCTCTCAATAAAAGGGAGCACGACGCCTTCAAAGTCGACATAGTCAAGGCCATGGATGAGAATCTTGAAGCCTGCGCATGCAATCCAAGACAAGCCGAAGCAGAAGCTGAGGACTTATTTGTGGCAGGGTCCCAGTAGTCCTGTTAGTCACGCTAGAGGATCTAACCTTGATTCACATTGCTATTTACATAGCATACATCAGGTTCAAACTTGCTCAAGCTGCACGCCGAAATGTTGCGCCCAAGAGTGTTGTGCTTTGTCTGCAAAACTGTGTTTGCTCCAGGCATGGAAGTGCCCTGCGCAGACACTGCAAGATGAGAGCCTCCTACGACCGCAGCTCAAGGCTGCCCAGACACTGCAAGGTGAGAGCCTCCTGTAACCGCAGCTTGAGGCTGCCCAGACACTGCAAGATGAGAGCCTCCTGTAACCGCAGCTCGAGGCTGCCCAGACACTGCAAGATGAGAGCCTCCTGTGACAGCAGCTTGAGGCTGCCCAGACACTGCAAGATGAGAGCCTCCTGTGACAGCAGCTCGAGGCTGCCCAGCCCTGATGGCACTAGATGGCATGCCGGCCATACCTGGGCGCATCCATCCATTCATTTATATATTCATTCATTCATTCAATCATTCATTCATCTGCTCTCTTGAACGAAATTGCATCTATCCACTAAGCACAGCGGCGCTCTCGCATGAAATTGCCTCTGCCAACTGTGAGTAGCTGCTCTCTTGCATAAAATTGCATCTGTCTGTTTGCAGCTGCGCTCTTGTACCACATTGCCTGCTTGCTGTGCGCAGCTGCGCTCTCAAGCCCTTCCCGACCAAAGTAGCCACAACTCACATTCAGGGAAGCGCGTCGCCAGCTCTACCATAACATCTGCCCAAGGGACCTGCGCAAGGTGTGCAGGGCATGCCGGTGATTTTATTGTGTGCGGTTGATGCATCTATAATGCGGTAAAAGCATCTTACAAAAGGGTGCGCAGTGAGCAGGGCATGCCATTGATTAAAGATTGTGGTCAACGCATCTATAATGCGGCAAATGGATCATACTGGAACGCGGTGAGCAGGCAATGCCAGAGATTTTATAGTGTGGTTAATGCATCTGTCATGCAAACAATGCATCTAGGGAGGCTAGCTTGTGTGCAGTGTGCAGTGTGCAGTGTGCAGGGCAAGGGCTGGAGCCAGCGACCAGCAGGCGCAAGGTGTCAAGAGGAGCACACGGCACCAGGGCAGGCATCTGCGCACAGGCAGCAAACCTGCAGGAGGGCCTGGGGGCAAACTGTGGGAATGTCCTCGGCCAGCAGCTCTGCAAACTCTTGTAATCCAGAGGCAATGGCGGCGCGCATCAGACTCCAGACCTGCAGAATAGGGACACGGGGCTTGCAGAGGTCAAAATATAAGCGGCAGCAATTTGAGGTACTCGCTTCATTGGACTTGCAAGCGACAAGGTACCTGCTGTAGCGGCTTTGCAGCGGTCAAGGTACTAGCAAGGCGTGTGCAGTGGTAGAAGTTTGAGCTATTTGTGCAGCATCTGCCCCTTAAAGCATCATCATTGTCATAAGCATAAAGGTGTGCATTGATGTGAAAGCACATGCAGTGCATGCAGCGTACATCTCTTCAGGCATCATTGCTGCAAATATAAGAGCATGGGAGGGGCTCCCACCTGCTGCGGCCTTCCCGCTGCTGCCCTCAGCACCACAGGGACAGCCTCTAAGTAGCGCATCTCCAGCGCAAGCTGCAGCACAGCTTCTGCTGGCAGCCTGCTAAATTACAGCAGAGTAGTGATTGAGTGGGTGGTCAAGTGGCTGGGCAAAACTTTAACAAGGTGTATTTGATAGGCACACAGAAAAAACTTGAACAAGGTGTCTTTGATAGGCACACAGAAAGAACTTAAACAAGGTGTCCTTGATATGCACACAGCAAAAACTTGAACAAGGTGTCTTTGATAGGCACACAGAAAAAACTTAAACAAGGTGTCTTTGATAGGCACACAGAAAAAACTTGAACAAGGTGTCTTTGGTAGGCACACAGCAAAAACTTAAACAAGGTGTCTTTGATAGGCACACAGGAAAAAATTGAACAAGGTGTCCTTGGTAGGCACACAGAAAAAAACTTAAACAAGGTGTCCTTGGTAGGCACACAGAAAAAAACTTAAACAAGGTGTCCTTGGTAGGCACACAGGAAAAACTTGAATAAGGTGGCTTTGATAGGCAAACGGAACAGGAAAGTGCATGCATTGAGGCAAAGATTTTGTGCTTATGCCTTGTTGGTGGTATATTGTCCAAGCTATATGCCAAATGCAGCTGCTCAGCCTTACACACGCACACACACGTGCACACACACAATTTTAGGCATCAGTTGGGCACTCAGTCTATCGAGCAAGCTTGCTCAGCCATTAGCAGGTGCGCCACTCCTGTTTCGCACACCACACACTGCACCATGTAAATGCTGAATGCACACCATCCAGGAGGTAGGCACCCCGCATTTGATGCAGACGCGCCCCTCTTAGTGTGTTTGCAAGCCAGTCCTATTGCATGCACACTCCTCACAATGCGTGTGCATGCTGCACTGTTGACGATGCACGACACAAACTGGAAGTGCACTGCTCATGGTGGACGCGTACCAGGCATGTGCACCATTAAGCCCACCTTGAATTCTGAGCCAGGGCGATGTTAAGTTGGGCGATCAGGGAGAATGCAAAGTCACCCATGTAGGAAGCCGCCAGATTCCAAGGCGTAAAGGAGGTCTGTGGTGCAAGGAAAGGGCATGGCAGTTGCGACTTCACTCCCACATGTGTGCAGCTGGCTAAGAACAACGGTGTTGAGGAAAAGCTGAGGCATGCAAGGGCGCACAATTACACCTCCTTTTCAAACAGCAGGCGTGCACGCAGGTGCTGAGCAGAAACAGGCAGTAGGTGGCTATGGCGGCAGTGTGTACAAGCAAGCTGGCTTAAAGCGCTTCGCCTTTGTGCACACGGGCATTCAGGACATGTGCACAACAAGGCAGCCGACAGGACATCAAATTCATGCACCAAAACAAGGTGCTGGTGACTGAGTGGCACAGCCCTAGATTTGATGCGCAGCAAGCTCTGATGTGCATCTCAGAGGCCCTCCTTTCTTGCGTGTTCCTTTCTTGCATGCCATCCGGACTGCTGCGGCCAATGCTTGCGTGCGCCTACGGGGACTTAGTCACACATTGCAAATGAAATCAAGTTGACCTCTGTGGTGCATCTGTGTCAGGGGTTCTGGCAGAGCAAGGGCTTTGCCTCTGCCCTACAGGGACTTAGTCACACATTGCAAATGAGATCAAGTTGACCCCTGTGGTGCATCTGTGTCAGGGGTTCTGGCAGAGCAAGGGCTTTGCCTTTGCATGGCCCATGCCATCCCCATCAGGTTTGGCCCACAAAGGAAGGCTCTTCAAAGAACCATCACAGGCCAGGAAAGAATTCACCCTGTCGAATGGCCTAAAGGAACCAGCGGAAGCCCCCAAGGAATCAGTCTATGGGACGGCCTAAAGGAATCAGCGGAAGCCCCAAAGGAATCGGTCTGTGGGAGGGCCTAAAGGAATCAGCGGAAGCCCCAAAGGAATCGGTCTGTGGGAGGGCGGAATCAGCGGAAGCCCCAAAGGAATCGGTCTGTGGGAGGACCAAAAGGAATCAGCGGAAGCCCCAAAGGAACCAGTCTGTGGGAGGGCTTAAAGGAATCAGCGGAGGCCCTTAAGGAATTAGCCCCTGAAATGGCTTACAGGAATCAGCAAAGGCCTTAAAATAATCAGTCTGTGGGAAGGCCTACAAAGGCCCTTCGAAGAAAGAGCCTGTGGAGCTTAAGGTGCCGACTTACATAGTCTTTGACGTCGCATGCCGCGCCCTTCAGCAGGAGCGCTATCACCGCATCAGGCTGCTCTCCCACAACGGCACAGTGCAGGGGCGTGTATCGCACCTGCAGCAGCACATGTAATTGTGCATACACGCAGCCAGCTCTACATGCGCAGACTTCTGTGTTGGAGAGTGGGGGCTACAGGTGGAAATTAACGTGCGCCAGGACCAGACACGCCAGGACCAGACACGCAAGGCCAGACCAACGAGCACCAGGGCAGTTGACGCACATATACTTGATCTTCATTATAAATGAGGATTGAATGGGAAGGGCAGGAAGGCCCAGCCTGTGTATTTGAATTGCTTTTCAGCAGAGGGCACGTGACCTCTACCCACGAGAGGCTACCCAATGCATGCAAGGCATGCATATGCAGGCATGCAGCACACACATATAGCATGTGCAAAGGCACAAGCATGAGCACCAGCAAACAGCATAGTGATGCTATAATTCTAGTATAAAATGACAATGATAAAATGTGACAAAACATACGGATACGGAAAACATACCATAAGGACAATGGCAGCGGCAATGATAAGCATCCACTTGTACCTGGCGGTCTTGGCAGTTCAAGCTGCACCCTAGGGGGTCAAACAACAGTGAAATGCTATGATAGATCTAATAAGACACAAAACACAAACAACAATAGCAGTGGCAACAAGCATCCACATGTACCTGACGGTCTTGGCAGTTCAAGCTGCACCCCAGGGGGTCGTTCCCAATACCCTCAAGCAGCTGCTCCAGCATTTGTATGTTGCCATGGTATGCAGCAAGGTGCAGCGGCAGGAAGCCCATCTGCAGACCATGAGACAAGGGGGCACAGAGTTAGGCCCTTGCACCAGGAAACAAGCTTGGCACCCAAAAGACACATGGGAAGCAGATCGGCTGGATTCAGCTGGAAGGGGCGCTGTCAATCACGTAGGCGAGTAAGGACTACCTATCAGAATTTCACTTCAAGGAAGTAGCCAGCATGCTCTCACGGCAGAGGGCTGCACAGGGCACCTGCCTCAGTACCTGAGCTGACCACCACAACCAAGGATTGCATGCATACAGCAGCAGTGCTTGAATCTATGGCAGAGTGGCGCACAGAGAAAAGGGCCCACTTTTTGCATTTTGACCATGCCCGTCCAGATCTGTGTTCCACTTGTGTCATGCAAAGTTTGCTGTCACATAGAATGGAAGTTTTCTTTGTTGAAGCCCAGGCAGGGCTCAATACTCTGTGTGCACTAAGCCAGATACGCTGAACATCAGGACTTGACTGCACAAGGTTATCAGAAAGCATGCACAAGTGCTCTTAAGGCATCCACAAGTGCTCTTAAGGCATCCACAAGTGCTCTTAAGGCATCCACAAGTGCTCTTAAGGCATCCACAAGTGCCTATTTCCCTACACAGCTCAATCATCCACAAGTGCTCTTAAGGCATCCACAAGTGCCTATTTCCCTACACAGTTCAGCACCTACCACAGTCTAACCAAACCAGTCAAAGGATGACATGGGACATGCAACGGTCCATAACCATAGCTCAAGGCTGTGCAGGGCCGGTGTGCAGGGTTTTGAATACAACTTGCACGCACTCAAAACGAGGCTTCATGACTTGAGCCCTGACCTTGTCTTTAGGGTGCTTCCGGGCCCCATGACGCATGAGCAAGCGTGAAATGTTTGCAGCAGTGGCCCCGTCATAATTGGGCGGCTCCCAGGTGTACTGCCGCCCACAGGCGGCCGCGAAATGGAGTGGAGTCATGCCCATCTGCGCACGGGGGCACCAGAATTGAGGGTAGGTACAAGTCGCAGCAGCGGACGTATCGTGTGTTGTTGTCTCCCAGCTGGGCATGCCATGTTTTGCTTAATCACGGTCGTGTGTCACTGCTCATGTGTTGCTGTCTGTCTCTCAGTCATGTTTTGCTTAATCACGGTCGTGTGTCACTGCTCATGTGTTGCTGTCTGTCTCTCAGTCATGTGTTGCTGCCTGTCTCTCGGTCGTGTGTCACTGCTCATGTGTTGCTGTCTGTCTCTCGGTTGTGTGTCACTGCTCATGTGTTGCTGTCTGTCACTCGGTCGTGTGTCACTACTCATGTGTTGCTATCTGTCTCTCAGTCATGTGTTGCTGTCTGTCTCTTGGTCGTGTGTCACTGCTCATGTGTTGCTGTCTGTCTCTCAGTCATGTGCTGCTGTCTGTCTCTCAGTCATGTGTTGCTGTCTGTCTCAATCGTGTGTCACTGCTCATGTGTTGCTGTCTGTCTCTCAGTCATGTGTTGCTGTCTGTCTCTCGGTTGTGTGTCACTGCTCATGTGCTGCTGTCTGTCTCTCAGTCATGTGTTGCTGTCTCCAGGTGATATAACATCCACAGGTCAGAGCAACACTGACGGAGAGTCGCTGCATGCTCGCAGAAAGTTAGCAAACAAGTCATACAGACATCCTAAGGCAACACTCATGAAAGAGCATACACACTTGCAGAGCTTTGTCAACCTTCACCTTCAGGCAGAGCACCTCAGCAAGCAATTGCATGTACGCCTTAGATCTTGCTGAGAGGTTTGCTCTGGCTGCTTCCCATTTCCACACGTGGCCATTAAGCCACCAGAGTGCATTCCTGCCTGGTGCCAGAAGACTGGATAAACAGAGAGAAGGAGAAAAAGAAGAAGCACATGATCTGCACTATTTGCCTAAGCAAACACACATACAGACAAACATACAGGCACACACACATACACACACCAAAGGAAAGACAAGATGCCAAACCCACATTGTCTGTACTGGGCATCACCAGGTTCTCCTCCAGATTTGGGTCTGCACCGTTGCTGAGCGCAGCTTTCACGCGCTTGTAATGTCCTTGGCGGACAGCTGAAAGGAGTTCAATTGTCGCATCCGTGTTGAACTGCAGCAGCAAGAGCGGAACAACAAAAATCTTAGCCAGGCTGCCGTTTCAGTCCTTATATAAAATTGAGGTACCCAGTAGGCCATAAGTGCAAAAGCACATTAGGTGGAAAAGCAGGGAAGAAAGAGGGAGAGAGGAAACGTTTGCACATGATTTATAATGATGATTTATATAAAATTGTTTGTCAGACAGATGGAAAATGGATAAAGAACAGCAATGGGCTGGCTCCTTATGCATGTGTGTATGCATGTGCAAACGCAGATGGGCAGAGGCTCCTGGATGCTCACCGATGTGTATGGGAGAAGCTTTTTGACCGAGCCGAGCTTTGTGGAAGCTTGCTCTTCTTCTTCGCTGTCAAAATCAAACATGCTGACCCCTGTGAAGCAAAACGAGGACAACAGTGGCCTGGTTGCCATAACCTAAGCACCAGCTGGTAACAAGCAGAAGAGATAAGATCAAGGACGTTTTAAACTGATGTACGCCTAAGTAGCAAGCATGGAATTTAACCCCTCCAACCCAGACTTTGCCTGTGTTTAGAGGGATGAGCCCCAGCGCTCACACCTTTGCTTCTGTTGCTGGTGAAGGATTTGCCGATTGAGGACACTACGCGCTTGAGGATGCGTTGGGCATTAGGCCTGTGCGTGCAGAGACAAAAATTTGCAAATCGAGGGCTCTGCGCGTTTGGGGATGCGGTGGGCATTTGGCCTGCATGTGCTGAAGTGAAGATGCGCATGAGAATGCCATGGACATTTGGCATGCATATGCAGAAGAGAAGATGTGCATGAGGTTGCGGTGGGCATTTGGCATGGATGTGCAAAAGAGAAGATGTGCATGAGGGTGCGGTGGGCATTTGGCATGGATGTGCAAAAGAGAAGATGCGCATGAGGGTGCGGTGGGCATTTGGCCTGCTGAAAAGAACTCCAGGATCAGTGCTTGGGTCACGTCAGACGTAGCTTGCCAGGCACTGCAAAGCATCACCAAAGCATCACCCACACTCGACAGGAATGAGCGCATTTGGCACACCACCACCACCGCGACCACCACCACCTCCACCACCACTACCCAAGTCTGGTGCAATAACCATGCACTTGAGAGTACAGATCCTCATGAATAGAAAGAAGTGTTCTAATTGTTAAAATGCACCACTCAACCATGAATGGACAGCAGCCACAATTGCGCTCAACCACAATGGCCCCAGAGGCGCAATGCCAGTACCTGCCCGTCTTTCCGGTTGAGGGTTCTTTTGCCAATGGGCTACCGGCGCCATCTCCTGCGGATTACGCACCAAATCCACCATTCTCGCAGAGCACGCATCAGAAACACGTGTGTGCGGTGCACGTGCCGAATGCGCTCTGTGAGCGGCACATGCCTGAAGTGCACTGCAAGTGCAGCGAGTGCTCCGCCAGGGTTTTGCGTGTGTGTGCACATGTGTGTGCGTGTGTGCAGTGTACATCAGTGCATGGGGTGGCACAAAGTGGATCTCAATAAGCGCACACAAGTATGAGCAGGTCTACATGAAGCATCCAATCGCTTGGGTCCTTGGAATTCACAGAATTTCCAAGACCCAAGCTTTATGACTGTGATACAAACATTTGTTGCAGTTGCAGAGCAGCCAGCCAGCCTGTATGCAGGCATGCACTTGCACACGCAACATACAGCAGCACAGGAGGGCGCCCTGCCTTGCGCCCTCCACAGATTCAAAAAACTGCGGTGCTAGTGCTGCTGCAATTTGGAAGGGGTAACACTTCAATCCTAGCAAGGAAGCGCCCAGCGTTTGGTGGGAAGACATTGGGCGCACGCACTTTTGTTGTCCACATGCTGATCGGTCCAGGCGTGCATATGTGGTGCAGATGGCAAAACAATATGCAGGTGGGTGCTGAGGGGGTGTCATACATTTGAGGCCCCGTGCATGCCTCAATTTTGCCCAGGCAATTTCCAGGGGTTACCGCTGAAAGTGTCAGGTCTCCCAGCCCTAACTGGGCGAGCACCTGCGCCGGTGCATCCACATGCATACCCAGACTCTTCGCCTCCAACCCCTCACCCCACGACACAGATCCTCCCCAAACTAAATCCACACTGGATGCCTAACTCTAACACACACGTGTGTCCGAGCATACACACACAACGCCTGGGCCCACCCACGCTGCCACACTGGGGACGCGTGCTCCTTGCAGCTGTCCCAAAACAAGAGTTCAGGACGCACCCGAGGAGTCGCCCCAAAACAAGAGTTCAGGACGCACCCGAGGAGTCGCCCCAAAACAAGAGTTCAGGACGCACCCGAGGAGTCACCCCAAAACAAGAGTTCAGGACGCACCCAAGGAGTCGCCCTGCTCTGCGCCCTGGTGCAGGTGGGCAGTCCCGTTCTCGCTGCGCATCAACAGCCGCGCGCGCTGCGCAAAGCTCGTGGACTTGGAGGGGTGCACGGACGACGACTTGCCGCGCATGGCGCCCAGGATGCCCTTGATGAAGTCTGACCCTATGGGCATGCGTGATATGGTGGGATGCGTGCACGTCACTGGCTCTGTCCACTGCGTATCTTGGCAGCACACAGACCTCCCTTACCAAAGGCTGACTCTGGGGAGTGAGATAAGCGCCCAACACTGGCTGAGTCCCCTGCGCGTCTTGGCGGCGTACAGACCACCCTTGCCAAAGGCTGACTCTGGGGAGTGAGATGGGCGTCCAACACTGGCTGAGTCCCCTGTGGCTCATTGCGCGCATGCCGCAAAAATGCTGCACGTTTAGGCCCCAAGCCCCCAAGCCGGCTAGTGCACAGGCTGGTTGCTCCATCACAATGCACCCTAAGCTGCATCCAGATGAACTATTTGGCTTGCCTTGAACGGCCATACCCCCTCCCCTGTCAACAAACCACAGCTCTGCGGTGCTCACACCCCTCATCCCGCCTCCTACCCTCCAATCCTCATCCCGCCTCTCACCCTCCGCACCCCTCTGTCCATCGCCCAGCCACCAACACCACTTTCCTTAACCCGCAATTTGCCATCAATGCACCGGCTTCTCACCCACGACAAACACACACGCACATGCACGTGCATGCCTACACACGCGCACACACGCCCGCACACGCACATGCGCCCACACATGCGCACATGCACACACACACACACAGGCACGCACAAAGACACACACACGCACACACACACACACACACGCGCACATGCGCACACAGGCACACCTGTGCCCAGTGCCCGCCCCTGGTCTGGCGCCCCATCGTCCGCTTGATGGCCCCACGCCTCCTCTTCCGGCGCCCTGCCTGCCCCGTCCGCTCCTCCCTCCCCCGCCACGCCGCCCCGTATGAAGGGCATCAGCTGCTGCGTCACCCGGGCCAGACGCGAGACAGACTGGCGCAGCAGGCTGCCCTGCTTTGGCGGCCCAAGCTCTGCGTCTACCACCAGCTCACTGCCGGCCGGGCCGTTGGCCTGCGCGTGCTTTTGCGTCCGCAGAGTGGGCGGTGTGCGCGGAGTGGGTGTGCGCATTGTGTGTGCGCGTACGCAGGGCATGTGAAGTGCATACGCAGGGCATGTTAAGTGGCGCGGAGGTTGCGGGCTGCGGGGCGGGGCGGATGAGCCTGCCACTCGGCATGACACCACCAGTCAGGAGCTCGTGCACTCACACCAAATCCCTCGGGAAACTCGGGCAGTGGCGCGGCCCCGAGCACCACAGCTGCATGCGCACCCAAGCTGCCCCCCGGAAAGCAAACATGCACTCGCGCAGCCCAGCAGTGTGCGGCAAAGCTCTGCGGCGCAAATGCCGTGCAAGCCTGCTACACCAGGCCCCTGCGCAACACAAGAGTGGCCCCAATTGAGCACTGCACTGCACTGCACTGCACTGCATGCTGCTGCGCATCCAGACGGCCATCATGTCTACATCACTGACAGTGGAGACCCACAGCCACAGGCAGGTATGTCTCACACTCCTGATGTTGGCCAGAAGGCGCACGCGGCACGCGCCTTGCTTCTCACCTGTGCTGGCGCAAAGCCCGTGGCGCCGGGGAGCAGGTTGAAGAGAGAGCCATCGTCGCTTTGCTCACGGAACTTCACGCTCCTGCGGCAAGTCCGGGGGCCAGGTTGAAGTGGGATTGTTGGGTGAGTGCAGCGCCGGCACCCAGAGCTGTAGCACTGGCGTGGCGGATGCAGGAGAACTGCATGTGTTGCACATGCTGCTGCTGGAGTTCTACAGACGATGATGCAGGCATGACAGATGCAGTCTTCACCAAAAATGATGCAGATATGGCTGGTGAACATCAATATATTGGTGGGAGGCAGTGTGCACACGCGCGCGTACATACAAGCACACACCCATTTTTAGTGTCACACATGTGCAACATAGAAGACATAGAAGAAGTGCCTCAAACAAGCAAATTGGCTCTGACACACGGCTTAAATAAGCCATAGTACAAAGCACATGCTGCAGCACTCCTGTTGGGCTGTGTGCAGATGGCATTCTGCTGAGCCTGCCTGCTGGCAACGCCGTGTTGGCCTGCCTGCTGCAGCACTCCTGTTGGGCTTGCCTGCTGATAAAATGAGGGAGGGCATGCTGCACCCACCATTTTGGTGCACGTGCCGTCAACAAACACCTACACAGCAGCCCTGGCCTATACTGGGGCCGCAGGCGGCCTAGACCAGGCATTGAAACGCAGCCAACCTGGGGGGGACCAGGATTGCACCCATCACACCCTTTCCAACTTGTCCACCGTAACAGCCAATGCCAAGCCAGGGCCTCTGCAGGCATTGTGGGTTGATGAACGTGCACTGTGGCAACCCCTGCTGTGCAGCCAGGGCCTTCCTGAGGTGCTTGGTTCTATAACTACAGAGAGCGCTATGGCAAACCACGCAAGGCCGGGGCTTTTGCGGGTGTTGGCTGAAGCCAAGATCAGCCCCGCCCCATCTGAGGCCCTCCAGGCACAGGCGAAGTTTGCAGCAGCAAAGTTTGCAGCAGCCCCGTTCAGTACCCAGCAGTGCGCACCTGTGCATAGGCGCACCTCCATGCGAGCGCAGCACAGCTCCGCACCCAGCACCGCTCCACACCCAGCCAAAATATGTATCCAAGCTATAGAGACTCCCAACCTGTAGAGGCACCCAGCCTTAGAAGGCATCCCTCCTGACGCGAAGCCCAGCCTTCAGAGGCACCCAGCCTTGGCAACCACCTGGCCTTGAGAGGCGCTCAGCCTTGAGGGGCAGGCACCCAGAGGCACACGCACCTCCTCACAGGCGCCGCCACGTGGGCCGGAGTGCTGTGCGGGTCTGGACTGCCGGCTCGTTGCTCCAGCGCCTGGCACCCGGCCTGCCCGTCGCCAACGCTGCCTGTGCTGCTGCTCTTCTGCAGCGCGCCACCCACGCTCCTCCCGGATGCCGCATTGGCGTCCGAGCTGCGTGCGCAGCGCAGGGTAGCGCTGGAGGGGGTCGTATAAGGCGTTGGGGATGGGCAGCACTTGGGTAGCTTAGCAGGTGAAGGTTGGGGAGGGCGGGCAGCACTCAGGCAGGTTTGCAGCTGGATCCTGGGGAGGGTGGGCAGGGCTTGGGCAGGTTGCAGGTGAATTCCAAGGCAAGAAGACCCACGGGGATGGAGGAATGGTGATAGGAGATGCAGGAAGGTAGGAAAAATGAGGGGCCATGCATGCCTCCCTGTGCTTTGGCTTAAGAGCATGCCAGAGGCAGCGGAGGGCCTGGGCAGGCCTAGATCCAAGGGCAGTGGGTGCACGGTTTGTTTTACAGACAGACACAACTCTTCCCTCATGTACTGATGGCTTTTTTATGAGCAGGCTAGCAGTCACACTTCTTGACTGAAGGCCTTTTCTTGCAACTCTTGTACAAAGACACGGTGCACTGTAAGGCGCACCGCGCCTGGCACCAAAGCAGCCAGCCTGTGACAGGGTCAATTAAGGGAGGCAGCCCCCCAGAGTTCCCTGGGCAGCCTGCAAATTGGAGCAGCACAAGCTTCTCATCCAAAGACATCGGTGTCTGTTCTCTGGGAGGCGCTCACCAAGATTGGACTCTCTGTAACTGTGCAGCACCGCTGCGGCACCTGAGGGTGGTGTTCAGGGGGAAACCATTCCCTCCTTCACCCAGGGGGAAACCATTCCCTGTTCAGGGGGAAACCATTCCCTGTTCAGGGGGAAACCATTCCCTCCTTCACCCAGGTCTGGGCCCAAAGCTTGAACAAGGCCCAGAGCTAATCAACAAGATTGGGCCAAGCCATGTGCCAAGCTTGGGAGCGCTTTGGCAAGCACTCCCAAGCGCACAAGCCATGGCTGCCAGCCACCGCCGCTGCCCCTTGTTGAGGCATGCATGGACAAGGCTTCCCCACCCTACCCCTTCACCAGCAGCTCACCTGTCGGCATGCATGGACAAGGCTTCCCC
>LFIK01001137.1_pt1 | contig 20718 bp, 26 predicted proteins | sample 643401 | NCBI WGS metagenome assembly LFIK01 (sample SAMN03777447, study PRJNA286221) | soda lake metagenome | biome: soda lake; feature: Kulunda steppe; material: water; isolation source: sample T5-Br brine of Lake Tanatar-5 | place: Russia: Kulunda steppe | collected 2010-07
CGGAAGGTTGTGAGCACCCGATGGCCTCTACAGACGAGGACGTTATGGACACCCTGAGCACCGGCCACCTGTTCGCCGGGATAGATGGCCTCGGCCTCGGCCTGGAGCCGCACGGGTTCCGCACCGCCTGGTTCTCTGAGTACGAGGACGCCCCATCGCGCGTGCTCGCGCACCACTACCCAGACGTCCCAAACCACGGCGACATCACCGCCATCGACTGGGCCAAGGTCGAACCCGTGGACGTTCTCACCGGCGGTTTCCCGTGTCAGGACCTCAGCTACGCCGGTAAGGGCGCAGGCATCAAGGAAGGCACCCGCAGTGGACTCTGGTTCGAGTACGTCCGTGCCATTCGCGCACTACGACCCCGCATCGTCATCGTGGAGAACGTCGCAGCTCTCCTTCGACGTGGACTCGACACCGTCCTCGGTGACCTGGCCTCGTGCGGGTTCGATGCGAGCTGGTCGGTGCTACGAGCATCCGACGTTGGCGCAGCGCACCGTCGCGAACGACTCTTCATCGTCGCGGTTGCTACCGACAGCGACGTGCGCCGACACCTACACGGCCAACCTGGGAAGCACCCAGCAGAAGCCGGGGTCCATGCACTCGGTCACGTTGCCGCAGGCGGTCACGAGGATGCTTCCCGAGCCGCTGTTGAAGACACCGACGAGCAACCTGGGAAGCAACGGCGGATCTCAGCATCCGGACAAGCGGAAGGCGGGCGGTCACGGTCCGAGCCTGCAGGACGAAGTCGAGCACCTGTTGCCGACGGCAACAGCGATGGACTCGATCGGGAGCAGGGGTCATCGTCTCAACGGGGAACCCTACGGACCCACGAGCGGGACAACGCTGACAGACGCGGCGATCAGTCTGCTTCCGACCCCAACGGCGAACCAGCCGGGAGGGACAGCGGAGCAGCACCTCGCGCGCAAGCAACGGATGCCGGACGGGGCCAATCGGACCACGGTGTCGGACCTGCGTATGGCGATCGACCTACTGACTGGGGAGAGTTCGCCCCTGCCATCCGACGGTGGGAGCGGACCACGGGACGTCCCGCTCCCGCTCCCACCGTCGACGGACGCCTGAGCGCCCAGTTCGTCGAGTGGCACATGGGCTTCCCCGACGGCTGGGTAGACGTCCTGTCACGCAACCAGGCGCTCAAGGCGCTCGGCAACGCGGTCGTGCCCCAGTGCGCCGACGTCATCGGACACTGGGCACTGGAGCTGACCGCGCAGCAGGAGGCAGCGTGACGTCACTCGCTCCCGGCGATGTACTGTGCCACGTTGTAGGTGGCGTGCCGCTCGAAGCTGTCCCGGTTCCGGTCGTAGTGCATCGTGGTCTTTGGGTCCGCGTGACGGGCGAACGCCTGGACGTCACGCATCGGCACCCCTGCGTTCAGGGCTGCGGTGATCGCCGCATGGCGGAACGTGTGCGGCGTCACACGCTTGCCCTGGAGCCCGGCCAGGTCCGCGACCTTCCGCACGGCGGTTCGGGCGTTGCCGCGGGACATCCGGTTGCCCCACTCGTTCAGCAGCAACGGGCCGCTGGTGCGTCCCTTCGTCGCTGCGGAGATCGCGAGCATCGTGCGGGCGTGCAGCGGGACGATGTCGGGCTTGTCGCCCTTCCCGTGGATCGCGAGCGTGTGATGCCAGTGCGACTCGGACAGGTCCTCGATGTTCGGCGCGACCGCCTCGGACACCCGGAGCGCGTTGAGCGCCAGCAGCGAGATGAAAGCCCAGATGCCCTCGTGGCAGCGGTTCTCCGCCGCGGTCAACATGTCCATCAGGTCGTGACGGGACAACCGGATCTGCTTCGGCGACGTGTCCTTGCTGGGGCGCTTGATGGTGAGCATCGGGGTGGTGACGATGTGCTCCTCATGGACCAGCCACTTGAACCACGACGCGAGGCAGCCGGTGATGCGGCACACCGTGTTCACCGCGTACTCGGGCTCGAGCTCGCGCATGAACACCTCAACCTCGGTGCGATGCGCCCTGAGCGGGTCCACCCCGCGGACCTGGCACCACGTGAACCAACGGCGGATCTCGCGGGCGTACCCGTCGCGGGTGTTCATGTTCGGGTAGGTCGCAAGGAACGACCCTGCGAGACGCCTGAGTTCGGCGTCGGCATCGGACGGGGGCATGTAGATGATCTCGGGCATGGCAGCAGCCTTGAGCGCGACGCATGAGCAGCGTCGAACGCCGTTTGGAGGGGCCGCAGCCGGTCAGCCACGAGACCCAACCAGACTGCCCGACCGGCAGCCTGACCGCAACGCCGCAGATGGCTAGCTCTCGGAACGTCCCTGTAGGCCCGATGTGGGGAGTCGATAGCGGCAGCTACACAGCCTGCTTGCAGCCATGTCACAGCGCATGCTACGGTTACTTCATAATCAACAAAGGTGTGCCACCCACCCGGGTGGCATTTCTCATTGAAGCAACAACTCCAGACAGTTGGCCCCCGCGCAGCGGTAACTGCCGGGGACCAGGCCGACACGATTGGAGCGTGCCGACATGGGCTACCCTATCCTGAAAACGAATCAGCACACTATCCGCGGTCAAGACCCAACCGCAGACGTCGCTCTTCGGAAAGATGAAAAGCCGAGCGATTACCAAGACGGGCAAGCAACGTCGGTCTACTACCTCCACTCATCAGACCACGAACTGCTGTATGTCGGAATCACATCGCGCTACGTCGTCCGTCTGGCAGAACACGCGCGAGACAAGAACTGGTGGAGCGAAGTAGGCTACGCATCCTTTGAGCACTTCGATACACGCGTCAAAGCAGAACTCAGAGAAGCCGCCGCGATAAAGCAACTAGAGCCTCGGTACAACAAGCGGCAGCCCGTCGCCCCTTCGACAGCTCCACTCAGGCCATCTGAGTGTGTCGTCCATGACTGCGATCGTCGCCCAAGAGCAAAAGGGTTGTGCGAACCGCACTACAGAAAGCAGTGGCGAGAGTCCAAGCAATGAAGCCACAGCCCTGCCGGACGCACCTCGGCAGGGCTTCCTCATGCCCCAAGACCGGTATGCTCTAGCCATAAGCTAGAACACCTGACGCCACCCCAAGCCGGGTGGCGTTCCTCGTTACAGGCCACACCAGTTGCTGATCAGGGCCGCGGGGCTTGGGTCAGAGTCCCCACCCTCCTCCAGCTCCAGCATCATGTCATCGAGCAGAGCGCCCAAGCGGTCGCTGCCCGCAGCGAGCCACGCTTCCTCAAGCTCGACCATCAACTGCTCTTCGTCGATGGTGCCGGCGTTGACCGCCGTCACGATGCCGTCCCACAGCTGGCAGGCCTGCTCGTCCTCTGCCGGAGTCGACGTGCAGCCGACAGCGAACAGAACAACGATGGCGACAACAGCAGGCAGGTTCACTCGCATCGGTTCCCCGTTGGTAGACGTGAGGTGACCCTACCCCCCCCGCCCCGAAACGGGATAGGGGGGCCAAATCTTACGCAGGGAGGGGGTGTGCGGCGGCAGGGGGGGGAGCCGACTGTGTGTGGCCCTACACCCCAAGAGTCTGGCCGACCCTCACGCCGTGGGTGACGCTGACCCCCGGTACAAGACCTCGGAGTGGAAGCGAGTCCGTCGGCGCGTCCTCGATCGCGACGGCTACGTCTGCCAGATCCGTCTCGACGGCTGCCTGACCGAGGCCGACCAGGTCGACCACATCGTTCCGGCCGCTGCAGGCGGGGAGTTCTACGACGACAGGAACCTGCGGGCCTGCTGCCGTCGGTGCAACTCCAAGCGGGCCCGCCGAACCAAGGTCCGTGAGGGGTGGCGACGCGCCGATACCGTGGTGATGCTGGTGGTCGGTCCGCCTGGCGCAGGCAAGTCGACCTACGTGCGTGAGCAGGCGTCACCTCGAGACGTGGTGGTGGACTACGACCGGATCGCGCAGGCGCTCGGGTCGCCGGTGACGCACGGGCACGCCAACCACGAGGCGGTGATGGCGGCGCGAGGTGCGGTTCTGCGGCGTCTGCGGCGCGGGGAGCTCGATGCGCCGCGCGCGTGGATCGTGTCGTCCAACCCAGCGGCTGAGGAGATGTTCCCGCACCACGAGCTCGTCGTCATCGACCCAGGCGAGGACGAGGTGTTGCGCCGCTGCGACGAGGCGGGACGGCCTTCACGGTGGTCTGGGTTGGTCCGTGACTGGTACGCGAAGCGTTCGGTGTCGGTGCCCGACGGCCTGGTGGCCCCTTCCCGGGAGTGGTGACATGCACCGATGCTCCGAATGTGGGTTCGAGGCGAAGACGTCGCAAGCTCTCGGTTCACATCGCCGCTACCGGCACGGACCTGGCGAGTCAGCCGGTCCTGGGCCAATGTCTAAGGCAGTGCAGGTCACCATCGGGCAACTGGAGGACATGGGCCGGATCGAGCCGGTGGACAGCGCCCGGATCGAGTCGCTGCGGCAGATCGCGGTGCAGCTGGACTTGTACCCAAAGGACGCGCGGCTGTGGCGGGAGATGCGGGACACGCTGCGGGAGGTCGTCGACGCTGATGAGCGCGCTTCCGATGACCTCACCGCAGCACTCGCGTCGATCGGAGGCGGCCCCTCTCTGGGCAACCCCACGTAGGCCAGAGCGGGAGACGCTCGGTCCGCAGCTTGCCCGGCTTGCGGAGCTGCTCGGAACGCCGTTCATGCCGTGGCAGCGGCTGGTTGCTGATGTCGGCCTGGAGATCAACCCGGACACCGGCCAGCTTGCCTACCAGGAAGTCTGGTTCACCGTCTCCCGGCAGTCCGGGAAGACGTCGCTGTCGTTGCCGTGGCGGATGCACCGTGCTGTCGCTCCCGTGTGGGGCGGTCCGCAACGGGCTTTGTACACGGCGCAGACTGGCGGGGACGCGTTCCGGAAGATGATGGAGGATGAGCTTCCGCTGGTCGAGCAGTCAGCCCTCGGGCCGCTGTTACGTCCTGCCCACGGCGGCCGTGTGCGGCTCGATCCGCGCACGGCGGGCTGGAAGTTCGGGAACGGCTCAAGCATCGACCTGATGGCGTCCGGTGAGGCGTCCGGTCATGGCCGCACCATCGACCTCGGCGTCATCGACGAAGCGTTCCGCGATCTCGATGACCGCCGTGAGCAGGCCATACTGCCGGCCACTATGACCCGTCCGTCGTCGCAGATCCTGGGCTACAGCACGATGGGAACAGAATCGTCGGTGTTCCTAAACCGCAAGGTCGCTGCTGGACGGGCCGCGGTCCGTGAGGACGTCGGCACCGGCATCGCTTACGTCGAGTACGCCATCCCTGCGGATGCTGACATCGACGACCCTGAGGTGTGGTGGCAGCATCTTCCGGCGCTGGGCTACACGATGACTGAGGACACGATCCGGCACGCACGTCAGACGATGTCGGATGCGGAGTTCCGCCGGGCGATCGCGAACCAGCAGACCGTGGGGCAGACCCGCGACATTCCGCAGGAGATGTGGGATCCGGTCAAGGACCGTGACGCGTCACCTGGTGACGGGTTCGTGTTCGGCCTGGAGCTTGACGAGTCCGGTGCGTGGTCGGTGGCGGCAGGGATCGACGGTGTGGGTGAGGTGGTCGCGTCAGGTCACGGGTCCCCGGTCGGGTGGCTGTCGGAGACGCCGGGGCGGCGGAAGCGGACGGTACTGATCGACGGGTCCGGTCCGACCGGTGCGCTGTACGCCGAGCTTGTCGAAGCGAAGGTGAAGGTCGATCGGCTCGGGCGCGGAGATGTCGCGGATCGGTGCCGCAGGTTCATGGACATGATGGCTGACGGCCGGTTGAAGGTGCGACCGACCTCGGCAGCGTTGGAGACCGCGGTAGCGGCGGCGCAGAAACGGCCCGTCGGTGACCGTTGGGTGTGGTCGAGGTCGACCGAGGTGAACATGTCGCCGCTGATGTCGCTGACGTTGGCGGCGACCCACGTCGCCAAGCCGAAGTCGACACCGAACATCCGGGTGATCGGAGGCCGCAGTGGTTGAGCGGCTTCAGTCCGCATCCGAAGTGGTCGGTGCTCTCCTGGTTGTGGTCGGCCTGGCGATGGCGTGGATCCCTCTGGGCGTGATCGCTGCCGGCGCTGTGCTCTTGGCTGCAGGGAACCTGCCGGCTGACCGTCGCGGAGGTTCCTGACGTGCCGTTGCTTCGACGTCTGCTGTCCACCCGCTCGTTCGATGCGCCGTTGGCGTCGGACGACCCGAAGCTGGCGGCTGCATGGTCCGCTGTCGAGTCGGTCTCGGGACGGACCGTGACGACGACCGAGGCGATGCGGACCGCGGCCGTGTACGCGTCGGTGCGGATTCTGTCGGAGACCATCTCGTCGCTGCCCGCGCACGTGATCCGCCGTGCCGGGAAGAACCGGTCGGTGGAGCACGCCCATCCGGTGCAGCAGTTGATCCATGAGGAACCGAACCCGGAGATGGACGCCGGTGAGTTCTGGCGGTTCATGCTGGTCTACGTGCTTTTCGGTGGTGACAGCTACGCGTGGATCGAGCGTGGCGAGGCCGGACAGCCCGTAGCGTTGTGGCCGGTCCCGGCCGGTCAGGTCGGTATCGGGCGTGACCGGCAACGACGCCTGTACTACGACGTGGCCCTTTCAGAGGAGCAGGCCGGCCCGGGACACGACCGGTACTTCCGTGCCGGCGCGGACGACATCATGCACGTCCGGGCGTTCGGAATGGGACGGCTGCACGGCATGTCGCCCATCCAGGCCGCCCGCGAGTCGATCGGCACGTCGAGGTCCGCGCAGGACTACGCCGCCCGGTTCTACCGCAACGACGCGTCCCCGGGCGGGACCATCGAGGTCCCTGAGGAGCTCACTGACGAGCAGTACGAACGCCTTGAGCACGCCTGGAACATGGCGCACCGCGGGGTGGACCGCGCACACATGCTCGCCATCCTCGAATCTGGTGCGACGTGGCGGCAGGTCGGTATCTCTCCACAGGACGCAGAATTCATCCACACGCGTAAATTCGAGCTCGGTGAGATCGCCCGCATCTTCGGTGTCCCACCTCACCTGATAGGTGACACGGAGAAGTCCACCTCATGGGGCACCGGCATCGAGCAGCAGAACATCGGGTTCCTGACCTACTCGCTGATGCCGTGGATTACCCGGCTTGAGCGGGTCGCAACCCGGTCATTGCTGCGCCGCGGGCCGTTCGCTGATGACGACCTGCACGTGAAGTGGGCACCTGAGGCGCTGCTACGCGGTGACGTGAAGGCCCGCTACGAGGCGTACGCGATTGGCCGACAGTGGGGCTGGGAGTCCACGAACTCCATCCTGCAGCTTGAGGACCGCGACCCGGTCGACGGCGGTGACGACTACCTGGTGCCGGAGAACATGCGCCGGATGCTGGCCGCCGACGAGATGGACGTCCGTGACCTGCAGTCCAAGGTGCAGGCCGCCGGTGACCTGTGGCGTGCCGGGTACGACCCCCAGGCTGCCGCCGACCTAGTCGGCATTGACGTGGAGCACCTCGGGTACATCCCACAGTCAGTGCAGGTCATGGTCGAACCTGGCGTGGATGCAGGTGCGCGCGAGGTTCGCGCTGCACCGCAGCTCTTCGGCGCGCACCGCCGGCAGCACGTTCAGGCGCTCCTCGACTACTTCGCACGTCAACGGGACGAGCTGACCGGTGGGCTGTCCGGCCGGAACGTCGACGACATCCTTGAGGTGTGGGACGAGGAAGCGTGGGACGACGAGCTGGCGGGCATGTTCCGCCGGCTGGCGTCGGTCACCGCAGCCGCGTTCGCGTCACGGGTGAATGGACAGTTCAACCCTGACGAGCAGATGGGCCAGTGGCTCGCTGCGAACTCGGCGATCGCGGCACGGTCGGTCAACGACGCCACCATCGAACAGGTCAACCGAGCCGTGGCGCAGGACGACCTGACCTACATGGCGGCGGTCACCAACGTCTACCAGCAGATCGCGGACTCACGCGCCGAGTCCATCGCCAACGACCGGGTCACCGTCGTCGGTCAAGCAGCGCAGAACGAGGCGGCCACCGCATCGGCTGCGGTGCGGACGAAGACGTGGCGGGTCCGTTCCGGCGACCCGCGCCCAAGCCATGCTGCCGTGGACGGACAGACGGTCCCGGTCGGTGAAGCGTTCTCGAACGGTGCGAAGTACCCCGGCGACCCTGACCTTCCCATCGAGGAACGGGCCGGCTGCACATGCGACCTTGAGTTCGGCTGAAGGAGCGGACATGGAGACTCGCGGATTTGCTCTCGAACGCCGCGAGCAGACCGACGACGACAAGCTGGCGGTCGCCGGCGCACCCGTCGTCTACGACTCGCTGTCGGAAGACCTCGGCGGGTTCCGTGAACGGTTCGCCCGCGGGTCGCTGTCGAAGACCCTAGACGAGCAGCGCGACATTGGCCTGCTGTACTCGCACGACTCAGCAGCGGTCCTCGCGTCGACCCGGGCCGGCAACCTCCGTCTCGACCCGCAGGACGAGGCCCTCCGCTACGAAGCGGACCTGTCGCTGGCCGACCCTGACGTGCAACGCCTCAACGCGAAGATGGAGGCCGGCACCGTCACCAAGATGTCGTTCGGGTTCCGTGCCGTCCGCGACCGGTGGGACGACAAGGACGAGCGTGGACTGCCGATCCGCACCGTCACCGAAGCGCAGCTGATCGAGATCTCCGCGGTGTGGCTGCCGGCCTACCAGGCCACCTCCATCGAGGGGCGTGCCGTCCTCGGTGACCTTCCCGTCGCTGCCCTGGCCGCCATGCCTGCCGAGCTGCGCCGCCAACTGGTCTGCAACCTCGGGGACGGCGACGCCCTGGACGAGCAGACCCGCAAGGTCGTCGACCGTGCCATCGCCGCCCTCGAGGAGCTGCGATGCGAGTCCGAGGAGAGCGCCCGGCCGCACCTGCTGGCTGCGCGGCGACGCCTCGAACTGGTCGCACGCCACAGCTGAGACTTCCGGCCCACGCCGGAACGGGACGCCGGAGCCTCCACGCCGGGGAAACCCACCTGGACGGCCCACCTCCCATCCCCCGAACGCAAGACGAGCCTATGGAGGCCAAGATGCCAAGCGCACTTGAGCTACGTTCCGAACGGGCCAGGGTGGTCGGTGAGCTCCGCGCTCTTATCGACCGTGCCGAGGCCGAGAACCGCGACTTCTCCGGTGAGGAGATCCAGACCGAGGAGCGCCTGCAGGGCGAAATCTCGGCACTGACCTCCCGCATCGAACGGCAGGAGCGCGCCGACCAGTTCGACCGGTACAACCCGACGGTCACCGCTGAGGTGTCCGACCGGGACGGCGGCGGCGACCAGCAGGTGTCCGCCGCGGACGAGTTCCGGTCCTTCTTCGCCGGCAAGGCTGAGCGGGCCCGCACCTTCCAGGTGGAGCGCCGCGACGACCCGCCGCACGACCTGAACAAGGGCACCGACGCCGAGGGTGGCTACACCGTCGGTGAGGACTTCGTCACCTCGCTGTACGAGGAGATGGAGGAGTTTTCCGTTATCCGTCAGGCTGGCCCGACGGTGCTCACCACGGCCCGTGGTGATGACCTGCTGATCCCCAAGACCGACGACTTCTCTCAGGCCGCGATCGTCGGTGAGGGTTCCACCATCGGGAAGTCCAATCCGACGTTCGACCAGGTGAAGCTAGGCGCTTACAAGTACGCATTCATCATGACCGCGTCCCGTGAGCTGATCGAGGACACCTCGGTGTCCAACCTGATCGGGTTCTTCGCCCAGCAGGGCGGACGTGCCCTCGGTGACGCGTCCGGTGAGCACTTCGTCGCCGGCACAGGGTCCGGGCAGCCGCAGGGGATCATTACCGGCGCCACCGTCGGGAAGGAAGCGTCGGCGACCGCGGCGCTCGCGTCCGACGAGCTGTTCGAGCTGTACCACTCCGTCATCCGGGCGTACCGTGTGCGGGGCACCTGGCTCATGCACGACGACAGCGTCCTCGCAATCCGCAAGCTGAAGGACTCCGACGACAACTACTTGTGGCAGCCCGGGTTGCAGGCGGGCCAGCCGGACCGTCTGCTCGGCCGTCCCGTGTTCCCGGACCCGCACGTGCCTACCATCGAGGCCGGCGCCAAGCCGATCGCGTTTGGTGACATGTCGGGCTACTACGTCCGTGACGTCGGTGCTGTCGAGGTGGTCCGGTCGGACGAGTACCTGTTCGACTCCGACCAGATCGCCTGGCGGTTCCTGGTCCGTACCGACGGGAAGCTGGTCGACACCTCCGCAGTGAAGACGCTGCAGATGGCCGCCAGCTGACCGTGCGCACCGTAGCCCGGGGGGATCGTCAGCTTCCCCCGGGCCGGTCCAGAGGGGTCTGACATGCCGAAGGTCAAGATGCACACGTCGATGTCCGGACCGGGCGTGAACTGGCGTCGCGGAGAGACCGTCGACGTCGAGAAGGCAACTGCCGACCGTCTCGTCGACGCAGGGTTCGCCCAACCTGTCGTGACACGCCGCAAGCGTGAAACTGCCACCGTCGACGCGACCGAGACGACCGAGGGCGGCTGATGGCCACCTGGTCGCCTACAGTCCAGCAGGTAGCGGTCCACCTGCCGCAACGCTTCGGCACGGACGGGCCTGACGAGCACACCATCCCTACCGCCGACCAGGTCCAGACCATGATCGGTCTGCGGGTGTCGGAGGTACGCCAGAAGTGCGGCCGCATCGACGAATCCCCAGCACAGATCCAGGACTACGCCACCGACGTCACAGCAGTCGGCACGGCCGCCTACATCGAGGCGTCGTTCTTCCCTGAGCAGGGACCCTCCGAGACGGCGATCTTCCTCCGACGCCGCTACGAGGAACAGGTCAAGGCGCTGCGCAGATCCGTGCTGCACGCCTGGCTGGGCGACCGGTACGACCATGGATGACCGTCGCGAGCTGCTCGGTGAGCTGATGGCGTCCGCCGCCGCCGCAGAGGACTTCGGTACGGCGTTCTTCGCAGCGGCCGAACGGTTCCGTGACGCGGCCGAGGAGCACTTCGCATCCGACGGGTCCGGGCAGTGGCCCGCCTGGTCAGACAGCTACGCGTCACGACGTGCCGGCGGCAGATTGATGGTCGAGTCCGGTGACCTGCTCAAGTCGTTCGCGGACGCTGGCAGTCCCCACCACATCCGGCGGATCACCGCCGCGAAGCTCGAGGTCGGGTCGTCGAAGTCGATGGCCAACTATCACCGAGGTTCGGGCCCGAAGCTGCCCCGCCGTGACCCGATGCCGCCTCTTGAACTGTTCGAGCAGGACTGGATCGACGGTCTCGGCGCCCACATCGGTGTCGGTGGCGGGACCGTGTCCGCAACGATCGGGATGTAGATGGTGACGTCGTGGCTGGGGCCGGTGTTCGGCATCCATGAGCTCCGCGCGGCCGTCACCGACGTTCTGCAGGCGTGGCTGCCCGTCGCCCTCGTTGATGTGGCCCGCCAGACCGGCGTGGACGAGACCACGGTCCCGTTCCCTCGGTCGTGGAGACGGGTCGCCTCGTGGGACAACGTCCCCGAAGACCAGCAGCCCGTCGTCTACGTCACCTCCACTGGGACGGTAGGGGAAAACACCCGCCGCTCCGCCGGGATGACGGACGCCACCTGGCGGCTCGCTGTGCTCTCTGCGGTCCGCGGGAAGGACTACGACCAGACCGCCGAACGCGCATCGGTGTACGCCGCTGCGATCCGTGCGGTGCTCTCACAGCACCGCCCTGACGTGGAAGGCCTCGCCCAGCTGAACTGGGTCGGCGAGTCGTACGACGTGCTGTCCACCGCCTCGCAGCGGACCTGGGCTGGAGCCCTGACCGAGTTCGACTGCCAGGTCGACCCGTCCGTCCGGCGGGCCTCACCGCCCCGTCCTGCGCCGCTGGCCCCGCCGGCAGATCCGTTCGACCTGCCCGATGGGACGGTCGAAGCATCCGACGTCGCTGCCTACATCGAGGTTGACCGATGAGATGCAAGGTCACTGCTGACCGTCCCCTCGAGGTGGACGGCGGCCGAACCGTGGCACCCGGCGAGTTCGTCGAGGTGAACTCCCGAGACGCCCGTACCGAGCACCACCTGACCGCCGGCCGCCTCACCCGCGTACCGGCCCCCAACGTCGTCGCTGAGGAGGCGTCCGATGGTTGATGTTCTGCCCGGAGTGACCGTACAGGTCGCTGCCCAGGCGCTCCCCTCCGGGGACGCCACCGACACCGGCCGGCTCCACGTCGTCGGCGTGACCCGCAAGGGGCCCGTCGAACCGACCGTGGTCACCGGCACGTCCAGCTTCGAGCGCACCTTCGGGGCGCGGACCCACTTCGACACCCTCACCGACCCGTTGCAGGCGTTCTTCACCGCCGGCGGCGGGCAGGTCGTGGTGTCCCGGGTGGTGGGCGCCGGCGCCCAGGCAGCGTCGGCCACCATTGAGGACGGCGAGTCCACCCCCACCCTCGAGGTGGAGGCTGCCTGGCCCGGCGAAGCCGGTGACGACCTGTCCGTCGAGGTGGCCCATGACGGGTCGAGGTTCACGCTGACCGTGTTCGACGACGGCGAACAGGTCGAACGGTTCGTCCAGATCGAGAGCCCCGCGGATGCGGTCGACGCAACGTCGCAGTCGAGGTTCATCCGTGTGTCCGATCTCGGGTCCGCCAGCGCCGACCCCACCCCGGCTGAGGGCGCCTCGCAGCTGTCCGGCGGCGATGATGACCGCGGCAACATCGACGACCAGCAGTGGGAGGACGCCGTCGACCGGATCGGCCCCGAGTGGGGTCCTGGTCAGGTCGCCGCACCGTCCCGCACGTCGTCCACCGCGCACGGCCAGCTGATCGCCCATGCGGAAGCCACCAACCGGGTCGCGTTCCTTGACGGCGACCAGGGCGCCGGCAACGCGCAGCTGCTGTCCGCGGTCGACTCTGCCCGGTCGCGGTCTGCCGCGCTGTTCGCGCCGTGGATCCAGGTCAGTATCGGCGGACGCATCCGCACGGTACCCGCGTCGATGATTGCCGCGGCCGTTGCCGCACGCCTCGACCAGGCGGAGCCCTCCGCCGGTGCCGCACCCACGTTGGCGCTGGCAGGATTGCCGTCGGTGCTCGACGTCGACGTTGACTTCGATGACGACCAGCACGGTGAACTCAACGGCGCAGGTGTCAACATCTTCCGTTCCGGCCGGTTCGGTGTGCTGCTGCGTGGCTGGCGTTCGACCTCCAACGAGGCGACGTGGGAGCAGCTCAACCAGGTCCGCTACATCATGGGGCTGTCGGCACGCCTTGCGGACATCTCCGAACGGTTCGTGTTCGCGAACCTGTCTGCGGCCACCATCTCCGAATATGGAGCGCAGCTGTCAGGCGAACTTCTCGACGACTTCAACGCCGGAGTGTTGGCAGGCGACGACGCCGACGAAGCCTTCACCGTCGACGTCAGCTCTGACGTCAACCCAGTCGAACAGCTTGCGCAGGGCATCCTGAGTGCCGCGGTGTCGGTAACCCCGGCGCCGGCCGCCGAGCGGATCGTCATCCAGATCGTGAAGCGAAACCTGAGCTGAGAGGAGCTCCACCATGCGGGTCATCAAGGAGCATGACGCCCGGATCACGGTCTGGGTCGACGGCGAGAACCTCGGACCGTTCGATGAGTTCTCACCACCTGACGCCGGATCGGAGGTGTCGCTGTACAGGCCCGGAGGGTCGAAGCACGCCATCGCCACACCAGGGCTGCCGACCATCGGCACTGGCACCGCTACCAAGGCGCTTACCCGGTCCGACGCCGAGCGTCTCCACCGCCGGCTGCTGCCCAAGCGGGGCGAGGGGCGCATGGTCATCGCAGACCAGGCGACCGACGGCCCCGGCGGCGACCCCATCGGTGATGCGGTGCTGTACTCCGGTCTACTGATGCAGGTCGAGCTGTCCGACTACGACGCCGACGGCAACGACAACCGGACCGTCACGCTGACCATCCAGCCCGACACGCAGACCGGATGACCATGAGCGACGTTCCTCCATCTTCGCCGCTCACCTCCCTGCGTGACCGCATCGACCGGGCACGCCGCCAAGCTGTCACCGACCTTCCTGTGGCAGGCTTGGACGGCGTGTGGGTCCGCTATCAGGCCCTCGACCACGACGCCGTAGACCAGGCGCTGAAGAAGCGCAACACCGCCGCGCTGGACGGTGACATCTCCGCGCTGGCGCGGTCCTGCGTGTCCATCCTCCTCAACCCCGAACAGGCCGACCCTGAGCTGGCCGCAGCGTTCGACGGCTCAGCACCATGGCTCAACGACGACGGTGAACTGTCCGCAGGACCGTTGACGTTTTCCTCCGACCGGCTCGCAGGCCTTCTCGGCCTTGACACGCCCGCACGGCCTGCCGAAACGGTTCGGGCCCTGTTCCCCCTCGAGCTCAACATCTCCGACCACGCAGCCCACGTCGCGAACTTCTCCCGCGGTGAGGCCGGCACGGTCGGGAGGTCGGCGCTGGGAAACTGACCAACGCCCCCGCCGTTACCGAAGCGGCGCGGGCGTTGCTTGCGGGATGGTCAGACCCCATGTCGATGCTGCGCCTCGACGCAGACGACTGGCTGATAGCGGTAGCGGTCGTGGACCGTGCACACGAACTGCACCGCAAGGCCGTGGAGCACAGGGGAGGTTGAAATGTCGGCTGCGCACGACATCATCGCCAGGCTGCGGGTGGATGGGGCCTCTCAGTACACCGACGATATGGAGGGCGCTGCTGACGCCACCGAGGAGTTCGGTGACACCACCGAGGAGGTCGTTGAACGAACCTCCGGGGTGTGGGACACACTGTCGGAGAATGTCAACAAGATTTCCGGTGTGCTGGCCGGAGTAGGGGCATTCTCCGAAGGGTTCGCACGCACCCAGCAGGAATCCAACCAGACGCTGGAGCGGTCCGCGATCGCGACCGGCATGCAGACCGACGAGCTGCGTGATCTCGCCGTCGGCATGTCGGACCACACGTTCGCCACCGAGGACGCCATCGCCGGCATGGAGCGCCTCATTCAGTCCGGGCACGGCACCGCCGAAGAGTTCGAAGCGATCCTGCCGGCAGTCGACGACCTTGCCGACGCGACCGGGCAGGACTTCATCGCAGCGATGGACTCCGCAGAGCGCATCCTTCGTCCACTCGGGGAGTCGCTGGAGGACGTCGAGGGCAACGGCGACCAGCTGACCCGGATGCTGAACGAGACCAACATCCCGCTGTCCACTCTTGAGCGGAACCTCGGTCGCGTGCCCGACGAGCTGCAGGACCTCGAGTTCGGCCTAGACGACGCAGCGGCTGGAATCGAGGTGTTCCGTGACCGCGGGTTCTCCGGAGAGGAAGCGGTGCGCGAGTTCCGTGGCGCCGTCGCCGACTCCGAAGGGGACATGGACGCCCTCCTCGAGGGCCTCGGTCTGACCGCAGAGGAGTTCGACGAGTACCGCGCAGCGGTCGAACCCGTCCCCGGGCTGATGGGAAACACCGCAGAGCGCATGAACGACACGATGACGCCGATGCAGCGACTGCAGTCCAACCTGCAGAACACCATGGCACGGTTCGGTGGGTTCACCGACGTCGCCGGGCAGCTCGCCCCGGTGGCGATGGGCGCAGCGTCCGGCCTACAGCTACTGTCACGCACCAAAGGGCTTGCCGCGGTGGCCACGCGCGGACTGTCCACCGCGATGGCGTTCCTGGCCGCAAACCCGATGGTGCTCGTCATCGGCGGCATCGCCGCGCTGGTGGCCGCAGGCGTGTGGCTGTGGAAGAACTGGGACCAGGTCAGCGAGTGGATCTCCGGGGCGTGGGAGTGGCTGTCCGAAACGGTCACCGGCATTATCGACACGTTGCGGGACGGACCGCTCGGCGGCCTTATCACCGCCATGGAGCTGCTCTGGGACGCCTGGTCGGAAATCTTCGACTGGATCGTAGAGAAGGTCAACGACGTGTTCGGTGACGAAGGGTTCGTTGGCACGATCAAGGGCGCGGTCAACGCAGTGCTCGGCATCGTGAACGGCGCCATCGACGCTCTCAACAACGTCTCCATCCAGCTTCCCACCGTTCCCGAATGGGTTCCGCGCTTCGGCGGTTCGGGCGGGCAGACACTGAGCTTCCCGACGATCCCCAACATCCCCACGTTGAACCGTGGCGGCCTGGTCCCCGGCAGTGGCCCCAACCGAGACACCACCCTCGCTGCCGTCACCCCCGGCGAGTGGGTACTCAACCGTGACGCGGCTTCCGCCATCGGTACCGACACCCTCCAGATGCTCAACCGGCTCGACCGGTCCTCGACCCCAGCAGCCATGCCCGGCGGTGACCTCAACATCACGATCTCGGTCCAAGGCGACGTCCTCGACCCGGAGGACTGGTTCCGTCGCAACCGTCGCGCCATGGCCGAATCTGTCGGCCGGGCAGTCGCCGACGCGCGAGCGTCACGATGAGGCGCGGCTCTCTGCTTCAGGTCGACCCTGCCGGCCCGACCCTTCGGTTCCAGTTCAACCCCACCAGCATGCGGTTCACCGGACGGCAGAAACGCCTTGAGGTCATCCCCCGGCCTGGCCGCATCGACGCTGCCGAGTGGGACGGTTCCGCGCTTCGCCGCGTCGAGTTCACCCTCAGGCTCGACGGATACCCGTCACGGTCGGTCAGCGGCGAAATCCTGACCCTGGAACGGATGGCAGGACTGTCGCGCCCTGACAAGCCGCCGCCACGCGTCCGTCTCGACTACGGCGGCCTGCTCGGTCAGCAGTTCATCATCGAGGAGGTTTCGCGGGGCCCAGAGCTCCGCCGTGGCGACCTCCAGGTCGTCCGTATCGACATGGACGTCGTCCTCCTTGAGTGGGTGACCCCGGACCTCGTTGCGGCACCCGCCGTCCGTGCGCAACAGCGCCAGCGCGCCCAATCCAGCGACGCAGCGCCGTCAGGCACGACCCACACGGTGGTGTCTGGAGACACCCTGTGGGCGCTGGCTGTCAGGTTCCTTGGGTCAGGCCAACGGTGGCAGGAGATCGCTGACGCCAACAGCATCAGGGACCCGCGAAGACTCCAGGTCGGTGCGACGTTGCGGATCCCAGAACGATGAACCTGCTGTTGACCTCCCCGGCAGGACGGCTCGACCTCACTGAAGCCTGGGTGGACATCGAGGTCGTATACGGCTTCGACCCTGCAGCGCAACTGACAGTGGTATGCCGCGACGGTGAACGCACTCTCGTCAACGACCGCGCGCTGGACCGCGACGGTCACCCCCCAACGCTAGACCTTGACGGTCGAACCTGGCGGCTGCAGCAGACAGCCAAGGACGGCCGGCAGGTCACCCTAACCTTCGAGGACGATCGGGTGGCGCTGCTACGCGACCAGAAGGGCGAGTTGACCGTCACCTCAGGCAGCCTCGCGTCGTTCGTGCGAAGGCTCGCTTCCGACGCGGGAGTCAACGTCGACCAAGTGGCGGTCGACGATGTGGACCAGCAGCTCAGCCGTGACGACGCCGAGACGTCGTGGTCTGCGATCGGCAGGCTCGCAGCCGAGGCAAACGCCCGTGTGCTGATGACCGCAGACGGCCTGACAGTCGCGCCCGACAGCGACATCACCGCACGCAATGAGCCCCTGTCCTTGCGCGAACAGACTGGCGGTGTCGACTTCATCAACTTCGTCGTTGACGCACGGGACCGTGCACAGGAGGCGACCATCGAAGTCCGCGGCGAACCCGGCACCATCCATCCGGGAGTGGCAGCGCGAATCGAAGGTCTGCGCCCGGCGCGCGGGCCATGGGTTGTGTCCCAGGTGACCTGGCGCCCCCACCGCACAGCAACCACGATCGACCTTATCCGGCCACAGGTCAGATGATGGCACTCTCAGAGTTCGACCGTACGACCATCACCGCGTTCGACGGCCCTACCGAAGCGGTCGTGCATCGGGTCGGAGATGACGGTCTGTTCGTCCGCATCGTCTGTTCCGGGCAGCGGTTCATCCACGGCCCGTGCACCTGGTCGCGGCCGGTCCCCGCCGCAGAGGCTGGCGACCCGCCACACGACCACGGCATCGATCACGGCACCCCGCGGCCCGGGACCCGATGCCTAATCATCCGATCCGACGCTGGCCGCTGGTGGGTCATCAGCTTCGACGGCTGGCCGTCAGGAGGCTGACGTGCCCATCCCGCATCTTTCAGTGCCATTCGCCATCGACGCCCGCGGGCACGCCCGCACTGTCGAGCAGGACACAGCGGCCGAAATCGTGCAGAACGTCGCCGTCGTGCTCTCTACCAGGCCCGGACAGCGGCAGGCCCTACCCGCATTCGGCATCGAGGACCGCACCTTCGACGTCCTCGACGACGTTGACTGGCTCGTCGACGCGGTCACCGCATGGGAGCCACGCGCGGACGTCGACGTGACCGTGACCGCTGTACGCCAGACAGGACGTTTCGACATCACCGTGGAGGTCGACCGCCAGTGAGCTACCTGCGCGCCCCCATCGACGTCGACGTCGACGACCTCATCGATCGCGCGCTGGAGCGCATCAGCGACCAAATCACGGGGTGGGTACCCCGAGAAGGCCACCTCGAGGTCGCGGTGATCGAGGAGCTAGCCCGTCTGGTGTTCGAAACCTACGGCGTCGCCGCCGACGTTCCCGACCGGATCTTTTCCGCCTACGGCCGCGAACTGCAAGGCATCGAGCAGCGCGAAGGTGCGCCGGCGACTGGAGTCGTCGAGTTCACCGCCACCGACGACCAGGGCTACAACGTCCCGGCGGGAACGGTGGTTGCGTTCAGGGTCACCGGTGACGAGCAGGTGTTCTTCGCTACCGACGCGACGGTGACGATCCAGCCAGGCGACACGACCGCGTCGGTGTCGGTCACAGCACAACAGGACGGTCAGGAAGGCAACGCGCTTGGGCCGGGACCTGTAGAGATCATCGACGGCCTTGCGTTCCTAGACTCCGCAGCGTTGCTGGACACCACCGCAGGCGGCGACGAGCCCGAAACGGACGCGGCCTATCGCGACCGGCTCGCCGACGAGCTGCGCCTGCTCGCTCCCCGCCCAATCCTGCCTGACGACTTTGCCGTGTTCGCCCGCCAGACCGCCGGCGTCCACCGGGCCCTGGTCCTCGACCTGTACGACCCCGCCAGCGGCACGTTCGGCAACGACCGGACCGTCACCCTCGTCCCGGTCACCGTCGACGGGAACATCCCGGACGGCGCGGTCATCGGCCAGTTGATAGCCGACATGGAGTCCCGCCGCGAGGTCAACTTCGTCATCTTGACTGCAGAGCCTGACTACAGCCCGGTCGCCATCGACTTCACCATCGAACCGTCGGCCGACTTCACCGACCAGGCAGCGGTCGACGCCGCCGTCGAAGCCGTTGAGGAGTGGATTTCCCCGGCACGGTGGGGCGGCGGCGAACAGTCACCACCGGTCTGGGACTTGACCCCCACCGTGAGGTTTCTGGAGCTTGCCGGCCTGATCGCGAACCTTGAAGCGGTCGACACCCTGGTCGACTTAACCATCAACGGTGACGCCGACGACGTGGAGCTGACTGGCGTGGCGCCGCTGCCCGCCCCGCTCGACGACCCGTCCGACCCGTCCGCCGTGACCGGGCAGGTCGCGTCGTGACACACCCCACCACCGTGCTGCTGGCTGACGCCCTCGGGCCAGGGCTCAACCGCGACGCCGACGGAAACCCCAACACGGTGCTTGAAGGGTGGCTGGACGGTCCCGGCCACCTGCTGGGCGCCATCGACGATCTGGTCCGCGGCGACGGGTGGACCGACGTCCTCGACCCGACCGCCACCCCCACCGAGTGGCTTGGCTGGGTCGGACAGTTCGCCGGTGTCCGCCTGCGGCGCGGCCTGACCGAGGCGCAGCAACGCAATCGCGTGCTGGAGACCGCCGGGCAACGCCGAGGCACGCCTGAAGCGATCAGGGGTGCGGCACGTCAGCTACTGACTGGATCCCGGCTCGTCAAGCTTCAGGAACGCACCGATGCCGACGGGAACCCGTCAGCCTACGACCTGCGGGTCACCACTTTCGAAGCGGAAACACCTGACCCAGGAGCGGTCGAGGCGGCCATCGCCGCGGAGAAACCCGCCGGGCTGATCCTCCACTACCGGCTGCTCCCCGGCGCCACGAACGACCAGGTCGCCGCAGGGTTCGCCACCTACGACGACCTGACCGCCGAGTTCACCGACTACGACAACCTTGGCGCCTACGTTCCAGGAGGGGCATGATGCCGACCACTTCACGTGCCGGGCTGCCGTTTCCCGACGGTGAGGACCCGGTCGACATCCCCGGCGACGTAGGCGCGCTGGCGTCACGGGTCGCCGATCTACTCGGCGCAACGCGGCTCACCGAGCTCCAGCGAGACGCGCTGGAGGGCAATGACCTCTATGACGGTCGCGTCGTTTTCAACACGGACAGCGGAGTTCTTGAGGTCTACAACGGCGACGCGGGGACCTGGGACGGCGTGTCTGCAGCGACGTTGTCGCAACTTGCGGACGTGGACACGGCCGGTGCGCAGGCGGGCCAGGCGCTGGTGTTCGACGGGAACGAGTGGGTTCCGGGGGAGTCTGCTGCCGACCTGGGTGACCTAGGTGACGTCGACACGGCCGGTGCCGCGACAGGCGAGGTGCTCGCGTTCGACGGCACCCGGTGGGTCGCTGACGGTGACTACGCCACACAGGCAGATTTAGACGCCCTAGAAACCGGGCTGAACGCCGAGACGCTAGGCCTGTTCGCTGAGACGAACCTGCGGCTGTGGCAGCTCGAGGCGGATGTGATCGGCGAGGTGGAGGGGTTTGTCGGCTGGCATGGTGAGGCGTTCCTTGACGGCCAGGATGAGGTCGCTTCCGAGA
>LFIK01001138.1_pt1 | contig 20697 bp, 17 predicted proteins | sample 643401 | NCBI WGS metagenome assembly LFIK01 (sample SAMN03777447, study PRJNA286221) | soda lake metagenome | biome: soda lake; feature: Kulunda steppe; material: water; isolation source: sample T5-Br brine of Lake Tanatar-5 | place: Russia: Kulunda steppe | collected 2010-07
CAACTAATTGTTGATTTGGAGTTGTTTCATTTGTACCAATACCTATATTCCCGTTAAATTCATGTATAAAAGGTAAATAAGCAAACAAACGACGCAAATCTCCTGTTTCAAACCCAAGAAATTCATTAGCCTCTAAATTCCCTTTTATATTCACATTTCCATCTACAACTAATTGTTGATTTGGAGTTATTTCATTTGAACCTATGCCAATATTTCCGTTAAATTCATGTATAAAAGGTAAATAAGCAAACAAACGACGCAAATCAGCTGTTTCAAACCCAAGAAATTCATTCGCTTCTAAATTACCTCCTACATTTAAGTTACCACTTATTTCTAAATTATCAGACAGCTTCAAATTTCCATCTTCGTCTTTTTCAAAATTATTTGTATTTTTTACCACATCTTCAACATCATCTAAAGACACATTTCCAATTTTATTTGCAAAAATCGTATTCGCATTTAAGTCATTCAAAATATTTAAATCATCAAATGTTGCATTAGAAGCAGACATTGTATTGATTTGAGCATTTTGAGCTTTTAAAAGATTTGTTGTTACTTCTTCTGCTTTCAAATTACATGCAGTTATTTTTGCAGCTTTTATATGATTAAATTTAGAAGGTCCATCGACCAAAAGAACATTTGTATCATTTTCAAGATTATCACGAATATGAACTTTATTTTTTACATCTAAATTATGAAGTGTTGTATCTGTATCTACTAAGAGGTCGTCTGTTATATGTACATTTTGTGCTACTTTGAAAGGTGCATCTATTTTTATCTCGTTTTTTTTGAAAAATGCTATATCATTTATTATTACATTTTCTTTCAAATCAACTGAGTTTTCCACAATAAGTTCATTTTTAATCAATACATTTTCTTGAAATTCAGCATTATCTTGTACACTAAATTGTCCATTGAATATCGAACTATTATTAATGATAAGAGTATTTATATCTAAATTACTTGCCTTTCCATTTTCTATAAAAACATTCGGAAATGATGCTTCAGTTCCAACAATAAGTTTATTTGTCTTAATTTCATCGTTATTTTCAATATTTTTACAAACTAATTTTTTATCAAAATTTACATCATCTTGAACATTCAAATTTCCTTTTATATCAGTATTTTTTTTAATTAATATATCATCTTCTGCTATGATTTTTTTTATAAAAATTGATTCATCATTTGCAAGTAATATTCCTTCAATAGTCAATATATCTGATACATTAAGTATTTTTGTATCTATTTTATTTTTAACGTTTAAATCATTTTCCACTATACATTTATTCTTTATTTCTATTTGATCATTTACTCTCACTGTATTTAAAATAGAATGATTAATGACATTTATTTCTTTAAATACAGCTTCATTTTTAGACTCTAAAAATTTGTTCACAGATAAATTCTCTATGATAAGTTGTGGTGTTTCTATGTCACCTTTTACAAATAAGTTACCTTGAATTAATGCATCTTTTTCTAAATATAATCCACCATTTCCAATATGAATTTGTTTGGTTTGTATTTTATCATATACAAAAAGATCATTTTTTATAATAACATTATTCGATACAGAAATATTTTTGTTAAGAAATACATTTTCTAAGAAAGATGCTTTTTTATTAACATTGATATCTTGTGTATTCAGTGTTTCATACATAAATACATCTTTCTGAAAATGTGATATATTAGATATTTCCATTTCACCCAAAAATTTAGATTTATTATGTACAGTAAAATCATTTTCAACATCAATATCAAAGGAAGATAGTATTTTTTTTACAAAAACAGATGATTCTGCATTAATATCAGTATTTACCAAAAGACCATTATCAGCATTTACTTCTACATGATCATAATAAATAGTTAGCACACTTTTATTTCTTTCATGAAAAGGTGATATATGTATTATCTGATTTTTTTCATTTGTAGTTATTATAATATCATTTGATTGCGAATTTTCAAACAAATATCCTTCATTTTTGGAAACACGAAAAGATCCTAGTGGATGTGTAAAATTTTGAAGAAGTATATCAATTGGTGTATTATTATCATCGATTAAATCATCAAGGTCTTTTCTTGGCATGTTTATTATTCTCTTTTCTTTTCTTTTCTTTATTTTGAGAAATATGTTTGTATTGTATAAATAAAGTCTTCTATGTCAAATAAAACTGTTTCCAAATCAAAAAATGATAAAAAAATCACTATTTATGATGCTGATACAATTGATGAAATGAAAATGCGTATAGAAGATATAAAAGCTGAAGCTCAAAAACGTGTTCAACAGAAAGAATCATCTGAATGGCCAGAAAAAAGACGAATAATTGAAATAATACGTCAATTTATTAAAAGAAATAGAAGACCAGTTAATGGCGGTACAGCCTTACAAGAAATTACTCTCCATAAAGATCCATCTCTTGCAATATATGATGCAGATGGAGAACCCGCTGATATAGATTTTTATTCTCCTCGTCCAATTTTAGATGTCATTACTTTATCCAATGAATTTCATAAAGCTGGTTTTTCTGATATATATGCATTTGAAGCACTTCATAGTGAAACCTACACAATACGTGTTAAAGGATGGAGATGTTGTGATGTATCTTATATGGAATCTAAGATATATGATCAAGTTTGTCAATGTGGTTTATTGATTAATGGATACAAAGTTACTCATCCACACTTTATGATGATAGACTATTATCGTGCTATGAATGATCCAATGCAATCATATTTTAGACTTGAAAAAGTATTTTCACGTTTTACTCTTTTACAGAAATTATCCCCTTTTCATATTCCTTCTTCATCATTAAATAACGATATCGAAAATGATGATGTACCCATTTTGAATTCATTTATACTCATGCCTTTATTAAAAGAGTTTGCTCATCAAAATAATAATATTGTTATAATTGGTGAAATTGCTACAGCATTTTATTTGTCTTTAAAAAAAGAAAGTTCTAAATCTGCTTCTAAATATGAAAAATCCAGTTTATTTCTTGATAAATTAGATATTAAAAAAACTAAAAATAATTATTATCCTGTTACTTCTAAAAAAAATATAAAAAATAAAGATGATGTAAATACTTTTTCATTAAATTATCCTGATAGAATAATACAAGATAACGCTCTTAAATCAACATTATATCCATTCCCTATTTTTGAATTTGTAAGTGAAAATTTCAAAAAACATTGTCAGCAAATTTGGTCTATATTATCTTCTATGAATTTTGGTTTAAATAAATTAACTTATTCTGAGTATAGACCTTTCTTTGATTTTACAGGAAGAAGAGGTGAATTTTATTTAGGAAATAGATGCATTGTACGTATATTAGATCATAGAGAAAGATGTGTTCCTTTTAAAAAAATTAAATTAACAAAAGATTTAGAAGTTAATATGGCAACATTTCCTGTGACAATTATGTTTTCACTTATGATGCGCTTTCAAAATGGAATTTTTCAAAGTTATAAAAATAAACAAGAAGGACAAAAAGTACATAATAAATATGATCAAAATATCATTGAATTATATCAATCTAGAAATACTTTTTTAAAAGCAAATAATAAGTCAATATTTGATGAAACACCTTTTCAAGAATTTGTTTTAGATTGTATAGGCTGTTTTACTGCGTTACAAACCCATAAAGATGATGTTGTTAAATGGAAAAAGAAACAAGGTAAATCAACAGGTCATTTCAAGTATGAACCTACAAAACCTACTTCAGCTTTTGATAATGAACAATATTGTAATACTTCAGGAAATATTATTAAAAATCTCAAAGATCAATGGTTTTTCCCTCGATCATAAAATCATAAGACTATGATGTAAAAAATAAACAACCATAATCTGGTCCTAGTTCGACCTTTCTATATGTAGTATCTGCATCTATTTCTCCATCTATACTAGAACCTAAAGTACTCATATTGTCTCCACAAGATCCAGAACTTGAATTTTTAAATGCATAAAATTTAAATGCATAATCCCTTGGACGATCACTTTCAAAAATAAAGTATTTGATATCAGATCCTCCTGTTTTTCTTGCATGTTTTCTTTCATTCCGATGACGAAATCGTAATGTATGAGATTTTTCGTTTGCTTGATCGAATACATGTATAATAGCATGAAACTCTCCACGTCCATCTGCACCGCCGCGAGAAGAAATAGGTGTACATATTTCTCTGTTATTTTTGTGGATCATACATTGTGCCACTGTAATAGGACAATCATTTTTACATTCTCTATTAAAATTACTTGATTCATTCATAGAAAAATGTTTAATACGGCTTTCTAAGTTTTTGCTTTCTTTTTCTAAATCTTCATATTCTGTATCTAAAGAACTCATTTTTAGTGTACATTTATTTTCTATATTTGTATCCATTTGATCATCTATCGCTTTTATGTATTTTGTACGGAATTCATTGTATACATCACGTACATTATCCGATATCTTTTTATAACTGTCATTCTTCATCTGAGATTGATGATTTTCTGCTTTATTAATATCTTCCTCTAAAATACGTGATCTTCTTTGCAATTCTTCTATATTTTTATTTATTCGTGTTTTTTCTAACATGCAAGATTCATGATTTTTACGATGATTTACAATACTTCTTTTCATGTTATCTATCTCATTTATTAATGGATCAAAATGCTTTGATGCTATAGTATGTAAGTCTATATTTTCTTTCACATCTAATTGAAATTCATTATCATCAGGTATTTCATGGTCTATATTATTTATACATGTATCCACTTTTTGTTGACATTGTTTTAAATTATTTTCTAAAAATTCCTTAGTATCACGACAATTAAAAAATCCTCTCTCACTTTCTTTAAATAATTCAGTATCTCTCGTAAAATTACTTATATACTCTTCTCTCTCTAATTGACATGTCTGATTTAATCGATTATATCTATTAAACTTTTCAGTATAATGCTCTAGACGTTCTTCTAAATGTGTCCTTACTTCTTCACATATTGTTAATTTTTGCTGAACAATATCACGCTCATCTCTTAATCTATTGATTCTTTCTCTTAAATCAATAATAGATTGATGTAGTTGTTCATTTATTTCTTTATATGTATCGATTGTGGATTGAAAATCAGCTTTTTCTCTTTCACAATCATTGAACTCTCTTTGACAATTATTCAATTTTGTTTCATAAAATTCAATTTCTTCTAAAGTATTTCTTTTTTGTTCTAATAAAGTATTTAATTCTTGAGTAACCATTTCTATATCTATATTTAATTGATTCAAGATTGATAGGATTTGATTTTTTTCTTCTTTTGTTGATTCATATACTTTTATAATATTTTGTAATTGACGATGAATTTCATCTAATCGTAACATACATTCAGATAAAAAGTGATCTTGTTCTTCATTTATTGTTATTTGTAAAGCAAGGGCTTGTTCTTGTAAATATTTTTCAGATGCTAAATGTCTTTCATCTTCTTTTTTTTGTCTTAAAGTATCTCTCATATCGAATGTTATTGTTTGACAATCTTTCTCATGCCAATCTTGCCAAAATTTATTCAAAATATCAGCATCTTTTAATTTCTCTTTATCAATCTCAAATACACATTTTCGTATAGGAATATTATGAGCTTTATCTTTAGTTTGTGTTGAAAAAACACGCTTTATTAAAGCTGAAGAAAATAACGGATTATTTTTGGAACAAGAATTTACATTATCTGTTAAAATATAATCTTGCGTTTTATTCGAAGAATCATCATATAAATAACAATAATTTTCTTTATTATAATTTGCATCTAAATTAAGATCATCTTCATAAGGTTTCCACTTTTTTAAGCGTAACCCATCAACATAATTAATCATAGTTTGAAAACTTTCATTGGACATATTTTCTAAATTTTGATACAAAATATTACATTTTTCTAAGCCTTGATTTTCACGAATTATATCTCTTGTTCTTGTATTCAATTCTAAAAAATGTTCTTTATTTTTTCTGATATTTTGTTTTATTTCATTTTCATGATTAATCTCTGTTTTTATTCGAAAATAATGTCGAATTAACATTGATATCATAAAGATAAAAATAAATGACACCAGAATAACCATAATTATCATAAAAGTTTTGATTTTCTTTAACAAAATCATCTTTATTTAGATACACGAAAATCTTTCATTATATCAAATCTTTACTTATTTACTTATTACAAATATTAATCCAATAGTAATATTCCCTTTTTATCTTTTTTATCTTTTTTATCTTTTTTTCTAAGAATATCTTGTTTTGAGATATTTTCAGAATTAATAAAGTATATTGCTTGTAATAAAGAATCAGCTAAATCATCTTTCTTTTTATTTGAATTATACATTGATCTCCATCGATCGACAGAAATAATAAAATCATCCATAAAAACAACACATAAATCTTGTGAAAGTTTTTTATTATATTTATATCCTTTGTTTGATTTTGCTTCTATTTCTACTTTGTCACTTATTTCTTTAGCTTGTTTTTCTTCTAAAAATTTAATACATTTACATTTATTAGATGCTGCAATAAATTGTATTTTTTGATTAATTAATCCTTTTTGGTATTTAATCATATGAAAAAAGGTAAAAATAATCATCTGAATACTTTTCATAATTGGATTTTTTATCACAGGCTGATTTTCTATTAGAATATAATCATGATACGTTTCTTTTTCAGAAAAAGTTTTTGTCAAAAAATCTAAAATCGGTGTTATAGTATTATTTATATCATATTTTTCATTTTCCACAGAAATATTACATACATTCCAATCATTTATATGGTATATTTTTTTATTTTCTTTGTTCTTATCATTTAAATCATCAATATCATTTGTATTTTCTTCATTGTTTTTTATATATGTTATATCGCAATATGCCAAAAATTTTAAACCTACATCAAAACTTAATACTCTCATTTTATCAAAATAATCGTTTGATTTATTATTGTTTATATTTTAAATTGTCTTATATAGTATTTACTTTTATATAAGATTATTGTGATTATTTTTCATAAAAATTTGAAATGATATAAGAAATAATTGATATTTATATAAAAGTAATGATTTACCGATTTATTCATCACTTTCATAATGTTTTCCTCAAAAAAGCTTGAAAATCCTGATGCGACAAAAGAAATATCAGGCACCATAGAAAAAATTTCACTTCATAAAAAAGTATATAAGATAAAACTGGCAACTCGTGAAGGAATTGGATATGTAGAAATAATGATGTTTCGTACAGATTATACAACTCGTATAAAAAAAATTTATCGCAATGTCTTGAATGATATAAAAAAACAGGAAAAAGAATTATGTTCGATTTCAAAAAAAACAATCGATTATGATGAAGCTGATTTAATCATTCGTAAACTACCTTTATTCATAGAAGGTTCATATATGACCGCATATTGCGGGTATTATAAAGACGCACTTTTTATAAAGCAATTTTCGCTTAGACCTCCACTTGTTTCTGATAAAATGAATATCAAAATTTGGGTAAAATATTTTGATAAATGGATTACCGATTTTATGTGGGAAAATGGCAAAAAGAAATCAACAAAAAAGCAGCAAGAAAAAAAAGAATTTCCAATGGAATACATAGGAGCGATAAGATCTAAACTAAAAATGACATTATCTTTATCAGCCAAAAGTGAGAGTATTTTAGAGAAAACAATGATCGATGAATTGGCTACTCAAGTATTTTTTGATATAAACGTAAAATCAACTAAAAATGAAAATCAGGATGAGAATGAGAATGAAAAAAATTTTCCTAAAAGTTACTTTAATGTATTTTGGATTTTACAATTGATATTGAAAAGATTCAATATTTTTTCCATTCTCAAACATGATACACAAATTAAATGCCGTCTTATGAATGTGACAGAATTTACTGATGTAGAACTGTTAAAAATAATTGATTATTGTGATGATTATGAATTATTTTGTATTGATCCTTACAAATGCTATCTTGACCAGAAAAAGCAATGTATTGCATATGATATCTTAGAAAAGTTTGCCGCTGTACAAAATGTTTGCATGGATCTACGTATTAAAGCAAATATTGTCAATAGTATTCAAAGTCTTATGAATAGCGATGGTCATACTTGTATTCCATTAGATCGATTGCTATCTGAAGTAGAATCTCGCATGAAAATGTTTTTGTATACAGAAGAACAAGAAACTGCTTTTTATAAAGTCAGTTTGGAACAATTTATTCGTAATTTCAAATATGTTTATATTTATAAATCAAATATAAAAAATATAGAATGGGTATATCTTGCTTATGTTTGGAAAAAAGAATCATATATTGTAGAAAAATTGAAAGATTATATAGATAATAGAGATGAAATAAATGATAAAAAAAGACAAATCGAAATTAATGATTACATAGAAGAATTTGAAAAAACAAAAAATAGTCAATTAAATCAAAAACAAAAAGATGCTGTATTTCGTACTTTGTATACACAAAAAGGAGCAAATATTCTCAGTGGATTACCTGGATCTGGTAAAAGTCTTGTGATTTCTTGTATAGAATATGTTAGTTTCTTCATGGGACGTAAGATCCTTTTATCTGCACCAACTGGAAAAGCTGCGAATAGACTTGGAAAAGATGGGTGTACTTTACATCGTTTATTAGAAGGTAATTATGATGAAAACAATGGTGTTTTCAAATTTCAAAAAAATGAGAGCAATCAATTATCTGCTGATATTTTAGTGATAGATGAGACATCAATGGTTGATTTGACAATGATGTATAATTTACTTCAAGCTTGTCCATCACATCTTTCTATTCTTTTTGTTGGAGATTGTCATCAACTACCCTCTATTAGTTTTGGAGATATTCTTCATTCAATGATAAAAAGCGAGAAAATTCCTTATATTAATCTCACAAAAATATATCGACAAGGAGATGGAAGTTCAATTAGTCTATTATCAAAATATGTTGTCAAAGGTGTCATTCCATCTATGGATGTTCTAAATGATCAAAAAGAAACATTTTTCATAAAAGCATCGCAGTTTGCACAAGAATATATCACTAAAATGGCAAAAGAAATATACACCAAAAATAGAGATGAAACAATCATTTTATCTCCCATGAGAAAAGGTCAATTAGGCGTATCTTCTTTGAATTATAATATACACATGTCTATGGCAGACTTGATGAATTCAAGAGATAATTTCTTCAAAGCAAATGAAAGACTCATGATATGTTCAAATGTATATAATAAGGATTCAGAAGGTTTAATAGATGTCAACAAAAGCGCATTCAATGGTGATATGGGATATTTATATGAAACAGAATATGATGCTGATGAAAATATGAAATTTGTGATCGATATTTTAGATAATAATCGTCAAAAAGTAAAAAGAATCTCTATTGATAGAGAACAACTAGAATTAGGTCATGCTTGTACTATTCATAAAATGCAAGGATCAGAAATGCCATATGTTGTTCTTATTATGAATAGTTTTCACAAAAATATGCTAAATAGAAAGCTTTTATACACTGCTATTACGCGTGCTAAGAAAAAATTATATATTATAGGAGATGAAAAAGCTATTATTCATGCAATTCAAACAAATGCTCCTGAAAGATATGAATGTTTATCAGAAAAATTGTGTATATAAAATAGACACCTGGATTACATGCACAGAAAAAACATCAAAAGCAAGACAATTCAAATAAAAAAAGGAATAGCTAAATTTTCTTCGACAAGAATAGAAGACACATTTTTACCTTCTATTGTATACAAGTAGGCAAGGTACCTTCCATATTTATCTGTGCCTTGAAGATATACTCCTCCTGGAATGATAAGAGTATTTTTATCAATAAGAGATTGGAGATCATTATCTGATAGAGATGGAAGAGGAACACCAGAAGTATCTGTAAAATTTCCATCAGGTATTCTTACGTTTGTAAGTAAATGAACTAATCTATCGCGAGATTCAAATGCTTTTTTATTTTCCATTGCTTCGATATGAGAACGAGGCATTTCTGGTGCATCTATATCAAGTAATCGACAACATAATCTATAAAATGAATTATCTTTGTATACGACAACATGAAGAGTATCACCATCAAAAACACGAACAATTTTACAATCAAATTTTCCTTTCAATTGATACTCTTGAAGATCTTCGTACTTTATGGTTTGCATTTTTTTATGAATATTGTTTTCATATGAATTATTTTCGTTTTTCTTATTTTTCCAATATATTAATTTATCTAAAATTGTCATTCTTGTTTATATTTTATATTTTATATTTTATTGAAACAATAAATATTTATTATAAAAAATTGATTACTTTAATAAAATAAATACTATATAAGACAATTTTGATAAACAATACATATGAATCATTAGAAACAAATTACAGGAATTAAAAAAGGATATTTTTTGAAAATGACGACTATTTTGGGAAAAAGAAAAAACCCAGATGATGTAAAATCAGAAATTTATTATTGCTACGACTTACCTTCTCCTCCGCCTATAGAATTACCTGATGATGATTTATTTGAAAAATTACAAAAAGGAGTACAAAGTCATTCTTTTTATGAAAATGATTATTGGCCTTGTTTACAAGATTATAATAGAATGTGTTTTGCAATAGAAAGTGTGACTCATTTATTACAACTTGTATTCTATCCAAGTAATGAAAATAATGCCAAAGGAAAAGCTTATCTTGTAAGCTATGAATCAATGCCATGTAAATGTATTTATTTGGGAGAAATGTGGATGTACAATTATGACGATAATCAAAAAAGATATTTTGTTCTGAAAATCACACATAAAAACTTTCTTGAAAAAGGTTGTCATGGATTTATAGAATTTGCAACAGGAAAAGAAATTCAAAAAAATATTATCACTACAAAAAATGATTCTGTGCAATTTCAATCAATTTTTTATGCATTACAACAAATTTTATTTTATATAAAAAATTTGGAAATTGCTTTTTGATATCATTATATAAAAAATCCTTCTAATATATGAGCTATAAAAATTTCTTTTTCTTGCATTTCTTTTGCTTTATTTGTTTCTTCATTTGTTTTTTTTATTTTTTCATTTTTATCATTCGATAATAATGATGCATTATTTATATGATTTTTTATATTTTGATAAAAAGAAGAAAATTGTGGCTTGAATTCATTGAAAACTCTCACAAAAAGTATATAAGGCATTATTAATTGTGTATTGTAGAATATTATATTTATAAGAAAAAAGTAAAAACTCATCTTTTATATACAAACAAATGAGTCATCAAGATTGGAATCCTGTTATCATTCGAAAAAAACCTCCCTCTAGAGCAGAATTAGAAAATCCACGCGTTTTACAAGCTGCTTTAAGAGAAGGAAAAGTAGAAACTGTAAAAAAACAATCTCATCCAACTACAACATCACTTGTAAGTGCACGGAAAATGGAAAAACAAGAAGAAGAAGGAAATTTCAAGCACGAAAGAATCCCTGAACATTTGAGAAAATCGATTATAAAAGCCAGGACAGATAACAAATTAACACAAGCTCAACTTGCACAAAAAATAAACGAAAAACCTCAAATCATACAAGATTATGAAAAAGGAAATGCTATTCCTTCTCCACAGATTTTAAGTAAATTATCTCGTGTTCTTGGCGTTCAACTTAAGAAGTAGAAATAATTGTGATAATATAATCGATTTTGAAATCAATAATATTAAAATCATTTTACGTAATGACAACATATTATGAAATTAATCATTTACAAAAGATGATTCTTTTTTGTATGGTTTTTGGAATCTTCTTTTTTTTATTTTTTTCCTTTTTGCTTAAGCATTTCTGTAAAAAGTCTTCTTCTGACATTCAAAATGACTATGATGTACTCATCCAAGAACTTTCTACTATATCTTTTGAAGAATCTGATGCCAAAATAAAAGCCAATATGATCGATATATTTGAAAAAAAAATAAAAGGTAAAAAAGGATTATTTTTTAGATTTTGTCATGAAGAAGGACATTGGCTTGAAAAACAATTTGGAATTACAAAAAATAATTTGAATAAAGCTGATTATATGGGATACGAAATAAAAAAAGAATCATCTAAAATTACATTCGGAGATTGGAGTGCAGATGAGTATATATTCAAACCAAGTCATGTGATTCCATCTTATAATAAAAATATTCTTTTATCTTTGTCAAGGACACAATTCCTCAGAATATTTGGAGTAAAAAGTCAAAAAGGAATTTATAGATATTCTTGGTCCGGTCTTTGTGTACCCAAAATAAATCAATTTAATAAATATGGTCAAATGCTAGTGTTCGATCAAAATGATAATATATATGCGATTTATTCATACTTACAAGATTCTTTTGTAAAATCTAAACCAAAATGGGTGACATATCAACCATATATTATACTTGCTTTTTGGAGTAGAGAAAAAATTCGGAGCCATGTGACAAAAAAGTTTGGTCAACGAGGATTTGTCATTTGCAAAAAAGAAAATGAGATATATTCATATATTTGTTTTGGTAAACCATTGACTTTTGAATCATGGTGTGAAGGTGTGAAAAAAGGCTTCATTTTTCTCGATAGCGGAATGTATGAAGGAAATGATAGGAATTATAGTATGTGGCGTGCATCATCTTCTTTTTGGGATTCTCTTATCGATGATGTTTATTAATATTTTCTCATTTCTTTATTTTTTTGGTATTATCATTTTCATTTTCATTTTCATTACTATCCAAAATTCTTTTTTTTGAATCTATTAATTCTAAATGATTATTTGAATTAATTTGGGAAATAATAGATTGTTGATTTTGGATAACGTCATTTGAATAATAGTTTTCAAAATGCTTTTCAGCTTCTAGTGTTTCTATTTTTTGTGTAAAAAGTTCACTTTCCATGATATTGATTTTTATATTTTTATTGTAATATTTTCATCTTATATATTTTTTATTGTACATTTTTTCAAAGATGGTAAATTAAATTCAACAATATTATGAAAACCACTATTTAGTTCTAATTTTCTGTCATCAGTTTCCAAATCAAATTGGTAAAAACACACTTCATATCCATTAGGAATAATCACAGAAAATCTTCTCATAGTATAAAAACGAAATTGACGAATAAAATTTCCAAAAGTAGTCGTTTTTTTATGTTCTTCACGATTTATATCTTCTAAACGAGGAAATTGAAGACCATTATTTTTTTCTTCTTTCAATGATTTATTATCTATATCCCATTTAACAATAATATCACTTTCATCATTCATTTTTTTCAATGGAATTAAATACATTTTTCCTTGAAAGTTTATATCTTCAAAAAACAAGATATATTCTTCGTTATTATGAATAAATGTCTTAATTTTTTCTCTTATCTTATTTCGTATATATACTAGTTGTTGTATATCATCCAAAATTAATCTATCACTTACATAAAATAGATTAGAATCATTATTTCCTGGAACATATATATTTAATAAATCTGTTATTTGCTTTCTTCTATCTTCATAATGAATTCTTTTGCGTGATGCATCTAATGCTTCATTATCTTCAAGAATTTTATGCAGAAAATCCTCATAATCCTCATAATCATTATCTTCATTATCTCCATTATCTTGAATTGATAAGTTTGATTGTATTATATCATTATAACTTTCATAACATGATGATGTTCTTATTTTTATGAAATGGAATAAAAGGTAAATAAATAACAGCGTAATTACTACAGGAATTAATCCCATTAAAATGAGTGCGAAAAATGACAATTCGTTCCATGATGAATCTTCCATAGATTTTTATTGCTTTTATCCTTTATTATTTATCTGGAATAAAATGCTTTATAAAAATAAAGGGATTAAAAAAAATAGATTCAAACAATGATTATAAAATCTGTTAGTTTCCTTATCATGATCATCATCATTATGTTTTTGTGCATCTTTATAAGCATTATATTTGGACATTATACAATCAAAGAACATTTCTCTGATAATAATGAAGAAAATGATATTGCTCAAAGACCCATTGTAAGGAAAAAATATCGTCAAAAATATGCAATCGAATCATGTGATTTATTACGTCCTAAAGATGTAAATGATATTTCTGGTGTTTCACATGATCATATGAGAACAGTTCTAGATGGTCATCGATTAAATAAATTTAAACCAAAAGAAAATGATCCATTAGATGAAAGAACTCAAAGTAATTTAGAATATTGTTATATGTACGATGATGCTGAAAATAATATGAAGGACTATATGTTACATGGACATGGGTGTTCTTTAGAAAATCCTATTTTTAAAAATGTCTCTTTTATATCAAATGTTTTTTCGACAAAATATCAAGATAAAACCCATACTTTACCTATACAGAAATGTGTTGTAGAAATTGATCCACGCCATTTAAATAATCAAAATTTAGATAGTTATTGGAGCAAATGGGGATCAGAAATGTGTAATGGATTATCAGGACCTATTCAAACACAAATAAGTGATTCTCGTCAAAATATAGAATCTTTATCGAATGATATAATCGATATAAAAAGTGATATAGATGATGCCAAAGATAGATTTGATGTATTAGAAAATTCTAATTTACAATGTACTAGTTCTAATACAGAATTGAATAATTTACTAGAGGATTATACAAGACGTTATAATAATGAATTTGATCTATTATCTAGTAATCAAGATCTTAAAGATGAAAGATTCAATCATTATCAAAATCAACTAAAAGAAAGAGAAAATATTCAAAATGCATTAGAAGATTATATACAACAATTAAACGAAATCAAAGCTAATAATGATGCTTGTCAAAATAATAGAGAAGCTTGTAATATTCAAAGAAATGCTTTGAGAAAAGATAGAGACGCTGTAGTTACTTTAAATAATGAGTTGGTTTCAGAAGAGAAAGAAAAACAAGATACATTTGATGCTATTTATAAGGATTATTTAGATCTTGTTGATAAAGAATCACGATGTCAAACAACAGTTCAACAATTAACTGATGATGTGGATCAGACGAGAGAAGAATATCTCAATAAAAAAAGTGCATTTGAAGCATGTGAACCTGAACGTATTGAGTATATGGAAAAAGCAGAACAAATTGCTAATGATTTAGATGAAATGTTAGAAAAAGAAAAAGTTTGTCAAGAAGAAAGAATTACTTTAGAAGAAAAAGTAGAAAATTGTGAATTTCAAAAGAATAGATGTCATTATTTAGAAAACGAATATAAACAAACATTAGAACGTTTAGAAAATATTAAAGAAAAGGTACGTCAATGCAATGAAGAAAGAAATGAACGTTTAGTAATAAAAGATGAACTTCTTCAAACAAATTTGGATTATTATAATGAATTAGATAAATTGATTTACAATAATTATCAAAGTGAAAAAGAAGTTTATCAAAATCAAATGAAACATATGATCGATTATTCAGATCAAATCCTATTAGAATATGCTAAAAGTATGGAAGATATGACAGCACGTAGAATTTCAGCATCTAAATGCGAACAAAAACGAGATAGAATTACAGATATAGAACGTCTTAAATCAAAAAATAATGATTTACGCTTTAGATTAGAAGTTTTAGATAATCAAGTTTGTAATTATTGTAAACCCACTGTTAAACAATGTGCTGATAAGTTTCCTAATGAAAGTGCATTATGTTCCATTTAAAATTTTATTTGCTTGTGTAATTATAGAAACAGGTAAACCATAAATTGTCAAATCTTTTACAGGTATAAAATGTCTTATTTTTTTACTATCATAAACAAGTTTAGAACCTGTTATTTTTTCTTTAAAAAAATCGAACCATGACTTTCTTAAATTAAAAACCAAATTTGTAGTTCTATCTATATATGGAGCATATTCGTCATCTTTATAATGTTTTGCTATTGAAAGTTTTTGAATTTTTTCTTGGTTTGTTTTAGGATCGATATATGTAAAATATGGAAACCAACCTAAAGGATTTATAACATCAATTATTACGCGATTTTTACGGGAGTTATTTATCCTACGAATATCTTTGTTTGTTAAATGTCTTTTTCTAGCTTCAATTAAATCTTTTGTCACTTTTTCTAATTTAAGTTGTCCTTGTTGTTGCAAAAGAAGAATATTTTGTTGATGTTTTCGAAGATCAATGATCTCTTCTGCTTCTTTTCGTGAATTAGGACTGAGATTTTCTAAATTTTGATTTTCTATATTTTTAAATGTATCTCTCTCATAGATTAAAGGATCTGGTATCTTTGTATTTTTATAATTAATTGGAGGAACAGGTATATTAGTTGATTTTTCTTGAAGATTCTCTTTGATAAATTTTTTATAGTAATCATGAGCTTGAACATGATTTGTTTTTTCAGCATTTTTCATTAATTTATGTCTTTCAAGATTATTTACAAAATCACGAAGTTCATTCATATTTAGATCCTTTTTCTCTTTTATTTGATTCAGAGGATCCGAAAAAATATTAACAGGATTTCTAACAGGTTGATTTATTCCTAAAAAAGAAGGATTTTGATTTAAATGATTTATACCAGTAGGTAATATAGGTTGACCTAAATATGGACCTTGATTTGTTTGTGGTTGATTTGATATCATATTCTTGAGTTGTTCAAATTGTAATACATCAGTCATGTTTCAGAGATTAAAAAATTTTGTGTATATTATATTTACTAACGATTTTCTATTCTCTTCAATTCTGTGTATACATATGAATTTCTTTTACATGAGATCTATTATAAAATAAAGATTCATGATTACCACTTTTTATATCTATAGGACTACTTTGTATACCTTCTCTTTGTAATGGAATCATTTTTAAAATGAAAGGTGATGGAATTTTACAAGAAAAATGTCTACCTGGGAAAAATTCGAACATTTTTATAAATGTATCAAAAGAAGTATGGTTAATTTCACTTGAAACATTTTGATTGTCTATTTGTGTTTGTATTTCTCTATCCAAATCTTTTTTCGAAGATGAAACTGAAACTGAAGGTAATTTCCAAGTAAAACTACGCGCTTTTATAAAAAACATTTTACCCATAAAAAAAGGTTTTTCATAGAATATTAAAAAATTGCTTTGGTTGTCACTTCTTATGTAAAAGAGTCCACGTGCAAATATTTGAGATGCTATTCTTTCCATTAAATTATCGATAACATTTTGATTATTATTTACATTTGGGTTAATTATCACAGCAGAACTATTTGATACATTGAATGTTTTTAAAGGATAATGTAAAATATCAGTTATTATTTTAATTTCATCTATACATGATGAAGAACATGATAAATATGTATCATTTACTGTAAAATTTTCTTTTTCTTCGTTTTTTTGCTTGATTTCTTGTATTTTCCAATTTGGCTTGATATACAAAAAAGTATGAAGAGAAAATAAACCAAATAAAAACAAATTTATAATGATACTTGAAAGTACAATAATATAAATGAGAAAAATAGATTGCATTTTTATTTTTATATTTCACCTTCTTCCATTATTATTTTTGTATATATTTTTACTTTTATGAATAAAATTATTTATTTTTTCAAAAAAACAAATATAAAAACAAATATAAAAATAAAGATTAAAGTAAACATGACGAACTATAGATATTCTTTACAAGCTACATTATTTGATGATGAAACAAACCAAATTTTGTTTGAAAACACAGTTTATAATAAAAAACTTTTTCAAACAGAAACTAAAATGATGAGTCATAGTATTATCTCTCATGAACAAAGTAAAAAATCATTCATGCTTTATGTGACTGATTTAACAAATTATTTAGAAACACAACCTTTATTACAATTAGACATTGTTGTACACTATTTATCAGGAGGAAATAATCAGAAAAGGATTCCTCTTTCTTTTTTTTCAAAATCACGTACAAATTATGAAAATAGAAGAATAGAAGTTGCATTACCTCCAATGACTGATCTTGAAATACATCTAGCGTATAGTAGAATGTAAATTAAATCTCAAATATAAGAAAAAATTCTTTCCATTGCATAAATATCTATTAATCCTGCTTCTAATTGTTTATAAAGGTTTTCATAGAATATAAGAGGTCTTTCTAAAAAACGATTTTTTGACTTCATCCCTTGTGCTCCACTTTCAAATTCAAATATTTCAGGGACTTTTTGATTTGGAAAAACCATATTATATGTTGTATCTACCGGTAAATTAGGATGATGTGGAAGTCCATTTTTTGTGCATTTAAGCGGAAGTAACCAATAAGTTTTATCCAAAAACATATGCGGAAATCTAATGAGTTCATCAAAAAGTTTTATTTCTGTTTCAAAAGGTGTATGTTTCAAAGGATCTTCACGAAGAAACAAAATAAAATCAGGAAATGTATCAATATTTTTATAAAAGTCGATAATAGATGATACCCAAGTTAAAAAATAATTTTTTCCTTCGTTTGTAATATCACTGTTTTTATTGGTAAAAGTAATTTCATGAACACATTTTTGTTTGTTTGCATTCAAATATTCCTTGATATTATTAATTAATTTTTGAGAAGTGTTATTATTTTGATGCATAATAACCGCTATTTTCATTTTTAGAATTATTTCTGTCTAAATACTTGATATAAATATATAAATTTTATTGTATTTATGAACGAACATATTATATTTATAATGATAAAATGTCTGAACCAGATTTGAATAAAAAGAATTCTATAGTTAATTTTCCACCAAATGTTATCTCAGAAATAAAAAAGATAAGTGAATCTAGTCCAGATACTTCTAAAGATTTGAATAATATAGATCATAATAAAACCCAACATGTCATAAATATGAATTATACTATAGATAATACTGAAAATAAACAAGATATAAAACCATATAAAAGATCCATATCACACGAAGATCTAAATGAAAATGAATATCTTAAACCACACGAAAGATATAGTATTCCATCTTCACGTATTTTGAGAAAATCATCGTTAAATATGGTATTCTCACCTCCTTTAGAAACAGAAAATATGGATGAATCTGTTTTGATTAATGATGATTTCAGAAAAAGGGTTGTAAGAAGAAACTCAGCTGATGATATAGAAATAAACAATTTTATTTCAAGAAATTCACGTAAACATAGAGCTCCAACAAGAAATAATTCTAAAAATTCACTTAAAAATGTTGATCATGCTGACAAGTTTGGATCAAGAAAATACTTAATGAGATTAAGTGATGATGAAGACCAATCAAGAAAAAGCTCAAGAAAGTATAGAGAGAAAGAGAAAGAGAAAGAGAAAGAGAAAGAGAAAGAGAAAGAGAAAGAGAAAGAGAAAGAGAAAGAGATAGAGATAGAAAATACAAAAAAAGAAGATTTAGAAATTGATGAAAAATTAAAGAAATTATTGATAGATTGGCATAAATTTTGTGAAAGGAATTCTTTATTACATGGAAAAAGTAGTCAATATTATAAATTTTGGGGAAATGTTGTATCTATAACATCTATTCTTTTATCTACAGTAGGAGGTGCATCAAATATAGGTACATCTGGTGAATCAAGCCAAACAAATGCTAGAGTTACACCTATTGTTTTTGGAGCATTAAGTCTTGTTTCGGGTACATTAATGACATTACATCGTTATTTTAATTTTAATCAATTAGAAAGAGATCATGGTTTTTATTCAGGAGAATTTTCTAAATTGAAAAATGATATTCATATGCAATTATATATTTATCAATGTAATGGAAAAACGTATGTGAATCTCGTTGAATATGTAAAAACAATAAAAACAACGATAGATTCTTTAACAGATAGATCTCCTGGTATTCCTTCTACTATTATAAAAAATTATGAAAAGAATTTAAAAAAAGAAAAGTTAGATTTACGTTTTTTCCCTTCTCTTATGTTTTTACCAAATTCTGATTTGTAATTTTTATATGTTGTATTAAGTTTCAAGTTGTAAGTTTTCAAATAAAAAATGTCAAATAAACTTTCAAATAATACTTTATCAAATTCTTCTTGAAATCAGTAAATCTTTACAATCATCTTATGCCTCTGTTGAAGATTCTGCTGCAGACTCATTTACAATCTTTCCTTTCTTCTTAATATTATTAGAAGAATCATCATTCTTCTTTTTCATTGCATGCCACTGCTCAACTGCTTTTGACATACGCTCTCTTGGAGCTAATGATTTATACTCGTTTTCTTCAGAATTCATCATTTTAAGTGTGTTAGAAATGAATATATTATACTCACTTGGTTCTTTCTTTTTCTTAATATTCTTGGATTTCTTCTTATCTTCCAAAACAAGTAAAATAGTCTTTGTGAATGTATTATACACTTCATCAAAATGAGTTTTCAAAGCCAGGTCAATATCATTTTTTTCAATTTCTTCTTTAAAACTTTTCATAGAGTTTGAAAACTTGGTGAGGCTAGTCTTTTTGATGATCAACTCGTTAGTGTTCACTTTTGGTTCTGGGGTGTTTTCTTCATTAGTTTCATCATCTGATTCTGAGTGAACATCTTTTTTCTTGGAATTTGGTTTTTTACGTTCTTTACGTTCTTTGTTATCTTTGGTATTCAATTTTTCTTTGTTACCATTTCTTTTCTCAGGTCGTGTTTTTTTTGTCTCTTTCACATCATTCACAGTATTCTCACCATTATCATCTGTATCGTTTGATTTTTCACTTTTAGTCTCGGCTTTCTTAACGTTAGACTTTGTTGATTTGGTTGTCTTTGTTTTTTCTGTCTTATCTGTCTTATCTGTCTTATCTGTCTTA
>LFIK01001139.1_pt1 | contig 20696 bp, 17 predicted proteins | sample 643401 | NCBI WGS metagenome assembly LFIK01 (sample SAMN03777447, study PRJNA286221) | soda lake metagenome | biome: soda lake; feature: Kulunda steppe; material: water; isolation source: sample T5-Br brine of Lake Tanatar-5 | place: Russia: Kulunda steppe | collected 2010-07
CCAGCGCACGGTCCGTGGCATCTCCGTCGGCGAGGTGGCACCGCTGCTCAACGAGGTCGCGCTGTTCCGCAACCAGTGGGGCTTCACCCCGGGCTCGATGTCGCCGGAGGAGTACCAGGAGCTGCTCGACCGCGAGGCCCGACCGGTGCTGCGAGAGTGGCTCGCCCGTGCCCAGGCGGAGAAGGTGATCACGCCCGAGGTGGTCTACGGCTACTACCCCGCTAACGGCGACGGCGACGACCTGGTCGTCTGGGACCCCGACGCCCCGCTGGAGCGGGAGCTGACCCGGTTCTCGTTCCCGCGCCAGACCACGGGCCGCTTCCTGTGCATCGCGGACTTCCTGCGTCCTATCGAGCAGGGGGTACCGGACGTGCTCGGGCTGCAGGTCGTGACGATGGGGCGTCGGATCAGCGACGTGGCCGCCGGCCTGTTCGCTGAGGATCGTTACCAGGACTACCTCTTCGCCCACGGCTTCGGCGTGGAGATGGCCGAGGCGCTGGCCGAGCTGTGGCACCGGCGCATCCGCGAGGATCTGGGCGTCGCCGACGATGATGGCCCGAGCGTGCAGGACTGGTTCCGTCAGGGCTACCGCGGCTCGCGCTACTCCTTCGGCTACGCCGCCTGCCCCGACCTCGAGGACCAGGCGAAGCTGTTCCAGCTCATCGACCCACGCGCCATCGACGTGGAGCTGACCGACGAGTTCATGCTCCACCCGGAGCAGTCCACCTCGGCGATCGTGATCCACCACCCCGAAGCGAAGTACTTCAACGCGCGGTGATTCCAGGCGCGTGGCCAGAGCGGTCCCGGAGCGCGTGGGCTGCCCTTGGCTCGACGACATATTATTGGATAATGTGTCCAGTAGCTGACGTCCGGATGCCGGCTCAAGTGTGTCGTATCGAGGCAGGACCGACCGCGCCATCGGCACAGGACCGTGGTCACGGACCGGGAGGCCGATGTGGTGACGGGCCCCGTGGAGGGCAGCGGCGAGGCCGCATCGGACCCGACCACGGGCAGTGAGGTGGCCCTGACCTCGGCGCTGTTCTTCGCGATGATGATCAGCACCTTCCCGGAGTTCGCCCTGGGGGTGCTGGCCCCGTTCCTGGTCGAGGAACTGCCGGTCGGCGAGGCCAGCATCGGCTTCGCCGCCTCCCTGATGTACCTCGGCGCAGCCGTGGTCGCGCGCACCGCCGGACGCGCCCTGGACGTCATCGGGGGCCGGGCGGGCCTGACGATCCTGTACGGCACCTCGATCGCGGCGCTGGTGCTCCTGGCCTCGAGCCGATCGCTGATCTGGCTGCTGGCGCTGGGCATCGTCGCCAGCGGAGGGCTGGGGATCAACAACCCACTCACCAGCCGCCTGATCGTCGAGGGGATCCGGGATGGCCGCAGGGGGCTGGCCATCGGCGTGAAGCAGACCGGCGTGAAGGTCGGTCAGTCGGTGGCGGGTGCCCTGCTGCCATGGCTCGCCTTCAGCCTCGGGTGGCGACCGGGGCTGCTGGTCGTGGCCGCCGTCGCCGCGCTCTTCCTGGCAGCGTCCATGCTGGCCGTGTCGTCCACCGTCCGTGGCAACCGCTCCACGCCGGAGCCCAGCTCGGTCGCCGCCGCACGACGGCAGGTCCGGTGGCTCCAGTACTACTCCCTGGCGATGGCCACGGGGCAGTCGGCGCTGACGATCTACCTCGCCCTCTACGCCGTCCAGCAGGTGGGGGCCACGGTGACCGAGGGTGGCCTCATGGTCGCCACCTTCGCCCTGGTCGCGACCGCGACACGGCTGTTCTGGGTGATCGCCGCGGAGCGCCTCATCCGGCCTGAGCGGGCACTGCTCCTGCTCAGCGGTGGAGCGATCGTCGGCCTGGTGCTCATCCTGTCCGCAGCCACGGCAGGCACGCCCCTGCTGTGGGCGGGCGCCGTGGTGACCGGCGCGACGGTGGGGACGTGGAACGTGGTGGTGCAGTACGCGATCCTGACCGAGGTGGACGCCGAGCACACCGCAGCCGCGACGGGCGCCGTCCAGTCCGCCTTCATGCTCGGCCTGTGCATCGGTGCGCCGCTGTTCGGCGTCACCGTCGAGGTGGCCGGCTCCTTCGCGCTGGCCTGGGGCATCGCCATCGCCCTGGCGCTGGGGGGAGCGGTGGCGGTCACGGTTGGGCGACGACCCCGAGCAGGACGACGCTGAGACCGAAGACCCCCAACGCCGCCGCCGTGATGCCCGCCACGGTCAGCGCCCGCCCCGCCCCCCGGCGCAGGCCGCCGAGCTCGATACCGAGGCCGAGCCCCGCCACCGCCACGAGCACCGCCCACCCGGACAGCCGGCCCAGACGGGCCGCCAGCTCCGCCTCGATGATGCCGACCCATCGCAGCACCGCCATCGCCAGGAACCCGATGACGAAGAACGGAACGGCATCCCGGAGACCGACCGGCTCGGGCACATCGAAACCCCACTGCCCGAGTCGGGCGACCAGTGGGAGCACCAGCAGCAGAGCGCTGTTGCGGACCAGCTTGACCACGGTCGCGACCTGGAGCGCCTCGTCGGAGTAGGCCGCTCCGGCCGCCACCACCTGGCTGGTGTCCTGGATCGCCAGGCCGGCCCACAGGCCGAAGGCCACGTCATCGAGGCCGAGGGCGCGCCCGACCAGGGGGTAGACGAGCAGGGCCAGCGTCCCCCACAAGGTCACGCCGGCGACCGCCAGCGCCACCTCACGTCGGCCCGCACGCACCGCGGGTGCCACGGCCAGGATCGCGGTGTTCCCGCACACGGCCGAGCCCACCCCGAGCAGCACGACCAGGGGCCCGTCGACGCCGAGCCAGCGTGCGACGGACCACACCACCACCGCGGCGAGGAGCAGCGCACCGAGCACCAGACCGACGGCTGGGACACCCACCCGCACGATCTCCGCGATGCTGAGCTGCGCACCCAGCAGGACGATGCCGGTCCGCAACACCGGCCCGGTGGCCAGGGTGTAACCCGGCTGGAGGAGGCGCCGCGGCAGCCAGCGACCGATCAGCAGACCGAGGCTCACCGCGAGAGGGACGGCTCCGACGGCTGCGGGCAGCAGGGAGGCGGCCAGGGTCGCGAGGCCCGCCAGGGTGAGGGCCGCAGCCAACCCGGGCAGAACGTGAAGACCTGGCAGCCGCGACAACGGCCAGCGCAGGCGACGACGGGCGCTCGGCGTCCCAGGCTCCACGCGGGCCGCCTCCCTGTCGCGCTGCGGTCCGCGCTGCGGTCCGGTGGTGGTCAGACCCGCGACTCCACGTGGGTGGTGGGCGCGAACAGCTCCTCAGGCGCCAGGGCGCGGGCGAGCAGCCCCTGCTCACCCATGTAGCGCAGGAACACCTCGAGGGTGCGCCGGTTCGCCTCGAGGCCGTAGGGCCAGGGGTCGTCCCCGAACTCGGCCTTGGAGCGCTCGACTGCGTCGAGCAGGAAGGGCAGGCTCCAGCGCAGCGCCGGCGCGTCCTCGATCCCGGCGAGCGCGAGGTTCTTCGCCCGCGTGAAGGCCTTGGTCAGCGACTGCGCCACCCAGGGGTGTCGCGCCGCGACGTCGTCCCGGACCACGACCAGATGCATGATGGGGAACAGGCCCGTCCGGCGGTGGAACTCGAGCTCCCGCTCGGCGTAGTCGGGCAAAACCCGACGCAGGCGGGGCTCCGGAGCGCGGAAGGCCGTCGGCACCCGGGGGGCCATCAACGCGTCCACCTCGCCGGAGAGCAGGGCCTGCGTCAGCGTCCCCTCGGACAGTCGCTCGACGGTGATGCCGCCCGGCAGCTCCAACGCCTGACGCTCGGCGCGACCGGGCTGCTCCAGCCCACCCGTCACCCAGGTGGCGTCCGTGGCGGCCAGGCCGTACTCGTCGGCAAGCAGCCCCCGGACCCACACGGCAGCGGTCATCTGGTACTCGGGGACACCGATGCGGGCACCCCGCAGGTCGCTCGGGTCGGTGAGGTCGCTGTCGCTGCGCACGTAGAGGGAGGAGTGCCGGAAGCTGCGGGAGAGGAAGACGGGCAGCCCGACGAAGCGGTCGTCACCGCGCGACACCGCCATGGCGTAGGACGACAGCGACATCTCAGAGACATCGAACTCCGCGTGACGCATCATCCGCCAGAAGACCTCCTCCGGCTCCAGTTGCAGCACGTTCAGGGCGATCCCCTCGGCACGCACCCGACCATCAGCCAGCGCGGCCGTGCGGTCGTAGGGGCCGCACGCCAGTGTCAGGCCCACCTCGTTCATGCTGCATCCTCCCTGTCGTGCCCGGCGACCACCGGGGTTCGTCACGGGCTCCTACGGTCGTGGACGGTGGGCGCGTCAGGCGACCGTCGCCCCGGTGTCCTGCGCGCGCCACGACAACGGCATCCCGTCGGCGTCATCGCGGACCGGGAGTTCATCGAAGGTCCGGTTGATGCTGGAGCCCCACCGGGCGATGTCCGCACCGTAGACGTGCAGCGAGATCGTGTGCCCGTCACCGGCGTTGCTGACGCGGTGGATGTCCTCATCGGGGGGGACGAGCAGGCACACATCGCCCGGGGCGTAGCGGGCCTCGTGCCGGGGCTGCAACCAGCGCTCGGTCCCCCGCTCACGCAGGGTGAACCGCTCCTCGCGCTCACCCCCCGAGAGCACCCCCACGATGCACCAGGAACGGTGGTCGTGGATCGGGGTGGCCTGACCGGGAAGCCACACCAGGGAGACCACGGAGTAGCGGCCCTCGGGGTGCACGTGGATCAGGTGCTGGCGGTAGGCGTCCTCGCCGGGTTCCCGGTACCGCTCGTCGAGGAACTCCGGCGTGCGCAACAACTCGGCGAGGTGCAGGCTGGTCACCTCGGCGATCCGGTGCGGATCGCGCTCGCGATCGACCAGGGCGTCCATGCGCTGGGTGAAGGTCTCGAAGGGTGCAGCTCTCACGTGTCCTCCTGTCCTGGTCACCGCCGGACCGGTCACTGATCGACGGCGAGGTCGTGCAGCAGCGGCTGGTTCTCGAGGGGCGCGACCAGGACCTCCCCAACCGCCGCGGTCGTGCAGGTGTAGACCCTGGCACCGTCCACCACGGCGATGCACTCCTTGCACGCGTTCGCCGACCGGCAGGAGAAGCGCACCGCCAGGGAGGGGTCGTGGTGCTCCCGCACCCACATCAGCGCGTCGAGCACCGTCATCCCCTCGTACTCGGGTACCTCGAAGGTGTCGGTGCTGCCGTCGGTGCGGACCACGTTGAGCTTCATGACCGGCTCCCCTGCGTTGCCGGCACCGGTTCCGGCGGTGACCACGCGTCCGGGTCCGCACCCAGCCTGACGACGTCGGCCCAGGACACCGCGAGCTCCTGGGTGCCGGCGTCACGCGCGATCACGGTGTTGGCCAGCAGGTCCTCCTGCTCCCCCGGGTGATCGATCCGCTGGTGCGCGCCACGGGAGTCACGCCGCGCCTCAGCCGCCCGCCGTACGGCCTCCGCCACCTGGAGCATCCCGCGCAGCTCGAACCACTCCTGCCACTCGAGGTTGAAGGTCCGGCGCGTGTCCACCCGTGCCGCGGCGTGCAGCTCGGCCAGCTCGCTGAGCTCGTGGCCGGCACGCGCCAGGCCCTCGGCATCCCGGAAGGGGCCGACGTCCTCCCACATCAGCCGCTTCAATCGGCTGCGCAGCGCCGGGAGGAACACCTCGCTGTCGACGTTGCGGCCTCGGGCGTGCTCCAGTTGACCCACGACCTCCCGGGCCGTAGCGGTGGCTGCGGCATCGGGCTGCGCCCCGGCCTGCCGGCCCACGGCCGCGGCCGCCGCCTGACCGGCCCGGGCGCCGAAGACGAAGGCTTCGGTCAGCGCGTTGCCCGAGAGCCGGTTGGCGCCGTGCTGGCCACCGACCGCCTCCCCGGCGGCGTACAGACCCGGCACCGAGGTGGCAAGGTCCAGCCCCACCCGGATCCCGCCGATCGTGTAGTGCGCCGTCGGTGCCACCTCCACCCGACGCTCGCTGATGTCCACACCCTGGGCGACCAGGCGGTCGTAGGCAGCGGGAAAAGCCCCGCGGATCCGCTCCGCGGACAGATCGGTGAAGTCGAGCCACGCCCCTCCGGCCGGGCTCCCCCGACCCTCCTCGACCTCCTTGAGGATGCCGTAGGTGACCACGTCACGGGTGGCGCTGTAGGTGCCCTCGTCGGCCACACCCGCGTAGCGTTCGACGAACTCCTCCCCGTCGCCGTTCAGCAGCCGGCCGCCGAGCCGGTACCGGAAGGGATCCCACATGATGGGGTCGAGACCGATCAGCCGGGGTGCCAGGTTCGCGATGGGGAAGAACTGGACCAACTCCATGTCCACGAGCTCCGCCCCGGCGTTCAGGGCGAGGTGGTACGCGTCACCCGTCATGTTCACCGACGCCGAGTTGCGGGCGTACAGCTCCGTCAGACCGCCGCACGCCAGCACCACGGCCGGGGCCCAGACGACCAGAGGCTCACCCTCGCGCACGTGGAGGCCGGCGGCGCCGACCACCGCGCCGGACGCATCGCGCAGCAGGTCGGTCACCAGCGCGGTGTCGATGGAGACCACTCCCTGGCGGCGGAGCTCCTTGCGCAGGCCCCGCACCACGCCGACCCCGGTCTGCAGCGCACCCACGTAGCAGCAGCGCCGCCGGGAGTGACCGGGGGCCTGCACCTGGTCCAGGCCGTCCGCCGCCGTAGCCCAGTTGACGCCACGCTCCCAGCTCTCGAGGATCCGCCGAGGTCCGTCGTGGCACAGCAGCGCGGCCAGCGGCTCGTTGGTCAGACCCCGCCCGCTGGCGAGGGTGTCGGCGAGGTGGAGCTGCCAGGAGTCCTCCTCAGCGTGGCCCAGCGCCGCCGCGACGGTCATCTGGGCCATGATGGTCGCACCGCCCCGGCCGACCATGCTCTTGTCGAGCAGCAGGACCTCGGCGCCGGCGCGCCGCGCCTCGGCTGCGGCGTACATCCCGGCTGCGCCGGCGCCGATGACCAGCACGTCGGTGGTCAGGACCTTCATGCCGGATCCCCGGCGCCGATGGGACCCTCGTAGCCCCGCAGCCAGTCGACCAGTTCCACGAGGCGGCCGACGCAGTGCTCGTGGTAGTCGCGACCCTTCTCCTCCGACACGCCCAGTGACGAGCTCAGGCTGCCGGTGGGCGCGAACCGTCGCTGCTCGGCACCGGACCAGATGATGTCGATGCCGTCGGGGGCGGGACCGAACAGGTCGTCACCGACGAACCCCCCGAAGACATGGTCGAAGTCCAGCTCGGGATCCTCGAGGCGATCCATGCGGATCGACCCCGGGAACCGGTGCAGCACGTGGGAGAGCTCCAGCTCCCCGGCGTGGTGTTCCCGCGTCTCCTTGATACCCGGGGCTGCCGAACGAGCGAGGTGAAGGGGGTCGGCGACCGCGAACAGCACGTCGGGCAGCTCGCGTTCGTGGAGCACCCGCACGGCCGAGGTCAACGCGGGCAGGTTGGAGCCCTTGTGCCCGTTGACCAGCACGATGCGGTCGAAGCCGTGGTGGGCGAGGCTGCGGCACACGTCCCGGACCACCTGCACGAGCGTGTCGGGCGAGAGGCTGACGGTTCCGGGGAAATCCCCGTGGTGGGAGGAGTCGCCGTACCACAGCGGCGGTGCGCACAGCACGCCGGTGCGCTCGGCCACGTCCTCCACCAGGGTGATGGCCACCAGGGTGTCCACACCGAGGGGGCCCGCCGGTCCGTGCTGCTCCGTGCTACCGATCGGGAGCAGGATGATGCGCTGCTCCCCGAGGTAGTCCTCCACCTCCGGCCACGTCAGCTCCTGCAGCCAGGGGCTCGGGCGCTCGACCGGTGCAGCCACGACGACTCCTCTCGCACGTGCGACGAACAATATAGGTCAGACGTCTGACGAATAGACTAGGTGGCGCCCGGAGAGGGAGCAAGCCCCAGCCCTAGACTCACCGCACCGCCCACCATCGCCCACCCGCCCAGGCCGACGGAGCAGCACGTGACGAACGCCGAGGAGCCCACCCCAGCGACCATCCTGACCTCGCGCGCGCCGTACGCGCGCGTGAAGCAGGCCGTCGTGGAGCGCGCCCTCGCGCTGATCGGCAACGGCGTGGACCGCCTCCCCGCCGAGGAGGAGTTGTCGAAGCAGCTCGGGGTGAGCCGCGCCACCCTGCGTTCCGCCCTGCTCGCGTTGCAGCTGGAGGGCAAGATCTCCCGGCTGCACGGCGTGGGGACCCTCATCAACCGTCACGCCCTGGGGATCGGCGCGAACCTGGCCGAGGATCTGCCCTTCCTCGAGGTGATCGAGCGCTCGGGCGCCACGCCCGCCATCGAGATCGCCCGGATGGAACCGGCGCCGCTGCCCCAGGCGGTCGCCCAACGGCTCGGGCTGGCGGCAGGGGAGCCGGCCATGGTGATCGAACGGCTCTTCCGAGCCTCGGGACACCCCGTGGTGCTGAGCCGAGACCACGTCCCGGAGCAGCTGCTGCGGGCGGGGGACGCCCCCGGCGACGCGGGCAGCTCGGTGTTCGCCTTCCTCCGCGACCGCACGGGGAGGAGCGTGCGGTACTCGGTGGCCCACATCGGTGCCGTCGCAGCCAGCGATGCGGTCGGCCGGCTCCTCGAGGTGGACACCGGTGCGCCGTTGCTGGTCCTCGACCACCTGCACATCGACGAGCGCGACCACCCCGTTGCGGTCACCGAAGCCTTCGTCCGCAGCGACCGGTTGGGCTTCGCCGTCGTGCGCGCCGCCCGGGAACGGTGACGCCCGTCGCCACGACACCGACCACGCGCCCCCCGACTACGACGACCCGGATGGCGCTTCGGCGGCCTTGACGCTCAGCACGGGACACGGTGCCGCCAGGATGATGTCCGACGCCGTGCTCCCCAGCAGCAGCTTGCCGACCTGCGACCTGCGCCGCGTCCCGATCACGATCCGATCGGCCTCGAGCTCCACGGCCAGGTCCAGGAGGGCGCGGCTGGTGCGCCCGGCGCCCTGGAGGAAGTGCGGTGTACATGGCACCCCCGACTCGGCGTGGATGCGCTCGGCCTGCTCCTCGAGCCGCGCGCGCTCCCGCTCCAGCAGGGCCGCCTGCTCCTGTGCATCCCGCTCGTTGGTCGGGGGCGGGATGTGCACCGCCAGGTGCAGCTCGCCGCCCTGCGAACGAGCTTCCGCCACCGCCGCCTCCACCGCGGCCTGGGACTCCGTGGTCCGCACGCTGCCTACGAGCACCTTCACGTTGGATCCCTCTCGAGGTGGCGGTACCCCTCAGTCGCCGGCGACGATATCGGCGAAGTGCCGCATGGTCTTGCCCCGATCACCGCCCGGCGGCGTGAAGGGGATGATGGAGATCTGGTCGATCCCGAGTCCAGACATCTCCTCGACGCGGGCCCGACACTCCTCCGGGGTACCGGCCAGGGCGAAGCGGTCCACGAGGCTGTCGGGCACCAGGTCGGCGTGGCTGGCCTCGGTGTCCATGTGGTGGTAGTAGTCGTAGGTCTCGCGGATCCGCTCGACGGCCTCCATGTCCTCGGCCGGCATCTCGAAGGGCAGCGGACGGATCACCACCCGGGAGACGTGGGCCCGCACCAGATCACGCGCCCGGGTCCCGTCCTCGTCGATCGCCGTCGGCGTCCACAGGACGATCCGCACGTCGCTGAGGTCTCGGCCCGCCTCCTCGGCACCGGCCCTGATGCGCTCGAGCCCGCCCTCGATGAAGCTCGGGTCGGTACCGACCAGCATGACACAGCCGTCCGCGATGCGGCCGGTCAGCTTGAGGATCTTCGGGGCGGAGGCCGCGATGTAGATCGGCACGTCGATCGGCCCGTCGAGGTAGTTGAGACGGAAGGGCTCACCCGTCTCCGGCTCCTTGGCCTCCTCGCCACGGAACAGCGCACGGAGCATCCCGAGGTACTCCTCGAGCTCCGCCAGCTTCATCGGCTTCAGCCCCATGGTGCGCAGGGAGGAGTCGCCGGTCCCGATCCCCAGGATCGCCCGCCCCCCGGTGAGCTCGTGGAGGGTCGCCCACGTGCTGGCCAGCACGGAGGGGTGCCGTGTCACGCCGTTGGTCACCCCGGTCCCGAAGGTGAGGTGCTCCGTGCCCACGGCGGCGGCACCCATGTTGACGTAGGCCTCACGCCAGATGTTCTGGGAGTCCCCGAACCAGACGTTGTCGTAGCCGAGGTCCTCGGCGAGGTGCGTCAGCTCGCGCATCCGAGCGGGGGGTTCGGTCGGGAACAACCCGACACCCATGGACATCTTCATCAGCGGACTCTCCCAGACGGACGTAACCGATAAGATATACGATAAGCGCTCACGGAGCCAGCACAACTCACCACGGCGGCAGACTGGCGTCGAACAGCAGCCCGTCGAAGCCGCCAAGTGCTGCGCCATCCAGGACGAGCAGGACCACGGCGACCGCCGCCGAGGTGGTCGCCACCCGTGCGAGCAGCCGGCGCGCAGGCACCCGTACCGCGCCCGTCACACCCTCGACCGCGACGTAGATCCCAGCGGCTAGCACGGAGGCGAGGGTGAAGCCGAGGAAGACGATGGCCACGACGTAGCTGGCCGTCCACAGCACCACGAACACCGGCCACGTGCCGACCGAAGTGGCGGGTCGCTGCCACCCCGTGGAGCGCAGGCGCGCGAGCTCGAGGCCGACCGACAGCAGCAGGAGCAGCGCCGTGGGCCATCCGATCGCTCGCGGCACCAGGCCCACCCGGGTGGGTAGCTCCCCTGCCTGCGCCAGCAAGGTCAAGGTGAAGCCCAGGGCCAGCACGGTGAACCCGAGGGCGCCCCAGCTCGGTGTGACCCCGGGGCCGGGCACCGCGGCGCCGTCCAGAGCCGACCGCTCCCTGCGCTGCTGCCGCCCGCGGGCCGCCGACCGCGCTGCCAGCAACGTGAGGGCGATGACCGCGACCCAGATGACCAGGGCCGCCGGCCGCGTGAACAGGGCGGCGTAGGAGCCGCCGCCCGACTGGTAGGCCAGGACGAAGGAGTCCTCCGTCAACCGACCGAGCACGTAGCCAATCACGAGCGAGGCCGGGGAGAACCCGCTGGCGATGAACCAGAAGCCGATCAGCCCGATGCCGACGGCCATGACCAGGTCCCACACGTTGGTCCCTGCGACGTAGGTCCCCAGCAGCGCGGAGACCAGCACGCCCGGGACCAGGTAGCGCAGGGGCAGCAGGGTGACCTTGGCCAGCGCGCCGGTGGACGCGAGCCCGAGCAGGCTGATCACGAGGACCGAGACCACCGTCCCGATCACCAGCACCCACAGCACGTCCGGGTGGTTGACCAGCAGGAGCGGGCCCGTGATGTAACCCTGCAGGGTGAGCAGCCCGAGCACGAGGGCTCCCTCCGCACTCCCCGGGATCCCGAAGCTCAGCGTGGGGACGATGCTCGCCGAGTGCTCGGCGTTGTTCGCGCCCTCCGTCGCGATGACCCCCTCGGGGATGCCGGTGCCGTAACGGTCGGGCTCGCGGCTGGTGGCCTTGGTCCAGGAGTAGGACAGGAAGTTCGCAGCTGTCCCGCCGACGCCGGGCATGGCGCCGATCGCCGCGCCGATGGTCGATCCCCGCAGCAGGATCCGCCAGTGCTGGAAGGTGTCCCGTACGCCCTGCAGCACGCCTGAACGGCCGCCCTCCGCCGCCCCGGCCACCGAGGGGTCGCGGTCGATGGCGAAACGCATGACCTGCGCCACGGCGAACACCCCGATGAACAGTGGGACGAGCTGGATCCCGTCGAAGAGGTAGCCGTCGCTACCGAAGTTGAAGCGGGGGCGCCCCGTCACGGTCGCGACACCGATGAAGGCGACCAGTAAGCCGAGCCCTCCCGACGCCAGGCCCCTGACGAAACCCTGGAGCGTGTTGGTCGAGGAGAAGGAGATCGTGGTCAGTGCCAGCACCGCCAGCGCGAACAGCTCCGCGGGGCCGATGACGTTCAGCAGGGAGAAGACCACGGGCATCGCGGCCAGGAGCACGACCATCCCGAACACGGTCCCGAGCAACGATGAGGTGGCCGCGATCGACAGCGCCCGCCCGGCCTCACCACGCCGGGCCATCGGATAGCCGTCGAAGGCGGTCGCCGCGTTGACCGGGCTGCCCGGGATGTTGAGCACGATGGAAGTCACGGCGCCGGTGAACCTCGGCGCTCCCCCGAGGCCGGCGAAGAACATCAGGGCGGGGAAGGGGTCCATGCCGACGGTGAAGGGGAGGAAGATCGCCATCCCCGTCACACCGCTGAGCCCGGGGATGAACCCCGTCACGGCTCCAAGCGCCATGCCGAGCAGCAGCATGAGCACGGCATCGAGCTCGGAGGCCGCGCTCATCGCGTCGATGATCCCGCCCGGCATCGGTCACTCCTGACCTGCGTGGGGGTGCGCCCACGATCGTCGGCGCACCCCCACGGGACGGACTCAGTCGGCGACGATCTCGTACTGCTCGCGCACCTGGTCGCGGAAGCTCGCCATCAGGTCGATGGCCCCGTCGACCCGCTGCCGGGTCTCAGCCGCGTCGGAAGCGTCGACCTCCCGGCCGGACTCCTCGCTCCAGGCCGCCAGCTCCTCCGAGGCCATCGCGCGCAGGAAGGTGTCCTCCCAGTAGTCGATGGCCTCTTGGGGAACGTCGGCCGGCGCACCGATCGGCCGCATGCTCAGCACCGGTGAGTCCAGTCCGTCGACGTCGCCGATGGTCGGCACGTCGGGGAACACCTCGGAGGGTTCCTCGCCCAGCACCAGGAGCGGAACGAGGTCGCCAGCCTCAACGTACTGGGCGATCGAGCTGACCTCGAGCGCCGACAGATCGACGTCGCCGCGCGTCGCACCGCTGAGCAGGTCGCCGGCACCGCCGTAGGCGGTGACGAACTGGTTGTCGAACCCGAGGATCTCACCGAGGATGACGCCGATGACGAACATCGGGGAGGCAGCGCCGAGGGATCCGAAACGCACCTGTTGACCCTCGAGATCCTCGATCGAGGTGATCCCGGAGTCGGCGGTCGCGAAGAGGGTGTAGGGCTCGCGCGTGATCCCCGCGATCCACGAGAAGTCCTCTTCGAGCTGGATCTGCGCGTCGTCATCGATGGTCTGGGACACCGCGAGACCGACGTCGTAGACCAGCCCGATCGTCAGCCCGTCGGGCGCTGCCCGGCGCAGGGTCTCCGCGCCGACCGCGCCGCCGGCACCCTCGACGTTGGCGACGTCGATTCGCACGCCTTCGGGAAGGAACTGCTGCGCCGCCTCGACGACCTGACGGGAGTAGGCGTCGAACCCACCGCCGGGGCCGAAGGGGATGATGAACTCGACGTCGCCGTCGGGCTCCCAGGCTGCGGCCTCCTCCGCGGGCTCCTCCGCCGCGTCATCGTCGGGGTCCTCCTCAGCAGCCGGCTCCTCCGCCGCGTCGGGTGTCTCCGTGGCCTCCTCGGCTCCGCCGCAGGCTGCCAGCGCGAGTGCGAGGGCCGCGATCAACGACACCGGTGCTCCGTACCGCCGTGCTCCACGCATGTTCGATCCTGCCATCGGACCCGTCGCTAGACGCTGCAGCTCGAGGGACGCTGCGAGGCACGAGCGAACTGGGCATCCAGAAATTGGATGTGATATACACTATGCCTCCCGTCGAAGAGCGTCAATGCCCTTCTTCGCCGCAGGTGCGGTCGGCCCCACCGCCCCACCCCCGGCACACTGGGCGGCGTCGCCACCCCTCCGCATGAACGGTCGATCCTGATGAGCCGCGAAGCCGCACGCGTCCCACGCCCCAACCCCCACGATCTCCTCGACCTCGCCAGTTGCCTCAGCGAGGAGGAGCTCGCCATCCGCGACGGCGTCCGCCGGCTGGTGGACACCGAGGTCCTGCCCCATATCGGTGAGTGGTTCGAGAAGGAGCACTTCCCCCGGGAACTGGTGCCGCAGTTCGCCGAGATGGGGCTCCTCGGTATGCACCTCGAGGGCTACGAGTGCGCCGGGGCCAGCGCGGTCGCCTACGGCATCGCCTGCCAGGAGCTCGAGGCCGGGGACAGCGGGATCCGCTCCTTCGTCAGCGTGCAGGGCTCCCTGGCGATGTTCCCCATCCACGCCTACGGCAGCGAGGAGCAGAAGCAGGAGTGGCTCCCCCGGATGGCACGGGGCGAGGCGATCGGGTGTTTCGGTCTGACCGAGGCGGATGCGGGCAGCGACCCCTCCTCCATGCGGACCCGCGCCAAGCGCGACGGCGACGACTGGATCCTCAACGGCTCGAAGATGTGGATCACCAACGGCAGCATCGCCGACGTCGCGATCGTCTGGGCGCACACGGACGAGGGCGTGCGCGGTTTCGTGGTGGACACCACCACCCCCGGCTTCAGCGCCACCAACATCACCGGCAAGGTCTCACTCAGGGCATCGATCACCAGCGAGCTGGTCTTCGAGGACCTGCGGCTGCCCGCGGACGCCGTCCTGCCGGGTGTCGTGGGGATGCGGGGACCGCTGTCCTGCCTGTCGGAGGCCCGCTACGGCATCGTGTGGGGCACGATCGGTGCGGCCCGGGCCTGCTACGAGGCGGCCCTCGACTACGCGTCCACCCGGGTGCAGTTCGACCGAACGATCGCGTCCTTCCAGCTCACCCAGCAGAAGCTGGTGAACATGCTGCTGGAGATCCAGAAGGGCGAGCTGCTCGCGCTGCGCCTCGGCCGGCTCAAGGACGAGGGACGACTCCACCCCTCCCATGTGTCGGCGGGCAAGCTGAACAACGTCCGCGAGGCCATCGCCATCGCACGGGAGGCCAGGACGATCATGGGTGCCAACGGGGTGACCCTCGAGTACCCCCCCATCCGGCACGCGAACAACCTGGAGTCCGTCCTGACCTACGAGGGCACCAGTGAGGTCCACACCCTGATCCTCGGGCAGACCATCACGGGTGAGTCGGCCTTCGCGTGATGCGTGAGGCCGGCGGCGAGGCCGGCGGCGCGCACCAGCAGGGAAGGGGTCCCCGCTACGCACCGACCCGGTTCGGCACCGGCCTCGTCACGCTGATGGTCGCCAGCGCGTACATGCAGTACACGCTGAGCGTCCTCGGCCCCGTGCTGCTCGAGCGGTTCACGATCTCACGGACCCAGCTGGGCCTGCTCACGAGCGTGCTCTTCATCGTCGGCAGCGCGGGGTCGCCCGTGGCCGGCAGGTTGGTGGATCGGCTCGGGGCTCGTCGCATGATCCCCTTCCCCTTCGTCGCGAACACCGTCGCGTTCCTGCTGCTGGGCCTCGCACCGAGCTACCCGGTCGTGCTCGCCGCCGTCGCGATCGCCGGCGCCGGCATGGCCTTCGCCAACCCGCTGAGCAACAAGCTCATCGCCTTCCACGTCCCCCACGGTCAGCAGGGCCTGCTGATGGGCATCAAGCAGTCCGGGGTGCAACTGGCGGCGACCTTGGCTGGTGTCGTCATGCCGGCGGCCCTCGTCCTGGGTGGGCTCGCCGGTGCGGGCGTCGGCACAGCGGTGGCGCTGGTCGTCGGGCAGCTGGTCGTCTTCCTCGCCGTCCCCCACGACCCCGCCCGCCCACCTGGTGGTCCGGGTGCTCTCGGACCGGTGGCTGGTGCACCCGACGCCGTCACGGCCGCGGCAGCCACCGCTGCCGCGGAGCTGGACGCGCGCACGCGGCGGGCGACCCTGCTGTGGATCGGGCTCTACGCCGTGCTGATGGGCGCCGGGATCGCGTCGGTGTACGCCTACCTGCCCCTGTTCGCCGTGGACGCCCTCGGCATGTCGGTCGGCCGGGCCGGCCTGCTCGCCAGCGTGATCGGCATCATGGGTATGGCGTCGCGGATCATCTGGGGTGCGGTGGCAGAGCGGCTGCCGCACCCCTCGAGCGCCCTGGTGCTGCTGGCGGGAACGGCCGTCGTCGCCCAGGCGATGCTGTGGAGCGCCCCACGGACCGGGGTCGGCGTGCTGTGGGCCGCGGTCGTGCTCCTCGGGTCGAGCGCGGTGGCGTGGAACACCGTGGCGATGTTCACCGTCATCCGCGTCCTCGGTGCCGGCGCCGCCGGTGCCAACTCCGGCGTCATCCAGCTGGCCTTCTTCTCCGGCTTCGCGATCGGTCCGATCATCTTCGGCGTACTGATCGACGCCAGCGGGAGCTACGACCTGGGCTGGGGCGCCATCATGGGCGCCTTCACGCTGGCGACCATCCTCGCGGGCCGCTGGGCACTGCTCACGCGCCGTCAGGACCGCGGTCACTCGTCGAGGTAGAGCCGTCGTAGCGGCGGCTCCAGCGCCGCCACCCCCTCGTCGGCCGCGGCGAAGGCCGCCGACCGGGACCGCACCCGAGCGATGACCTCGTCGAACAGCGCACCCTCATCGATCGTGCGCACCGCGCCGTCCCGTACGACCTCCTGACCAGCGATCACGACGTGGGTGACCGCACCCGTCGCCGGGCCGAGCACGATCTGGCGGACCGGGTCGTTCAGCGGCACCAGGGCCGGCACGCGCCCCAACACCACGAGATCCGCCGCCTTACCCACCTCCAGGGAGCCGATGCGGTGGTCGAGGCCGAGCGCCCGTGCGCCGCCCATGGTGGCCATCTCCAGCACCTGCCAGGCCGTCGGCCAGCGTGGGAAGGGCTCGGGCCCGACCCCCTGGAGGATCGCAGCCAGCTTCATGGCCTCGAGCATGCTCTGACCATCGTTGGAGGCGCTGCCGTCGGTGCCCAGCGCCAGTGGGATACCCCGGTCCAGCATCGCGGGCACGGGTGCGATACCGCTGCCGAGCTTGAGGTTGCTCGCGGGGTTGTGGACCACCGTGCAACCGGCCTCGGTCACCAGATCCAGGTCAGCGTCGTCGCACCAGATCCCGTGCGCCAGGGAGGCGACCGGGGAGAGCACCCCCAGCCCGGACAGCCGACCGACGGGGGTCACGCCGTAGGTGCGCAGGGTGATCTCACGCTGCGGCCGGGTCTCCCCGACGTGCATGTGCCAACCGATGCCGAGCTCCTGAGCCGTCCTCGCGACACCCTCGATCAGCGCATCGGAGCAGCGGTGGGGGGCCGAGGGGCCGAGGAGGAAGCTCACGCGCGGATCGTCGTCACGGTGCCCCTCGATGAAGGCCCGCGCCTGCTCGACGGTCTCACTGCGCTCGGAGCGGGAGATGCGCTCCATCTCCTGGCGCGCCCGGGCGTCCACCGCCTCGTCGTCGATCCCCACGGTGCGGCCGTAGTCGACATCGCTGATCATGGCCGCGAAGGCCCCGCGCATCCCGATCCGTCGCCACGCCGATAGCACGTGATGACCACCCATGTGGGGCTCGTCGACCGCGCTGTAGTAGTGCTCGAGGGTCGTGGTGCAGCCACTGTGCAGCAGCTCCACCGCGGACAGCAGCACACCGGCCTCGATGTCACCACCGTCGATGCAGCGGTCTCGGGCCTTGATGTACTGCCGCCAGAGCTCGAGGGGTCGCCCCTCCTGGGTGCCCTTGTAGAGGGTCTGGACGGCGTGTCCGTGGGCGTTGACCAACCCCGGTAGCACGACGTGCCCGGGGAGGTGCACCACCTCGTCGTCCGGTGCCGGCACGACCTCGCCCGGACCAGCCACGTCGGTGATCGTCCCGGAGACCGGGTCATAGCCGACGACGCCGCCCTCGATGATCCGCCCGGCAGGTCGGACCGGGATGACCGTGACATCGGTCAGCAACCGGCGCATCAGGCGCCCCCTGCCGCATCGATCCGCTCCAGTACCCGTGAAGCCAGCGCGACATCGAGGATGGTCAGGCCCTGTGGCACCGCGACCAGGATCTCCGTGGGACCGCACGGGCGCGTCGCACCACCGGCCACGACCTCCGCGAGCGAGGCGGCCACATCACCCCGTGCCACCACCCCTTGGGCGTGGAGGGGGGCGATGTCGCCCACCTGGACGCAGTGGTCCCAGTCATCGACTATCAGGCGGCCGCACCGGCGGTAGACCTCGGCGTCGCACTCGAAGCCGCCGCCCGCGCTGACCACCAGTGTGCCGGGCCGTAGGTCCGCACCCGCGACCACCGGGCTGGTCGCCGTGGTGATGGTCACGACCACGTCGCTCGTAGCGAGCGCCGACGGCAGCTCGTCGACGACCTCGAGTGCACCAGGGACCCGACCCGTGAGGTCCTGCACCAGTCGTGCCCGTGAAGCCGGTGCACGCGAGTGGACCCGCACCGACCGGAAGGGCGTGGCCGACTGGATGGCCTCGATCGTCGCCCGGGCGAGCCGACCCGCCCCGATCACCGTGAGCACCGCGCTGTCAGCCGGTCGCAGACGGCTGACGGTCACCGCGATCTGCGCACCGACCCGGTTCCGGTACAGCTCACGCTCGTCGACCAGCGCCGTCGGCACCAGATCGTCGGCGTCGTAGAGCAGGATGCGGCGCCCCTCGTCCACATGGCGATCGTCGCGCTCGCCCGCCACACGCAGACCGATCACCCGACCGACCTTCGCGGCCTTGGCCTGGAACCTCGCGTCGTCGAAACGCAGGCGGAGCAGGGGCGGCTCGGAGACCGCCGTCCTCCCGGCGAGGTGCTCGGCGAAGGCGCTCTCGACGGCGTCGATCGCCAGCTGGTGATCCAGGTGCTGACGTACCTCAGCCGCCCCGATCACCCGCATCAGCGCTCCTCCGGCGCGGGGTGGACGATCCGTCCGTCATGGATGGTCAGGCGTGTCGCCCCGGTGACGGGACGGCCGAGGTGCGGGGTGTTGTAGCCGTGGGATCGCAGGGTGTTGGTCGTGACCGGCCACTGCGCGCGAGAGTCGATCACGGTGACATCCGCGGGGGTACCCCCCTGCAGGCTCGGGGCTGCCAGTCCATAGCAGCGGGCCGGACCCGTGGTCAGCGCCGCGATCGCACGGTCGAGGGACAGCACGCCGTCCGCGACCAACTCGCACACCGCCGGCACCACGAGTTCCAGCCCGGTCAGGCCACTGGGTGCAGCGCTGAGGCCCGTGGCCTTCTCCGCCAGGCTGTGGGGCGCGTGGTCGGTGGCGATGGCATCGATCGTGCCGTCCACGAGGGCAGCTACCAAGGCCCGGCGGTCCTCCTCGGACCGCAGTGGCGGGTTCACCTTCGCGAAGGGGTCCCCGAGCTCGGCGAACCGGCGCACCCGCACGGCGTCGAAGGTGAGGGTCAGGTGGTGTGGGGTGACCTCCGCGGTCACGTTGCAGCCGTTGGCACGGGCCTCACGGAGCAGCTCGACCGCTCCCGCGGTGGTCACATGGGCTACGTGGAGGCGCCCGTTGGGCACCCGAGCAAGGACCTCCAGGTGCGCTGCCAGCAGCTCCACCTCGGCGGCAGCATCGATGCCCTGGCAGCCGACGTCGGCGGCGACGCGCGTGTCGATGCCGGGTTGGCCGCTGGAGGTGTCCTCGGCGTGGACGGAGATCACCCCTCCGAGGTCGGCGACGGCACGCAGGGCTTCCTCCAGGACCGCCGGGTCCAGGATCGGCATGCCGTCGTCGGAGAAGGCGCACGCGCCCGCACCGAGCAGTTCCGCGTGGGGGGCCAGCTCACGTCCGGCCAGCCCGCGCGTGACCGCGGCGATCGGGAGCACGCGGATGGCGGCCGTGCGTGCGGCGGTGTCCAGCACCCACTGCAGACGCTCCGGGGTGTCGGTGACGGGCTCGGTGTTGGCCATGGCACACACCGTGGTGAAGCCCCCGGCGGCCGCTGCGCGGGTCCCGCTGCGGATCGTCTCCTTGTGGCCCTGCCCCGGCTCCCGGAGGTGCGTGTGGATGTCGATGAAGCCCGGTGTGACCCAGCAGCCGCTGACGTCCACCACCTGCTCGCCGTCCACCGCCGGCAGGTCGACGCCGCGGATCACGCCGCCGGCGAGCGAGAGGTCACCGACCTGGTCCAGACCGCCGCTCGGGTCGACGATGCGTCCACCCCGCAGCCTGAGCGCGACATCAGATGGCATCGCGGTCCCCCAGGTCGGCCAGGGCGTTGGCCAGGACACGTGCACCCCGGGAGATGTCGCCGGCCGCGGTCCACTCCTGCGGCGCGTGGCTGATGCCGCTGCGGCTGGGGACGAAGAGCATGCCGGTGGGGACCAGCTTCGCGATGTGCGCAGCGTCGTGGCTGGCACCGCTCGGCATGACCAGGAAGGGGATGGATGCCTCGGTCGCCGCGCTGGTCAGGCGTTCCTGCACCATGTCGTGGAGCAGGACCGGGGACTGGTCGGAGAGCAGTTCCGCCTCCACGGTCACACCCCGCCGCTGCCCGATGGACGCGACGTGGTCGAGGAGGCCCTCGACGAGCTCGCGTTGCGCATCGGAGTCCAGGTCCCGCGCATCCAGGGAGAGCACCACCTCGCCCGGGATGGTGGTCAGGGCGCCTGGCGCCACCTGGAAACGACCAACGGTCGCCACGGAGGTGGAACGGGTGGCGGCCTTGCGCTCGACCTCGAGGACGAACTCCGACGCCGCCGCCAGCGCATCGGCACGCAACCACATCGGCGTCGCTCCCGAGTGGTCCGCGCGACCGGTGAACCGGAGCTGGACCCGAGTGCTGCCCGCGATGCTGTGGACGATCCCCAGCGGCACCCCCCGCTCCTCCAGGACCCTGCCCTGCTCGATGTGCAGCTCGAGGAAGGCCGCCACGTCCCCGGGGGCCCAGCGCGCGGCCTCGACCCCGTCCGGGTCCAGGCCGCACTCCCGCGCCCGCTGCCACACCGACACCCCCTCCTCGTCGAGGAAGCTGCGCAGCGCGGCGACCCCGAACTCGCCCGTGACGCACCTGCTACCGATGCAGGGCGCACCGAAGCGGGCGCCTTCCTC
>LFIK01001140.1_pt1 | contig 20691 bp, 29 predicted proteins | sample 643401 | NCBI WGS metagenome assembly LFIK01 (sample SAMN03777447, study PRJNA286221) | soda lake metagenome | biome: soda lake; feature: Kulunda steppe; material: water; isolation source: sample T5-Br brine of Lake Tanatar-5 | place: Russia: Kulunda steppe | collected 2010-07
CCCCGAACTCTAGGGCAACAACATGCATCCACTGTTGCATAAGGTGCAGGCTACGAAATAGCGTCATGCATGACAACTAGAGACATGCGTGACAACTAGAGACACACGTCTCGAAGGGTACAGCACAAAGCAAATCGCAGGCGTCAAGGCTGCTGGCGAGGGGCCGACGTACCTTGATATACGAGATAGTGTTTTCTAGCTTTGGCTTCACCACGTTTTCCAGTGCATTGACGCGTCTGTTGGTTACCTGCGTGAACATGCGCGTGTGTCAGTGCATGAGTCCGTGCCATAAATTGTGACGGAAACTTGAACGTGCAGTGCTCAAGCACACCGGGCATGCCTTGTAGGACGGCAAGCTGGAAGGTTTGCAATAAAGCAACATACAAAGATGGCTCGTCCCTGGTAGACAACAGCCATCAATGGGATCAGCAGAAAAACAGGCGCAGGGAGTATTCAATGAAGCGACCTACAGCTTCCCAAGGATGCTTGTAGAATAGATGCCTGTTAAATACATGCCAAGGCTCTTTGCACTGCTGCTCTCTTGCAAGTCTCAAGCAAACATGAGCAAACACAAAAGCCCTAGGTCAGCCCACGCAGACAACAACAATGTCATGCATGACAAAGAACAAGCGCCGTCATCATGCACATCCTCCTGTGCTTTGCAGCTCTCCTTCTGGCTGTGTCATTACCTTGAGAGCCTCATCCAGGGTGTAGAATGCCGTTTGCAGATTAGCCAGCGTGGCCAGCACATCCACTGCCTTCTGGTACGCCTTCCGGCAGCTCTGAAGTTGCTGCCCCCCACGCCCCAGCCCTGCGTTCGCGTTCAAGGAAGCCTGACCTCACGGAACACAACGATCTGCTGGGCATTCCTCGTGACTCAGAAGAGGCTCAAGAATCAATCCCCGTTTTCAAAACCTGGCCGCACACAACACAGCTCCTGCTCCGAGTTCCACTTTCCAAGCCAAGCAAGCACACAGCATGGCTCCCGCTCTGATATTCATTTTCTAAGCTGACCGCCTAAGCCCACTTGCAAGACGGCTCCTGCTTGCCCCTACCTGCCAAGTCCATCTTGCTGTCCCCAGGGATCACTTGTGTCTCAAATTGTGGGATCTTCACGCCAGCAACGTTGTCCAGGCCGCCCAAGACACGCACATTGGCTGTCTCAACATTGTCCTGTACATGCAGTGCATGCATACACAGTTGCAGTCTCGGTATTGCCCTGGACACAATACGAGCGACGTGCGTACATGTACCTGCAATGAGCTCTGCTAAACCAAGGGCTCCGAGTAGTTGAGCAGCGCATGCTGCCTGTAAGTCAAACGCATGTGCTCACAGGCACGCATTCAAGGCAACAGAGGCATTTGCTTGGAGCTTAATTTGAATGCAACGACGTTTGACCACCGTGGCACACTATGGCGACAGCGGATGCTGCTCTGGGTATGGATCACAGAATGGATGATGGTGGCCTGCACAGAAGCCCCTTGTCTCTCCTTAAACCCTGAAGCCCTTCATCTCAACCTTTTTAGGATCCCAAAAGGAGACCCTCGCATTCCTTCCACATTTTTCCTTCCACAATCCTTCCACATTCCTTCCACATTCCACATTCCTTCCACATTTCACATTTTTCCTTCCACATTCCTTCCACGTTCCTTCCACATTCCTTTCACATTTTTCGTGGCAGGCAGCCCCCACGGGCGCTTGCTTTCCCAGGCACCCACGCACACATCACCATGCAGATGCTTGCTGCTTCCTCAACAAATAATTTGCCTTGTACGTGTGCCCCTATCGCATGGCCCTCCGGGCGCTCACCTGGATTGTGTGCTTGATGCCGTCCCCTGCTGCATACACAGCATGAGTGTATGCAAAGAAGGAATCCTTCAGCATGGACCCCTGCAGCGACGATAGTAGTGCAGAGGAGAGCACACTGTTCCAATCTAGTGAAGCAGCACAGGCGCTGAGTGTGCGTGCAAACAGGTAATCCTTCAGCATGGATTCTTGCTATGAAAAATCGACAAATCCCCCGTGTTGATAGGACAGCAATGAGATTTGTGTGACACATTGACTAAGAGGATTGCAGCATTCTCCGGTTACTGAACAGCGGGGCTGATGGGAGGTTCTCCAGAATTAAAGCTTGAAGTTGGTCCCAGTGTGACACTAAGCGCATTTGCACACGTCATGTAGAGAAAGGTGTAATGCAATGCAAGGCAATCCAATTGCTTACCATGTTCCCTTTCTTTTCCATGATCTCTTTGCAGATTCCCCTGCAAGGAACCAGCAATCGCGAACAAACATTGCAGATAGCCAAGAATGATGTGCATGCACAGGGTTGCTTTTCATTAGCATACATGGCACCCACAAATGGCAACTACTGAAGCCTGATGAGAACCCCAGCTACTACAGAGTAAACATGATGACCACGTCAGGAGGTGCATGAACGCGCTTTAAAGCCCATGAATCTGCGCACCTGAACTTCATCGTCAGTGCGTCTGCCTTCTTCTTCAGCAGAGCATGCCCTTTAGTGGCCCCCACCAGGCGGATTTTCATCACACCCAGTACTGCAAGTGCGCACACACACACACAAATAGGAGCAGCGCTGCCGAAGCACTCTGTCATGTGATCTACTCACCCTTGCAACCCCAAACGTACGCAGGCACACCTTCACCATAGGTATTATGCAAAGGGTGGCAACATTGCATGAGTATGGTACGCACAACTACACTAGCTCGCACGCAATCACGCACACTCATGCGCTCACGCATACACATTCCCCCCACCCCCCCTGCGTGCGCACACACTCACACACTGCTCTGCTCAACCACTTGCGCGACTCGTGCACATTGAAGCGCACGCGCAGGCATACACACTTTTGTGCAGGCGCACACATCCACGTGCACACACGTGTACACACCCATGCACACTACACACACCCACACAAGCACGCACGAAGGCTAAAGCACGCACACATTTGCACATGCACACACACAAGCACGCACTCACGCATGCACACACATACACACACACGTACACACACACACACACGCGCGTACACGCACACACACGCGTACACGCACGCACACGCGCCCCCGCGCGCGCACGGAGCATTTACTCGTAAATGGGCACGTTACCACCCTGTCACTTCAACCAGATAACAAGCTGGGCATCACCTGTGACTGTGGGGACCACCACATAGCGGTTCTGATTGCCAGACATCTCTCCAAAGGCAGCTCCTACCCGATCTACCCCTCCTCTTAATCTTTCTAAGTGCTGCTCATGACGTCAGAGTAAATCACCATCATTATCAAGCCAAAGTCGAAGTATGACAGAGCAGGCAAAAGTATGACAGAGCAGGCAACCAGCAGGATGAATGAGAACAAGTTTTTCTATATCTGAACAACATTAAGTTCAAAGTTGGTTGATTGTTGCCCGCAGTCGAGAGGAAACCACAATTAATCACAAGTCTCAAAGAGTATTTTGAGTATCTTATCGGTTTTTAATTATAAAGTAAGTGAAATTATTGTTGAGAGCAAGACAGTAGAAGAGAAAATGCATTCGTACCGGCCATTTTCACACTGTGCAGAGCGAAGACTTATCGGTGCCCTGACCTGTTTGGCTAGGCTTCTCCTGAGAGCAACATCTCACCATCCATAAGGCCTTTTCTGACAAAGTAGCTCCAACACATGTGTACACTCTTGGGTACAATGGTCCAGCAATAATGCTCCTTTTTATTTATTGCTGGGATTGCTCTCCGTTGCAAGCGCTGGTATTACCTAGGAGTTGCATTCTGAATGGGACTCTTACTTGTCAACTTCTGGATAGCTTCTAGGAAAAGTCTTAGCTCTGAAGCTTTGTCGTCCTTGCAATATAACTTGAGCTCTATTGGGAAATCATAATGATCATGCTGTTCGGATCAATTTTCATCATCAGGCCAATAAACAGCCATTGAATGATGCAAACATGACAGAAAGGATCAAAGTGTGTAAATGCGCCTGGAGCAGCATAACCAAGCCAACAAATTCAATAAAAATGCTTTTGTGGTAGACGCTGGAGAACATACTTCTGCATGCACACATTTATGTTTGCGAAATCAAGGTGCGCAGCATACACACTTAAACACAGGGTTCTTGGTTTTCTACGCTTGAGTTTGCGACATGATATGAAGTCAGTTAGCTGTGTTGAATTTATGCACAGGAAGGACAGGGCTTTCTCAATAAGTACAAAGCAGGACTAAGAAGGCATTGCCTGTTGAGCATACAGCACAACTAATAGGCTTTGCATGCATTGCGTCAGTCACTGTCCGAGCCCTTGCCTTTTCCTTTTCCCCCTTTGGGCTTCTTCTTCTCACTGTCTGGGTCTGCATCGTAGAGGGTGAAGGGGATGCGGGGCTGCAGCCTGCGCCTGTCGAATGCAGCTGATGACTCAGCTGCTGAGGCATCCTGCTGCGGCCTGGAGCCATTCACCTGTAGGCCTTCCTCGTCATCATCCTCTCCCACTAACGACCATAAGAATAGCGACCTACATGCGCAAGCATGTTGTGCATGTGCTTAGCCTCTATTGGATCCCACAAGGCTCATGTATTTCACAGGGATCATTAAGGCAGGGCCTGCACACAGTCTGGAAGCTGCGCAACATTACAAATTGCCCTGCACCAGTCATTCAGCAGAGGAGCCATGCAGCTGGATAGCAACGGATCACAATTCCAACAGCTTCAGCACACATCCGTTGCACCCACCTGGATGAGCCGGAGACTTTTAGATCACGGGTGGGATGGGCCGGAGACCATGAGATCACTCACCTGGATGAGCCAGAGACTATGAGATCACCCGCCTGGATGAGCCGGAGACTATTAGATCACCCACCTGGATGAGCCGGAAACTATGAGATCACGGGTGGGATGGGGCTTGTTCACAGGACTGATGGTGGGCAGGTTGTAGTCAAAGAGCTGTGCCGTCAGTTGGCCGTTGTCGGCTCGGATGATATCCACTGCATGCAGTGCCACTCCCCCATGGTCTTCACTGCAGCCAGCCAGTGAGCACAGAAACAGCGTTGCGGTGGTGCAGGCACAGAAGAAATGCCACACAAAGCAAGCAGAGTCAGGAGTGGGCCAATTCACTGCAGCCAGCCAAGCACACAAACAGCGTTGCGGTGGTGCGGGCACAGAAGAAATGCCACACAAAGCAGAGTCAGGAGTGGGCCACAGTTTTGAGGGCATGGTGCGCAGGTCTAATGAGGTTGAGCCCTGTGGACCAGGAGGTGTCGCTCCGTGCCTTGTGGACCAGAGGGCGTTGCACCGTGCCTTGTGGACCAGAGGGTGTTGCACTGTGGCTTGCAGGGGACATGGCGGCCCAAAGCACGTCCCGGAGCAGTGGGCAATGAACGCTTTGTGGAAAGCTCTGGCTGTGGCAGCGGATTTTTAGATCTCGGTTTGAAGGCGGGAGCAGAGGCCAAGCAGCCCCTGTCCCTGAGCTGGTGCGCAGACGGGGCGTGCGTAGCGGCTGTAGAGGGCACCTGTCTCAAGCATTGCTCAAGTCACATACGATGAAAACAGGAAGCATAGCTTACAGGAGTAATGCGCAGATTGCGAGCACCACTGCTAACTATAGCCCCTGTAATCACTGCGAACTTGACCCCAAGGAGTTGCAATGCTCACAAAGACGCACACGCACATGTGTGTGCTTTTACTTGGGCGTCGGTCGCATCTGTGCTAATCTTGAGCCTGCGATTACATGCCAGCATGCCTTCACACATGCGCATGTGCACAGCCTGCCCCTTCTCGCACCTGATGTACCGTCCAATGACGAAGAGGGTCTCTGTCAGGTCTTTAGGATCCCACTCTGCCTTAAAGGGCGACAGGTAGCGGCTGCAGGGAAGGGCGCAAGAGGAGGTCCTTAATGCCATGCCCATGTCCTACTTGGCCTAGGTAGGCTCAGAATGCATGGTATGCCTTCAATCGAGTGCACATGCTCTGTGATGGCAGCACTAAGAGCGCGCCAGCCTTGGATTGGTTAACCAAATTTTACGGGTAATTGGCCCGTTTCTGGGCGGGACGATTTTATGTGAGAGCACGTCATTGAAGCATAAGGCAATGCTGGCTGGACAGCGCAGTTCGCTGAACTCCTCCGGTGGTCGCGGCTTCGCAAACGGTGCACTCAGGCACAGTGTCCCCGCCCCCCAGGAGCCGCGCTGTCACACAGCAAAAGCACCACCCACTTGAACAAGCTGTGTCACACAGCAAAAGCAACACCCACTTGAACAAGCTGTGTCACAGCAAAAGCAACACCCACTTGAACAAGCTCTGTCACACAGCAAAAGCACCACCCACTTGAAGTCATGGGAGTGAACAATCTCCCGGCTTGCGCCGTCCCCACTGCATGCTGACAGTGTGCTATCCCAGACGCGCAGGCGATTGTCCTGCATCGATGGACACAAATGAGTGCTTGCGCTGAGGGCTGTGCCAGGCCCATGCTGCATGCTTTCCTCATTGCTGCAGCTGCGCGCTGGCTCATGGACTGCAGCTGCTTTTTGCTTTGTGCAAAATAAAGTTCTGCGGCAGCGGTGCTCGTACTGCACAGCATAGCACCCACGTGAAGCGAGCAGATGAAAGGTGCAAGTGCTCTGCACCAAGCTGTTGGCAGTATGAAATTCACTGACAGGGGCAGGGTGGCAAAGGACAGCCAGCATAGGCTTTTAGACGAGCAAAGGGCAGAGGGCATGCTAGGTGGACAGAGGAGGCTTAATGGGGCTGGGACATCACGTTGTGTTGGTGGCACCATACCTGACAAGTTGTGAGCAGGCGCTGGCCGGTGATGGGGGAGAAGGCCACGGCATTCACCACCTGAAGCGCACGAATCAGGGAATATGGAGAGCCATTGAGGCAGCAGCAGGGCACACCACATAGCCAGCCCCACCGCCCCAGTGCAAGGTCCCTACATGGGCAAGACATCCTTGCCGACGACTTGGATGACCAGAGCCCTTCTAATTCGGTAAGTATTGGAGTTGCTGCTGCGGGCGCAACCCTGTGCCTGAGAAGCCAGGCGATTTCAGTTGCCTGTATGCATGGCATGGCACGTAATGGGCGCAGAGTGCTGTGACCAACGCCACTTTGACAGTCAACAAGTCAAGGGCACTCTAGGAGGTGCAAAATGATGAAGCTGGTCACCTATTTAGGGAAGCACAAGATACACAAGTCATTTGCCCCATGCAATGCTATGCATTGGAGCAGTTGCACTGACCCTAGGATGCGCCAGCACTGCCAACTCCGCAGGGTGAGACACATGGGTCTTACTGACGCGCGGCCGCTTAGGCTGCTGCTCGCCTGCAGCAGGAACCCCGGTCCCGGCGACATCTGCGACTGCAGTGACGTGGCTGCCACTGCTGCAGCCTGGGCCAGTGCCACCAGACAGCTGGCTGCACAGGCCGCGCACATCAAACAGGCGGACCTGCGTACGCATGCGCGGGGGGCGCGATTGCAGGGCTGGCTGTACAAGCCGCGTGCTTCAAACAGGCGGACCCGCGCATGGGTGCTCAAGGGGTGCGATTGTAGGGCTGATTGGCTCAAACCTGTGTGCATATCAAGCATGCAGAACTGGAGGAACAGGTGAAGCAACTGCTCTTCCCTGGCAAACAACACGGGTATCTTGGTGGCACAATAAACTGGTGAAATTGTGACCTGACAGTGTGCTATCAGGGGCAAGTAAGTATGTGCCCCCAAAATAAATGAGGGCCTGCTCTTGCAAGTGCCGAGATCTGCCAGCTGGAAGCTGCAGCCAGCTCGGGAAGCTTTGACGAGCTGGCATTAGCCAGCACTTGCAGCTTTGCCAAAATCAGCTCACTTCTGCTCTGAGCACGTACACGTGCTCTAGCAGAGCGCCCAGCATGCCCCTTCACAGGGCAATCACCCTAGCCGATGAGCATGCTTCTTTGCCAAAAGTACGCTCTGCTTGAGCACACAGCTTGCTTCTCTGCCAAGTTCACTCAGCTAGAGCACTCGGCATGCTTCTTTGCCAAAAGTACGCTGTAAAGCACGCAGCACACTCCTAGAACACACGGCATGCTCCAGCACATTGGTGGAGCCCGTGGAAACAAAGATACAGTTGTGCCGCCCTTCAGCAACAAAAAAATGGACTCCATGATGAAGGGTTTTGGCAAGGTGCAGGCTAACGCCCACTGGCATGGCGGTGTACCAATCTGTACAACTTTTTCGGAACGCCAACTGCTCTTGAGCCAACAGTGACCACAAGACAATGATTTTAAGTCTGACAGTCCTCCAAAAATCTTGTCAGTCTCACAGGTACTGTCACCTAGACAGCTTGCCACTTTGAGCCCCTGCACTGCTGTCACCCACTGTGTGGTCATTGCTGCCTGAAGCAACCAGCCTCGGCGCGCAGGGGTGGATGCCCAGGCACGCCACCTTGTTGCCCTTCTTGTGCAGCTGCAAGGACGCGACGCAGTTCTTAGCACGTGGGTCCAGCACGTGCACACGCCCGTCGGAGTCTCCAACGAGGACAGCTTGCAGGTCAGTGCTCACGTCAACGCTGTTGATCATTTTCCACTCCTTCTCAGTTGTGTACCTGGAGCAACACCAGGGAGGCACACAGAGGTGAGCGACTGCGCAGCCAGAGCCCCTTGGGAAGCAGCAGCCTGAGTGGCAACCAAAGCCTGCCCATGAGCAGAGGTCGCATGACTTGCTGATACGTCATGGCAGTGCAAGATTGTGGGCTGAGGTGTGGGCTCAGGCGCCTAGGAATAGGGTGATTTTGGGGTCCGGCAAAAACAACCACTAAACAGACACAGACACGCACACGCAACATGCAAATTTTGTGAAGCAAACTTGTCTTACCCATTTGGGTTCAGGTCAATCATTTGACTGTGGAGGCCGCACTCAAGGTCTAAAAGCTTTGCCGTACCATCTGCAAAAGCCAGGATACACCCCAGAGAAAATGATGAGCTCAAACAAGGAGAAAAATGAGTCAATGAGTCGATGTAGGTATCACAGCTCATGAAAAAATGCATGCCCCAGGCCCAATTTTCTGGAATAATTGATGATACTGGTAGATGATTATGGTCGTGACTGGCGGGCAGGACAGGGCAGGCGGTTTCCAGCCTCTGGAGACGGGCTTGCTCACAGGATGCCATTCCAACCATTGTTCTGCTTATCATATGTTGCTTCCCTCTCAGTCACTGCAAGACAATGGAGGCTCACCGGCACTCCCTGTGGCAAAAGTGGGGTCACCCAGCCACGGCAAGTGCTTCATCCCAGATACCAGATACTTATGGCAGTCCGTGTACAGTGTGCGCTCTTTCACCTGTGGGCATGGAGTGTGTGCCAGCCTCAGTCCAATTTAGCAGCCTAGGCCTGGTCGGTGCCAGTTCATTTAATTTAATTTAATTGGGAGTGCTTCTTTAGATCCGCTGAATCACCCAGTCCAGGCAAGTTGAAGCAAACAAGGTTGATCAATGACACAACACACAATGGCTGATGCCTCAGCCCTGACCTGAGCAAACACATCAATGCAGCCCAACAAGCACTGCACCGAGACGCACTGAATTTGGAATGAGAGCCCATCACCTCTCACTCTCAACCTCTCTCTCCCTCAAGCGCAAGTGATTAAGTGCAGCGCTGGACTGCGCAATACAGTCTGAGGGCACACCAAGTGTCATACCTTTGCAAAATCCCAAGCTGCGATCCCTCCCTTTTTGTCTGCAGACACAACAATGTTATCCTTGCAGGGGTGGAACTCGAGGGCTGTGACGCGCCTGGAGTGCAGCTTGAGAATTGCAGCAGAGACCTGTGGGTGGGAGGGGCGCGCGCGGGCACACAGCCCTATGACGCGGTTGTCGCGTGCAACTGACAGTGATGAAGGTAGCCCAAAGCCATGCAAGGGAAAGAGGCTGGCCAAGCCTCTCCATGCCAGTCTCCTTGGCTCTACAAACTGCTGTGCTGTATCAGAGCTCAAGCTATGGTGCAGCATGGAGTGCAGCTCAAATAGGGCATACACTGTACGAGATGGGCAGGCTGCTCTATAAGCAGGCACAAGCCTGTGGGAGCTTCCAAAAGCAACTGGGCACTTGAGGCGAGCCTTTCTCGATCCAATCACCCCGGCCAAACTCTGGCCCACCATGAAGCAAGGACGCAGGATTGAGGACCAGGTACCCAAGAAAATGACCTGACCTGGTACTTAGGCAGCCGGTGAGGCGCAGGCTTGGACTCTCTGCCGCCCGTGGGGTTGACCTCGCGCAGGGCCAAGGATCGTGCCTGGGCAGCAGGAGCGTGGCAGCCACTGTCAAGCAGGGCCATGCCAGCCGTAGCGCCAGGGGTGGGAGCTGAAGTAATGGAGATTGTTTGTGGCTGGTCCTGAGAATCTGAGAGTCGGGGCTTGTGCGGTCTAGCAGGGCCTTGCAAAAAGGACATGGGTGGGGGCACAACTGCTGCGATCTGGAATGAATCGTAAGGCTCAACCAAGCTTGCCAACATTGAACTCGGGCCCTGTGGGTTGGGCATAGACCGGCGCAGCACATAGAGCCCAAGGCACCGACAGGATATCATCTCTGTCTGCAGGGCAGCATGTCAGCCGGTCAGGCCATGTTGATCTTTTCAGATTAATCGCTTGACAGATGCCTGAGGCTGCTGGCAGCTCACCACTGAAGTCTGCGGCCCAGACGGACGTACCCCATATCCGGGGCTGATTACGCGGTCTGCAAGCCCAACAAAAGCGACACATTGACATGAAAGATGCTCAGCCGGGGTCCATTGAGTGCTATTGCGCATTCTTTGCATGCTATTCTCCAGCATACCTAGCAAGGTTTTTTAGCTTGAGCTCTATGTATGTCATGTTTATCACTGTGTAGATGCAAATAAGTAGTTCAGGCTGCCATGATGAATTGACAGGACACAATCTCTAAGTAGGGGCAAAAGCAACATGAATATATACACACAGAACAAATGTATAGTTGCCGCTGTTATTTCTTCATTCTACTTACATGGGCAAGTAGCAGTTGTGTGGCCTACGCCCTTGCAGAGGTAACATGGTTTGTTGATGCAGTCGATGTAAATGCTCCCTTGAAAGCCTGCGCTGTGCCCCCGCTGGCCGCACACCTGCAGCAACACACAGGCAGCGAGCGTAGAAAGCTGTTGCAACAATAGTAACACACAAAGCCAAAGATTGTTTGTCCTTTCTTGTGGTCCTTCTACACGTCAAGACTGGAAGATAACTATTATGCAAACTGATGGCTGATGCAAACACGAGCTATGCATAAAGCACCTTGCAGACAAGGTCTGAGTTCTTTGCGAGCGAAATCTTGATTTTTGGCTGGCTTGCTGGTCGCTGCTGCTGCTGCTGCTGCTGCTGCTGCTGCAGCCCCTCATGCTCTTCCTCCTCCTCCTCTCCCTCTTGCTGATCCTCCTCCTTGCTGCTCTCATCGTCCTCTTCACTGCTCTCCTCAGCTCCAGATGATTCTCCATGTTGTACAGTGTAAGCTTGAAGGCTCACCCTGTTCCGTTTTCCAGCCATGGATCTCAGATCGAACAGTCGTAGTTTGTGTGCTGGCCTTGTAGCAACTTGTTTTTTCTAATTTCGATGCGTTTCTTAACATGAACGTGAGTTTGCTGTTGAACAAGACCAGCTCATTTTAGCCACGCATTTCCGCGTGTCGCAGATTTTTCAATCATCGGAAACAAATAAGCAGTAAGAAAGAGACAAAGTAAAATCCAAAAGGTTGAAAACACACACTCCTCAATAGTTGTTTTAGCTGCTTGCACACCCTCCCCCTCCCGCCCTCCCGCCCAGGCAAAACATGCAGCTGCCACGCAGAGCAGCAGGTAGCATGCTGGGCTCTGCCCATGGACCTTCAGCAACCAGCGGGCTTCCTCGCACACTAGTGTACCTCCCCTCTCCCCGCCCTGTGCACGTATCGAAGGCTCAGAGCGGGGATGCAGGTCAGTACAATGGCTGTTGAATTGGAAGTGTCATTGATTGATTTTGCAGGTGTAAATTAGCAGCTCTGCTTGTAGCCATTCACAGAGAATATCAGGCGAGCCAACCTGGACACAGCGCCAAGTAGCTCCCACTAGTGCAAAACTGTCCATGACTGTGAATTCGAGTCAGCACATCCCAATGGGTGATATAATGCAGCACAGCAACTGTTATTCAGCATTCTTCTCTCTTCCTGACAATTAAATGCGCAGACATGCTCTCTGCTCGACGCCAGAGGGCTGAGGGTGATAGTGGAGTTGACAGCACCAGCATTGCTGGCAGGCCACAGCCAGTGGTTGCTGCAGATGGCAGCTGGCGCTCACGGGCGGCAGTGGCTGCAGCCGCTGAGGCGACTGTGCTGGAACGGTCTAGTGGGACTGCTTCGACTGCACCAGCACCCATGCCACCCAGGCAGCTGCGCAGTCCCTCCCGCAGTCCTCCCCCCCCTACCCCCTCTGCCAGCGACAGCAGCATCATCGAGGCAGAGGTGGTTGACCGGCCCTCTGACGCTGACTTTGCCTGGTGCGTGGCCTCCCTGTGCCAGTATGGTCTGCACGTGCAAGCCAAAAAGCATGGGGTTGTGTGCACGGATGTCAAGCGTTAATTTGGCGCTTCAGGCATGTGTATGGAGGTGGCAGGCATATGATTCAAGCCTACTCCCAAAACCAGCCCCTTCCCTCTTTGTTTATTTACTTACCTCCTTTCCCCGCTCCAAAGGTGTGCGTACATGGACAGCCTGTGTGCTTGCACCCACAGCCTATCGGCTTGCTCATACTATAGAAAGTATCCTCACATACAGTGTCACGCAATCTTACCTAGTCCCACCACCTGGCACTTGCTGCACGCTCAAGTGCCTGCGCACATGCATACTTACAAAAAATATACAAAGTATATGCAAAACAAACGACACACAACAGCGCACGTGCACATGCACACGCACACACTCCATTCAATGAGACCAATGGACGTGGTGTGCCCTGCCACTGAACATAAATGTGTCCATGGCCGCTGAGGCCGCAAAAGCACAGAGGTCCCCTGGTGGCCTCCTCAAGGATGTTCTAAAGGCATGCAGTCGCAGGCGAGGTCAGGTTACATAGCTGTACCTGCTGAGCGAGGCACATGCCCCTGATCGAAGTGTGTGTAAATGTGTGCATGTGTGTCTTGCCCCATGCACTCATGTGCGTCTGCCCCGCATCCGCTGGCGCAGGGCCAATGACGGATACGACGTGACGCAGCGCACCATCGACACATGGGCGTTCTTCATCCAGTTCCGATCGCGGTTGTGGCTGTTGGATAAAAAGTGGGCGTATGCAGGTGCGTGATATGTTGCCTGCTTTAAGAGAGCCGCTCTAGAAACCTCCGCGCAAGGCAAGCACGTGCACATGCATGCACGCCACCCAGCCGCACAGCATCATCACGGGCTTATCAGCCAGGAAGCTAGGGCGCTCGCGCCTGCTGCGCCTCCCTCTCAGCAAAAGAATCATTGGCCCGGCATGCATTGCCTGCATGGCCCCCGGGAGCGGGGGACGCCTGTCAGCAGGCAGACGCAGCGCATGGGGGCGCGTGCCCCAAAGTATGCGGCCAACTTGTTGGCTGCAGGCGGCTACACTGAGGAAAAGAAGGCAGCAGCGACGCGCAGGCTTGCGGCCTTCCTGCTGGAGAGCGTGCTCAACTTGGGGCCCACCTTCATCAAGTTGGGCCAACTGTCCAGCACGCGGTCAGACCTATTCCCCGCAGAGTTTGTGGAGGAGCTTAGCAAGCTGCAGGTACGCAGGGGCGTCAGGTAGGCTGTGGGGGGCGCCACTCCAAAGCGAGCTGCAGCACTGCCAGCAGACTCAGCAGCTTGTGCCCTTTGTGCCGCAGCACAGGCATCGGGCACAGCGCCGCGTGCCTGGTTGCTGCTGCAGACCTGCATATGTGCTTGCCGCCAAAGCTTTGCATGTCTGCTTGCTGGCATAGGACCGCATATGCCTGGCTTGTCGGCACTGTCGGCACTGTCGGCACTGCACTCCATGCCTGCTCCTTGCCACAGCACCGCATGCCTGCTTGTCGGCGCAGGACCGGGTACCAGCCTTCAGCTTTGAGAAAGCACGCGGAATTATCGAGAAAGACCTAGGGCAGCCCATTGAGCGGCTATACAAGGAGTTCGACCCTCGCCCCATTGCGGCAGCATCTCTGGGCCAGGTGCGTGCTTGAGCACAAGCACATGTTCTGTACTCTGCCCCAGCCAGTTGGGGCCAGTTGGTGCCATGCGCGCGCGTCTGCATGTGCAGGCGCATGCACCTCCTCGGGTTTGTATGTGTGTGTGTGTGTGTCTCCACTCCCGCTAGAGCGGGTGCGTGGTGGATGGGGGTGCGTGTTGCAGAAATGGAAATCAAAGGTAGTGAAGAAAGGGCGCGCACATGCAGGTCAGCAGCCCCTCGACCCGACGGCTTTGTTTTTCCTTCGTGCCTGCTCGTTCCTCTTCTTTTTGCTAGTCTGCTGTTCTTTGTGCTTGCCTGAGTGCGCCTGTGGGGCCATATGTGCTGTGTATGCTGATGCAGGGCCATGTCGGTTGCGTGTGCTGCAATGGGGTGTGGGTAGCATGTGCTTTGTGTGCAGCACGCGGGGTGCGTGCGCTGCAGGGCCTTGAGGGTTGCATGTGCTGCAGGGCCTTGAGGGTTGCATGCGCTGCAGGGCCTTGAGGGTTGCATGTGCTGCAGGGCCTTGAGGGTTGCATGTGCTGCAGGGCCTTGTGGGTTGCGTGCGCTGCAACCCCATGTTGGGTGTGCATGTGTTGCATGGCACCCCGAACACATGCTCAGACCTATCTCACTATCCCTGCACAGGTGCACAAGGCAACCTTGTGGTCTGGCGAAAAGGTGGTGGTCAAGGTGCAGAGGCCTGGCCTGCGCCAGCTCTTTGACATCGACCTCAACAACCTGCGCATCCTTGCTGAGTTCCTTGACAAGCAGGATGAGGCCAATAGGTGGGCTTCCAAATGCAGGAGGGCTGCTTGGCAGGGCAGGACTCGGGCGAGCTCTCTATTTTGCGTTCTCCCAGCTTGTGCAAGAGAGAGCAGGCGGCGCTGCTGTACTTCCTGTGGCCAATTCGCCTGCTGCTTACATATCTATCAAAATGTTACAACTTGGTCTTGCCGCAGACGGCTTGCCTGTGCCTGGGATGAGTAAGGTCAAGGATGAGACCAGACTCTCAGATATGGGTACTCAAGATGTTAGTTGAACTTCATGCTCATATGGGCTTTCCTTGTGCTCCAGCACTGCTGCTGCTGCGGCTGCTGCTGCTACTGTAATGGCAGGTCAGGGCATCAGCATTATATATTACCTGGCATAATGCCAAAAGGCAGCCATCATGGCTATCGCGACATTGGAATGGAATTATTTTGAGGCTCGCATGCAGTCCAGGGGTAGGAAGCTCATATTGGGTGTCGGGTGTTTCAGAGGCTCACTTTCTCAATGGGCAACTTACCTTCGTGTTGTGTGTTTGTGCTCCTTGCAGGGACTTCCGAGGTATCTACCAGGTGAGCAAAGCATGTGCAATGGCGGCGGCATCTTTGTCGGCCAATCACAGACATTTGACATGCGTCTTGTTGCACACTGCTTGCCTAAGATGAGTTTCCTGCGTCTAACACTCTGGCACAGTCCTGAAGATGGGCTCCCTATGCCTGCTGAATTCTGCAATTTCCCATTGTAGCAGACTTCAACTTGCCAGGTGCTCCTGTGCCTTGTGTACACCATGCACCCTAGGCATGGGATTACTCAGCACACCATACACCAAAGGTTCAGACCTTGAGTACACCATGCACCCTAGGCATGGGATTACTCAGCACACCTTACACCAAAGGTTCAGGCCTTGAGTACACCATGCACCCTAGGCATGGGATTACTTAGCACACCTTACACCGAAGGTTCATGCCTTGAGTATACCATGCACCCTAGGTGCAGGCCCCGAGTACACCATGCACACATTAGGCATTAGGCACTTGCCTTGAGGAGTGCAGCGGGGGCTCACTGTGGCCCAAACTGAGTGTGCTCTTCAATGTTCCTGGGGCTGAGATGTAGCATTCAGATGCTTGTCTGGCTGCAAGCCCTGTCAGGTGTGAACTGTCCTTTTGGTCATGTTGGCTCAAATGCAGCCCGGGCACGCACCGTGCTTGATTTGTATATGGCTTTGACAGGAGTGCGCTACGGTGTTGTACGACGAGATTGATTACATCAATGAAGGCCGCAACGCTGATCGCTTCAGGCGCAACTTCCGCGACATCCCGTGGGTGAGTGTCTGAGGGAGGAAGTGGAAAGGCCTATGTTATGGCCTGAAGTCCCTTAACAAGACTGACACAGGAATCAGCCACATCTCATCGGCTCTTGATCCCACCTGTCCCCGCTCTAGGCAGGATGCATGCCTGTCGTCACAAGACCTCCCTCCCCCTCAGTCACACTGTGCCGCTGTCACACACTGCGCTGAACCGGCGTTGTAAAACTCTTGCCCACCGGTCAGGTGCGCGTGCCCACCGTCTACTGGGAGAACACTTCCCCGAGAGTGATCACGCTGGAGTACCTTCCAGGTATGTGATGACAAATGAGAGTGATCACAAATGATCACAAATGAGAGTGATCACGCTGGACGACCTACCTGGTACGTGAACCTTCAGCTGCCCCGTGACCTGCCGCGCCTCCATTCAGGCACTGGCTAGCAAGTTAGAACGGCGACGCGTGTGGCTTGCACAGAGAAGAAATACAACACATACAATTGTATGTAGGCACAATCAGGGTGGTTAGGCTTGAATACCTACCTGGCATGGGCCAACCAGGCGCGCAGCATTAGCAAAGCACAATGCTGGGCAGGTGCTTAGCCCGTCAAGTACACCTGCTGTGCCAAGTGCACACCCACTATGTCTGCGTCATGACTGGCGCACCTGCAGGTCCCAAGATCAGCAGCAAGGACGAGCTGATGGCGGCTGGGCTGCAGACGGGCGTCATCGCGCAGCGTGCCACTGAGGCCTACCTCATCCAGATCTTGAAGCACGGCTTCTTCCACGCTGACCCACGTGAGTGGGAATGGTCTGGGCAAGGCCCCTCGCAAGCGCAGCCGATAGCTCATCCAAGTCCCATTAAAATGAAATGGCTCAGCGTCTGTGTGTTTGCGTGTGTGTGAGGCTTGGACCCTGGGCACCAGCTGCCTCTGTCCCAAATGGGGCTGCGTCCTCGTGCACAAGCATGAGCGCGCCCTGAGTGCAATCACATGTTTTTGTACCCTTGACTCAGATGGAAGGAAACTAATCCTATTGGGGTCGCAGCCCGTCCACGCCCACTTTCATTTGCAGCAGGGCCAGCCACAGCAACACCACCTGTTTGGGAGGCGTGCCTGCTCTGTACTGGCACCAGTGTAGAAGGTGTACTGAATCTTCATATAGATACTGGGCTGAGTGCCAGTGACCACATTTCAAGCACTGACTGTGCGCTGCGCCCCTCTGCTTGCAGACCCGGGCAACGTGTCTGTCGACAGGGAAGGCAACCTCCTGTACTATGAGTGAGTGCGGGCCTGATTTCTTGGGGGCGAGGGCAGCATGGGCTGCCTGGTGCTACAAAGTGCACCTCCACCAGCGAAGTTGGCTCTATCAGATGGCTTGACCCTTGCACACGCAGTTAGTGAACGCTAGGCACCAAGCCTTGCACATGATTCTTGCACCATGAGGGCAGCCTAGCCATACAGGAGGGAGGGCCTCCTGCGCCAGGGACCTCTCATCTTGTGCGCCTTTTAATCTGAAATTAGTCACACTTGTCCCTGGTTGCTTACAGCTTCGGTATGATGGGGACCATTGAGGGCAATGTGCGGGAGCGTCTTTTGGAGATGTTCTATGGCATATACCGCAAAGACTCTACAGCAGGTGCGCGGGCATGGCGCAGCGGTGTGGGGTGTTCGCGGCTCTGTGTGGAGCTTAGAGTTCCAGTGCTTGTCCTGTCCACCAGCGGAAGCCAGACTACAGATTAAAAGCCTTTGTGGTGTCCCATCAGTGTGCCTTGTTTTGGATCTTCTTTCCCAATCGTAAGAATTGTTGTCTGCAAGTGCTGTGCTTGTCCAGCTTCGACAGTTGCACAAAGCTTGCCACATTGCTGCCCTGGTCTCTTGTTAACGATGTCTACCAGCTTGTTAGCAGGGTCCTAGCACCCTGCTGCTTCATTGGCATGGTGGCCTCTCTCATCCGCACTTCATTGGTCCGTCAATGCACCCATTCGGGCACCAAATAGAGATCTGTGGCGAGCTCAGTGATTTTTGCTGCGCTGCCATAATGCAGTGATCAACGCACTCGTGGCGCTGGGTGTGATCAAGACCACTGGGGATTCCCTGAGCATCCGGAGGGCCATCAACTTCTTCATCGAGAACATCTCGCGCCAGACAGAGCGCCAGGAGACCCTGGCAAACATTGGCGAGGACCTGTTCTCCATTGCCGTGGACCAGCCATTCAGGTTCCCAGCCACTTTCACATTTGTTCTGCGCGCGTTCTCCACGCTGGAGGGTATTGGCAAGTGAGTAGCCTGTTGTTGGCCTGCTACCGGGTAGTTTGGGCCTGTTGCCTGTGAACCCGTAGCTGCTACTGCCTGGTTTGTCGCTTACACTTCCCTCAAGCCCAGCAAGCCTAGCCTGCAGGCATGCTTTGAGACTCATGCCCTAAGCCACAGATGCATTAGTGATACTGTGCTAGCCGGCATTGTCTTGAGTACTTCTCCGGGCGCACTTCATGCCTGCAGGACGCTTGACTCCGAGTACAACTTCAGCACAGTGGCCACCCCGTACGCTCAAGAGCTTCTGCAGTTGCAGGTGCGAGGGGGAAAGCCTACTTGTAGACCACGCTCAAGTGCTTACTTCGCAAACTGGCCCAGCGCTCTTCAGGGGTGTAGGTGCTGCACTGGGTTGTCCTATGGCCTGTTGCAGGCGGGCACCCCTGACAACGCAACGCCAGGCAGAGCAGGCTGCTTGCCATGCAGGCCAGCTGGCTGTGTGTACTGCCACGTCGGTCACCTTCCGGCTTCTGTGCCCTGCCTCCCTGGACACAGGATGCGCAGGGCAACAGCGGCTCGCAGCTGCTGCAGCTTGCGCAGCAGCAGGCCACGGAGCTGGGCAGCGCGGCAGCCGCCATGCCCATGCGTGTCAGCCGCATCGATGCCTTCCTATCGTCCGTTGAGGCAGGCGACACCAAGCTGCGAGGTGCGGCTGGATTGCGTATCGTGTCTCGTGCCTTCTGCCGTTGGGTCCTCTGCAGGTAGGGGTAGGAAAGGGCACGCGGAGCAATGCTGTAACTGCCCAACCTGCACGAAGGCTGAAGCAAGGCCCTTGTGTGCAATTCTCTCAGCCCACGCATCAAGCACGGCAAGGCCCTGGTGCAAGGCGCTCAGCCCATGCATTAGGCAAGGCAACGCCTCCTGCAAGGAGGGGGGGCCTGCTCCCAAGACATGACCAATGGCTTCATTGTGCGCCCTCTGCAGTGCGCGTGCTTGAGGCGGAGCGGGCTGCGCGTAGGAGTGGCGTCATGCAGGTGAGCGCCGCTGTCCTGGACTTGCAGCTGGCCCAGTGGCCTCGGTTGTGTCTCTAACCTGTTGGTCCGGAAGGTAGAAGGAGGGTTGAGCTGGTCTTCTGGTTCAGGCGATGGCACTCCGCCACCAACACTGCCGATCCTGCGCTGGCCAACCCTGTGTGTCAATGGCCCCTGTATGTCCCTGCAGTCGGCAACCTTGCACGCCGTGGGAGCCCTTGGGTTCACAAACCTGGGCACGACACTTGCAATCTCTGGGCTGGATGGGCCGGCCACGGGCGCGCTCGCGCTTGCAGCTGTGTTTGGCGTGCTGATGTTCCAGGGCTTCAGGCGCATTGACAGGTGAGGCAGAAGGGTCTGCTGCAATCAGGCTGTTAACAAGCTGCTGATCTGACCCGCACTGTACGGGAGTGCCAACCAGAAATTGATCGCTGCTGACTTGCCTATGTCTTCTCCTCCTATAATGCACAGGCTTGACAAGTTTGAGAAGGACCTGAAGAGCTGAGTAGAGGGATGCTCTTTCGGGATGGCAAACATCTGCCGTCAATGTGATTAAGAGGTGGTTGAGTTGCCGCGAGAGTGCATGAGTGACATTAATGTGATGAGGCGCAGACAAGGTGAGCGACAGTGAGTATGAGTGAGAGAGAAAACAAAGCGCATGCATATCAGTGAATGGCGTGAGCTGCAGATCACACAAAAAATTGCCCACTTTTGTCGATGTACACTACCGTTTGACTGAATTATTCATTTTCTGGCCATGAATTGATATGTCTCTCCGAGATGTGGAAGCTGCTCTTAGTAGAAGATGAGTGCTGAAATAAACCTCAAGGAGCAGGGTTACAAGGGTTGCAAGAAAAGGCCTTCAGTTAAAGAAGGTTAGGTTAGGTTACATGGCTGTACCCGCCGAACGAGGGCAGCTTAGCTGAAGCCTAAAAGGCCTGCAACCCTAAACCAACACTAAAAACGCTCAAATCAGAAGAAAGGTAGTGTCTGGAAGCCAGATGTTTTAATAGCATGACTGAAAACCGGAAGATGTTTGAAGGCAGTTCACGAGCAATTTCAAGATCACGGCAACGGATGACAACTGAAGAGATCAAAACAGAGCAAGGCTCGCTGACTAGCTACTTCAACCAACCAGCTGCCAGAGCGCTCGCACGTTTGCGAGCCAGCCCACAAGCACGCTCTTGGAGG